>Ga0164243_10002072_pt1 | contig 33546 bp, 41 predicted proteins | sample OricompcompostOP_FD_108781 | JGI IMG/M metagenome (GOLD analysis project Ga0164243, IMG submission 108781) | Organic Plus compost microbial communities from Emeryville, California, USA - Original compost - Organic plus compost (OP) | ecosystem: Engineered > Solid waste > Mixed feedstock >... | reverse complement strand
GAGCCCGGTGAACGCGAGAGCCGACAGTCGACCGCGACCTCTGCCGGGCGGACGGAGGCGAGCGCACGTCAACCGCGAGCCGAAGGGAGCCCGGTGAACGCGAGAGCCGACAGTCGACCGCGACCGCTGCCGGGCGGACGGAGGCGAGCGCACGTGAACCGCGAGCCGAAGGGAGCCCGGTGAACGCGAGAGCCGACAGTCGACCGCGACCTCTGCCGGGCGGACGGAGGCGAGCGCACGTGAACCGCGAGCCGAAGGGAGCGCGATGACGACCGTCCGCCCGGAGCAACCGGCCCCCGCCTACGTGCCCGGCCACGACCTGCTGGCCGGCAAGGTCGTCGTGGTCACCGCCGCCGCCGGTGCCGGCATCGGCGCCGCGGTGGTACGCCGCGCGCTCGAGGAGGGTGCGCAGGCGGTGGTCTTCAGCGACACCCACGAGCGCCGGCTGGCCGAGGCCGAGCGGGCGCTGGCCGAGGAGTTCGGCGCCGACCGGGTCCGGCAGCGGGTCTGCGACGTCACGGACGAGTCCCACGTGCAGGCGCTGCTCGACGCTGCCGACGAGGTGGGCGGCGTGGACGTGATGGTCAACAACGCCGGGCTCGGCGGCACCGCGAGCGTGCTGGAGATGACCGACGAGCAGTGGGCGAAGGTCCTCGACATCACGCTCACCGGCACGTTCCGCTGCGTGCGGGCGGCCGGCCGGCGGTTCGTCGACGCGGGCCGCAAGGGCGTGATCGTCAACAACGCCTCGGTCGTCGGCTGGCGGGCCCAGGATGGCCAGGCCCACTACGCCGCGGCCAAGGCCGGCGTGATGGCGCTGACCCGGAGCGCGGCGATGGACCTGGCGCCGTACGGCATCCGGGTGAACGCGGTCAGCCCGAGCCTGGCCATGCACCCGTTCCTGGCGAAGGTCACCTCCGAGGAGCTCCTGGCCGAGCTCAAGCAGCGCGAGGCGTTCGGCCGCGCGGCCGAGCCGTGGGAGGTCGCGAACGTGATGGTGTTCCTGGCCAGCGACTACTCGTCCTACCTCACCGGTGAGGTCGTCTCAGTGAGCTCGCAGCATGCCTGAGGTCTCCACCCAGACCCGTCGCGAGGAGCTGCTCCGGATCGCGGCCGAGCTGTTCGCGACCAAGGGGTTCAAGAACACCACGGTCCGCGACATCGCGGAGGCCGCCGGCATCCTCTCGGGCAGCCTGTACCACCACTTCGACTCCAAGGAGTCGATGGTCGACGAGCTGCTGCGCACGTTCCAGGACGAGCTCTTCGGCAAGTACGACGAGATCCTCGCCGGCGACGACGACGCGCGGACCAAGCTCGAGCGGGCGGTCCGGGTCTCGTTCGAGACCATCGACCGGCACCCGCACGAGGTGGCCATCTTCCAGAACGAGGCCGACCACCTCGGCCGGTTCGAGCGGTTCGGTTACCTCGCCGAGCGCAACGCCCAGTCCCGCGAGTTCTGGATCAGCCTGCTCACCGAGGGGGTTCGGAGCGGTGCGCTCCGGTCGGACCTCGACATCGAGCTCACCTACCGCTTCATCCGCGACACCGTGTGGGTCGCCGTCCGGTGGTACCGCCCCGGCGGCAAGCTCTCCCACGAGGACATCGCGGACCAGTACCTGCACATACTCCTGGACGGGATCGCCCATGCCTGAGGCCTACATCGTCGACGCCGTGCGGACGCCGGTCGGCAAGCGCGGGGGAGCGCTCGCCGAGGTGCACTCCGCCGACCTCGCCGCCCACACCATCGCCGCACTGGTCCGCCGTACCGGCATCGACCCGGCGGCCGTGGACGACGTGATCCTGGGGTGCTGCGACACCATCGGCTCCCAGGCCGGGGACGTCGCGCGCACCGCCTGGCTGGTCGCGGGGCTCCCCGACCACGTGCCGGGCGTGACCATCGACCGGCAGTGCGGCTCCTCGCAGCAGGCGGTGCACTTCGCGGCCCAGGGCGTGATGTCGGGGACCCAGGACCTGGTGGTCGCCGGCGGGGTGCAGAACATGAGCGCGATCCCGATCTCCGCGGCGATGATCGTGGGTCAGCAGTACGGGTTCTCCACCCCGTTCGCCGAGTCGCCCGGCTGGCTGAAGCGGTACGGCGACCAGGAGGTCAGCCAGTTCCGCAGCGCCGAGATGATCGCGGAGAAGTGGGACATCTCCCGGGAGGAGATGGAGCGGTTCGCCCTCGCCTCCCACGAGCGGGCCCGGACCGCGATCGCCGAGGGGCGCTTCGACAACGAGATCGAGCCGGTGCCGCTGGCCGACGGCAGCACGTTCGGTGTCGACCAGTGCCCGCGCGAGACCTCCCTGGAGAAGATGGCCGCGCTCGAGCCGCTGGCGCCGGGCGGGCGGATCACCGCCGCCGTCGCGAGCCAGATCTGCGACGCGTCCACCGCGATGCTGATCGCCGGCGAGGACGCGGTGCGGACCCACGGCCTGGAGCCGCGGGCGCGCATCCACCACCTCTCGGTCCGCGGGGACGACCCGGTGTGGATGCTCACCGGTCCGATCCGCGCCACCCAGCACGCGCTCGAGAGCACCGGGCTGACCGTCGACGACATCGACCTGTTCGAGTGCAACGAGGCCTTCGCGTCCGTGGTGCTGGCCTGGATGAGGGAGACCGGCGCCCCGCACGAGAAGGTCAACGTCAACGGCGGCGGCATCGCGCTCGGCCACCCGATCGGCGCCACCGGCACCCGGCTGATGACCACCCTGCTCAACGAGCTCGAGCGCACCGGCGGCCGCTACGGCCTGCAGACGATGTGCGAGGGCGGCGGGCAGGCCAACGTGACCATCATCGAGCGGCTCTAGGACGCCTGCCGACCGCGAGGAGGACGACGAGCGTCGAGTGGCCGACACCGGCACGCTCTACACCATTCCGGGTATGACGACGGCCGGACGACGGCAGTAGCGTCCCCCTGTCCCGGACGGGGCGGGAGGCCCGATGCCCAAGCCAACGATCCTCGCGGTCGACGACGACGCGGCGGTGGCCGCCGCGGTCGTGCGGGACCTGCGGGCGCGGTACGGCGCCGACTACCGGGTGCTGCGGGCCACCTCCGGTCCCGAGGCGCTCGAGGTCATGGCCGACCTGCTGCTCAAGGACCGGCCGGTCGCCGCGGTGGTCTCCGACCAGCGGATGCCCGGGATGACCGGGATCTCGGTGCTCCAGCAGGTGCGCGAGCTCTCGCCGGAGACCAAGCTCCTGCTGCTGACGGCGTACGCCGACACCGAGGTCGCGATCCAGGCGATCAACGACATCGCGCTCGACTACTACCTGATGAAGCCGTGGGACCCGCCGGAGGAGCGGCTCTACCCGGTGCTCGACGAGCTGCTCGAGGACTGGCTCCGCGAGCACCCGGACCGGGAGTCCGAGGTGCGCGTCGTCGGCCACCGGTGGTCGGAGCGGACCCACGAGGTGAAGTCGTTCCTCACGCACAACCACGTGCCCTACCGGTGGCTCGAGGTCGACCAGGGCGAGGAGGCCCAGCGGCTGCTCGACCTGGTCGGCGCCGGCCCCGCGGACCTCCCGGTCGTCGCACTCCCCGACGCCGGGCACCTGCGCTCACCCACGATCGTCGAGCTCGCCGACGCGCTCGGCCTGCCCACCCGGGCCCGGCGGCCCCTGTACGACCTGTGCATCGTGGGTGCGGGCCCGGCCGGGCTCGCCGCGGCCGTGTACGCGGCGTCCGAGGGGCTGCAGACCGTGGTGGTCGAACGCGACGCGCCCGGCGGGCAGGCGGGCCAGAGCGCGTCGATCGAGAACTACCTGGGCTTCCCCAAGGGCCTGTCCGGGGCCGACCTCACCCACCGGGCGGTGGCCCAGGCCTCCCGGTTCGGCGCCGAGATGGTGCTCGCCCGGGACGTCGTCGGCTTCGAGACCCGGGGGCCGGTGCGTGCGGTGCTGCTCGACGGCTCGGTCGACATCGAGGCCCGGGCGATCGTGGTGGCCAGCGGGGTCTCCTACCGCCGGATCGAGGCACCGGGCGTCGACGAGCTCGTCGGCCGCGGCATCTACTACGGGGCGACGGCGGCCGAGGCGGCCCAGACCGCCGGGGAGGACGTCTACCTGGTGGGCACGGCGAACTCCGCGGGCCAGGCGGCGCTCAACTTCGCCCGGCACGCCCGTCGCGTGGTCATGCTGGTGCGCGGGACCACGCTCGAGGCGTCGATGTCGACGTACCTCGTCGACCGGGTCCTGGCCAGCCCTGGGATCGAGGTCCGGTACTGCACCGAGGTGGTCGCGGCGGCCGGCGACGGGCACCTCGAGACACTCACCCTGGCGGAGCGTGGCTCGGGCCGCGAGGAGCTGGTCCCCGCCTCCTGGCTGTTCGTCTACATCGGCGGGGCCCCTCGCACGGACTGGCTCGGCGGTGCGGTCGCCCGGGACGGCCGCGGCTTCGTGCTCACCGGCCCCGACCTCCCGCCCGGCCACGAGATCGGCTGGCCGCTGGACCGGAGCCCGTTCGCGCTGGAGACCAGCGTGCCCGGGGTGTTCGCCGCCGGCGACGTCCGGCTGGACAGCATGAAGCGGGTGGCCTCCGCCGTCGGCGAGGGAGCCATGGCCGTCCACCTCGTGCACCGCTACCTCGCGACGGTCTGATGCTGTACGACGAGCTCCGCGCCCTCTCGCTGCTGGACGGGTTCACCGACGAGCAGGTCCTCGAGCTGAGCGAGTCCGGTGAGCAGCTCCACGTCGACCCGGGGGAGCGCCTGTTCGACGAGGGACGGCCGGCGGACCACTGGTGGCTGCTGCTGGACGGGCGGATCGACCTGGTCCGGTGGATCGGGCACGAGGAGAAGGTGATGGCCAGCATGGAGGTGCGCGGCCAGTGGGCCGGCGGCTTCCGCGCGTGGGACGAGCACGGCGTCTACATGGGCAGCGGGCGGGCCGCCGTACCGAGCCGGGTGTTCCGGATCGCGGCGGACCGGCTCGGCGCGCTGGTCGACCGGTCCTTCCCGTTCGCGGTCCACCTGCTGCGCGGCCTGATCGGGACCGCCCGCCGGATCGAGAGCAACGCGCGCCAGCGCGAGGCCCTGGTCGCGCTGGGCACCCTGGCCGCCGGTCTGGCCCACGAGATCAACAACCCCGCCTCCGCCGCGGTCCGGTCCGTCGGCGCGCTCCGGGAGAGCTGCGACGAGCTGCTCGCCTCGCTGCAGCGGCTCGCGGCCGAGCCCATCACGACGGGCCAGTTCGTGGCGCTCGACGACCTGCGGAGGGCGGCCGACGCGGCGCCCCCGCTCTCCGGCCTCGAGCTCGCCGAGCGCGAGGACGACCTGTCGAGCTGGATGGCGGAGCACGGCGTCGACCGCGACTGGGCGATCGCCCCGGCGCTCGCGGCCGCCGGCGTCGACACCGCGTGGTGCGACCGGGTCGCGGAGGTGGTCGGCGGGCCTGCGTTGCGGCCGGGGCTCGAGTGGGTGGCCAGCGCGGCCACGACCTCGGCGCTGATCTCGGAGGCGCAGGACGCGACCCGGCGCATCTCGGACCTGGTCGCCGCCGTGAAGTCCTACTCCCAGCTGGACCGGGCGGAGGTCCAGCAGGTCCGGGTGGTCGACGGCCTCGAGAGCACCCTGGTGATGCTCGGCCACCGGCTGCGCGACGGGATCACCGTGCGCCGCGAGTACGCCGACGACGTGCCGCTCGTCGAGGCGTCGCCGGGCGAGCTCAACCAGGTGTGGACCAACCTCATCGACAACGCCGTGGACGCCATGGAGGGGCGGGGGACCCTGCGCGTCGGCGTCTTCGCCGAGGAGCAGTCGGTCGTCGTGGAGATCGGGGACACCGGCCCGGGGATGACCGACGAGGTCGCCGCGCACGCGTTCGAGCCGTTCTTCACCACCAAGGAGGTCGGCAGGGGCACCGGCCTCGGCCTCGACATCTCGCGCAGGATCGTCGTCGAGCGGCACGGTGGGGACATCGCGTTCGAGTCCCGCCCCGGGTGCACCGTGGCGCGGGTGCGGCTGCCGGTGGCCGGCGGGGCCGCGGCGGCTAGCTGAAGACGAGGATCGCGCCCGCGATGCCGGGGACCAGCCCGAGCAGCACCCACGGGTTGAGCGGGCTCTTGCGGTGGATCGCGAACCCGGCGGCGAGGGCGACGATCCCGAACGCGCCGGCGATCACGCACAGCCCGACCTGGGCGCCGACGTTGTCCTCGGTGAGGAACATCGCGGAGAGGACGAGGCCGAGCGACATGTGGAGGATCGTGGTCACCGCGAGCACCGACAGCACCCAGCGCTGGACCCGCTGGAGCCGGGCGATGTCCTCCGGGCTGGCCTGCCGGCGCGGCGCGTTGGGGTCCATCAGGTGCCGCGCGCGCCGCGGCTCCGGGGTCCCGTCCATGGCCGGATCCTCCCACCCCGGCCGGCGCCCGAGGACATCCACGCGCACGTTAGGTTGACCACATGCTCGCCCTGCCGGCCCACGGCTTCGTGATGCTGTCGCTCCCCAAGTCGGCCTCGACCTCGATGGTGCGCGCGATCCAGCGGCACAGCGAGGTCGTGCTCCGGGTGAACCCCGGCCTCAAGCACATCAACTGCGGCCAGTTCCACGAGCTCGTCGTGCCGCTGCTCCGCAAGGGCGGCTACCGCCGCCGTGACTACGAGGTCTGCTGCATGTTCCGCGAGCCGGTCGAGTGGCTGGAGTCGTGGTGGCGGTACCGACGACGCCCCGAGATCGAGGCCAACGAGGAGCGGTACACGGGCGAGCAGTCCTTCGAGGAGTTCGCGCTCGAGTACCTCGAGCGCCCGCACCCGATGCGCGGTCGCCCGGCGCGCTTCGTCGCGATGAGCAAGGACCTCGACATCGGGGTGGACCGGATCTTCCGCCTCGAGGCGCCGGAGGTCTGGCAGGCGTGGCTGTCGGAGAAGATCGGCAAGGAGCTCACCTTCCCGCAGGCCAACACCTCGACCGAGCGCCCCGAGCCCGAGCTCACCGAGGCGACCCGTCAGCGGCTGATCGAGTACTTCCGCCCCGAGTACGACATCTACGACCACCTGCGCGCCGAGGGCATGTGGACGCCCCCGAAGGGCTACGTGCCGCCCCACTGAGACGTCGTTCCCGTCCTCCCGCCGACCCCGCCGGGGTCATCCGACGTACGACGCCGCCCGCCTCAGCTGCTCCGCGGCTCCCGCGACCACCCGGTCGATGAGCTCCTCGCAGGTCGGCAGGTCGTCGATCACACCGACCACCTGCCCGCTGGCGAGCACGCCGGCACCGGTGTCGCCCTCGACGAGACCGGCGCGCAGCATCATCGGGGTGTTGGCCGCGAGCGCCATCTGCCCGAGCGTGCGGCCCTGCGTCCGGCGCATCTGCCGTCCGTCCTTGGCCAGCTGCCACCACGACATCCCGGTGCTGCGCTTGAGGTCCAGGGTCCGGCGGGCCGTCGGGCCGAGCCGCCGCAGCCGCGAGGAGCCCTCGAGCTCCTCGACCAGGTCGGTGCGCAGCATCCGGTGCGGCATGCCGTCGACCTTCGTGGTGACGACGGTGCCGGTGAGGTCGGTCTCCAGGTAGCGCTGCTTCACCGCGTCCGGCACCGCGCTGTCCTTCGTCAGCAGGAAGCGGGTGCCCATGCCGACGCCGGCCGCGCCGTACGACAGCGCGGCGGCCAGCCCGCGCCCGTCGAAGAACCCGCCGGCCGCGACGACCGGGATGTCGACCGCGTCGAGCACCGTCGGCAGCAGCAGCGTCGTGGGCACCGGTCCGGTGTGGCCGCCGCCCTCGCCGCCCTGCACCATCACGATGTCGGCGCCCCACGCGGCCACCTTCTCGGCGTGCCGCGCCGCGCCCACCGACGGCATCACCACGATGCCGTGGTCCTTGAGCCGCGCGATCAGGTCCTGCTTGGGCGCGAGCGCGAACGACGCGACCTTCACGTCGTGCCTGATCAGGAGGTCGCAGCGCTCCGTGGCGTCGCCGGCGTCGGCGCGGAGGTTCACCCCGAACGGCCGGTCGGTGCGCTCCTTGACCTCGAGGATCGCCTTCTCGAGCTCCTCCAGCGTCATCGTCGCGCTGGCCAGGAGGCCCAGGCCGCCGGCGTTGGCGGTGCCGGTGACCAGGCGCGGGCCGGAGACCCAGCCCATGCCGGTCTGCACGACCGGGTGCCGCACGCCGGTGAGCTCGGTGAGCGGGGTGCGGATCAACTGGTCGATCACTGCCTCGTCTCCTGACCGGCCTCCTGCGGCACCTCCTTGAACCGCAGCCCCTTGGGGTCCAGCACCTCGCGGATGATGACCAGCTCCTCCGTCGTCGGCAGCCGCGTCTCCGGTACGTCCGAGCCCGCGCCGAGGTCGAACCTGGTCGCCGCCTGCACCTCGTCCACGGTCACCCCCGGGTGCACGCTGACCAGCCGCACGGTGTCGTCCGGGCCGCCCACGTCGAGGACGGCGAGGTTGGTGACGATCCGGTGGATGTCGTTGAACCGGGACGCCGCGGGGCCGGCCTGCCTCGCGCGCCTCGGGCCGACGCCGGACACCACGTCGACCTGCTCGACGAAGACCCGCGTCGAGTGCCGCGGGACCCAGTACGACGTCCGGTTGTTGACGGTGTTGCCGGGCGCGCCGCGGGAGCCGAGGAGCTGCCGTTTCGGGCGCGCGAACTCGCCGATCGCGGAGATGTTCTGGTTGCCCTCGCGGTCCAGCTGGGTGGCGCCCATCATCACGTGCCGCTTCCCGTACGCCACCACGTCGAAGACCCGGCGGAACGGGATCCAGCCCTCCACGACGTCCGCCTTCGCCAAGAGCGGCGGGACGCCGGCGAGGAAGAGCGACTCGCCGTCGGAGATCACCAGGTCGGGGTTGCTGGTCAGCTTGGCGAGCCGCACGCCGAGCATCGGCATCAGCCCCATCGGGCTGGCGAAGATCTCGCCGTCGTCCTTGAACGCGTCGGCCACCGCCGCCGCGCACACGTCGGCACGGGTCGCGTCCATCAGGCTCCCTCCTCCGCGAGCTCGCGCACCGCGGCCTGGTACGCCGCCTCGTCGCCGGCCAGGAACCGCTTCTCGAACGCCGCCCACTCGTCGTCCGTGCCGGAGGCCGCCGCGGCGTAGGCCTTCTGGAACGCCTCGTCACGCTCGTAGTCGGGGGTGCAGGTCGTGAAGTGGGCACCGTTCGGGGTCTCGACCACGCCGCTGACCATCATCCGGCTGAGCAGCAGCCGCTGGACCGGCGTGTCGACGGTGAGGCCGGCGGTGTCGACGACCTGCTCGCAGCTCACGTAGGTCCGGTCGGCGGCCATCGCGAACAGGTCGTCGAAGTAGGGGTCCGGTCCGAGGTACGTCGCGTTGCCGTGCCGGTCCGCCCGGTTGAGGTGCACCAGCGCGACGTCCAGCTTCAGCGCGGGGACCGCGACCAGCTCCTCGCCGTCGTCGTACGGCGAGGTGACGGTCCGCAGCCACGGGTTGTTGACCATCACGTCCGAGCCCAGCCCGGCGCGCATCGGCAGGAAGGGCAGCCGCTGGGCGGCGGCGCGGAGCCCGGTCATGAACATGCCCTCGTCGAGCTCCACGACCTCGGGGATGGTGCCCTGCTGCCGGGCCCGCTGGAAGTTGGGCTCCAGCGGGATCGAGTCGAGGCTGACGAACGCGTAGACCAGCCTGCGGATCTTGCCGGCCCGGGCGAGCAGGCCGACGTCGGCGCCGCCCCAGCTGACCAGGGTGAGGTCCCGGAGGTCCGAGCGCAGGATCGCCCGGACCAGCGCCATCGGCTTGCGCCGCGGACCCCAGCCGCCGATGCCGACGGTCATCCCGTCCTTCAGCTCGCCGACGACCTCGTCGATGGTCATCGTCTTGTCGCGCGGCCCCTTGGTCATGCCCGGCCCGCCTTGTCGGTGCCGGCGAACCGGTCGCGCAGCTCGTCGCTGACCCCGGACAGGTTGAGCTCCATCGTGAACCCCTGCTCGAAGCGGTAGCTCTTGTTGACGTCGACCGGGTCGATGCCGTTGAGCGCCTCCTTGGCGGCGCGGATCACCCGGGTGTCCTTCTCGGCGATGTCGGCGGCCAGGGCGAGCGCGGTCTCGTCGAGCCGGTCGCGGGGGACCACGTCGTACACCGAGCCGTGCTGCACGAGGTCGGCCGCCTTGATGGTGCGGGCGGTGTAGTACAGCGTCCGCATCAGGTGCTGGGGGACCAGCCGGGCCATGTGGGTGGCGGCGCCCAGCGCGCCCTGCTTGACCTCGGGGACCCCGAAGTAGGCGTCGTCGCTGGCCACCACGACGTCGGCGTTGCCGACCAGGCCGACCCCGCCGCCCAGGCAGAACCCGTGCACGGCGGCGATCACCGGCACCGGGCACTCGTAGACGGCCTTGAACGCGGCGAAGCAGCCCTTGTTGGCGCCGATCAGCGCGTCGAACCCGCTCGTGGTCTGCATCTCCTTGATGTCGACCCCGGCGTTGAAGCCCTTGCCCTCGGCGCGGAGCACCACGACGTGCGTCGCGGGGTCGGCGCCGGCCTCGTCCAGCGCGGCCGCCACGTCGAACCAGCCCTGCACGGTCAGCGCGTTGACCGGCGGGTGCTCCATGGTGACCACCCGGACGTGGTCCTCGCGCAGCGTCGAGGTGACGGTCATGAGCTCCCCTCTTCGGTGGTCGAGCCTGTCTTCGGTGGTCGAGCCTGTCGAGACCAACCAAGCAGTTGCTTGGTAGGGTAGCAGCCATGGTGCTTGCCCTCGACCTGTCCGGCCGCGTGGCCCTGGTCACCGGCGGCACCCGCGGGATCGGCCTCGGGATCACCCGGGCGTTCCTCGCGGCGGGGGCCACGGTCGCCACCTGCTCGCGCTCGGAGGTCGAGCCGCTCGCGGGGACGACGCACCACGTCTGCGACGTGCGCGACCCGGACGCCGTGCGCGCGCTCGTCGATGCGGTGGTCGGCGCGCACGGCAGGCTCGACGTCCTGGTCAACAACGCCGGGGGAGCCCCGAGCGCGGACGCCGCCACGGCCTCGCCGCGCTTCCACGACAAGGTGGTGAGCCTCAACCTGCTCAGCCCGCTCACGCTCGCCCAGGCGGCGAACGCCGTGATGCAGGGCCAGGAGGGCGGCGGCGCGATCGTCAACATCTCCTCGATCTCCGCGCACCGTCCGGCGCCCACGATCGCGGCGTACGGCGCCGCCAAGGCCGGGCTGGACTCGCTCACCAGGTCGCTCGCCATGGAGTGGGGCCCGAAGGTGCGGGTCAACGCGATCGACGTCGGCCTGTGCCGCACCGAGCAGACCGACGACCACTACGGCGGCGACGAGCGGGTCGCCGCGATCGAGCGCACCATCCCGCTCGGCCGGATGGCCACCCCGGAGGAGGTCGGCCACGTCGCGGTGTTCCTGGCGAGCGACCTGGCGTCGTACGTCTCGGGCGCCCGGGTGACCTGCGACGGCGGCGGCGAGCCGCCGGTCTTCCTGCACATCGACTAACAACATCGACTGGGCACATCGACTGGGCACATCGACTGAGCACATCGACTGGGCACATCAACCTGGACATCGACCGAGTTCCCCGAGGAGGAGGCCCCTGTGGCTGGACTGTTGGAGGGTCGCGTCGCGATCGTCACCGGAGCGGGCCGCGGCATCGGCCGCGCCCACGCCCTCGAGCTGGCGCGGCACGGCGCCAGGGTGGTCGTCAACGACTACGGCGTGTCGCTGTCCGGCGAGGGCACGGGGGAGTCCCCGGCCGACGAGGTCGTGGAGCTGATCCGCTCGGCCGGCGGCGAGGCGGTGGCCAACGGCGCCGACGTCGCGGACTTCGAGGCCGCCGCCGCCATGGTGCGCCAGGCGATCGACACCTTCGGCGGGCTCGACATCCTCGTCAACAACGCGGGCTTCGTGCGCGACCGGATGCTCGTCAACACCTCCGAGGAGGAGTGGGACGCCGTCATCCGGGTGCACCTGAAGGGCCACTTCGCGCCGCTGCGGCACGCCGCCGCCTACTGGCGTGCCGAGTCCAAGGAGGGACGGCAGCGCGCGGCCCGGGTCGTCAACACCACCTCGGGAGCCGGCCTGCAGGGATCGGTCGGCCAGGCGACGTACTCCGCGGCCAAGGCCGGCATCGCCGGGCTCACCCTGGTCGCCGCGCAGGAGCTGGGGCGGTACGGCGTGACGGTCAACGCGATCGCGCCGGTCGCGCGGACCCGGATGACGGAGGGGGCATTCGACACCTCCGCGATGGCGCTCCCCGAGGACAACTCGCCGGTCGTCGCGTGGCTCGCCTCGGAGCAGGCCGGTGACGTGACCGGCCGCGTCATCGAGATCGACGGCAGCCGGATCACCGTGGAGAACGGGTGGGCGCACGGCCCCTCCCGCGACAACGGGGAGCGCTGGGAGGCGGGCGAGGTCGGCCCCGCGCTGCGCGAGCTGCTCGCCGAGGCGCCGACCCCGGAGCCCGTGTACGGCGCCTGAGTCTTTTCTTCCTCGCGGTCGGTTTGTGAGCCGGTCACCGGGTACCGACCGCGCCTGAAGCCGGGATTGGGAGGTCCCGGCCGGGACGGGGGTTCGCCCCCGGGTGGAGGGAGAACAGTCATGTCTGCCACGACACGTGTCGGCACGGCGGTCGCAGCGGGCTACGTGCTGGGCCGTTTCAAGAAGATGCGGATGGCGCTCATCGTCGGCTCCGCGCTGGCGAACCGAAACGTCAGAGCGGCCGGGATGGACCTGATCCGCGGACCCGACGGGGGCGGCGAGCGCTCACCGCTGGTCGAGGCGGGGCGCACCGCGCTGATCGGCGCGGCCGCGTCCCGGATGAACCGGATCAGTGATCGCCTGCACGAGCGCAGCACCGCGCTGAGCGGCTCCGAGGACGACAACCGGTCCGACGAGGCCGAGGACGAGTACGACGACGAGGACCTCGAGGACGACGAGGACGTCGAGGAGGACCTCGAGGACGACGAGGACGTCGAGGAGGAGCCCGAGGACGACGAGGACGTCGACGAAGAGGCCGAGGACGACGAGGTCGACGAGCCCGAGGACGAGTACGACGACGAAGAGGACGACGAGCCCGAGGACGAGGACGAGTCCCGCACCTCGCGCCGCCGTCGCGCCACGGCGCCGGGGAGGTCGTGATGGCGAGCAAGTCGCAGGGCGGCGGCCTCGCGGACGAGCTGCCGCTGGACCGTCTCGCGAGCGAGGCGATGGGCCTCGGCAAGGCACTGGTGCAGCACGGCATCGGCAAGCTCAACGGCGGGCCGGGCGTGAGTGACGTGGTCAAGGGCGCCGGGAACCTGGTCGCCGACAACCCGGTGAAGGGAGGGGCCGAGATGCTCAAGGGCGGCGGCAAGGCGGCCGGCAAGGCGGCGGCCGGCAAGGTCAAGGACTCGGTCGGGGGCGCGCTGGACGCGGTCACCCCGAACGGCAGCAAGGACAGCGAGCCAGACCTCAAGGTCACGAACATCGTCGAGAGCGTCGACGTCCCCGTGCCGCGCCAGGTGGCCTACGAGGAGTGGACCCGCTTCGAGGAGTTCCCGACGTTCATGAAGAAGGTCGAGAACGTCAAGCAGGAGGACGACGACGTCGTCACCTGGAAGGCGCAGATCTTCTGGTCGCACCGCACCTGGAAGGCGACGATCGTCGACCAGGTCCCGCCGGAGCGGATCGTGTGGAACTCCGAGGCCGACAAGGGCCGGGTCGACGGGGCGGTGACCTTCCACGAGCTGGCGCCGGACCTGACCCGGGTGCTCGTGTCGCTCGAGTACCACCCGCAGGGCCTCTTCGAGAAGACCGGCAACATCTGGCGGGCCCAGGGTCGCCGGGTGCGCGCGGAGCTCAAGCACTTCCGCCGGCACGTCGCCAACCACACGCTGATCCACCAGGACGACGTGGACGGCTGGACCGGCGAGATCCACGACGGCGACGTCGACGAGAACCCGAACGGGTCGAAGCAGTCGAGCAGCGGGTCCCCGGCGAAGAAGTCCCCGGCGAAGAAGTCCACGGCGAAGAAGTCCACGGCCAAGAAGTCGGCGACGAAGAAGTCGACGGCGAAGACGTCGAGCCCGGCCAAGAAGTCGTCGTCCGCCCGGTCGTCCTCGACCGCGAAGAAGGCGCCGGCCAAGAAGACGCCGGCCAAGAAGACGCCGGCCAAGAAGACGGCCGCCGCGAAGGCACCGGCCAAGAAGTCCTCTGCCAGGAAGGCGCCGGCCAAGAAGTCGCCGGCCAAGAAGGCGCCGGCCAAGTCCACGGCCAGGAGGTCCACGGCGAAGAAGTCGACCTCCCGGCGCGGCTCGAGGAGCTGAGCCATGGCCCAGTCCCGGTCGACACAGTCCCGATCGACACAGTCCCGATCGACGCGGTCCCGATCGACGCAGCCCCGCTCGTCGGCGGACATCGAGGAGCTCGAGGCGCGCAACGCCGAGCTCATGGACGAGGTCGACAAGTACCGCACCGCCACCGAGGACGCGCTGCAGCAGCTCGACTGGTGCATCGGCTACTTCGCCGCGTCCAAGCACCGAGGGGTCGCGAAGTCCCTGGGCGCCAACCGTGCCTACATCCGGACCCGGCTGCTGGGGCGGTCGGAGCAGTCCCTTCCCACCAACGCGAAGGAGTGACCTCGTGACCGTCGTACAGCAGCAGCCCAACCGGTACATGGACCGTCCGTCGCCGAGCAGCCTCGCCGACGTGGTCGACACGATCCTCGACAAGGGGCTCGTGATCGACAACTACGTGCGGGTGTCGCTCGTCGGCATCGAGCTGCTCACGATCGACGCCCGGATCGTCATCGCGAGCGTGGACACCTACCTGCGCTTCGCCGAGGCCGTGAACCGGCTCGACCTCCACGAGAGCGACCCGCAGGGCCTGCCCGAGCTGATGGAGAACATCACCTCCGGCGCCGCGAAGAGCAAGACCTCGGGGGCGATCGAGGGCGCCAAGGAGAAGCTCGGGTCGATCCTCGGCGACGATGACGACGAGGACGACGAGGCCGAGGAGGCCGAGGAGGAGCGGAAGCCCCGCAAGTCGTCGTCCTCCCGTCCCGGCGCAAGAGCTGACCATGGCGCTGCACCTCTACGGGATCGTCGACGCCGAGACGTCGCTGCCCGACGACCTCGTCGGCCGCGCCGACGCGCCGGTGCGCACGGTGGCCGACGAGGGGCTCGCCGTCCTGGTGAGCGACGTGGACGAGGACCGGCGGGTCGGGAGGTCCGACCTGCTGGCGCACGCCCACGTGCTCGAGCGGCTGGCCGAGACCTCGACGGTGCTGCCGATCCGGTTCGGGATGCTGATGCCCGACGAGGACACGGTGCGGGTCGAGCTGCTCGGGCCGCAGGGCGAGCACTCCGCTGCGCTGCTGCGAGCCTTCGCGGGACACGTGCAGCTCACCGTCACCACGCGGTACGACGAGGACGAGGCGCTGCGCGAGGTGCTGCGCCGCGACCCCGAGCTGCGGGAAGCGGGCGCGGCCTCCGACCTCGCCGCCCGGATGCGGGTCGGCGAGGCCGTGGCCGCCGGGCTCGAGGAGCTGCGCGTCGACGACGCGGACCGGGTGCTGCAGCGGCTGGCGCCGCACGCGCGGGCGGTGGCCTTCAACGAGGTCCGCGACGCCTACACCGTCTCCAGCGTCGCGCTGCTCGTCGACCGGGACCTGCGCTCCGCGCTCGACGTCGCCGTGGCCGACCTGCGCGACGAGCTCGGTCCGCGGATCCAGGTGCGGTACGTCGGCCCGCAGCCGCCGTACGCGTTCCTGGACAGCGTCGAGACGGAGGCATCGGCATGGGCCTGATCTCCGGACTCCTCACCTGGCCGGTCGCCCCCGCTCGCGGCGTCGCCTGGATCGCCGAGCAGGTGCTCGACGAGGCCGAGCGGCAGTGGGCGGACCCCGGCGCCGTCGAGCGGGCGCTCGTCGACGTCGACGCCCGCCGCGCCTCCGGGGAGCTCACCGACGCCGAGGCCGACGAGCTCGAGGAGGAGCTCGTCGCGCGGCTGATCGGCGGCCCCGACCCGGGAGGACGTCATGGCTGAGAGCCGACTGCGCACGCTGGGGACCCGTGCGCTCCAGGAGATCGAGGCGCTGGTCGGCTGCCCGGCCGAGGGGGTCAGCGGGATCCGCAAGGAGAATGACGGCTGGGTCGTCCTCGTCGACGTGCTGGAGATGGAGCGGATGCCGGCGACGACGGACGTGCTCGCCCTCTACGAGGTGACGCTGGACGGCGACGGCGAGGTCAGCGGCTATCGCCGGGTGAAGCGGTACCTGCGCTCCCAGGTGGAGGACCGATGACCGCCGCGCGATTCCCGGAGGGCCCGGTCTTCGTCGGGAGCCGCCAACCGGCTCCCCAGAACCTCGCCGACGTGCTCGAGCGGGTGCTCGACAAGGGCATCGTCATCGTCGGCGACATCCAGGTGCGGCTGCTCGACATCGAGCTGCTCACGATCAAGGTGCGCCTCATGGTCGCCTCGGTCGACAAGGCCAAGGAGATGGGCATCGACTGGTGGGAGAACGACCCGTTCGTCAGCAGCCTGGCCTCCTCGGAGGAGGAGAAGCCCGAGCTCGAGGAGGGGAGCGGCGGTGATGGCTGAGGCGACGGTGCTCCACGCGTACGGCGTGGTGCCCGCGGCCAGCACCGCCGCGCTGCCGCCGGCCGGGATCGACGGCGCGCCGGTGGAGACGGTCACGGTCGACGGCCTCGCCGCGCTGGTCAGCACGCTCGACGCGGCCCGGTACGGCGAGGCGGCGTGGCGCGAGCACGCCGAGGACCCCGACTGGCTGGCCGGGTTCGCGATCCAGCACGAGCAGGTGCTGGCCGCCGTGGTGGCCACCGGAGACGTGCTGCCCTTCCGCCTGCCCGGGATCTACGCTGACCGCGCAAGCCTCGCCCACCTGCTGCAGATCGAGCAGGAGCCGCTGCTCGACGGCCTGCGCGCCGTCCGCGGCCAGGTCGAGTGGGGCGTCAAGGTGTTCTGGGACGCCGAGGCCGAGGGCGCCGACCCGGCACCCGCGGCGGCGTCCGGGCGGGACTACCTCCGCCAGAGGTCCGAGCAGCTCGGCGCTCGGGAGCGGTCCGCCGAGGAGCGTCAGCGGCGGGTCGTGTCCGCCTACGAACGGGTCGCGGCCGCGGCGACGGACAGCATCACCAGCCCGCCGCAGGACCCCGCCTTGAGCCGACGCCGGGAGCCGATGCTGCTCAACAGCGCGCACCTGGTGCCCCGCGAGCGGGAGGAGGCGTTCTTCGAGGTGCTCCGGGCGGTCGACCAGGAGCTCGGCCCCGCCGGGCTGGTCGTCGAGGTGACCGGGCCCTGGCCGCCGTGCGGCTTCGTCGGTGGCCGGCACCGGGAGGAGGCGGCACCGTGACGGTCGAGCACGTCGACGGCGGTCAGCAGCTCGCGCTGGTCGACCTCGTCGACCGCCTGATCGACGGTGGCGTGGTCGTGCACGGGGACGTGCTGCTCTCCCTGGCCGGGGTCGACCTCGTGTACCTGGGGCTGCGCCTCGTGCTGGCCCCCGCGGAGAGGGTGGTCGGACGATGACGCTGGTGCTGTACGCCGTGATCCCCGCGGAGGTGACGCAGCCGGACGACCTCGGGGTGCTGCGCCGTCCGCACGTCGCGGTGGTGCACCGCGAGGAACCCGCGCCGGCGGCGGCCGCTCCGGAGGCGGTGCTCGCGTTCGGGCAGACCATCGAGCGGATCGCCGAGCGCGGGCCGGCGCTGCCGATCCGGTTCGGGACGACCGTGTCCGGCCTGGACGAGCTGCACCGGATCGCCGAGGAGCACGAGGGGTCCTGGGCGACCCGGCTCCTGGTCGTCGCCGGGCACTGCGAGCTGATCGTGCACGTCCGGGTCCACGGCGGCACCGAGCGGGCCACGCACCGCGGTCTGAGGGGTCGGGAGTACCTCCGGCGCCGGGCGATGGCGACCCACGCCAGGAGCGCGGCCCACGACGGGATCCGCGAGGTGCTCGGCGCGCGGCTGCGCGAGCACCGGGTCCTCGGCATCGGCGACGTCGACCGGCTCGCGGCCCTGGTCCCCAGCGCGGCGGCGGACGAGGTGCGCGCGGACCTGGAGCGCTGGGCGGCGGAGACGCCGGACATCGAGCTCTCGGTGACCGGCCCCTGGCCGGCGTTCAGCTTCTGCGAGGAGCCGGCGTGAGCGCCTTTCCGTTTCCCGAGCCCGACCTCCCGGACCTCCCGGGCCGGGCCCGCCGTTTCGAGGCGGACCCCGAGTCGGTCGAGAAGGGCCTGGTCCAGCTGGTGCTGACGCTGGTGGAGCTGGTCCGGCAGCTGATGGAGCGGCAGGCGATCCGGCGGGTCGACGCCGGCGGGCTCTCCGACGACGAGGTCGAGCGGCTCGGCCGGACGCTGATGCTCCTCGACGAGCGGATGACCGAGCTGCGCGAGCACTTCGGCCTCGAGCCCGAGGACCTCAACCTCGACCTCGGCCCCCTCGGGCGGCTCCTCTGAGGTGACCCGTCACCACGTTGGTGACGGGTCGGCGTCAGACGCGCTCGAGGACGGTGCCGGTGGCCATCGCGCCGCCGGCGCACATCGAGATCAGCGCGGTCGAGGCGTCGCGGCGCTCGAGCTCGTGCAGCGCGGTGGTGATCAGCCGGGTGCCGGTCGAGCCGACGGGGTGGCCGAGGGCGATCGCGCCGCCGTTGACGTTGACCTTGTCCATGTCGGGGGAGTGCTGGCCGGCCCAGGAGAGCACGACGGAGGCGAAGGCCTCGTTGACCTCGAAGAGGTCGAAGTCCGAGATCGCCATCCCGGTGCGGTCGAGGACCCGCTGGGTCGCCTCGATCGGCCCGTCGAGGTGGAAGTACGGGTCGGAGCCGACCAGGCAGTGCGTGACGATCCGGGCCCGCGGGGTGAGTCCCAGGGCCCGGGCCTTGGCCTCGTCCATGATCAGCACCGCGGACGCGCCGTCGGAGATCTGGGACGACGTACCGGCGGTGTGCAGTCCGCCCTCGAGCACCGGCTTCAGCCCGGCCAGCCCCTCGAGGGTGGTCTCGCGCAGGCCCTGGTCGGTGTCGACGAGCCGGGTCTCCCCGGTGGGGTTGCCCTCCTCGTCGAGCACCGGGGCCTCGATCGGGGCGATCTCGCGCTTGAACCGGCCCTCGTCGACGGCCACCCGGGCCTTCTGCTGCGAGGCCAGGCCGAAGGCGTCCAGGTCGTCGCGGGTCAGGCCGCGGTGGCGGGCGATCCGGTCGGCCGCCTCGAACTGGTTGGGCATGTCGATCGTCCAGTCGTCCGGCCGCGGGTCGCCGAGCCCCGGCGGGACGTTGCCGCCGAGCGGGATCCGGGACATCGCCTCGACCCCGCAGGCGATGCCGACGTCGATCGTGCCGGCGGCGACCATGTCGTGGACGAGGTGCGCGCTCTGCTGTCCCGAGCCGCACTGGGCGTCGATCGCGGTGCCGCCGGTGTGCTGGGGGAGCCCCGCGTGCAGCCAGGCGCGCCGGACCATGTCGTTGGACTGCTCGCCGGCCTGGGTCACGCAGCCGCCGACGACCTGCTCGACCAGGTTCGGGTCCACCCCCGCGCGCTCGAGCACCTGACGCTGCGCGAAGCCCAGCAGGACGGCGGGGTGCACGCCGGCCAGCCAGCCCTTGCGCTTGCCGAGGGGAGTGCGGACGGCGTCGACGATCACGGGGGTGCCCATGAGGGGCAATCTAGCACCGGAACTAGAACACGTTCTTGTTGGCCGAATCGCATACGAAACACTTTCCTAAGATTCCGAGAGTATGTAGTGTCGTCGTAGAACACGTTCCATCGGCAGGACGGGGAGAGGCGCGGCCTTGACGACGACGACGGACTCGCTGCAGGCCACCCAGGCAGGGTTCGACCCCACCGATCCGGACCTCCTGCTGTCCGGCATCCCTCACGACCAGCTGCTCCGGCTCCGACGTACCGCCCCGGTCAGCTGGGTCGCCCAGGACGAGGCGGCTCGCGCCGGGTTCCCGGACACCGAGGGCTACTGGGCGGTGAGCCGGCACGCCGACGTCGCCGCGGTGTCGAAGAACCAGACCGACTTCTCCGCCGCAGAGAACGGCGTGATCATCCGGTTCGGGCCGCACATGACCCGCGAGGAGGTCGAGCAGACCCGCCACCTGATCATCAACCACGACCCGCCGGACCACACCAAGCTGCGCCAGATCGTGTCCCGCGGCTTCACGCCGAGGGCGATCGGCGCGCTGCACGACAGCCTGGAGCAGCGGTCGCGGGCGATCGTCACCGGGGCGCTCGAGCGCGGCAGCGGCAACTTCGTCGAGGACGTCGCCTGCGAGCTGCCGCTGCAGGCGATCTGCGACCTGCTCGGGTTCCCGCAGGAGGACCGCCGGCAGCTCTTCGACTGGTCGAACGCGATGATGTTCTACGACGACCCGGAGATGGCCGGCGCCCAGATGACGGCGTTCGCCGAGATCCTCGCCTACGCGATGGCGAAGGCCGAGGAGCGGCGCAAGGACCCCCGCGACGACATCATCACCCGGCTGATCTCCGCCGACGTCGACGGCCGCGGCCTCACCGACGACGAGTTCGGCTTCTTCGTGATCATGCTCGTGGTCGCCGGCAACGAGACCACCCGCAACGCGATCACCTGGGGGATGCACGCGCTGCTCGAGCACCCCGACCAGTGGGAGCTGTTCAAGCGCGAGCGCCCCCGCTCCGCCGTGGACGAGATCATCCGCTGGGCCACGCCGGTCACGGTCTTCCAGCGCACCGCGGTCAACGACGTCGAGGTCGGCGGGGTCCGGGTCTCCGCCGGGGAGCGGGTGGGCCTGCTCTACGCGAGCGCCAACTTCGACGAGGACGTCTTCGAGGACCCGTTCACGTTCGACATCCTGCGGGACCCGAACCCGCACCAGGCCTTCGGAGGCCACGGAGCGCACTACTGCATCGGCGCCAACCTGGCGCGTCTCGAGGTCGACCTGATCTTCAACGCGATCGCGGACCTGGCGCCGGACATCCGGCTGCTCGGCGAGCCGCAGCGGCTGCGGAGCGGGTGGATCAACGGGGTCAAGGACCTCCAGGTCGCCTACCGCTGAGCGACCCGGACCGGAGAAAGGCAACCAGTGACCAGCACGACGACGATCCTCCCCGAGGGCTTCGACTTCACCGACCCCTTCCTCAACGAGGAGGGGATCCCGCACGACAACTTCCGCAGGCTCCGGCAGACCGCCCCGGTCACCTGGATCGAGCAGCAGGAGGGCGCCTACGACGGGATGTCGGAGGAGTCCGGCAACGGCTACTTCGCCGTGACCAAGCACGCCGACGTCTCGGCGATCTCCAAGAACAGCAACGACTGGTCGAACGCCGAGAACGGCGCGATCATCCGCTTCCAGAAGGGCATGCAGCGCGAGCAGATCGAGCTGCAGCGGGTGATCATGCTCAACCAGGACAACCCCGAGCACCGGACGACCCGGCAGATCATCTCCCGCGGCTTCACGCCCCGGTCCATCGCTGAGCTCGAGGACATCATGCGGCAGCGGGCCTACGACATCGTCCAGCGGGCGGTGCGGAACGAGACCGGCAACTTCGTCGAGGAGGTCGCCGCCGAGCTGCCGCTGCAGGCGATCGCCGACCTGATCGGCGTCCCGCAGGAGGACCGGCGCAAGCTCTTCGACTGGTCCAACCAGATGCTCGCCGCCGACGACCCCGACATCGTGGGGGAGCCGGAGGTCGCCGCCGCGGAGATCCTCGGCTACTCGATGATGCTGGCCGCGGACCGTCAGGTGAACCCGCGCGACGACCTGATCACCAAGCTGATCAACGCCCACAAGGGCGACCGCGGCCTGACCGAGGACGAGTTCGGCTACTTCGTGATGATGCTGACGGTGGCCGGCAACGAGACCACCCGGAACGCGATCTCGCACGGCATGAACGCCTTCCTCGACAACCCCGAGCAGTGGGAGATCTGGAAGCGCGACCGGCCGGCGACGATGGTCGACGAGGTGGTCCGCTGGGCCTCGCCGATCACCGTCTTCCAGCGCACCGCGCTCAACGACGTCGAGGTCGGCGGGGTGGCGGTCCCGAAGGGGAAGCGGGTCGGGCTTTTCTACGGCAGCGCGAACTTCGACGAGGAGGTGTTCGAGGACCCGTTCACCTTCAACATCCTGCGGGACCCGAACCCGCAGCTGGGCTTCGGCGGTCACGGTGCGCACTACTGCATCGGCGCCAACCTGGCGCGTCAGGAGATCCGGCTGATCTTCGAGGCGCTCGCCGACCACGCGCCCGACATCACCAAGCTGGCCGAGCCGCGCCGGCTCCGGCACGCCTGGGTCAACGGGATCAAGGAGCTCCGGGTCCGCTACGCCTGACCGTCGCGCCGTCCCGCCGGCGGGTCAGTCGCGGGCGGTGAGCACCAGCGGGCCGTCGTCGGTGATCGCCACCGTGTGCTCCATGTGCGCGCCCCGCGACCCGTCGGCGCTGCGGATGGTCCAGCCGTCCGCGTCGAAGTAGATCTCGTCGGTCGTGTGCATGAACCACGGCTCGATCGCGATCACCAGCCCGGGCTTGAGCTTCAGCCCGCGGCCGGGCACGCCGTCGTTCGTCACGTGCGGGTCGCCGTGCATGGTGCGGCCCACGCCGTGACCGCCGAAGCGCAGGTTGACCCCGAGCCCGGCCGCCCGGGCCACGGACCCGATCGCGTGCGAGATGTCGCCGAGACGGTTGCCCGGCCGCGCAGCGTCGATGCCCGCGGCGAGCGCTCGGTCGGTGACGTCGATGAGCTTGAGGTCCTCCTCGCGGGGGGTGCCCACGACGAGGGAGTACGCCGAGTCCGCGACCCAGCCGTCGACCGCGGCGGCGAAGTCGACGCTGAGCAGGTCGCCGTCCTGCAGCGTGTAGTCGTGGGGGAGCCCGTGCAGCACCGCGTCGTTGACCGACGTACAGAGCACCTTGCCGAACGGCGACGCGCCGAACGACGGGTGGTAGTCGATGTAGCAGGACTCCGCGCCGCGCTCCTTGATCATCCGGTGCGCCAGCGCGTCGAGGTCGAGCAGGTTGACGCCGACGTCCGCGGCCTCGATGAGCGCGGAGATCACCGAGGCGACGAACTCGCCGGCGGGCCTCATCTCCTCGATCTGCGCGGGCGTGCGGAGCTCGATCATGGAGGCGAGCCTACGGTGCGGCTCCCGATCCGCTGAGCGCGGATCCGCCCTGGGCGGAAGTCCTTGGGTGCGCGGCCCCGCGCGGACCACAGTGAGGGCATGACCCAGACCCAGGAACGACCCGTCGGCTCGCTCGACGAGCAGCTGCACGCCCGGCTGCTGCACCAGCGGATCATCGTGCTCGGCCAGGAGGTCGACGACCCGATCGCCAACCGGATCTGCGCCGAGCTCCTGCTGCTCTCGGCCGAGGACCCGCACCGCGACATCAGCCTCTACATCAACTCGCCCGGCGGCTCGGTCTCGGCCGGGCTGGCCATCTACGACACCATGCGGCTGATCCCGAACGACGTGAGCACCCTCGCGATGGGCCTGGCCGCCAGCATGGGCCAGTTCCTGCTGTCGGCGGGGACGCCCGGCAAGCGCTATGCGCTGCCGCACGCGCGGGTGCTGATGCACCAGGGCTCGGCCGGGATCGGCGGCACCGCCATCGACATCGAGATCCAGGCCGAGAACCTCGAGCACACCAAGAGCGTCGTCCTCGGGCTGATCGCCGAGCACACCGGCCAGCCGCTCGACAAGATCGAGCGGGACTCGCTCCGCGACCGGTGGTTCACCGCCGAGGAGGCGGTCGAGTACGGCTTCGTCGACCAGGTGCTCTCCGACGTCTCGGCGGTCACGCCGTCGCGACCGGCCGGCACCTTCGGGATCCGGTGATCGCGATGAGCCAGTACACCATCCCCTCCGTCGTCGAGAAGACGCTGCACGGCGAGCGCGCCGTCGACATCTACAGCCGGCTGCTGAGCGACCGGATCATCTACCTCGGCACCGAGATCGACGACGGGGTCGCGAACGTCGTGATCGCCCAGCTGCTGCACCTGGAGGCGGACAGCCCGGACACGCCGATCAGCCTGTACCTCAACTCCCCGGGCGGCTCGGTCACCGCCACGCTCGCGATCTACGACACCATGCAGTACATCCGCTCCGAGGTCGCGACGACGTGCGTGGGCCAGGCCGCGTCCGGCGCGGCGGTGCTGCTCGCCGCGGGCGCTCCGGGCCGGCGCAGCCTGCTGCCGCGCTCGCGGGTGGTCCTGCACCAGCCCTCGGGGGGCGGGCAGGGCACGCTGCCCGACCTGGAGGTGCAGGCGAAGGAGATCGTCCGGCTCCGCGCGGAGCTCGAGTCGATCCTGTCCCAGCACACGGGCCAGGACCTGCAGCGGCTGCGGGACGACACCGACCGCGACCTGATCCTCACCGCCGAGCAGGCGGTCGCCTACGGGGTCGCGGACACCGTGCTCGACAGCCGGAAGCTCGCCGCCGCGGTGTAGGCGGGGGGCTAGGCCGCGAGCGCGACCGGCCCGGAGATCCCGCGCAGCGAGCGGGAGACCCGTGAGGTCAGGTCGACCAGGCGCAGGCCGAGCGCCCCGGCGACCGCCGAGAGCACCTCCGAGCTGGGCTCCTTGAGACCGCGCTCGACCTCGGAGAGGTACTGGATCGAGACGCCGGCCGCCTCGGCCACGTCGGCCAGGGTGCGCTCGCCGGCCTGCCGCTCGGCGCGCAGCTCGCGGCCGACGGCCTCCCGCCAGAGCGGCTCGGGCTGCTCGGCGGGCTCGTGCTCCGGCGGGGTCGGGAATGCGACGACGTCACCCATGGGTCGACGATACGGCCGGCGGGGCCTCCTCGTCGCGCGCGTTCGCGACCGGCGAACGTCCGGACCTGCCGCTGACCCGGCTTAGGGCGGCGGGCAGAACTCAGTCGAGATCGTGCTGCCGTCAGGGAGCGTCGTCACGGTCTTGACGCACCCCTTGGGCTTCTTGCCGCCACCATCACCGAAGATCTTGTCGACGATCTCTTTGCCCATGTCGATGATGGGGCCCCAGTCGATCTTGCTGGCGATGGCCTCCGGGATGCCCTCGACGACCACGCCGACTTCCGGGTCCAGGTTCGGATGGGTCATGCGCATCGGCCCGAGGTTCTCAAATGTTGGCTGGGACATCCCGCCTCCCTGGGTTGCGGATGCTGATTGATCGAGGCTCGCGCGTCTCGCTCCTCGACGCATCCCACAAACTGGTGACTTCGGGCGTGGGCATCGTGACGCGGACGGTGGCGCTCATGCCGCGTGGGGGTCCTGGCCGACGCACACCGGAGCTCGGTCAGCCCGTGGGCTTCTCCGCGCCGACGACCCACATCGCGAAGAACTGCGAGCCGCCACCGTAGGCGTGACCGAGGGCGCGCCGTACCCCGTCGACCTGGTGGTCGCCGGCCGCGCCGCGGACCTGCAGGGCGGCCTCGCCGAAGCGCAGCATCCCGGACGCGCCGATCGGGTTGGAGGAGAGCACGCCGCCGGAGCAGTTCACCGGCAGCCGGCCGTCCATCGCGGTCTCGCCGGCCTCGGTGAGCTTCCAGCCGGTGCCCTCCTCGGCGAACCCGAGGTTCTCCAGCCACATCGGCTCGAACCACGAGAACGGCACGTAGATCTCGGCCGCGTCGATCTCCTCGATCGGGTTGGTGATGCCGGCCTGCTTCCACAGCGCCGCCGCGGCGTCGCGGCCCGCCTGCGGGTTGACCTGGTCGCGCTCGGCCGCGGTGGTGGCCTCGGACCGCATCACCGTGCCGTGGATCCAGGCCGGGTTGTTCGAGGACGCGGCGGTGTCCTCGTCGACGATCACCAGCGCGCAGGCACCGTCGCTCGACGGACAGGTCTCGTCGTACCGGATCGGGTCCCAGAGCATCTGCGACTCCAGGACCTGCTCGACGGTCTTGCGCTCCCGCAGGTGGGCGTAGGGGTTGTTCAGCGCGTTGGTGCGGTCCTTGGCGGCGACGACGGCGCCGATGTGGGTCGGGGCGCTCGCGCGGCGGATGTAGGAGCGGACGTGCGGCGCGAAGTAGCCACCGGCGCCGGCGTGCACCGGCATGTTGAACGGCAGCGGCACGGAGAGAGCCCACATCGCGTTGGACTCCGACTGCTTCTCGAACGCGACGGTCAGCACCCGCTTGTGGACGCCGGCCTGCACCAGCGACGCGGCGACGATCGCCGTCGACCCGCCCACGGAGCCGGCAGTGTGCACGCGGAGCAGCGGCTTGCCCGCGGCGCCGAGCGCGTCGGCCAGGAACAGCTCGGGCATCATCACGCCCTCGAACAGGTCCGGGGCCTTGCCGACGACGATCGCGTCGATGTCGTCGAGTCCCATGCCCGCGTCGGCGAGCGCGCGGTCGATCGCCTCGCGGCACAGGCCCGCCATCGAGACGTCCTCGCGCTTGGCCCGGTGGTGGGTCTGTCCGACTCCGATCACTGCGGCCGGCTGCTTGGCCATCGTCAGCGTCCTTCCATCGTGCACACGAGGTTCTGCTGCAGCGCCGGGCCGCTGGTCGCGTGCCCGAGCACCTTGGTGGCGTCGCCGGACCAGATCCGCCGGGCCGCCTCGCCGATCCGGATGCCGCCGCCGGAGAACATCGGGTTGCCGGTGAGGGCGCCGCCGGACGGGTTGACCGTCACGTCGTCGGCCAGCCCGAGCTCACGGCGCAGGATCAGCTCCTGGTGGCTGAACGGCGCGTGCAGCTCGGCCACCTCGGTGCCGGCGAGGTCGAGCGCGGCGGCGGCGCGCTGGGCGGACGGCGCACGGGTGAGGTCGCGGGTCCCCATGCCCATCGGGTCGACGTAGTGGGCGATGCCGGAGATCCAGGCCGGCCGCTCCCGGACGTCGCGGGCCCGGTCGTCGGCGGCCAGCACGATCGCGGCGGCGCCGTCGGTGACCGGCGCGCAGTCGTGCTTGCGCAGCGGGTCGGCGTACATCGGCCGGGCGAGCAGGTCCTCGACCGAGGAGCCGCCCTTGCGGACGGCGTACTCGTTCTTCTCGGCGTCGGTGAGCGACCGGTTGGCGACCTCGGCCATCGCCCGCTCGTCCCACAGCCCGGCGTCGATGCCGACGCGCGCCTGGAGCCCGGCGAGGGAGACGGTGTCCGGCCACAGCGGGGTCATCGTGTACGGCTCGAGCTGCAGCGCGAGGGTACGGCGGAGCACGCCCGCGGAGCTCTTGCCGAAGGCGTAGACGAGCGCGGTGTCGACCTCGCCGGTCTGGATCTTCAGCCAGGCCTCGTACATCGCCCAGGCGAGGTCCATCTCGACGTGCGACTCGTTGACCGGCGGGATCACGCCGATCGCGTCGACCGCCTGCACGAACGAGAAGGACCGGCCGGCGAGGTAGTCCGAGGAGCCGGAGCACCAGAACCCGATGTCCCTGCGGGTCCAGCCGGTCTGCTCGTAGCACTCCCGGAAGAGCGGCACGAGGAGCTCGACGCAGGTCGGCGACCCGTCGAACTCGAGCATCTGTCGCTGGGCGAACCCGACGACGGCGACGTCTCTCATCTTGCTCTCTTTCGGTGATCGAGTGCCCGTCGCAGGGACGAGCGACGGGTGGATCGAGGTCAGAGGTGGTGCTTGTAGGTGTCGAAGTCGGCGTCCGGCTCGCCGGTGGGCTCGAAGTGGTGGATGTTCTCCAGCGAGAACGTCCACTCCTCCCTCGGCTTCCACACCGCCTTGACCCGCATGCCCATCCGGACCTCCTCGGCGGGGACGCCGAGGATCAGGTGGAGGAAGGCGATGTCGGCGCCGTCCAGCAGCACGTAGGCGGAGACGTACGGCGGCGTGATCTTCTGGCCGAGGAACGGCACGTTGACGACGCAGAACGTCGTGACGGTGCCGGTCTGCGAGAGCTCCACCTCCTCCTCGGTCGGGGTGCCGTCGGAGGGGCAGGCGCTGCGCGGCGGGACGTAGACCTTCCCGCAGCTGGGACAGCGCTGGCCGATGATCCGGCCCTCGTTGAGCCCGCGGTAGAACGTCGACTCCTCGGGGGAGGCGGCGTAGTCGTAGTCGAGCGAGACCGGGACCGTGATGCCGGTGACGGGGTCCGTGGTCGCCGCCCCGGACACCTCACCGGGTCTCGACTGCTCCGTCGCGGCTTCGTCCCTCAGCCGCGGTCGCGCTCGACCTGGCCCGCCAGCGACGACCTCGACTTCGTCGAGTTCGTCGACGGGCTCAAAGCACTCGATGTCGGTGATCGAGCCGGTCCGCTCGGCCGCCCAGCGGATGCGGACCCGCATGCCGGTGCGGACGTCCTCGGGGGACGCGACGTCGAGGGCGTGCAGGAGCGGCCGGTCCGCGCCGTCGAGCGTGACCAGCGCGAACGCGAACGGCCGGTCGAACGGCTGCCCCTGCACCGGCTCCGGCACCCAGGTCCAGGAGGTCACGGTGCCGACGGGGGAGACCTCGACGAACTCGGTGGTCGGCTCGTGGGTCACCGGGTCGAACTCGAGGGGCGGCACCACGACCTCGCCGGACGACGTACGGCCGCCGATGACCTGCCCGTCACGCAGCCCCGAGAGGAACCGACCGACCACCGGACCGGTCGAGCGGGTGTAGTCGAAGGCGACCGTGACCGGCGCCTGGAGGGTGCGGCTCATGGTGAGATACTAGAACACGTTCTAATATGCGGGGCAAGCAGCGTCTGGAAGGGTGGTCGGCATGAAGCTCGGACTGCAGCTGGGTTACTGGGGTGCCGGACCGCCGGAGGGGACCGCGGAGCTCGTCGCCGCGGCCGAGGAGGCCGGCTTCGACGCGATCTTCACCGCCGAGGCGTGGGGCTCCGACGCGTTCACGCCGCTGGCCTGGTGGGGGCGGGAGACGAAGCGGGTGCGGCTCGGCACCTCGATCGTGCAGATGTCGGGGCGCACCCCCACGTCGATCGCCATGCACGCGCTCACCCTCGACCACCTCAGCGGCGGCCGGGTGGTGCTCGGCATGGGCGTGAGCGGACCCCAGGTCGTCGAGGGCTGGTACGGCCAGCCCTTCGCCAAGCCGCTGGCGCGGACCCGCGAGGTGGTCTCGATCATCCGCAAGGTGCTGGCGCGGGAGGAGCCGGTGACCAACGACGGGCCGCACTACCCGCTGCCCTACAACGGCCCGGGCTCGGTCGGGCTGGGCAAGCCGCTCAAGCCGATCGTGCACCCGCTGCGCGCCGACATCCCGATCTGGCTCGGCGCCGAGGGACCCAAGAACGTCGCCCAGACCGCCGAGATCGCGGACGGCTGGATCCCGATCTTCTACACGCCCAGGAGCGCCGGCATGTACCAGCCGTGGCTCGACGAGGGCTTCGCCCGCCCCGGCGCACGTCGTACCCGCGCCGACTTCGAGATCGCGGCGACCTGCCACCTGGAGATCACCTCCGGGGACAAGGAGGACAAGCAGCGCGCGATCGACGCGATGAAGCCGTTCGTCTCGCTCTACATGGGCGGGATGGGCGCCAAGGAGCAGAACTTCCACAAGCAGGTCTTCGAGCGGATGGGCTACGCCGAGCTGGCCGACGAGGTGCAGAAGCTCTATCTGTCGGGGGAGAAGGACCGGGCCACCGCGCTGATCCCCGACGAGCTGGTCGACGACATGCACATCATCGGCTCCCCGTCGGAGGTCAAGGAGCGGGTGGCGCAGTGGGAGGAGACCGGCGTGACCACGCTGCTGCTCAGCCTGCGGTCGCCGGACGAGGTGCGCCGGATCGCCGAGCTGCTCGCCTGACTCCTGACCGGCGCCGGGCTCAGCGCCCGATGATGTAGGGCTGGGTGCCGCCGATGACGTGCAGGCCGAGCCGCTCCAGGATCGGCCGGCTGTCGTCGGACGCGTCGACCTGGAGCAGCTCGTAGCCGAGCTCCAGCGCGCGGCGGGCCCGGGTCGCGACGAGGGCGCGGTAGATGCCGCGCCCGCGGTACGCCGCCAGCGTGCTGCCGCCCCAGAGCCCGGCCACCCTCGTGCCTGCCATCGGGGCCAGCCAGGCGGCGCTGACCACGAGACCGTCGGCCGAGACGTCCTCGGCGACGAAGACGTGGATCGGCTCCGCTGCGTGCAGCCGGGACTCGAGGTCGTCGGCCATCCACGCCCAGTCCTCGCCCCAGACCTCACTCTCCATCGCCGCGATCCGCTCCAGGTCCGGCCGCTCGGCCACCTGGCGGACCTCGATGCCGTCCGGGAGGACGACCTCGCTCGCGAGAGTCCGCGCCTCGCCGAGCACCAGCGCCTCGTGCGGCTCGGTCTCGGCGCCCGCGTCCCGCAGCAGCGGGGGCAGGTCCGGCCGGTCGTGGTCGAGGATCTTCCACTCGAACCAGGTCCCGTGCTCCCGGTAGAAGGCAACGGTCCGGTCGACGAGCGCCCGGAGCTCGGACTCCGAGAGGGGGTCGGCCGGCGAGGTGAGCCAGGCGAAGCCCTCCCGGCCGGTCAGGCAGCGGGTGAGCGGCCCGTCCTGCTCGGCGGTCCACCCCGGCGGGAGCCGTCGCGGGAACGCGCCCCGCACCTCGTCGTCGTAGATCCTCAGCAGCTCGTCGGGCGTCACCGGCCCATGATTAGGCTGCGGCCCATGCCGGCGCCGACATTTCTTTGCATCGGCGCGCAGAAGTGCGGGACCACGTGGCTGGCGCGTGCGGTCCAGCAGCACCCGCAGGTGAGCCCCGGCAAGCGCAAGGAGCTGCACTTCTTCAACCACGCGGACGCCTACGCGCGCGGGCTGGACTGGTACGAGTCGCAGTTCCGCAGGAGCCGCCGTACCCGCGCGACGGGGGAGTTCACCCCCAACTACTGGTGGACCGTCGGCACCCGGACGACGTTCCACGACCTCGGCTGCGCGGAGCGGATCGCGGCCGCCTACCCCGACCTGCAGCTGATCGTGTGCCTGCGGGACCCGTTGGCGCGGGCGGTGAGCGCCTACTTCCACCACATGAACGCCGGCCGCTACCCGCCGTCGGTGTCGCTGCTCGAGGCGACCGAGCGGTACCCGGACATCCGGGAGTTCGGCCTCTACGCGACGCAGTACGCCGCCTGGCTCGAGCACTACCCGCCCGAGCGGTTCCTGGTGCTCGTCTACGAGGAGGACATCGCTCCGGATCCGGCCAAGCAGGGGACCCTGGACCGGGTCTTCGCGCACATCGGTGTCGACGTCGGGTTCGAGCCCCAGCAGGTGACCGAGGCGCGCAACGTGCGGCAGAGCGACTTCACCCTGCGGCTGAAGCACGCCACCGGGGTGCGCCGGCGGGTGATGGAGCGGCTGCCGCAGCGGCTGCGCGACTCGCCGCGGTGGCGGATCCCGGTCGCGGACTCCGACCGGAGGGCGCTCGCGGAGGACTTCCGGCCCGAGGTCGCCCGGCTCGAGGAGATGCTCGGGCGTCGGCTGACCTGGAGGCTCGATGGCTGAACGCTCGCTGTGGTCGATCCGGTCGGAGGGCTCGATCCTCTCGATCTGCTCGCGGCACTCGGTGCTGTCGATCGGCAGCCTGCACTCGTTCGCGTCGGTGGGCTCGATCGGATCGGCGATGTCGGCAGGATCGCTGCTGTCCTACCAGAGCGCCGGCTCGGCGTTGTCCTACCAGAGCACGGGGTCGATCCTCTCCAGCCAGACCGACAACGCCGTGCGCGGACGGCGGGAGACCGGTGGCCTGCCGCCGGGGGCGGTCGCGGTCGCGGTGCTGGGCCTGCTGCTCCTCGACGCGCTCAGGCGGCGACGGCGGTCGTAGTCGCGCTGGTCAGCGGGCCAGGGGCTGCTCGGTGGTCCCCTTGCTCGCCGCGATCCGCGCGCGTACCTCGGCGTCGTGCTTCGCGAACTCGTACGGCGGGCTGACCATGGTCTCGAACTCGAAGCCGAGGTCCTTTTCCACTGTGGTGAAGATCGGTGTCTGGTCCATCGGTTCCTCCTGAGCCGGTCCCCGGGACAGCATCCTCTCCCGGAAGAGCGCGCTGCGGTACCCCGTCTCGCGGGGTTCATGCGCGTCGGCACAGAGGTGAGCGAAGGGTCAGGCGGCGGTGCGGAGCGCCTGGAGGCACTCCCGCAGCTCGCGGAGGAGGTCGTGGGCACCCGGGGCGGTGGGTGCCCGGGTTCGGTACCGGTGCCCGGTCGGCGCAGGTCGGGTCCTGAGCCGGGGCGCTGCTCGCCGAGCCGAACATGTGTTCGAGCATCAGCGGTGGCGCCGACAGGCACCGGCGCACGGACCTCGTCGCGCCGGTTCGCTGGGCTTGCGACCATGCCCACCGGGGGACCGGGGGGTATGAGCGAGCAACCGGAACCGACCCGCCCGATCGACATGGCGAAGCTCCTGGCCGACGCGGAGGACGAGGCGCCCGACGCGGTGAAGGGGGAGCCCCGCACCGAGGCCGACGTCCCGCCCGCGCAGTCGCCGTAGTGCCTCGTTGCCGGAACCTAGAACACGTTCTAGTCTGACCGGGTGACCGACACCGACCTGCGCACCGGCACCCACAACGGCAACCTGATGGTGGCCGCGCTCAAGCGGCACCGGGACAAGCCGGTGATGCACCTCGGCGACGTGACGCTGACCGGCGGCGAGGTCGCCCAGCGGATCAGCCAGTACGTGCAGGCCTTCGAGGCGCTCGGGGCCGGCACCGGCTCCGCCGCGGCGCTGCTGGCCCTCAACCGCCCCGAGGTGCTCTTCATCCTGGGCGCGGGCCAGACGCAGGGCTTCCGCCGTACGTCGCTGCACCCGCTCGGTTCCGCGGATGACCACGCCTACGTCATCAACGACGCCGGCATCACCTCGCTGATCATCGACCCGGTCTTCACCGAGCGGGCGCTCGCGCTGCTCGACAAGTGCCCCGGGCTGACGCAGGTGCTGACCATCGGCCCGGTGCCGGACGAGCTCGAGGAGGTCGGCACCGACCTGGTCGAGGCAGCGGCGGGCTTCGAGCCGCAGCCGCTCACGGCGAAGGTCCTCCCGCCCGACCACATCGTCTCGATCACCTACACCGGCGGCACCACCGGCAAGCCCAAGGGCGTGGTCGGTACGGCGGGCGCGATGGCCACCATGACCCAGATCCAGCTCGCGGAGTGGGAGTGGCCCGAGAGCCCGCGGTTCCTCATGTGCACCCCGCTCTCGCACGCCGGGGCGGCGTTCTTCGTGCCGACGGTGCTCAAGGGCGGCTGCCTGTACGTCCTGGCCAAGTTCGACCCGGCCGAGGTGCTCCGCACGATCGAGGAGCAGCGGATCACCGCGACGATGCTGGTGCCGTCGATGCTCTACGCGCTGCTCGACCACCCCGACTCGCGCACCCGCGACCTCAGCTCGCTCGAGACCGTCTACTACGGCGCCTCCGCGATCAACCCGGTGCGGCTCAAGGAGGCGATCGACCGGTTCGGGCCGATCTTCGCGCAGTACTACGGGCAGTCCGAGGCGCCGATGGTGATCACCTACCTGGCCAAGGGCGACCACGACGAGAAGCGGCTGTCGTCGTGCGGGCGGCCGTCGGCGTTCCTGCGCACCGCGCTGCTCGACGAGGACGGGAACCCGGTGCCGGTGGGGGAGCCGGGGGAGATCTGCGTGGCCGGGTCGCTGCTCGCCGGCGGCTACTGGAACCTGCCGGAGGAGACCGCCGAGACCTTCCGCGACGGCTGGATGCACACCGGCGACGTGGCCCGCGAGGACGAGGACGGCTTCTGGTACATCGTCGACCGGACCAAGGACATGATCGTCACCGGTGGCTTCAACGTCTTCCCGCGCGAGGTCG
>Ga0164243_10002071_pt1 | contig 33551 bp, 29 predicted proteins | sample OricompcompostOP_FD_108781 | JGI IMG/M metagenome (GOLD analysis project Ga0164243, IMG submission 108781) | Organic Plus compost microbial communities from Emeryville, California, USA - Original compost - Organic plus compost (OP) | ecosystem: Engineered > Solid waste > Mixed feedstock >... | reverse complement strand
AGCGCCGAGGCCACCATGGCGAGGCCAATGCCGGTGTTGCCGGCGGTGCCCTCCACGATCAGCCCGCCCGGCTTGAGCAGGCCGCGGGCTTCGGCGTCGCGGATGATGTAGAGCGCCGCCCGGTCCTTCACCGACTGGCCCGGGTTCATGAACTCGGCCTTGCCCCAGATCTCGCAGCCGGTCATCTCGCTCGCCCGCCTCAGGCGGATCAGCGGCGTGTCGCCGATGGCTTCGATCACGCTGGGCGCGCGCTTCATGGACCAGGGCTCCGTCTGTGGACGCGTGGAACGGTCCTAAGGCGCGACGCAGCTTGGCGCAACAGACCCTCTAAGCTCCCCTCTCCGCCGGGGAGAGGTGCTTTGCGCGCCGTTTGGTCCCGTCCCGCGAAGCGGCTATAGCCGAGCCATGGATCTCGCCGACCTGCAGCAGCGCCTGTCCGACGTCGCCCGCGCCCGGGTCGCCTGCGTCGGCGACCTGATGCTGGACCGCTATGTCTATGGCGAGGTGGCCCGCATCTCGCCCGAGGCGCCGATCCCGGTGATGCTGCACGCGAGCGAGACCGCCATGCTGGGCGCGGCCGGCAACGTCGCGCGCAACGCCGCCGCCCTGGGCGCCGCGGCGGCGCTCGCGGGCGTGGTGGGCGACGACGCTCCCGGGCACGAGACCGCCCGCCTGATCGCCGCCGAGGGCCGGCTGGAGGGCCACATCGTGCCCGAGGCCGGCCGCTGCACCACCATCAAGACCCGCTTCGTCGCCTCGGGCCAGCAGCTCCTGCGGCTGGACAGCGAGGACGAGCGGCCGCTGTCGCCCGAATGCGAGCATTCGCTGATCGAGGCGCTGAGCGACGCCTGTCACGGCGCGGGCGCGGTGCTGCTGTCGGATTACGCCAAGGGCGCGGTCACGCCGCGGGTGATCGCCGCCGTACGCGAGGCGGCGGCCGAGGCCCCGGTGGTGGTCGATCCCAAGGGCCGCAGCTTCGCCAAGTACGGTCCCGTCGCCCTGGTGAAGCCCAACGCCCGCGAGCTGTCGCTGACCGTGGACATGCCGGTGCGCACGGACGAGGAGGCCGAGGCGGCGCTGGCCGCGGCCCTGGACGCCTGCGAGGCCGGCGCCATCCTGGTCACCCGCGCGGCCCAGGGCATGTCGCTGGCCGTCCGCGGCCGGCCCGTGCGCCACTTCCGCAGCGCGCCCCGCACCGTGTTCGACGTCACCGGAGCCGGCGACACCACCCTCGCCGCCGTCGGCGTCGCCTTGGCTTCGGGCGCGGCGCTGGAGGAGGCGGTGGAGTTCGCCCTGCTGGCCGCCGGGGTGGTGGTGGGCAAGGTCGGCACGGCGGTCGCTGCGCCCGGCGAACTGGTCGAGGCCGAGATGGCTTCGCGCCTGGCCCCGGCCGAGGCCAAGGTGGCCATCCTCGAGCGGGCGGTGGAGACCGCGGCGCGCTGGCGCCAAGCGGGGCTGAAGGTCGGCTTCACCAACGGCTGCTTCGACATCCTGCACCGCGGGCACGTGGCGTATCTCGCCCAGGCGCGGGGCTGGTGCGACCGGCTGATCGTGGCGGTGAACAGCGACGAGTCCGTGCGGGCGCTGAAGGGCGCCGGCCGGCCGGTGAACTCGCTGGAGTCGCGGGCCCTGGTGCTGGGCGGGCTGGCCGGCGTGGACCTGGTGGTCCCCTTCGACGAGGAGACGCCGCTGAAGCTGATCGAGGCGATCCGGCCCGACGTGCTGGTCAAGGGCGCGGACTATACCGAGGACCAGGTGGTGGGCGCGGCCGAGGTGCGCGCCTGGGGCGGCGAGGTGCGGTTGGCGCCCCTGGTCGAAGGCTATTCGACGACGGCGGCCATCGCCCGCATCGGGCGGCCGCCCGAGGACGGGCCGGGGGATGCGGCGTGAGCCCGCGCCTGATCCTGGTCACCGGAGGGGCGGGCTTCATCGGCTCCAACATCGTCGCGGGCCTGGTGGAGCAGGGGGCCTTCGACGTGGCCGTCTGCGACCGGCTGCGGACCGCCGACAGCGGCAAGTGGCGCAACCTCGCCAAGCACGCCATCGCCGACTTCGTGGCCCCCGAAGCGCTGGCGGACTGGCTGGCCTGGCACGAGGAGGAGATCGAGGCGGTGGTGCACATGGGCGCCGTCTCTTCGACCACCGAGCCCGACGCCGACCTGATCGTCCATTCCAACTTCACCCTGTCGCGGGACCTCTGGGACTGGTGCGCCGGCCATGGCAAGCGGCTGATCTACGCCTCCTCGGCGGCGACCTACGGCGATGCGACGGAATTTTCCGACGCCGACGACCTGGGCTCGCTCTCGGCGCTTCGGCCGCTCAACGCCTATGGCTGGTCCAAGGCCCTGTTCGACCTCTACGCCCGCCGGCAGGCCGACCGCGGCCACGCGCCGACGCAGTGGGCCGGGCTCAAGTTCTTCAACGTCTACGGCCCCAACGAGGGCCACAAGGGGCCGATGCGCTCGGTCGCCTGCCAGAAGTGGCCGGCGGTCGCCGCGGGGGACACGGTCACCCTGTTCAAGTCGCACCGCGCGGGGATCGAGGACGGCGGCCAGCGCCGCGATTTCGTCTATGTCCGCGACGTGGTCGAGGTGGTGAAGTGGCTGCTCTCCAGTCCCGATGTCCAGGGAGTCTACAACCTCGGCTCGGGCCGGGCCCGCAGCTTCCGGGAAATGGCCGAGACCCTGTTCCGCGCCGCCGGACGCGAGCCGCGGATCGCCTATGTCGACATGCCCGAGGCCATCCGCGAGCGTTATCAGTACTTCACCGAAGCCGACATGACGCGCCTGCGGGCGGCGGGTTACGCGCGGCCGTTCGCCAGCCTGGAGGACGGCCTTTCGGAATACGTGCGGCTTTACCTGTCGCAGGCCGACTCCTATCGGTGATCGCGTGACCCGGCGCCGCCTCATCCAGTGGATCACGCTCGGCGCCGCCGTGGTGGTGGCGCTGATCGCCCTTTTGATCTATCTGCGCCGCGACGACGTGCTGCGCGCGGGGCTGGATCCCAAGCAGCCGTTCCAGACCTGGACCCCGCCGGCCGCGCCCGACTACGCCAAGCGCGCCTCCTGGGCCCTGATCCCCAAGGATCCCGACAGCTGGTCGGCCGGCGACCCGCCCGCGGACGTCTTCTTCATCCATCCCACCACCTACGACGGCGGGCGCGACTGGAACGCCGCCATCAACCGGGGCGGCGACAGCCGTCAGCTGCAGCGGACCATGCTGCCGAACTACGCCGGGCCGTTTCAGCGGGTGGGCCGGGTGTTCGCCCCGCGCTACCGCCAGGCCAGCCTGTTCGCCAGTCTGACCAACCGCGACGACGCCCGCGAGTCGCGGCGCTTCGCCTACGCCGACGTGCGCGCGGCCTTCCTGGACTTCCTCGACTGCTGCAATCGCGGCCGGCCGATCGTCGTGGCGGGGGTGGAGCAGGGCGGCGCCTTGGCCGCGAGGCTGCTGGACGAGCTGATCGCGCCCAACCCCGAGCTCTCGCGCCGGGTCGCGGCGGTCTATGTGATGGACGCCGTGGTCCCCGCGCCCCGCTATGCGGCGACGGCCGCCTATCCCGCCTGCAGCAGCCGGACCCAGGCGCACTGCCTGGTGGCCTGGGTCAGCGCACGCCAGGACGAGCCTGCGACCGCCCAGCGGATCGCCGAGCGGGCTTTCGTCTGGGATTTCAACGGCGGCCTGACGCCCCTGGGCGCGCGCGAGCCCCTGTGCGTGAACCCGGTCACCGGCTCGGTGAACCAGCCCTTCGCCGACGCGCGTCAGAACCGCGGCGCAGCCAACGCCACGGGGCTGGAGTGGGGCGCGCGGCCCGCCTTCCTGACCCGCCAGGTCTCCGCCCGGTGCGAGAAGGGGGTGTTGAGGGTGTCGGCGCCGGCCTCGCCCTCGCTGGTGCTCGCCGGCAGCTGGGCCGACCGGCAGAAGGTCCCGCCCTACAACCTGTTCTATGCGGACATCGAGGCCGACGCGACAGCCCGGGTCGCCGCCGCCCTCGGCCGCACCGACCTGCCGCCATCGGCCGCCTCGATCGAGCAGTCGGTGGTGATCGGCGACGCGCCGATCCGCAAGGTGGATTAGCGGGCGCCGCCCTCACCCGGTGGGAAGGTGAGGCGGCTAAGCGTCGTCACCCCGCCGCGTTCCACGCCTTGTCGGCGCGCCAGTCGAACAGCTCCTCCAGGACCTGCAGCGCCCGGCCGCGCGGGCTCGTCAGTCCGGGGTCGCGCGACAGGACCAGGCGGGCGTCGTCGGCCGCGGCGGCGATCAGGTCGGCGTGGGTCGTCGGGTCGGCGAAGCGGTAGTCGGGGAAGCCGCTCTGCTTCAGGCCCATCAGGTCGCCGCCGCCCCGCAGCGCCAGGTCCTGCTCGGCGATCACGAAGCCGTCCTCGGTCTGGCGCAGGATGTCGAGCCGGGCGGTGGCGGTCTGCGACAAGGGCGGGTCGTAGAGCAGCAGACAGGCGCTCTGGGCCGCGCCCCGGCCGACCCGGCCGCGGAGCTGGTGGAGCTGGGCCAGGCCGAAGCGCTCGGCGTGCTCGATCACCATGATGGTGGCGCTGGGCACGTTCACTCCGACCTCGACCACGGTGGTCGCCACCAGCACCGAGATCGTGCCGTCGGCGAAGGCGGCCATCACCGCGTCCTTCTCGGCGGGCGCCATCTTGCCGTGGACCAGGCCCACGCGGGGACCGAGCGCCTGGCGCAGGAAGGCGGCGCGGTCTTCGGCGGCGGTCACGTCCAGCACCTCGGACTCCGAGACCAGCGGACAGATCCAGAAGGCCTGGGCGCCCCCGGCGATGGCGCCGCGCAGCCGCTCCACCACCTGGACCAGCCGGCCGGAGGGGGCTGCGGTGGTCGTCACCGGCTTGCGCCCCGGCGGCTTCTCGTCCAGCCGCGAGACGTCGAGGTCGCCGAACACGGTCAGCTCCAGCGTGCGCGGGATCGGCGTGGCCGACAGGGCGGCCAGGTGGACCGAGGCGCCCTTCTCCTGCAGCCGCCGCCGCTCGGCCACGCCGAAGCGATGCTGCTCGTCCACGATGGCGAGCCTGAGATCGCGGAAGGCCACGTCGTCCTGGAACAGCGCATGGGTGCCGACGGCCACCGCCGCCTCGCCCGAGACTAGGGCCGCCAGCTTCTCCGCTCGGGCCGCCCCCTTGTCCCGGCCGGTCAGCAGGACGATCTGGATGCCTTGGGATTCAAGAGGTTGCGCCAGGGTTTCGAAGTGCTGGCGCGCCAGGATCTCGGTGGGGGCCATCAGCGCCGACTGGCCTCCGTTGGCGGCGACATCGGCCATGGCCAGCATGGCGACCACCGTCTTGCCCGAGCCGACGTCGCCCTGGATCAGTCGCGACATCCGCTCGCCCGAGGCGAGGTCGGCGCGGATCTCGGCGAGCGTGCGGGCCTGCGCCCCGGTCAGGGCGAAGGGCAGGGCGGCTTCGACCCGGCCGGCCAGTTCGCTCTTCAGGATCACCGGCGCCGGCTCGGCCGCGCGGGCCTGCTTGCGCTTCTTCATGGCCAGCTGGTGGGCCAGCAGCTCGTCGTAGGCGAGGCGGCGGCGGTGCGGGGCGGACGGTTCCAGGTCGGCGGCGGTCTCCGGCGCGTGCAGCCGCTCCAGCGCCTCGCGCCAGCTCGGCCAGCCCATCCGCGCGATCCAGGCGGGGTCCTGCCACTCCGGCAGGGCCGGGGCGCGCGCGAGCGCATCGAGCACGATCTTGCGCAGGACCCGCGAGGGCAGGCCCGCGGTCGCCGGATAGACGGTCTCGACGGTGGGGATTTCGGCCGCCCGCTCGAACGGCAGGATGTAGTCGGGATGGGCGATCGACAGCTCGACGTTGAACCGCTCCGGCTTGCCGGCCACCGCACGGCGGGCGCCGACCGGGTGCTGGCGGGCAAGATGCGCCCCGTAGCCCTTGAACCAGTTGATGAAAATGAATCCGGTCTCGTCGGCGGCGCGGATGCGATAGGGCCGGCCCGCGCCGTGCGGCGGCAGGTGGGCGTCGATACGCAGGCCGAAGATCTGCGGCTCGCCCTCGCGGGCGTCGGCCACGGTGGTCACCCGCCGCTCGATCAGCCCCTGCGGCTTCAGGAACACGAGGTCGCGCGCCAGCGGCCCGGCGACCCGCTCCACCAGGGGCGCCAGCTTCGGTCCCACCCCCTTCAGCGTGTCCGAGGAGGCGAACAGCGGAAACAGAATCTCCGGCCGCATAAGGTTCAGCATAGCGGCGCGGCGCGTCCGGCCTATATAGGCGCGTCGGCACAGCATCTTCCGGGGAACCATGGACCAGACCGCGCACGAGATCCGGCTGAAGCGGCTGAAGTTCCGCGCCTGGCACCGCGGCTTCGTCGAAGCCGACCTGATCCTGGGCCCGTTCGTGGACCGGCATGGGGCCGAACTGACCGTCGCCCAGGTCGACGACCTCGAGGTCCTGCTGGAGGAGTCGGACCACGACATCTACGCCTGGATCATCGGGCGCCAGCCGACCCCCGAGCGGTTCGACACCGAGGTGATGAACCTGATCAAGCAGTTCCGGTTTTCAGCTCATACCGCGCGTCAGGAAGAGGCGGCCCGCCTGGACAAGGCCTGAACGCCGACACCGTTTTCGTCTGGAGTTTTCGACTTGGACATCGCCCGCATCGCCAAGGCCCCGGGCCGGTTGGAGCTGGCCGGCGCGCCGGAGGGCTTCGACGCCCTGGCCGTCGCCGACCTCGCCCGCGCCCGCAAGGGCGTGGTGGTGTTCGTAGCGCGCGACGCCGCGAGAGCCGGCGCCTTCGCCGATTGCCTGGCCTTCTTCGATCCCGAGCTGGAGGTGTTGCGCATCCCCTCGTGGGACTGCCTGCCCTATGACCGGATCGGCCCGTCGCCCGGCGTGGCGGCGAGCCGCATGGCCGCGCTCGCCGAACTGGCCCATCGCGCCAAGTCCAAGACCGATCCGCTGGTGGTGGTCACGACCGCCGTGGCGCTGACCCAGCGGGTCCCGCCGCGCGACGCCATCGCCAAGGCCAGCTACCGCACCAAGCCCGGCCGCGACGTCGACATGGCCGAGCTGGAGCGCTACTTCGCGGTCAACGGCTACGTCCGCGCCTCCACCGTGTCCGACCGCGGCGAGTTCGCCGTCCGCGGCGGAGTGATCGACGTCTTCCCGCCCGGCGCGGAGGAGCCGGTCCGCCTGGACCTGTTCGGCGACACCCTGGAATCGATCCGCGCGTTCGACCCCGAGACCCAGCGGTCGACCCGCCAGCTCCACGAGATCGACTTGCTGCCGGTGTCCGAGGTGCTGCTGGACGCCGAGGCCATCTCGCGCTTCCGCTCCCGCTACCTGGCCGAATTCGGCGCCGCCGGCGACGACCCCCTCTACGCCGCGGTCAGCGAGGGCGGTCGCCGGGCCGGCCTGGAGCACTGGCTGCCGCTCTACTACGAGCGGCTGGAGACCCTGTTCGACTACGTCGGCGACCACGCCCTGATCGCCCTCGACCATTTGGCGGCCGAGGCCCGCGACGAGCGGCTGTCGATGATCAAGGACGCCTACGAGAGCCGCCTGGAGGCGTCCAAGGGCAAGCAGGGCGCGATGTACCGGGCGCTGGCCCCGACCGCGCTCTACCTCGAGGCCGCCGAATGGGACGAGCGCCTGTCGGCCCACGCCGTGCGCGCCTTCACCCCGTTCCAGCGCGAAGGCGACAAGGTCGAGGACCTGGGCGGGCGGCTCGGCCGCAACTTCGCCGCCGAGCGGGCCCAGGACAGCGTGAACCTGTTCGAGGCGGTCGCCGCCCACGCCAAGAGCCTGGGCAAGTCCAAGCGCGTGCTGTTCGCCTCCTGGTCCGAGGGGTCGTCCGACCGCCTGGCCTCGATGTTGGGCGACCACGGGCTGAAGGACGTGCGCTTCGCCAAGAACTGGGCCGACGCCAAGGCTTTCGGCGTCCAGGGGACCAAGGCCAAGCCGCTGCAGCGGGTGGTGCTGCCGGTCGATTCCGGCTTCGAGACCCCCGAACTCGCGGTCATTTCCGAGACCGACATCCTGGGCGATCGGCTGGCGCGGCCGCGCAAGCGCCGCCGGGCCCAGAACTTCCTGGCCGAGGCGACCTCGCTCACGGCCGGCGACCTGGTGGTCCACATCGACCACGGCATCGGCCGCTACGAAGGGCTCAAGACGCTGGAGGTGCAGGGCGCGCCCCACGACTGCCTCGACATCCAGTACGCCGGAGACGCCAAGCTCTACCTGCCGGTCGAGAACATCGACCTTCTGACCCGCTACGGCTCCGAGAGCGAGGGCGTCCAGCTCGACAAGCTGGGCGGCGCCGCCTGGCAGGCCCGCAAGGCGCGGGCCAAGGAGCGGCTGCGCGAGATGGCCGAGGGCCTGATCGCCATCGCCGCCGCGCGACAATTGAAGAGCACGGAAGAAATCGATCCGCCTCAAGGGCTTTTCGACGAATTCTGCGCCCGCTTCCCTTACGAGGAGACCGAGGACCAGCTCAACGCCATCGCCGACGTGCTGACCGACATGGCCCAGGGCAAGCCGATGGACCGGCTGATCTGCGGCGACGTGGGCTTCGGCAAGACCGAGGTGGCGCTGCGCGCGGCCTTCGTGGCGGCGATGAGCGGCAAGCAGGTGGCGGTGGTCTGCCCCACCACGCTGCTCGCCCGCCAGCACTACAAGACCTTCTCCGAGCGCTTCGCCGGCTGGCCGATCAAGGTGCGCGCCCTGTCCCGCCTGATCTCGGCCCGCGAGGCGGCCGAGACCCGCGAGGGCCTGAAGAACGGCGAGATCGAGGTGGTGGTCGGCACCCACGCGGTGCTGTCCGAGCAGGTCAGGTTCAAGGACCTGGGCTTGGTGGTGGTCGACGAGGAGCAGCACTTCGGGGTCAAGGCCAAGGAGAAGCTGAAGGCGTTGCGCGCCGACGTGCACATGCTGACGCTGTCGGCCACGCCCATCCCGCGCACGCTGCAGATGGCGCTCTCGGGCATCCGCGAGATGTCGATCATCGCCACCCCGCCGGTCGACCGGCTGGCGGTGCGCACCTACGTGGTGCCGAACGATCCCGTCACCGTGCGCGAGGCGTTGCTGCGCGAGAAATACCGCGGCGGCCAAGCCTATTACGTCGCGCCGCGCATCGCCGACCTGCCGGACCTGGAGAAGTTCCTGCGCGAGCAGGTGCCCGAGGTGCGGTTCGTGGTCGGCCATGGCCAGATGGCGCCGACGCAGCTCGAGGAGGTCATGTCGGCCTTCTACGACGGCCAGTACGACGTGCTGCTGTCGACCACCATCGTGGAGTCCGGCCTCGACATCCCGACCGCCAACACCCTGATCGTGCACCGGGCCGACATGTTCGGCCTGGCCCAGCTCTACCAGCTGCGCGGGCGGGTGGGCCGATCGAAGGCGAGAGCCTACGCCTACCTGACCACCCCCACCGAGAAGCAGATCACGCTGTCGGCGGAGAAGCGGCTGAAGGTGCTGCAGTCGCTCGACAGCCTGGGCGCCGGCTTCCAGCTCGCCAGCCACGACCTCGACATCCGCGGCGGCGGCAACCTGCTGGGCGACCAGCAGTCGGGGCACATCAAGGAGATCGGGGTCGAGCTCTACCAGCAGATGCTGGAGGACGCGGTGGCCGAGCTTCGCGCCGGCGGGGCCCAGCAGCTGGTGGACCAGCGCGGCTGGTCGCCCCAGATCAACGCCGGGGCGGCGGTGCTCATCCCGGAAGCCTACGTGCCGGACCTGAACGTGCGCCTGGCGCTCTATCGCCGCCTGTCCGAGGCCGAGAGCGCCGCCGACCGCGAAGCCCTGGCCGCCGAGCTGATCGACCGCTTCGGCCCCTTGCCGGAAGAGGCCGGCCAGCTCCTCAAGGTGGTGGCCATCAAGGGGCTGTGCCGCCAAGCCAACGTGGCCAAGATCGACGTGGGCCCGAAGGGGGCGGTGGTCACCTTCCGCGACGACCAGTTCCCCAATCCCATGGGCCTGATCGCCCAGGTGCAGCGCCGCCAGCACGACTGGAAGCTGCGCCCCGATCACAAGGTGGTGGTGAAGGGCGAATGGGAGACCCCCGAGCAGCGCCTGGGCGCCGCCGAGCGCATCCTGAACGACCTGGCCCGGGTGGCGCAGCAGCAGGCGGCTTGACCCTTGCTCCTCTCATCCCGGCGGAAGCGGGGATGAGCGGATGAGGGACTATCCCGCCTTCTTGACCATGGTCATCGCCGCCGCCCGCTCCAGCGTGCGGGCGGCGGTTTCGCTGGGATCCATTTCGGCGACGCCGACTTCGAAATCGATGGTGAAGGGCGCGCGTTCATCGCCCGCGTCGAAGGCGGTGCAGCCGACCACGGCGGCGATCCGCTCGGCGGCGATGCGGCCGGCGCCGAGCCCGGCCCCTGGCAGGGCGAGGGCGAACACCTCCGGGGCCAGCCGCGCTGCGGTGTCCTCGGCCCGCACCAGGCGACCGATCATGGAGCCGATCTGAGGGATGGCGCGGTCGAGCCAGCCCGACCGCCGCACGGTCGCGGTGTCGGCCTTCTCGGCGATGCGCAGAACAGCCACCGCCAGCCTGCGGTCCCGGTCGCGGGACGCCGCCGCGAGCCGCGCCAGGTGGGCGGCGAACAGGTCGCGCGTGAACAGGCCCGTGGCCGCATCCATCAGGCCCGAGGCCCGCGCGGCCTCCAGCGCCCTCCGGATGGCGCTCTCGCGCCGGTAGGCCTGGGCGAGCGAGATCACCCGGCGAGCGGTCTCGTCCTCCGGCGTGTCGGCCGAGGCGACGTCGGACAGGCCGCGGTCGAAGGCCTGCGACAAGGCCACCTCCGCGCCGTGGCGCATGTAGAGCACGGTCGGCAGATGGTAGAGGCGGCTGTTGCGCCGCATGCCGCCGGCTATGGACAGGGCCTCGGCGTGGGTCTCGCCCGCCCACAGGACGACGGCGTCGAACGGCTCCTCGTGCAGGTAGTCGAACGCCGTATAGGCGGTCAGAGCCGCCGTGGTCTCCGCGCCCAGGGCTTTCAGCGTATTGGCCAGCCCCAGGAACTTCGGCGCGGGCTCGCCCACCGTCAGCACCCTGAGCGGTCCCGCGAGCGGCGCAGGCGCGGCCAGGGCGTGTCCCCGTTCGGCCAGGGTCTCGCGCCGCAGCTCCAGCTCCTCTTCGGCCAAGGCGGCGCGCACCAGCGATTCCAGCCGCAGGACCGCCTGCAGCGGATGGAGCGGCGGTGTCAGGGCCAAGTCGAAGCCCAGCTCGGGTAGAAGCGGGTCGGCGCGGCCCACCGCCAGCACCGGCAGCCGGCGCGGGGCGCTTTGGTCCTTCAGGGCGCGGGCGAGGCCGATCAGGGCGGGGTCGCCCTCGCTGGTGTCGACCAGCACCGCTTCGATCCGCAGGTCCTGCAGCGCCGCCTCCGCCGCGGCGAGGCCGCGGGCGGTCAAGCTGCGCCAGCCCAGGCGGTCCAGTCCCGCCGAAAGCGGGCCGGCCACGCGGTCGTCAGGGGCTACGATCAGGACTCGGGCGTCCAACGCCGCTCTCCAATGGCCGATTCTGGAACCATAGCAGGCGTGGATGCGCCGGCCATCGGCCCAAATGAGGCGTCAGGACGCTTGCTCACCGCTTCTCCACCAGGAACTGCAGCCGCCCGCCCTCGTCCGAGGACCACAGGAGCTCCGCCCCCGCCTCGGCCAGGAAGTAGGGCACGTCGATGCGCGCCATCGGATCGTCGGCGATCAGCAGCACCCGCTCGCCCGGACCGACCCGCTCGAGCGCCCGGCGCAGGCGCAGGGTGGGCGTGGGGCAGCGATGGCCGCGGGCGTCGACCGTCGCCGCGGGCGGCGGACCTTCGGGGCGCTGTGACGCGTCTTTCGGCGGGTCTTCCATCAGTCCAGAACGAATCAGTCGCGGCGACGTTGTCGGACCAGATCGAACGGAGGCGCCCATGGCCGCGCGGCCGACCTGGCAGGGCCATCTCAGGCTCTCGCTCGTCACCTGTCCGGTGGCGCTCTATAGCGCCACTTCCACTTCGGGCGAGGTGCATTTCCACTTGCTGAACCCCAAGACCGGCAATCGGATCAAGATGATCACCACCGACCCCGACACTGGGCCCGTGGAGCGGCGCGATCTGGTCAAGGGCTTCGAATACGAGAAGGGCCAGTACGTCACCGTCACGGAAGAGGAGATCCGCTCGGTGCGGCTGGAGAGCACCCGCGTGCTGGATATCGAGCGCTTCGTGGACGTCGAGGACATCGACCGGCTGTACTGGAACGAACCCTACTACCTGGTCCCGGACGGCAAGATGGCGGCCGAAGCCTACGCCGTGATCCGCGAGGCGATGGCGCGCTCCGGCCGGATCGCGCTGGGGCGGGTTGTGCTGCACACCCGCGAGCGGCTGATGGCGCTGGAGCCGCGCGACCAAGGCATCGTGGTCTATTCCCTGCGCACCCGAGGCGAGGTGCGCCAGCCCGCAGAGTTCTTCCGCGACATTCCGGAAGCCGAGCCCGACGTGGGCATGGTCGAGATCGCCTCGAAGATCATCGACCAGCTGGAGGGCGCGTTCGACCCCTCCGGCTTCATCGACCACTACGAGGAAGCGCTGAAGGCGCTGATCGCCGCCAAGCAGAAGGGGCAGAAGCCCAAGGCCGCGCCCGCGCCCAAGGACACGCCCGCCTCCGACCTGATGGAAGCCCTGCGCCGCAGCCTGCAACGCGGCGCCGCGCCCGCGCCGCGCCGGGAGCCCGCGCGTCCTGCCGCGCGCAAGGAAGCCGCCAAGAAGCCGGCGCGCAGGAAGGCGTCTTGATCCTCCCCCTCATGGCCTCATGGGGAGGGGAGGATCAAGGATGCGCTGCTCATGCCCGCGCTTCGCGCTTGATCTCGATGCTCCGCCGCGAGGGGCCCGCTTCGGCCGATTTCGGCAGGGTCACGGTCAGGACGCCGTCGCGGAAGCCCGCCTCGATCTTCTCGCGGTCCACGTCCATCGGGATCGGGAAGCTCCGCTCGAAGCTGCCGAAGCGCCGCTCGCTGACGCGGAAGGTGGAGCCGGCGTTCTCCTTGTCCTCCTGCTTGTGCCCGCAGATCAGGAGGGAGTCGCCGCGGACCTGCAAGTCGAGGTCCTGCTCCGTGAGGCCCGGCAGCTCGATGCAGAGCTTGTAGGCGCCGTCCGTCTCCATCACGTCCGTCGCCGGCAGGCCGAGCATGGAGGCGGGGGTGGCGAGGAACGGGCGGGCCGTATGCAGCGAGGGCAGGGCGCCGAAGCCCGCCGCCTGGCGCCAGATCTCGTCGAACCAGCGGTTCATCTCCTGGTGCATGGCCATGAAGGGTTCGGCGGCGGCGCGCCAGTTGCCGGCGGCCTCGCGGGTGAGGGCGCGCCCCTGCTGTCCTGCCGCCCGGGTCTGTTCGGCGGCGGTGCGGGCGAAGTCCCGGGCGACGTTCATGCCTTCCCGCGGCGGTTGCTCGAACGCCCGAGCTTCACCCTCGACCGCGCCGCTCTGGCCGGCGCCGCTGCGCCGCGGACGCGCGGCTTCCTCAGGACGATTGGTTTCGGTGTCCGCCATTTTCAGCTCCCACGAACAAGGACGATGGATCAGCCCGCCGCCCGAAGATTGCCGAAACCAACCTCGCGAGGCGTCCCCGGGTTCTCGGCCGTTCGATGGAATTTTGCGCGCCGTCGCGAGATCCTTCCCCCGTTCTCCTCTCCCCATCGGGGGAAGCGAGGGGCGGCGCCTATCGCTGCTCGTAGGCCGCGACCAGCTTCTTGGGAGCCGCCTCCCGCCAGTACTGCAGCAGCAGCCGCTTCAACGTGCCCGGCTCGACCTTCGAGAGCCGCACCAGCACCGAAGGCCAGTTCCGGTAGTGGTCGGTGATGTAGAAGGCGTCCGGGTCCGCCTCCATCAGCATGTCGCGTTCGTCGAACGAGAGGCGGACGACCAGGGAGTCGCCGTCCTCCTTCAGCCGCGCGATCAGCTTGCCCCGCACCCGAAAGCCCGGCGTGCCGTAGCACGGCCCTTCCTCCACGCCCGGAAGCGAGAGCAGGTAGGCGCGGACCTCGTCGAAGGCGATGGGCACGAACCCGAGACTACACCTTCGGCCGCCGCGAATCTTCCTCTCCCGGCCGGGGAGGGGTGGGTAGGTCGGGCGGGTCAGGTCTTCGGCTTCATCACCAGCCAGGGGGTCGGTTGGGCCCGCCACTCCCAGACCGCCAGCAGGCTGTCGAGGTGGCCCAGCGTCTTCAGCCAGTCCGGCAGCGGCCCCGCCTTAGGGCCCTGGTGGACCAGGGTGAAGGCGTGGCTGGGCGCGAACCGCTCGATCAGGATCTCGGTGGCGCGGGGGCTGAGGTGGGGATGGGTCTCGACCATCAGCGGCAGGCGCTTCAGCGCCGGCCAGCGGTCGGGGTCCAGGAGTTCGGTCTCGCCGCCCTCGATGTCGCAGATCACCAGCGACCGCTTGTCGGCGAAGGCGGCGAAGTCCTCGCCCTTGAACTCCGCCCCGACGACGACCCGGTCCGACACGCCGTTGGCCGCCGCCAGCGCCGTGCACAGGCTGCGGGCTGTCTCGCTGATGTCGTAGGCGTGGACGGTGACCTGCACCGCCAGCCGGGCGATCCCGACCGCGTAATAGCCTTCGGCGCAGCCGATATCGACGACATGGTCGACGCCGGCGTTCAGGAAGGCCAGCAGATAAGGGTGCAGCTCGGATTCGTACGAGCCGATCAGCCGCGCCGCCAGCGCGCCCTCGGCCGCCTCGACCGCATAGTCCATGCCGGCGAAGGGACCGTGCAGGACCTTGCGGCCGTTCACCGAACGGATGGTGTTCGCGATCATCTGCGAGCGCCACTTGGCGGCCAGCCGGAGTGCGGCCGACATCAGCGCCTCGTCCGTCCCCGGACGGTAGGCGGCGACCATCTCGCGCAGCCGCGCGGCGGCGTTCTCGTTGAGGCCCATGACGCTTCGATTCCCTGCCGGTCTGCGCCGATCTAGCGGCTGGGCGCCCGGCCGACTATCGCCGAATCTTCCCTAGCCGGACGATCGCCTCGCGGAGGGGACGGCCCGACGAGGCATAGTCGGCCCAGGCGCGGCTCTTCTTCGCGAGGGAGGGCGCGGTCCGCATGGTGAAGGCCTTGGGGTCGAGGCCGGGCTTCACCGCCTTCCACTCCAGCGGCCACGAGACCGGGGCGCCCGAGCGGGCCCGCGGCGAGTAGGGGGCGACGGCCGTCGACATGCGGTCGTTGCGCAGATAGTCGAGGAAGATCCGCCCCCCGCGCTTGGCCTTGGCCATGTTCACCAGGTAGCGGTCGGGCCGCTCGGCGGCCAGCCGAGCGCAGATCTCGCGGGCGAAAGCCTTGGCCTCCGGCCATTCCAGCGGCCGCTTCTCCGGCGCCAGCGGCGTCACCACGTGCAGGCCCTTGCCGCCGGTGGTCTTGCAGAAGGCGACGAGGCCCAGCGCTTCCAACTGCGTCTTCACCTCGTGCGCAGCCTCCACCACCCAGTCGAACGGCACGTCCGGCCCGGGGTCGAGGTCGAACACCAGCCGGCCCGGAATCTCGGGCTCGAACGGCAGGCAGTTCCACGGGTGCAGCTCCAGCGCGCCGGTCTGGGCCATGGCGATCAGGGCCTCGGGCCGGTCGAGCTGCAGATAGGGCTTGCGGTCGCCCCAGACGGTGACGGCGGTCACCAGCGACGAGGCGCCGGGACCCACGTGGCGCTGGAAGAAGCCCTTGCCGCCGACCCCGTCGGGGCAGCGGATGATCGAGCAGGGGCGGCCCTGCACATGGGGCATGATCGCTTCGGCCATGGCCTCGAAGTAGAGGGCCAGGTCGCGCTTGGTGTGCGCCGGCTCCCCGTTGGCGGCGGGCCAGAGCACCTTGTCCGCGTTCGACAGGCCGACGCCCATCACCACGTCCCCGCCGCCGGAGGCCTTGGCCCGGCGGGGCGCGGGCTTTTCGGCCGGTTCGGGTTCAGGAGAGGGCGCGGCCTTTTCCTGAACCACCTCCTCGGCAGGCTTGTCCTCGCGCAGGGCCTTGAAGCTCGCCTGGCGCAGGTTGCCGTCGGCGGTCCAGCCGCCGACCTCGACCTCGGCCACCAGCACCGGCTCGACCCAGTGGACGCCGGCGGCCTTGCGCGGGGCGCCGGGGCCCTCGAAAGGCGACTTTTCGGTCTCGTGGGCGCGCAGGACCGGCAGCAGCCGCTCCACCTTGTCGCGCGAGAAGCCGGTGCCGATGCGGCCGACGTGGACGAGCCGGCCCTCGCGCTGGACGCCCGCGATCAGCGAGCGGAACGCCTTGCTTCCTTCGCTGGTCCAGCCGGCGATCACCACCTCCTGTCCGCCCCGGCACTTGGACTTGGTCCAGGCGTCGGAGCGTCCGGAGACGTAGGGCGCGTCGAGCCGCTTCGAGATGATGCCCTCCAGCTTCATCCGGCAGGCCGAGTTCAGCACGGCGTCGCCCGCGGTCTCGAAATGCTCGACGAAGCGGATGCGGCCGTCCGCATCGTCGAGGAACGCCTCCAGCCGCGCCTTGCGGTCGCGCAATGGCAGGGGGCGCAGGTCCTCCTTGCCGTCGAACAGCAGGTCGAAGGCGTAGAAGATCAGCTCGCCCGTGCGCCCGTCCGACAGCGCCGCCTGCAGCGCCGGGAAATCGGGCGCGCCCGCCTCGTCCAGGGCCACCACCTCGCCGTCGACCAGGCCGTCGGGCAGCTTACCGGCGTCGACGGCGATCTCCTTGAAGCGCCGGGTCCAGTCGAGGCCCTTGCGGGTCTTCAGCGTCGCCTTTCCGCCCTCGATGCGGAGCTGCATCCGGTAGCCGTCGAACTTGATCTCATGGGCCCAGCCCGGACCGGTGGGCGGCCTGTCGAGCGTGCGGCAGAGCTCGGGGGGGACGAAGTCGGGCAGGGCGGCCGCCTTCCGTCCCCTGGGGGCGGACTTGGGGGCGGCGGACTTCGGGGGGGCGGCTTCGCGGGCCGCCGACTCTGCGCTGGCCTCGGGATCGCCGCGGTTGGAGGTCCAGACCGCGTCGGCGGCGGAGCCGACGCGGCTGCCGCCCGGCTGGAAGAAGGGCTTGGGGCGCTTGCCCTTGCCGGCGGCGATCTCTTCCATGCTCCGCCCGGAGGCGACCGAACTGTCCATCTCCTCCAGGAAAGCCTCGGCTTCTCCGGGACGGGCGGCCTCGTCGCGGTGCTTGATCAGCAGCCAGTTGTTCCGATTCCGGCCGCCCTCGCGGTCGTTCTTCATCCGCACCAAAACCCAGGACCCGTGCAGCCGCTCGCCATGCAGGGTGAACTTCAGGTCGCCCTTCTTCAGGCCCTCTTCGACCGTCATCTCCTCGGGCTCCCACCAGCCGCGGTCCCACAGCATCACCGTGCCGCCGCCGTACTGGCCCTTCGGGATGGTCCCTTCGAAATCGCCGTAGTCGATGGGATGGGGCTCGACCTCCACGGCCAGGCGCCGGTCGCCCGGATCGAGCGAGGGGCCGCGCGTCACCGCCCAGGACAGCAGCACGCCCTCGTGCTCCAGCCGGAAGTCGTAGTGCAGCCGCGTCGCCGCGTGCTTCTGGATCACGAAGCGCCGGCGCTCGGCCCGTGCGGCCGGGGTTTCGCCGCTGGGCTCGGCCGTGCGGGAGAAGTCGCGCTTGGCCCTGTAGGTCGCCAGCTTGTCGGGCACCGCCGCCTCCCGGCTTGTCATCAAGCTTGACCTTGGCAATGCGCGCAGGGGGCTGAAAGTTCCCGCCGGGCGCGCTCTCGATTTCGTGATTTGATCATGCTGGTTAAGTTTAAACCGCCGCCTATCAACCGCGTTTCCTTATAGAATCGCAAGTTGGCGCAAGGCGTCGGGTTGGTGTGAAATGTACCGCGTGAAGAGCAAAAATAACAAATGCGGGGGTGTTTGCGTATATAGTGCGTCCGTAGCTGTCATGGCTGTGGCGCTGACTGTGGTGGCTGCCGGTGTTGTTGGGTCGGAAGATCCGTCGCAACAGCAAGCGACTTCACCTGGCGTGGCTGCTCCCGCTGTGGCGCAGCCTGCGCCCCCGCTGACGCGCGAGCAGGCCGCGCTGCTGGTCAAGACCCTGGAAGAGGCGCCCTCTCATGGGTTCCGTCCTGGCGAATTCGCGCCCCAGGCCCCGTCCGCGCTGCTGGACTCCGAAGCCCAGCTGAAGGCTGCGATCGTCCGTTATGCGGCCGCCCAGCACGGCGGGCGGATTCCCGGCGACCGCTTCCTGGCCGACTGGTCCATCCGTCCGGCCCCCTACGACGCCCAGGCGGACCTCGACTCCGCGTTGGCTCAGGACCGATTGGAGGCGTGGCTCGACAGCCTTCCTCCGCCGTTCGAACGCTACCGCGACCTGCAAAAGGCGCTCGGCCAGTATCGCGACATCGCCGCCCGCGGCGGCTGGGCGCCGATCGCCGACGGACCGCCGCTGAAGCCGGGGATGAGCGATCCGCGCGTGGTGCAGCTGCGCCATCGGCTCGCGGCCGAGAACCCGCCGGGCGCCCTCGACACCGAAAGCCCGGTCTATGACGAGCGGCTGGCCGCCGCCGTCGCCGCCGCTCAGACCCGCTACGGCCTGGAGCCGGACGCGGTCGTGGACAAGGCCGACCTGGCCGCCTTCAACATCCCCGTCGGAGCGCGGATATCCCAGATCGCCGCCAACATGGAGCGCTGGCGCTGGATGCCGCGGAGCTGGCCGACCACGCGGATCGAGGTGAACATCCCCGACGCCCACCTGACCGTCTTCTCCGACGACCGGGCGACGGACCGGATGCGGGTGGTGGTGGGCGCCCCACGGAACAAGACCCCCATGCTCGCCTCGGCCATCCATTCGGTGGTGTTCAACCCCCCTTGGAACGTGCCGAAGTCCATCGCCGCCAAGGAGCTGGCGCCAAAGGGCGCGGCCTACCTCAGCCGCCATGGCTACAGCTGGGTCTCGGACGGCGCGGGCGGCTCGCGGCTGCGGCAGCGGCCGGGGGAAGGCAATTCGCTCGGCCGGATCAAGTTCGACTTCGACAACCCGTTCGGCGTCTATCTCCACGACACCAACGCCCGCAGCGTCTTCGAGCAGGACGCCCGATCGATCAGCCACGGCTGCGTGCGGGTGGAGCGGCCCCAGGATCTGGCGGCGCTGCTGCTGGGCGAGGGCTGGGATCAGCCGCGAATCACGCAGGCGATCGACGCCATGGAAACGGATCGAGTTTCCGTGCCGCAGAAAATCCCGGTCATGCTGCTCTATTGGACGGTATTCGTGTCTCCAGATGGCCAGGTCAACTTCCGAGACGACCTGTACGGCTGGGATCAGCGGCTGTCGGAGATGCTCAATCTGGGACGGATTTCGGCGTGATCTTTGGCTAAGCTGTTAACCCGTGCGACCAACGGTCACTTGACCTCGCGCGCAAGGACATTCACCTTGTCTGACATCGATTGTCAGTCGGGGACCCCGCGTTCACCGCGTGATTGGCGCGGCGATGGGGCAAGGTGTCTATGTCCACACGTCGCGAGCTGCTTCGCCTCGGTCTCGGCGCCGGCGCCCTTTTGGGCGCAGGCGGAGCGGCCGGTCTTCCGACCGCCGCCTTCGCCCAATCCCTCGAGCCCCGCCGGATCGCCCTGCACAACCTGCACACCGGCGAGTCGCTCAAGGCGGTCTACTGGGAGAACGGCAAATATGTTCCCGACGCCGTCGCGGCCCTGAACCGGGTGCTGCGGGACTTCCGCACCGGCGACGTGCACATGATCGATCCGGGCCTCTACGACATCCTCGACGCCGTGTCGGGCAAGGTTGAGAAGCGCGAGGCCACCTTCCAGATCATCTCCGGCTACCGCTCGCCCAAGACCAACGCCATGCTGAAGCGGACCGGCGGCGGCGGAGTGGCGACCCACAGCCTGCACATGGACGGCAAGGCCATGGACGTGCGCCTGAACGGCGTCGAGCTGAAGAACCTGCACAAGGCCGCGCTCAGCCTGAAGAAGGGGGGCGTCGGCTATTATCCGGTGTCCAACTTCGTCCACGTCGACGTGGGCCGGGTGCGCACCTGGAACGGGGCGTAGGCTAAGCCTCTATTTCCGCTTTCAGGGTGGCGACCAACTCGCCGGCCGGCATGGCCCGGGCGAGCGGGGCGCCCTGGCCCGCCCACAGCGACATGAACTCCGGCCGGTTCGCCTTGGCCGCCGCGCCCCGGATGCCGCGGGTCATGGTGTTGAGCACCGGGAAGGGCGCGAGGTCGGCCCCCGCCAGTTCCTCGATGTAGCGATTGACGATGCCGCGCGCGGGCCGGCCCGAGAAGGCGCGGGTGATCGTCGTGCGGTCCGAGCCTTGGGACAGGATCGCACGCCGGTGCGGCTCCGGCGTGCCCGCCTCCGGGCAGGTCAGGAAGGCGGTGCCCAGCGCCACCGCGGCCGCGCCCGCCCGCATCGCGCCTGCCGCCGCCTGGCCGTTCATGATCCCGCCGGCGGCGATCACGGGGATCGACAGCTTGGCGGACAGCACCGAGGTCAAGGCCAGCACCCCGACCATGCCCTCCTCGAAGGAGCCGATGAAGGTGCCGCGGTGCGCGCCGGCCTCGGAGCCTTGCGCGGCGACGGCGTCGACGCCCACGGCCTCCAGCGCCAGGCCCTCGGCCAAGGTGGTGGCCGTGCCCACGGTCAGGATTCCCAGCCGGCGGCACTCCGCCACGAGGTCGGAGGAGGGGGCGCCGAAGGTGAAGCTGACCACCGCGGGCCGGGCTTCCAGCACGGCCGCGATCTGCTCGGCGATGTCGGGGTGGGCGGGACCGGAAAAGGCGGGCGGCTCGATCCCCAACTCCCGCGCATAGGGGGCCAAGCTTTGGGAGGTCGCCTCGATCTGCGCCGGCGAGGCCTGCGGCATGTCGAACAGGAACAGGTTGACCGCGAAGGGACCTCCGGTCATCCGCCGCACGTCGGCGCAGCAGTCCACGATGGCCTGGGGCTGCATGTAGGCCGCGCCGAGCGAGCCCAGTCCGCCGGCGTTGCAGACCGCCGAGACCAGCTTCGGCGTGGTGAAGCCGCCCGCCATCGGCGCTTGCATGAGCGGCGTGGCGAGTCCCAGCCCCGACAGCGCTCCCAGGTCCCGGCCCATGCGATCGCCTTTCCTCGTAAGGCGAGCGTTCTAGCGTGCGAAGCGGTCGGCTAGAAGCGGGGAGGAGTCCTCAAAGCTCCAGCTCGGCCACCACCGGCGCGTGGTCCGAAGGCTTCTCGCGGCCGCGGACGTGGCGGTGCACCTCGCAGCCCTTCAGCCGGTCGGCGGCCTGGGGCGAGAGCAGGACGTGGTCGATGCGGATGCCGTGGTCACGCTCCCACGCGTTCCGGAAGTAGTCCCAGAAGGTGTAGCCGTGCGGCTCCGGCCCGACCTCGGCCTGGGCGTCGGTGAAGCCGAGGAACTTGAGCGCGCGCCAGGCCGCGCGGCTCTCGGGCTGGAACAGGGCGTCGGCGGTCCAGCTCTCCGGCTTGTCCGCGTCCTCGGGCTCGGGGATCACGTTGTAGTCGCCGCAGAGCGCCAGCGGCTCTTCCAGCTTCAGCAGCTCGGCGGCGTGGTGATAGAGCCGCGCCATCCACGCCAGCTTGTAGGCGAACTTGTCGGTCCCGATCGGATTGCCGTTGGGCAGGTAGATCGAGGCGAAGCGGAAAGGCGTGGGCGCGCCGACCACCGCCTCGATGTAGCGGGCGTGGTCGTCGCCGTCGCCGTCCGGCAGGCCGCGGCGCACGTCTTCCAGCGGGAACTTCGAGAGGATGGCCACGCCGTTGTAGGTCTTCTGGCCATGAATCTCGACGTTATAGCCAAGATTTTCAAAGGGTTCGCGCGGGAACTTCTCGTCCAGGCACTTGAGTTCCTGGAACCCGACCACGTCGGGCTGGGCTTCCTTGATCCATTCGAGCACCGTCTCGAGGCGCGCGTTGATCGAATTGACGTTCCAGGTGGCGATCCGCATGGCCGCGAAGCTAGAGGGCTGGGGCGCGGCCCTCAAGGCAGCTTGTAGCGTATCGGAACCCCGGGGGCGCCGCGCCTAATCCCGCTTCAGCCGCTTGTGGTTGGCGGTGACGGTGCGGTGGATGGGGGCGAGCGCCTTGCCGCCGGTGCGGGCCGCCGAGGCGCCGGCGGAGAGTCCGAACGCCAGGCTGCGGCCGAAGAAGCCGGCGGCCATGCGGGTCTGCAGGTCGAACAGGTCCAGCGGCGTGCGGCACCGGGACAGCTTGGCCATGGCGTCGGCGGCGGCGCTGGCTTCCTCGGTGGCGTAGCGCAGGCTCTGCGCGGCGAGGTCGGCGGCGCCGGCGGCGGTCGCGGCGCCGGCCTCGGAGAAGGCCGTCAGCTTCTCGGTCACCATCAGCCCCATCTCGGCGTTGGCCTCGGCCGAGGGCGCTGCGAGGGCGAGGGCGGCCATCTCGGCGCGGGCGGCGATCACGCTGGCGGAGGCGGCGAGCGCTTCCTGGGCTTTCAGGGTGGTCGCGGCGGCGCGCAGCGCCGTGGTCGCGCCGGCAGGCCGGCGGTTACGCTTTTTCTTCATGCAGTCAGATCGAGAAGCTCACGCCGCAGCCACAGCTCGACTTGGCGTTCGGGTTGCGGATGCGGAATTCGGCCCCGGCCAGCTCCTCCACGAAGTCGATCTCGGAGCCGCGTAGCAGCGGCAGCGACACCTCGTCGATCAGGGCCGCGGCCCCGTCGCGCTCGATCCTCAGGTCGTCGGGCTCGCCCGCCTCGACCAGGTCGAACTGGTACTGGAAACCGGAGCAGCCGCCGCCCTCCACCGCGATGCGCAGCATCAAGGGCCGCCCCTCGGCGGCGCCGATGTCGCGGATACGGCGCGCCGCCGCGGCGCTGAGCGCCACCGGGGTCCGGGCGGAGACGAGGCTTTCGAGATCGGTCGTCATGCGCGATTCAGTCTAGGACGGAACTGAGCCCTATATGGGGCCCAAGCCCGCCTCCACGGAAGAGGCGGCCCGTCGTGGAGGTCCCGATTGAGCGCATCTGACGCTGCAGCGCCCGGCAGAGCGCCCTATGCCGAAGACCCGGGCAGGTCGCTCGGCCGCCGCCATCCCGAGCCGGAAAGCCGCACCCGCACGCCCTTCGCCCGCGACCGCGACCGGGTGATCCACGCCACCGCCTTCCGCCGGCTGAAGGAGAAGACCCAGGTCTTCGTGGCGCACGAGGGCGACTACTACCGCACGCGCCTGACCCACAGCCTGGAAGTGGCGCAGATCGCGCGCACCCTGGCGCGGGCGCTAGGGCTGGACGACGACCTGGCCGAGGCCGTGGCGCTGGCCCACGACCTGGGCCATCCGCCGTTCGGGCACGCGGGCGAGGACGAGCTGCACGAGTGCATGGCGCCCTATGGCGGCTTCGACCACAACGTCCAGACCTTCCGCGTGGTGACCGAGCTGGAGAGCCGCTACCCGGGCTTCCGCGGCCTGAACCTGGCGTGGGAGACGCTGGAGGGCGTGGTCAAACACAACGGCCCGGTGATCGACCGGCTGGATCGGCCGGCCTATCGCGCCATCGCCGACTACACGCGCGAGTTCGACCTGCGCCTGGACACCTTCGCCTCGGCCGAAGCCCAGGTGGCCGCCATCGCCGACGACATCGCCTACAACAACCACGACGTGGACGACGGCCTGCGCGCCGAGCTGTTCGCGGTGGAGGACCTGGAGGCCGTGCCCCTGATCGGCCCGCTGCTGGCCGAGGTCCGGGCCGACTATCCGGGCATCGACGCGCGGATGCTGCGGCTGGAGGCGGTGCGGCGGATGATCGGCGACATGGCCGACGACGTGATCGCCGAGACCAGGGCCCGCGCCAAGGCCGGCGGCGTCGATTCGCCCGAGGCGGTGCGCCTGCTCGGCCGCCCCCTGGTCGCCTTCTCGCAGGACATGGTCGAGGACCTCGGCCGGCTGCGCGCCTTCCTGCACGAGCGCATGTACCGCCACTACCGGGTGAACCGCACGCGCAGCCAGGCCCGGCGCCTGCTGCGGGAGATGTTCGCCCTGTTCATGGCCGAGCCGGAGGTGCTGCCGGACGGCTGGGCGGACGCGGCGCAGGTGGACGACGGCGCGGGTCGGGCCCGGGTGGTGTGCGACTATATCGCTGGGATGACCGACCGCTTCGCGATAGAGGAGCACCGGCGGCTGTTCACACTGGATATCTGGCATTAGGCGCGCGCCGGCGCTTCGACGTCGGCGCGCGCCCGGCTAGAGTCGAACGAATCGCGCGCGCGATTCGCGGCCCCACCGATCCCCGGGGCCCCGGTCCGCGCCCTGTGGAGTCCGCTGGCATGACGCAGCAAGATCGCGGCGCTTATACGCCTCAGACCGACGCGCCCTTGGCTTTCGACGCGCGCGCCCCGCGCGGTCCGCGCAAGCCGCTGCCGCTCGCTCTGATCGGCAGCGGGATCGTGCTGCTCGCCCTGGTCGCGGCCGTGGTCCTCTATTACACGGGCGGCGCCCGTGCGCCGGGCGGCCCTCCGCCCACCGTCGGCGATCCCGTGGGGGCGGTGAAGACCGCGCCGCCGGCCGAGGCGGCGAACGAGGACCCGTTCTCGAACCTCGACGTCTACGCCTCGCAGAACGTGCCGGAGACGCCGGCCGGGGCCCAGCCGAACTTCGCCCCGGCTCCGGAACAGCCGCAGCCGCGCCCCGAGCCGCAGCTCCAGGTCCAGACGGTCGAGCCGTCCGCCGTCCATCCGGTTCCCGGGACCGCGCCCGCCCCGGCGCGCCCGGCAGCGCCCCAGCCGGCGCCGGCTCCGGCCCAGCCCGCACCTGCCGCCACCGCCGCGCTGCGCCCGGCGCAGCCGGCCCCCGCCGCGCCCCCGGCCGCGGCCGCGCCGCCCGTTTCCGCCGGCGGGGCGATGGTCCAGATCGGCGCCTTCTCCTCGCAGGCCCTGGCCGACAAGGGCTACAGCGACATCGCCGCCGCCTTCCCCGGCCAGATGGCGGGCAAGACCAAGCGGGTTGAGCCGCTGGCGCGCGACGGCAAGACCCTCTACCGCGGCATGATCGGCGGCTTCGCCGACCGCAACGCCGCCCAGGCCTCCTGCAACGCGCTGAAGGCCGCCGGCCGGACCTGCCTGGTCCGGGGCTGAGGCTACGCAGCCTTGACCGCCGCCTGTATCCTCGGCTGCGCGGGCCAGGCCCTGTCGGCCGAGGAGCGCGCCTTGTTCCGCGACCTGCGGCCGTGGGGGTTCATCCTCTTCGCCCGCAACCTCTCCACGGCCGACCAGACCCGCGCCCTGATCGAATCCCTGCGCGAAGCCGCTGACGACGAGGGCGCGCTGGTGTTCGTCGACCAGGAAGGCGGGCGCGTGCAGCGGCTGCGGCCGCCGCTCGCCGCCAACCGTCGTCCCGCGGGCCTGTTCGGCGCCCTCTGGCGCGACCGTCCCGAAGCGGCGGAGGAGGCGGTGCGACTGAACCACCGGCTGCTGGCGCACGAGATCGCCGCGCTCGGCTTCGACGCGGACTGCGCGCCCTGCGTGGACCTGCGCGTCCCCGGCGCCCACGACATCATCGGCGACCGTAGCTTCGGCGAGGATCCGAACGTGGTGGCCGCCCTCGGCCGCGCCGCCATCGACGGCCTGCTCGCGGGGGGCGTCGCCCCGGTGATCAAGCACATCCCCGGGCACGGGCGCGCGGGAGCCGACAGCCACTTCGACCTGCCGGTGGTCGACACCCCGTCCGAGGTGCTGGAGCACACCGACTTCGCGCCTTTCCGCGCCCTGGCCGACGCGCCGATGGCGATGACGGCCCACGTGGTCTACGCCGACATCGATCCGGACGCCTGCGCGACCCTGTCCCATCGGGTGATCGAGACGGTGATCCGGGGCCACATCGGCTTCGACGGCCTGTTGATGACCGACGACCTGTCGATGAAGGCGCTCGGCGGCGCCTTCGAGGACCGCACCCGCGATTCGCTCGACGCGGGCTGCGACGTGGTCCTGCACTGCAACGGCGACATGGCCGAGATGAGCGCCATCGCCGAGGCGGTTCCCGAACTCGCCGGCCGGGCGGCCGAGCGCGCCGCCGCCGCCCGCGCCGTCGCCCGCCGCTCGCAGTCCTTCGACCCGGCCGCCGCCGAGGCGCGGCTCGCGGCTCTCGCGCTGGAGGGGCGGTTCGCATGAGCGAGACCCTGGAGCTCGATTTCGACGCCGCCGAGGGCGCCGCCGAGGATGGCGAGGCCCTGGTCGTCGACCTGGACGGGTTCGAGGGGCCGCTGCACGTGCTGTTGGCGCTGGCCCGCACGCAGAAGGTCGACCTGCTCAAGCTGTCGATCACCCGGCTGGCCGACCAGTACCTGGCCTTCGTCCAGGCCGCGCGGCGGCGCCGGTTCGCGCTGGCCGCCGACTACCTCGTGATGGCCTCGTGGCTGGCCTATCTGAAGTCGCGCCTGCTGCTGCCCAAGCCCGAGCGTCCGCGGGCGGAGGAGCCGCCGGCGCAGGACCTCGCCGCCGCGCTCGCCTTCCGGCTGGCCAAGCTCGATTCCATGCGCCAGGCGGTGGAGGCGCTGAAGGCGCGGCCGCAGCTCGGCCGCGACGTCTTCATGCGCGGCGACCCGGACGCGATGACGGTCCACAGCGCCACCCGCATGGACGCGGACCTTTATGGGCTGATCCAGGCCTATGTGGAGCAGCGCCGCCGCGAGAGCGCCCGCCGCTACCAGCCGAAGCGGCGCATCGAGGCCTATCCGCTGGAGGAGGCGCGCACGCGTCTGCGCGGCCTGCTGGGCGAGCTGACCGCCTGGACGCCGCTGGCCGGCGTCGCGCCGCAGGGCAGGGGGGAGGGGCCGAGCCGCGCGTCCTACGTCGCGTCGACCCTGTCGGCGGGGCTGGAGATGGTGAAGGACGGGGCGCTCGAGGTCCGCCAGCTGGAGGCCTTCGCCGACCTCTACCTGCGCGCCCGCCGCGATCCGCCCAACGTAACGGCATGAGCGACATCGCCGAGACCGAGCGGATGGTGGAGGCGCTGCTGTTCGCCGCCGCCGAACCGCTCAGCGCCGCCGACCTGGCGAGCCGGCTGCCGGAAGGCGTCGACGTCGGCCGGGCCATCGCGGCCCTCCGCGCCCGCTACCAGGGCCGCGGCGTCGAACTGGAATGCGTGGCCGACCGCTGGCGCTTCCGCACCGCGCCCGACCTGGCGCACCTGATGACCGAGGAGCGCGAGGAGCAGCGCAAGCTCTCCAGGGCGGCGATGGAGACGCTGGCGATCATCGCCTATCACCAGCCGGTCACCCGGGCGGAGATCGAGGCGGTGCGCGGGGTGGGACTCAGCCGCGGTACGCTCGACCTGTTGCTAGAGATCGGCTGGGTGCGGATGCGCGGGCGCCGCCGCTCGCCGGGCCGCCCGGTGACCTACGGCACGACCGACGTCTTCCTGGAGCATTTCGGCCTGCCCTCGCTGGCGGACCTGCCGGGCGCGGCGGAGATGAAGGCCGCCGGCCTGCTCGACCTCGACCTGCCGCCCGACTTCGCCATTCCCAATCCCGCCGGCGGTCCGCCCGACGAAGACCCCCTCGACGGCGACGAGACGCCGGAATTCCAGCAGGATTTCCTGGGCGACCTGCCCGAAGACCGGCGCTGAGTCCCTCTTTGACCCTCCCCGGAAGGGAAGGGATCAAGAGCGCGCAAGCTTCGCCCTTTTGATCTCCCGCAAACGCCGCACCGGTTCGAACGCGGAGCGTTGCCGCGGACGCTTGCGACCCGTTCGCATTCGCTGTAATGCCGCGACTGAGAATAGCTCTTAGTTGCGGGGTGGTTGTGAAGCTGAGCGTGTTGATGACGGGCGTCGCTGTCGTGGCGCTCGGGCCGGGGATGGCTTGCGCTCAAGCTGGCGAGCAGGCGCTGGAGGAGCTGGTGATCACCGCCGACCGGACGGGCAGCTTCGGCGCGGACATGGTCCAGGCGGGCGGCTTCCGCAACGCCCGCGTCCTCGACACGCCCCTGACGGTCAATGTGGTCCCTAGAGCCGTGCTCGACGCCCAGGGCGCGGTCGGTCTCTACGATGCGCTCCGCAACACCGGCGGCGTCTCGCGGGCCCAACTGAACGGCGCGACGTACGACAACATCGCCATCCGCGGCATCCTGGTCGAGAACCGGGGCAACTACCGGCTGAACGGCTCGCTGCCGGTCATCAACCTGGTCGAACAGCCGTTGGAGGATAAGGCGCGGGTGGAAGTGCTGAAGGGGGCCTCGGCCCTCTACTACGGCTTCGTGCCCCCCTCCGGCGTCATCAACATGACCACCAAGCGCGCCGGCGAGCAGCCGGTGACCGAGTTCACCGTGCGCGCCGATTCGAACGGCTCGCAGATCGGCTCCGTGGACTTCGCGCGCCGCGCCGGAACGTTCGGGGCGCGGGTGAACCTGGCGGGCGGCAAGGTCGATTCCGGCCAGCAGTACAGCCGTGGCGAGCGGGGCCTGGCCGCGGTCGCCCTCGACTGGAAGCCCACCGACCGGCTGTCGATCGCCTTCGACGGCGAACTGATCAAGAAGACCATCTCCGAGCCGGCGGCCATCGCCCTGCTGCCGGCGGCGAAGGGCAAGATAACCTTGCCCGCGATCCCGATCCCGCGGCAGAACCTCGCCGCCGGCGACTGGTTCGACTACGACGGCCAGGCGCGCAACGCCCTGGCCAGCGTCTCCTACAAGCTGAGCCCGCAGATCCAGGTGCGGCTGGAGGCCGGCCGCGCCGAGACCTGGCGCGACCGCTCCTTCTCCCAGTTCCAGAACTACGACCTGGCGACGGGCGCGGGGACCCTGCGCATCCAGCGCACCGAGGGGCAGAAGTATCGGAACGACAACCTGCGGGCGGAGATCTCGGGCGCCTTCTCCACCGGTCCCCTCTCCCACGAGGCGACCATCGGCTGGACGCAGAACGAGCGGCGCCAGAACGGCCAAGGCAACCAGACCTTCGACATCGCGCAGAACCTCTACGATCCCGTCCCCATCGCGGAGCGCAGGATCACCTCGGTTCTGCGGCCGAACCCGTCGAAGATCTTCGACCAGGGCGTCTATGTGTTCGACCGCATGACCTGGGGGCCGGTCCAAGCGATCGCCGGCCTGCGCTGGTCCGACTACAAGAGCGTCGCGGCGACCACCCGCTACACCTCGGAGAAGGCGACGCCGTCGCTGTCGGTGATCTACCAGCCCCGCGGCTGGCTGAGCGTCTACGGCACCTATGTCGAGGCGCTCGAAGAGGGCGGCATCGCCCCCGCGAACACGGTCAACGCCTTCGAGGTGCTGCCGCCCGCCCAATCCGAGCAGATCGAGGCGGGCCTCAAGGCGGAGCTTGCGCGCGGGATCGTGGCCTCGCTGGCCTACTTCCAGATCAAGCGTCCTTCGGCCTTCACCGACACCACCACCAACCGCTTCGTGCTGGACGGCGAGACCGAATACGACGGCCTGGAGTTCGCCGCCTTCGGCGAGCTGACTCCGGAGCTTTCGCTCACCGCTTCGGCGCTGTGGCTCGACGCCGAGCAGCAGAAGGCGGCGAACACGGCCTTGATCGGCAAGCGGCCCGAGAACACCCCGGAGTGGACGGGCAGCCTGTTCATGGAATGGAAGCCCAAGGCGCTGGCGGGCTTCGCCGTCAACGGCGGGGTCTTCTACGTCGGCGATCGCGCCGTGAACGCCCTGAACCAGGCCTTCGTGGACGGCTACGCCACCTTCTCCGGCGGCGTCCGGTACGAGCGCGTCGTCGCCGGCCGCAAGCTCGCCGGCCAGGTCAACGTCGAGAACGCCTTCAACAAGCGCTACTGGAACGCGGCCGGCAACGGCCTGCTCGGCGTGGGCGCGCCCCGCGTCGTGAAGTTCCAGCTTTCGGCGGCCCTGTAAGGCCATGCTGGCGATCCTGCGCAAGCTGCACGCCTGGATGGGCGCCGCGCTGTGCCTGGTGATCGCCGCAGTCGCCTTCTCCGGCGCGCTGCTCGCCTACAAGCCCGTGTGGCTGCGGGCGAGCGTGCCCGGCGCCGAGGCCCCGGCCGATCTGCGGGCCGACCGCCTGGGGCGCGTCATGGCGAGGGTGGAGGCGGGGTTCGGGCCGGATGCAGTCAGTTCCGTGACTTTCGCCACGCCGTCGTTCGGCCTGCACCAGGTCTATCTGCGCGGCGGCGGCGGGGCGTTCGTCGATGCGGACGGGCGGGTCGTGCAGCGTTGGGGGCCGAACGGGCGGGCCACCGAATGGCTGTTCGAATTGCATCGGGGACTGTTCGCCGACGAGACGGGCGACGCCATCGTCGGATGGACGGGCGTGGCGCTGATGGCGATGACGCTGAGCGGGCTCGTGCTCTGGTGGCCCACGCGCCGGAGCTTCCGTGCCCAGGCGATCCCCGGAGAGGGCCGGGCCGGCTGGCTGCGCGCGCATCGGGACGTGGGGCTGATGACGGCGCCCTTCATCGTCATCCTCGCCCTGACCGGCGCGGCGCTCGACCTGCCCGATGTCTCCCGACCGCTGATGGGCGCCGAAATGCCGGCCCCGCCCAAGGGGGCGGGCGAGGGGCCGATCGACTGGACCGCCGCGATCGGGGCCGCCCAGGCCCGTTTCCCGGATGCGGCGGTGCGCATGGCCCTGCCGGCGGCCAAGCCCGGCGCCGCCGCCAGCGTCCGCCTGAAACAGCCTGGCGAGTGGCACGCCAACGGCCGCACCATCGTCTATCTGGACCCCGCCGACGCGCGGGTGCTGGCGGCCACGGATGCGATGGCCCAGCCGCTGGGGGCGCGGGTGTTCAACGCCTTCTGGCCGATCCATGCAGCCCGCGTGGGCGGACCGGTGTGGACCCTGGTCGTCTTCCTCTCGGGCGTGGGGCTTGGCCTCTTGTCGCTCTACGGGGCGGAGGCCTACCGGCGGAAGCTGTTCGCCCGGCGCCCGGTCGACAGGCGCGCCCGCAAGGCTGCTACAGCCGCCTGAGGAAGACCGTCACCGGCTGGCCGTCCTGTTCGGTCTCGCCGATCCGCGACCAGCCCAGCGCCTCGAACAGGGGGTGGGCTTCCACGGTCCCGGCATGGAGGGCGTCGAAGCCGCGTCGCCGCGCCTCGCTTTCGACCGCCGCGATCAGCGCGCTCGCCACGCCGCTCCGCCTGGCTTCCGGAGCGACGAGCAATCCGCCAAGCCAGGGCGTCAGATGGGCGTGGCTGCGAATCGAGCCGGCGCGCAGGGCCGCGGTCCCGACCGGAACGCCGCCGCGTAGCGCGATCAGGATGTGCGGCAGGTCATCGTTCAGCGGAAAATCCGCCTCGACCTCCGCCAGGCTGCGGCCTGCGTAATAGTCCGGCCACTGCAGGGCGAACCAACGGGCGAGGGTGGGAAGCGCCTGCGGGACGGCGGCGAGCGGGAGGCAGGCGAGGGCGCTCATCGGGCCCGCTTGCACCCCCGCGCTCTTGCTGTAAACCGCAGGGATGGACCGTATCGCCATCACCGGCGGCGCGCGTCTCTTCGGGGAAATCCCGATCAGCGGCGCCAAGAATTCCGCCATCAAGCTGATGGCCGCCAGCCTCCTTACCGACCAGCCGTTGCGCCTGACCAACATGCCGCGGCTGGCCGACACCCGATTCCTGGGCAAGCTGCTCCAGCGGCTGGGCGCGCGGGTGATCGAAATGGAGGGCCCCGACGGCGCGGAGACCGTGCTGCACACGCCCGAGATCGTCTCGGCGCTCGCCCCCTACGACCTGGTCCGCCAGATGCGGGCCTCGTTCAACGTGCTGGGGCCGCTGATCGCACGCACCGGCCACGCCAAGGTCTCGCTGCCGGGCGGCTGCGCCATCGGCGCCCGCCCCGTCGACCTGCACCTGAAGGCGCTGGAAGCCCTGGGCGCGGTGATCGACCTGCACGAGGGCTATGTCTACGCCCAGGCGCCGCGCGGCCTGAAGGGGGCGACCATCGTCTTCCCCTTCGTCTCGGTCGGGGCGACCGAGCACAGCATGCTCGCCGCCGTGCTGGCCGAGGGCGAGACGGTGCTCGAGAACGCCGCGCGGGAGCCGGAGATGGTCGATTTGGCCGAATGCCTGAACGCCATGGGCGCCAAGGTCGAAGGCGCGGGCACGTCCACCATCCGCATCACCGGCGTCGCCAAACTGCACGGAGCCACCCATGCGGTGGTGCCGGACCGGATCGAGACCGGAGCCTTCGCCTGCGCCGTGGCGATGGCCGGCGGCGACGTACGCCTGACGGGCGCCCGGCCCGAACACGTCCGGGCGCTGCTGGACGCGATGATCGCCTCCGGGGTCGAGGTGGACGAGACCGAAGACAGCATCCGTATCCGCCGCGGTCCCGACCGGCTGCGCGCCACCAGCGTCACCACCGAGCCCTATCCTGGCCTAGCCACCGACCTGCAGTCGCCCTTCATGGCCCTGATGACCCTGGCCGAGGGCGAGAGCGTGATCCGGGAGACCATCTTCGAGAACCGCTTCATGCACGTTCCGGAGCTGCGTCGGCTGGGCGCCGACATCAGCATCTCCGGCAACGAGGCGCGGGTCCGCGGCGTGGACCAGCTCAACGGCGCCCAGGTGATGGCCACCGACCTGCGCGCCTCCGTCAGCCTGGTGATCGCGGGCCTCGCCGCCAAGGGCGAGACTGTCGTGAACCGCGTCTACCATTTGGATCGCGGCTTCGAGCGCCTGGAAGAGAAGCTCGGCGCCTGCGGCGCCCAGGTGCGGCGGCTGAAGTCGAGCGATGCGGTGCTCGAGGAGGAATACGCGTGAGCGACCCCGCCAAGGCCGACGGACGACTGAGGCTCCGCGCCGAAGACGCCGAGGACCTTGGCTTCATCTCGGCGGCGCTGCAGGACGCCGTGCTCAAGGTCGGGGACATCCAGTACGAGCCGGGCGCCCAGCGGGTGACCCTGTCGCTCAACCGCTACCGATGGGAGAAGGGCGGCGAGCGCATCCGTACCGGGCTGCAGTTCGGCGAGGTGCTGAGGTGCCAGTCGCGGAACATCCGCCGCGACGCTCCGGACGCGGTGGTCAACCTGCTGTCGATCGAGTTCTCGCATACCCGGGAGGACGATCCCGGCGGCTGCATCACCCTGCATTTCTCGGGCGGGGGCGACATAAAGATGGACGTCGAGTGCATCGACGCGGCCCTGGCCGACCTGTCCGATCCCTGGCCCACGCCGCGGATCCCGGGACACGAGTGACCACCGAAGCGAGGGAGGCGGCCGCCCCGGGCCCAGCCGGGGGCCGGCCGAGGACGGGCTCCGCGAACGGAGGGGTTCCTCCAGTGTGGCGGCGCCGCTTCTCCCCTCCGCGGCGCGCTCTTCCCCACTGGACTTTTCCCGCGTAGCCCCCATTGAAGCCTCATGCGCCGCTTCGACCACGACAGTCCCGATTTCCAGACCGCCTTCGCCGCCTTCCTGAACGAGCGGCGGGGCTCGCCTGCGGACGTCGACGCCGCGGTGCACGAAATCCTGGAGCGGGTGCGGACCGAAGGGCTTCCGGCCGTGCTGGATTATGCGCGCCGGTTCGACCGGGCCGAGTTGGACGGACGGTCGATCCGCGTCTCGGCCGACGAGATCGAGGCGGGAGCGGCCGCATGCGAACCCCGGGTGCGCGAAGCCATCGCCTTCGCCGCCCGCCGCATCCGCGCCTATCACGAGCGTCAGCGCCCGGCCGACGCCCGCTTCACCGACGAGACGGGGGTGGAGCTCGGCT
>Ga0164243_10002070_pt1 | contig 33555 bp, 35 predicted proteins | sample OricompcompostOP_FD_108781 | JGI IMG/M metagenome (GOLD analysis project Ga0164243, IMG submission 108781) | Organic Plus compost microbial communities from Emeryville, California, USA - Original compost - Organic plus compost (OP) | ecosystem: Engineered > Solid waste > Mixed feedstock >... | reverse complement strand
GAGCTGCACCGGGCGGGTCTTCCGCGGCGGCTAGGGATTCATCGCGCTGATCAGCTCGCCATCGGGAGTGTCACCGGACAGCTCCCAGAAGAACGCGCCACCCAGGCCCTGCTCCCTCGCCCAACTCATCTTCCCGGCGATCGTCGACGGGGTGTCGTAGCTCCACCACTCCGAGCCGCACTTCGCGTAGGCGGTGCCCGCGATCTCTCCGGTCACCGGGCACCGGCCGGCGAGCACCTTGTAGTCCTCGATGCCGTCCTCGTAGGTGCCCGGCGCGGGCCCGGTCGCGGCGCCGCCCGGCGCGTCCTGCTCCACCCCGGTCCAGCCGCGGCCGTAGAACCCGATGCCCAGCAGGAGCTTGCCGGCGGGCACCCCCGTCGAGGTGAGCTTGCCGATGGCCGCGTCCGAGCTGAACCCAGTGGTCGGGATGCCGTCGTAGGAGGTCAGCGGCGAGTGCGGCGCGGTGGGCCCGGTGGGATCGAAGGCGCCGAAGTAGTCGTAGGTCATGACGTTGTACCAGTCGACGTACTGCGCGGCGGCGCCGTAGTCGGCGGCGTCGATCTTGCCGCCGTCGGAGCCGTCCGCGGTGATCGCCGCGGTCACCAGCTGGTCGCCGAACTTCGCCCGCAGCGCGCCCATCAGGTCGGCGAACGCGCCCGCGCCGCTGGTGTCGCAGGTGAGCCCGCACGCGTTCGGGTACTCCCAGTCGATGTCGATGCCGTCGAACACGTCCGCCCAGCGCGGATCGTTGACCAGGTCGTAGCAGGACTGCGCGAACGCCTCGGGATCGCGCGCCGCCTCGCCGAATCCGCCGGACCAGCTCCAGCCGCCGAAGGACCACAGCACCTTCAGGCCGGGGTGCATCTCCTTGAGCTTGCGCAGCTGGCCGAAGTTGCCGCGCAGCGCGCCGTCTTCCCAGGTGTCGGCGACGCCGTCCACGCTGTTGTCCGCGGTGTAGGCCATGTCGTAGGCGGCGTAGGTGTCGCCGACCGCGCACGTGCCGCCGGTGACGTTGCCGAACGCGTAGTTGAGGTGGGTCAGCTTGTCCGCCGACCCGCTGGTGTGGATGTTCTTCACGTAGTAGCCGCGGTCGTAGACGCCCCACTCGGCGAAGTAGCCGAGCAGCGTGCCGCCAGGCGCCGCGGCGGCACCCGGTGGTGCGGAGGTGATCGTCATGACGACCGCGGCGAGCAGGCCGCCGAGAGCGAGAGCCAGTCTGCGCATGATGCCTCCCTGGGGGAAGAAGGGGACATCAGCACCGTAAGTGGACTGGACCAATCCAACAATGGTTCAGACCAATCTGGACGACGAAAGTAGGAGCGCGGCGTCCCGCGCCCCTACCCGACCCTCAGCCGAAGAAGACCTCGGCCTCCTCGTAGCGCTCCGCGGGAACGGTCTTGAGCTCCGCGGTGGCCTCGGCGAGCTTGACCCGGACGATGTCGGTGCCGCGCAGCGCGACCATGGTGCCGAAGTCGCCGTCGACGACCCCGTCCACGGCGTGCAACCCGAACCGCGTGGCGAGCACCCGGTCGTACGCGGTCGGCGTGCCGCCGCGCTGGGTATGACCGAGCACGACCGCGCGCGACTCCTTGCCGGTGCGCGCCGCGATCTCGTCGGCCAGCCAGGTGCCGACACCGCCCAGCTGGACGTGCCCGAACGCGTCCTTCTCACCGGTCCGCAGCACCTCGGCGCCGCCCTCGGGCACCGCGCCCTCGGCGACCACGATGATCGGCGCGTACATCTTCTCGAAGCGCCGCTCGACCCACTCCACGACCTGGTCGACCGAGAACGGCCGCTCCGGCACCAGGATCACGTTGGCGCCGCCCGCCAGGCCGGAGTGCAGCGCGATCCACCCCGCGTGCCTGCCCATGACCTCGACGACCATCGCGCGGTAGTGCGATTCGGCGGTGGTGCGCAGCCGGTCGATCGCCTCGGTGGCGATGTGCACCGCGGTGTCGAAGCCGAACGTGTAGTCGGTGGCGGCCAGGTCGTTGTCGATCGTCTTGGGCACCCCGATCACGCCGATGCCGTCGTCGGTCAGCTTCTTCGCGACACCGAGCGTGTCCTCGCCACCGATCGCGACCACCGCGTCGATCCGCTGTTCGGCGAGCACGGCGCGGATCTTGTCGACACCGCCCTCCTCCTGGTAGGGGTTGGTGCGCGAGGAGCCGAGGATCGTCCCGCCGCGGCTGAGGATCTCCTCGACGTCGTCGAGCCCCAGGGGCCTGCTGTCCCCGGTCAGCGGGCCGCGCCAGCCGGAGCGGAAGCCCACGACCTCCCAGCCGTGCGCCTCGATGCCCTTGCGGACCACGGCGCGGATCACCGCGTTGAGCCCGGGGCAGTCGCCGCCACCGGTGAGCACGCCGACACGCATCTGATCAGACCTCCGAGAAGTAGTGCTGGTCACACTTGGCGAGCGCCAGCGTAGCGGTAGTCACCCTTGATCGGTAAAGCGGCGGGCGGGATGCTAGGGTCGCCTCCGTGCAGCGGCGTTATTTCTGGTTTAGCGGGCCGGCCCTGGGTGGGCCAGCCGGCGACCTCGCCGCGCGCTGACCTTCCACCCTGGAGCCGGATGATCGACCGGCTCGTCAGGGACTACGCGGGCCGGTCACCGAAAGGAAACCCCCCGCGATGACACTCAGCGCAGGCCCTGCGGACACCACCGAAGGCCTCGACAACCAACGCACCCTCGGCGTCAGCCCGCTCATCTCCCCCGCCCTGCTGCGGCAGGAGCTGCCGGTGGACGCGGCGACCGCCAAGACAGTCGCCCAGGGCCGCTCGGCCACCGTGGACATCCTCGACGGTGCCGACGACCGGCTGATCGTGGTCGTCGGGCCGTGCTCGGTGCACGACCCGGACGCCGCGCTCGACTACGCCCGCCGTCTCGCCGACAAGGCGGGCGCGCTGCGCGACGAGTTGCACGTGATCATGCGCGTGTACTTCGAGAAGCCGCGCACCACGCTGGGGTGGAAGGGTCTGATCAACGACCCGGACCTGGACGGCAGCTTCGCGGTCAACAAGGGCCTGCGGATGGCCCGCAAGCTGCTGCTGGACATCTCCGCGCTGGGCCTGCCGGTAGGGTGCGAGTTCCTCGACCCGATCACGCCGCAGTTCATCGCCGACACGGTGAGCTGGGGCTCGATCGGCGCGCGGACCGCCGCGAGCCAGGTGCACCGGCAGCTGTGCAGCGCACTGTCGATGCCGGTGGGGATCAAGAACTCCACCGAGGGCGACGTGCAGGTGGCGGTCGACGCGACCCGGGCAGCCGCGGCGAGCCACGTGTTCGCGGGGATCAACGACGACGGCCTCGCGGCGCTGTTCACCACCGCAGGCAACCCGGACTGCCACGTCATCCTGCGCGGCGGCTCGGCAGGCCCGAACTACGACGCCGCCACCGTGACCGACACGCTCGCGCGGCAGGCGAAAGCGGGCCTGCGCGAGCGGGTGATCATCGACGCCAGCCACGGCAACAGCGGCAAGGACCACGTCCGCCAGGGGGTCGTGGCCGCCGAGGTCGCCGACCGCATCGCGGCGGGCGAACGCGGGATCGCCGGCATCATGCTGGAGAGCTTCCTCGAGGCCGGGCGGCAGGACCTCGTGCTCGGCAAGGCGGACGAACTGACCTACGGGCAGTCGATCACCGACGCGTGCCTGGACTGGTCCGGCACCGCCGCGCTGCTGGACCGGCTGGCCGGTGCGGTGGCCGCACGCCGGTGACCCCCGCGCGCGGGCGGTCGCGCGTCGGTGCGACCGCCCGCGCGGGCGTCAGACCGGGAACCCCTTGCGCTTGCGCACCTCCTCGATGATGCGCCAGCGCTCCAGGTTGAAGCGGGCGTCGGCGAGCGCGTCGTGGGCGTTCGACGGCGGCGACGGCAGTGTGGGCTTGCCCACGTCCTCCCAGCGTTGCCGCAGGTCGCGGGTGAACCGCGGGAGCTGGCGCGGCAGATCGGGCATCGCACCCCACAGCTGGGCGAGTGCGACGTGGTCGTAGGCCGCGAACCAGGCCCACAGCTCGATGCCACCGGGCGGGCGGCCGAGGAACTCCAGCAGGTCGGCGCGGATCTGCTCCCTGCTGCGCCACACCTTGTCACCTGGTGACGGCAGCTGGGACAGCACGTGCTCGCGAACCCACGGGCCGGCCTTGGCCGGGTCGAAGTCGGTGGAGACCGCGTAGAACTCGCGGCCCCGTTCGTCCACGACACCGATCGACACCAGGTCGATCGTCACGCCGTCCTCGATGAACTCGGTGTCGTAGAAAAATCGCACCGCAGCACCTTAGACAGGTGCTCAGCTCGCCTTGGCCTCCGGTACCCGGTCGGCGTCGGCGGAGGTGTTCTGCGCGGGCACCACCGGCCGCACCCCAGCGGCCTCCGCGGCCTGCAGCTCCTTGGCCTTGGCGGCGTAGATGTCGACGTACTCCTGGCCGGACAGCTCCATCAGGGCGTACATGATCTCGTCGGTGATGGAGCGCTCGATGAACCGGTCGCCGGACAGACCCGCGTACCGGGAGAAGTCCAGCGGCTCGCCGAACCGGATCTCCAGCTTGCGCGGGATCCACATCTTGGAGCCGATCGGGTTGACCTTGTCCGTGCCGATCATCGCCACCGGGATGACCGGGACACCGGCCTCCAGCGCGACGCGGGCGACGCCGGTCTTGCCCTTGTAGAGGCGGCCGTCGGGTGAGCGGGTGCCCTCCGGGTAGATGCCGAGCAGGTTGCCCTCGCGCAGCAACCGGATCGCGGTGTCCAGCGCGGCCTGCGCCGCCGATCCGCCGGAGCGGTCGATCGGGATCTGCCCGACCCCGCTGAAGAACCACCGCTTGAAGGTGCCCTTGAGGCCCTTCTCGGTGAAGTACTCCTGCTTCGCCGGGAAGGTGACGCGGCGCTTGACCCGCAACGGCATGAAGAACGAATCGGCGACGGCGAGGTGGTTGCTGGCCAGGATGGCGCCACCGCGGTCGGGCACGTTCTCGACGCCCGTCACCTTCGTCGGCCACAGCAGCCGGAGCAACGGCCCGAGCAGCACGTACTTCAGCAATCGGTACAGCACTCGGCACGCCCCTCCTACCTGCCCGAACTGCCTGCCGCAACCAGAGTAGGAGCCGCCGTGACCGGGCACAACGTCCGGTCACGTGATGGGCGGGAGGTCACAGCCGGGGGACGGGGTCGCGGCGGCCGGTCCCCCGCGGCGCCCGGGCATGCGACGATGGGCGCCATCCGGCAGAGGGAGAAGGGTGGTCGCGCCATGCCACTGCTCGCGGGTGCGGAACCGTTCGCGCACACCGGCTCGGCGGACATCGGGGTGCTGCTGTGCCACGGCTTCACGAGCACGCCGCAGAGCATGCGCGGCTGGGCCGAGCACCTGGCGGGCGCGGGCTGCACGGTGCGGCTGCCGCGGCTGCCCGGTCACGGCACGACGTGGCGGGAAATGGCCAAGACCGGCTGGCCCGAGTGGTACGGCGCGGTCGAGCGCGAGCTCGGCGAGCTGCGGCAACGGTGCGAGTCGGTGTTCGTGTTCGGCCAGTCGATGGGTGGGACGCTGGCGCTGCGGCTGGCGGAACAGCACGGCGACGCGGTGGCCGGGCTGGTGCTGGTCAACCCGTCGGTCATCCGCCTGAGCCGGACCACCCCCTTGTTGCCGCTGCTGTCCCGGATCGTGCCGTCGGTGCGCGGCGTGGCGGGTGACATCGCCAAGCCCGGTGTCACCGAGCTGGCCTACGACCGGGTCCCGGTGCGCGCGGCGGCGAGCCTGGCGCGGCTGTGGGCACTCACCCGCGCGGACCTGCCGCGCATCCGGCAGCCACTGCTCCTGTTCCGTTCGGCGGCCGACCACGTGGTCGAGCCCGAGAACGCCCGGATCGTGCTGGACACCGTGTGCAGTCGGAACGTGACGGAAGTGCTGCTGGAGAACAGTTTCCACGTCGCGACACTGGACCACGACGCACCGCTGGTGTTCCGGCGTAGTGTCGAGTTCGTGCAAGCGGTCCGCGACGCGGGGCAGGTGGGGGCCCGATGAATTCACGCGTACCCGATCCGGACGACATCGACGCCACGTTCGCCGCGATCGTCGCGGACCTGCGCGCCGAGGGCGTCGGGTTGATCGAGGACGTACCCGGACCGGAGCGTGCCCCCGCGCGCCCCGAGGCCGCCGAGACCGCCGAGCCGGAAACGTCGGCCGAGCCGGAGAAACCGCCCACCGAGGCGGGCTGGCGTGCCGGCGGGGCGCCCTGGGAGGACACGGTCCTCGGGCCGGACCCCACCCCGGACGGCGACGACGAGCACTACGTGCCGCCGGAGCCGCCGCCGCTGCCGCGGCCGGGCAAGGGCGCGTTCGTCGTGCTGCTGTTCTTCGTCCTCGGGCTGCTGCTGCTGATCGTGCCGGGTATCGCGGGGATCAGCACCACGGTCGCCACACCGCTGGGAATCCTCGCGCTGGCCATCGCGATCGCGTTGCTGCTGCTGCGGGTCAAGCAGGGACCACCGGACGGTGACGGAGCGCAGGTGTGACCGTACCGCGGGTGATCGTCGCTCCGGACAAGTTCAAGGGAACGCTGCCCGCCGACGGGGTGGCGGCCGCTGTCGCGGCCGGGCTGCGCCGCGGCCGTCCCGGTGCCGACGTGTTGGAGTGCCCGATCGCCGACGGCGGAGACGGCACCGTGGCCGCCGCGGTGGCAGCCGGGTTCGAGTTCGTGCCCGCGCGGGCGAGCGGGCCGGTCGGCCGGTGGACACCGGCTACGCGCGACGGGGGCTGACCGCGGTGATCGAGCTGGCCGCGGTGTCCGGGCTGGCCCTCCTGGACGAGCCCGCGCCGCTGACCGCGTCGCCCCTGGGTGTCGGGGAGCTGGTGCGGGCGGCGCTGGACGCCGGTGTGACGCGCCTCGTGCTGGGGCTGGGCGGTAGTTCCAGCACCCACGGTGGCACCGGGCTGCTGCGGGCCCTGGGCGCTCGGCTGCTCGACGCGGCGGGCGAGCCGCTGCCACCGGGCGGGGCGGCGCTGGCCCGGCTGCACCAGGTGGACCTGGGCGGGCTGGACCCCCGGCTGCGCGAGGTGGACCTGCTTGTGGCGAGCGACGTGGACAACCCGCTGCTCGGCCCGCACGGCGCGGCCGCGATCTACGGCCCGCAGAAGGGCGCGACGCCGCAGCAGGTCGAGCAGCTGGAGGCGGCGCTGCGGCGCCTCGCCGAAGTGGTGCGGGCCGGCGGGATGGACGTCGCCGGGGAGCCCGGCGCCGGCGCCGCGGGCGGTACCGGGTACGCGCTGGCGATGCTGGGCGCGACGTTCCAGCCGGGCATCGACGTGGTGCTGGAGCTGACCGGGCTGGTCGACATGTTGCCCGGCGCCGACCTGGTGATCACCGGCGAGGGTTCGCTGGACGAGCAGACCCTGCGGGGCAAGGGGCCTGCCGGGATCGCCTCGGCCGCGGCCGAGCGCGGGATCCCGGTGGTGGCGCTGGCCGGGTGCAACACGCTGACGCCGGCGCAGCTGCGCGCCGCGGGCTTCACGGGGGCCCACGGCCTGACCGATGTCGAGCCGGACCTCGCGCGCTGCCTGGCCGAGCCCGCGCCGCTGCTGGAGCGGCTGGGCGAACGCGTGGCGCGGGAACACCTCCAGGTCAGCCGCCGAACATCGTGCGCCACTCGTCGATGTTGCGGGGCCGGTAGACGAAGTTGTTCTCCTTCACCGAGGACAACGACGCCGACGCCGCGGACGAGTACAGGTGCCCCGGGTAGACCACCGGGTCGCCGGGCAGGCCCGCCAACCAGCGCAGGCTGTGGTACATCGCCTCGGCGTCGCCGCCCGGGAAGTCCGTCCGACCGCACCCCTCGAGGAACAGGGTGTCCCCCGCGACGAGGCGGTCGCCTACCAGGAAGCACTGGCTGCCCGGGGTGTGGCCGGGCGTGTGCAGCAACCGGACCGGGATCGCGCCGACCTCGATGACGTCGTCGTGGTCGTGCCCGGTCAGGTCGGTCGCCGACACCCCGGTGACCCGCTGGACCCACTCCGTCTCGTTCCTGTTGACGTGCACCGGGACGCTCTCGCGCGCGAGCAGCTCGGGCAGCCCCGCCAGTGTGAAGCCCATCATGCTGCCGCCGACGTGGTCCGGGTGGTGGTGCGTGGCGAGCACCCCGGTGAGCCGCATGTCGTCGGCGGCGAGCACGTCCAGCAGGTCCCCGACCGCGTACGCGGGGTCGACGACCACGGCTTCCCGGGTCTCCCGGTCGCCGATCAGGTAGGCGAAGTTGACCATCTGGGTGGCCACCGGGTCGCCCACCGCGAAATCGCGGCCGGACAGCAGCTGGCGGAAGTACACGCGGTCGGAGGACATGTCCCGAAGACTAGAACCTCGCCGTCGGCCGCTCCTGCTTCACCCCGTCGAGGAACACGTCGACCTTCTCGTCGTAGAACGCCAGCAGCCCCTGCACCTTCTGGCTCTCCGGCAGCGGGGTGCGGTAATACCAGACGACGTCGCGGTGCAGGGTGTCTCCCACCCGGACGGAGTAGTACTCGGCCGAGCCCTTGTACGGGCAGTGGGTGACCGTCTCGCTGGGCTCGAGCAGGTCGAGCCGCACATCGGTCTTCGGCAGGTAGTAGCGGGTGGGCAGGCCGGTCTCGAACAGCAGCCGCGGGCTGCGGGTCTCGGCGACGGTCACGCCGTCGATCTCGATCCGGACGTGCCGGGAGGCCGCGAGGATGTCGACGCGCGTGTGCGGATCGCGCGGGTGCACGAAGATCTCCTCGTCCTCCTCGAACCACGCGTCCATCGCCGCGAACTCCAGTCGCACGTGCCCGTTGAGCGCCTCCAGCGGGGAATCCCGGTACCGCAGCGCGGCGTCGGAAGCTTCCGCGTCGCCGACGCGCAGCGTGCACACGTCCGCATCGCCCCGGCTCGGCGAGTGCGCGCTCCGGCCGGTCTCGACCAGGTACTCGGTGCGCACGTCGTCGACCGGAACGTAGTAGGTCGGGTAGTACGGGACCTCCCACACCATGAGCGGGTGGAGGGTGTCGGCGACGACCTGGCCGCCGAGGACCGCTCGCACCCGCTTGGTGCCCGGTTCGGTGCGGACCCGGCCGCGCCCATCGCTCGTCATGACGACCACAACCGCGCCGGGTGCCGGGTTGTTCCCGTGCCGGTTTGCCGGTCGCGGCGCGAGGTACTACGGCGAGATGACCACGCCCGACCCCGGCCGCCTGCGCGCACTGCTGTCCGAAGTGGACTTCCCGTGCGCGCGGGCCGAGCTGATCCGCCAGGCCAGCGCGCACGGCGCGGACGACAGCGTCCTCGGTCACCTGGGCGCGATACCGGACGCCACCTACCGCGACGTCGACGCGGTCACCACCGCCTGTGGCGAGATCTCCTGACCACGTTCGCCGTCGCCGAGCCGGTCACCTCGCGGCGGGGACCTCGAGCGCACGCAGCCGCCAGGTAGGCGCCCGCGGTGGTCAGGCTGCTGTCCGGGTTTTGACCAGCGGCGACGGTGGTACTTCGTCACGGTGAAACTGCTGAGACTTCCCGGGGTGTACCGGCCGCAGGCCGACACCTGGCTGCTGATGCGCGCCATGCGGGAGGCGCGCCTTCCGGCTGGTGCTCGGGTGCTCGAGGTGTGCACGGGCACCGGAGCGCTCGCGATCGCGGCGGTCCGTGGCGGTGCGTCGAGCGTGACGGCCGTCGACCGTTACCGGCCCGCCGTGCTGAGCGCTCGGTTCAACACGCGCGGGCTCCCGGTCGAGGTCAGGCACGGCGACCTGTCCGAGGCGATCGAGGGGGCGCCGTTCGACGTCGTCCTGGCCAATCCGCCGTACGTGCCGTGCGAGTCCGCCGAGGACCCGGACGGCGCGGCGCTGGCCTGGGACGCGGGCGAGGACGGACGCAAGCACCTGGATTGCCTGTGCGGCAAGGCCTACGACCTGCTCACCACCGGCGGGACGATGCTGCTGGTCCATTCCGCGCTGTGCGGTGTCCGGCAGACGGTGGAGGCGCTGCGTGACGAGGGGCTCAAGACGTCGGTGGTGGCGCGGGCGATCGAGCCGTTCGGCCCGGTGCTGCACGGCCGCATCGACTTCCTGGAACGCACCGGCCTGATCGCTCCCGGTCAGCGGCACGAGGAGCTGGTGGTGATCCGTGCCGACCGGACCGAACGCTGAGCCCCGGCGGGTCACGCTCGTGGAGGGCGGTCCCGTCCTGGTGGAGGGACCGGTCGAGCTGGAGATGCCCGACGGCACGATCGCGCGGTCGGACCGCTTCCTGGTGGCGGTGTGCGCCTGCCGGCGCAGCAAGCGGTACCCGTTCTGCGACACCAGCCACCGCAAGCGCGTGCGGGACTGACCCGTGCCCGTCCCGGCCGGGGCGGGCACGGGCACGGGTCACAGCGGTCGGCGCAGCGCGCTGCCACCGGCCTGCCAGGCGCCCAGCACGTGGTCGGCGAAGCGCTGTTCCACCACGTCGGTGGCCTGGATGCCGAACACGATGTCGCCCGCCAGTTCCGGTTCGCTCTCCAGCAGGCCGCCGATCACGTCGCGGCGCATGACCTGCTCGTGCACCGCATCGGCCTCGATGTGCTCGAGGAAGAAGTAGCGGCAGCGTTCGTCGGCGCCGAGCCGGTGCAGGGCCCTGTCCAGCCGCTGCGCGCTCGGAGCGGTGGTGATCTCCGCGGCGGCGAAGTGCCCGGCCAGTGCCCCGCGGAGCCGGCGGTGCAGGCCGAACAGCGACATCATGTTGACCACGGCGAGCATGCAGGCTGGCGCGTGGTCCAGGTAGTGCAGGTAGCCGGAGTCCAGGCCGGCGCCGTCGAGCAGGTCGGCGTACAGCTGGGCGTGCACGGCCTCGGGACGGCCGCCGCCGTACTCGTCGAACTCGACGGCGACGAGGGCCGCCTTCGCGCGGCCGCGCAGGCGCGGGATCACCCACGCGTGCGGATCGGCCTCTTTGTGGTGGTAGATCGAGCGCAGCACGAAGTACTCGCGCATCTGGTCCCAAGTGCCCTCGGCAGCCAGGTGGTGGGAGATGCCGCTGCCGTTGACCGGCTCGACGAGCAGGGGCGCCAGCGCGTCCTCGACGTTGTCCCCGCCCGCGGTGCGGGCGCGCAGCGCGGCGAGGAACTCCCGTTCCATCGCGGCACGCAGGCGCAGCAGCTCGGGGTCCCATTCCCACTCCGGGTCGACACCGTCGAAGCCCTGGTAGTGCAGTTCGTAGCAGAGGTGCAGGGCCAGTTGCAGGTCCTCACCGAACGGGTCGGCGGCCGCCGTCTCGGGCAGTTCGGGGACATCACCGTGTTCGTCGCGGCCCAGTGCCTCGATCACGGCCTCGGACAGCGGTCCCCGCGCCGCGGGCAGGGCGGCGGAAAGCGTCATGGCAGTCGTCACGGCACCGGGTTACCCCTGGGTCCCGTGCGTCAACCCTGGTGGGTGAGTGTCGCGAGCAACGCGGGCAGGCCCGCGGCGACGGCCTTGCGCTGGCGGCGAGCGCCGCTGCCGTCGGCGTGCAGCCGTTCGAGCACGACCGCGACGAGGTCGCGGTCGCCGGTCTCGTCCAGGGCGGGGCCGACGTAGGTGACGAGCTCGTCGGCGAGCTGCCAGGCGGGGGTGCGGAGGGCGTGCACCGGGTGCACTCCGTCGCCGTCGATGCCGTCCCGCGACGCGGCCCACAACGCGACGGCGGCGACCTGCGGGGACACGCGCGGGGGTGGGGTGCCCTCGGCGACGTCGGCCAGCGCGGTGCGCACCAGGGCGCGGGAGAGGACGGCCTGCAGGACGGCCTCGTCCACGGTGGACGTGGCGTCGGCGACGCGGAACTCCAGCGTCGGGAACGTTGTCGAGGGCCGCACGAGCCAGAACGACATCGATTCGTCGACGAGCGCACCACAGTCGACCAGCCGCCGCACCTCGGCGCGGTAGGCGTCGGCGTCGGCGAAGTGCGGGGGGACACCCGCGCCGGGGAAACGGGACTGCTGCACCATGCGCCAGCTGCCGTAACCGGTGTCGCGGCCGTGGTCGAACGGTGAGTTGACCGACAGGGCGAGCAGCACGGGCAGCCACGGGCGGAGGTGGTTCATCACGGCGACGCCGGTGTCCAGGTCGGGGACGCCGACGTGCACGTGGCAGCCGCACGCCTCGTAGTCGGCGACCATGCCCCGGTAAAGCCGGTCGATGTCGCCGAAGCGGCCCCCCGGGTTCTCCGATGTGGACGGTCCGGACAGGACCGGGGTGCCGCACGAGGCGATGAGCGCGCCGTGCACGCGTGCGGCGCGGGCGAGCGCCGTGCGGTTGCGCAGCAGCTGGTCGCGCAGCGCCGCGGCATCGGTGCACACGCCCGTGGCGGCTTCGACCTGGGTGGCGCGCAGTTCGCGATGCAGTTTCGCGCCGGGCGGCAGGGGTGGTTCGGCGGCGAGGATCGCGGCGGCGCGGGGCAGGGTGGCGCCGGTGGCCGGGTCGAGGAGCAGGAACTCCTCCTCGACACCGACGGTCAGGCCGGCGGCAGCGGCCGGGTCGCCGGCCCCTGGATCACCGAGCCGTCCGTCGTGAATCGCGATCCGTGGCATGCGCAGTCCCAGGTCCTCTCGGCGTTGTTGAACGCGACCACACAACCCAGGTGGGTGCACAGCGCGCTGACCTCGCGCAGTGCCCCGTCCTCGCCGCGGTAGGAGGCGACCAGCCCGGTGCCGCGGCGCGCCACCCGCGCCTGACCGGGGGCGAGGTCGTCCTGCGTGCCGGTGAGGGCCCGGGTGTAGCCGGCGACGTACTGTTTGCCGACCTTCGCGCCGTCCTCGGCGAGGGTGAGCGAGGAGCGCAGGTCGAAGCGGTTGGGCTCGTACAGGTCCGCGGCGGGGTTGTCGCGGCCGGTGATCAGGTCGGTGAGCAGCAGCCCGGCGCCGGTGCCGCCGGACATGCCCCACTGGCCGAACCCGGTGGCGACCCACACGTGCCGCGCGGCCGGGTGGTAGCGCCCGATGTAGGGCACGCCGTCGAGGGTGCTCAGGTCGTGGGCGGACCAACGGTGAGTGGCGGTGGTGACGCCGAAGGTGGTGGCGTCGTCAGCGAGGTGCCGGTAGCGGGCTTCGACGTCGACGGGTTCGCCGGTGCGGTAGTGGTCGCCGCCGACGATCACGTAGCGGCGGTCGCCCTCGGCGTGGCCCCGTATGGAGCGGTGGGTGACGGCGTCCAGGTACATGCCGGGCGGTGCGTCCCCCTCCCCGGCGACGACGAGGTCGCGGGTGATGTCGAGCCGCGCCCAGTACAGGCCGCGGTCGAAGATCGGGTAGTGGGTGGTGACGACGACATCGCGGGCGGTGATCGTCCCCCGGTCGGTGTGGACGGTCGGCAGGGGCCGCTCGTCGAGCTTGTGGGCCCGGACGCGTTCGACGATGCGTCCGCCGAGTCGTTCGATGTGGTCGGCGAGGCCGAGCAGCCAGCGTCGGGGGTGGAACTGCGCCTGGTCGACGAACCGGACGGCGCCGACGGTGGTGAGGGGCAGGTCGACGTGCTCGACGAAGTCGGCGGGCAGACCCGCTTCGGCGGCGGCGGCGGCCTCCCGTCGGAGCTGCCCGACCTGGCTGCGGTCGGTGGCGTAGACGACGCTGTCGCGGCGGGTGACATCGCAGGCGATGCCCAGTTCGGCCGATGTGCTCACGACGTACTCGACGGCGTCGAGCTGGGTGTGCCCGTACAGCGCCGCGCCCTCCTTGCCCTTGCGGGAGGCCAGCGTGGCGTACTTGAGGGCGTGCTGGGCGGACAGCTTCGCGGTGGTGTGCCCGGACACCCCCGACGCGACGCGCGCCGCCTCGACGACCACCACGGAGCGACCGGCCTTGACGAGCTCGTGGGCGGCGGTGAGCCCGGCGATCCCGGCCCCGATGACGACGACGTCGGCTTCCACGGGCAGGTCGTGGCCCGCCCGGTCGGGAGCCGGAGCGGTCTCGATCCACAGGGAACGCGGTCGCGGTAGCTCGGTGGTCACGCCTGGAGTCTGCCCGCGCGAGGCGGACCCGAAACCGCTACCGCGTGGTGATCGTGCGCCAGTTCTTGCTGCGCTTGCCCGGTTCGTAGGGCGCGTCGAGGCGTTTGGCGGTGATTCCGGGCAGTCCGTTGGACAGGCTCGCGTCCAGGACGTCCGCCCCGTCCCGGTCGTAGGAATCCGGGGTGCGCCAGTGGTCGCCCGCGAGTGCGAGTTCGCGGAGTCGGGTGCGGCGTGTGCGGTAGGGCTGGCCCAGCAACGGCGCGCCGTCGTGGTGGAGCACGTCGAACGGCAGGAACAGCACCGGGGAGCGCTCGGCGGACGACGTCGCCCGCCGGGGGTCGGCGCCCACCCTGGCGCGCAGCGCCGACCGGCTCGGACGGCCGTCCCGCAGGACGATCAGCTCGCCGTCCAGCAGGACCTCCGTCGCCCCCAGCGCGTCGCCCAGACCACGCAGCTCGGGGTAACGCGCGGTGACGTCCTCGCCAGCGCGATCGCGCACCGTGACCCGCCCGCCCTCGGCCCGCACCTGCACCCGTTCACCCTGCCAGCGGAACTCGTACGCCCAGCCACCCTCGTCCGGGAGGCTGCCCGCGGTGGGGTGCATCGGTTTCACGAACTCCGGCAACTCCTCCCCGCTGCCCGCGTCGACCCGCCGGACGAGCCAGTCCCGGGAACCGTCCTTGTGGGTGTTGACGAACGCGAAGCGTCCGGACACCCGCGAGCCGCGCAACACCACCTCCACCTTGTTGGGGTTCCAGTGGTGCACCTCGTACGTCCCGCGGTCCCAGATCGTGATCGTCCCGCCGCCGTACTCCCCCTTGGGAATCTCCCCCTCGAACGTCACGTACTCCAGCGGGTGGTCTTCGGTGTGCACCGCCAGTCGCGGCGGGCCCGGACGCGCGGGCAGGCCCTTCGGCACGGCCCACGACACCAGCACGCCGTCGCGTTCGAAACGCACGTCCCAGTGCAACCTGCGCGCGTGGTGCTCCTGGACCACGAAGACGTCGTCGTCACCCCGGGGGACCGCGACGTCTTCGTGGTCGGGCATCGGTTCCGGCGTCCGCGCCGGATCACGCTTGCGCCGATAATCGCTGAGGTCGGCCACCCCGATCACGTTACCCCCGTCACCCGGCGGGGTTTACCCTCGCGCGTCAACGGGGACCAACTCCAGGTGACCGAAACCGACATCTTCGTGCTGGGACTGGACGACGCCAACCTGCGCACCCTCGGCCGCGTGCCGGGTGCGGAGAACTACCGCTACCACGGACTGCTGACACAGGCCGACGTGCAGGAGGGCGACATCCCCATCGCCGACCTGATCGACAAGGCCGTCGCCGAACTCGACGCGTTCGACGGCGAGATCGGCGCCGTGGTCGGCTACTGGGACTTCCCGGTCACCACCATGGTGCCCATCCTGGGGCGCCGCTTCGGCCTGCCCACCCCGAACCTCGAGGGCGTGCTCAAGTGCGAGCACAAGTACTGGAGCAGGCTCGAACAGCAGAAGGTGACCGACGCGATCCCCAACTTCGCGCTCGTCGACCTCGACGGCGAACCCGAACCGCCGGACGGCCTGACGTTCCCGATGTGGCTCAAGCCGGTCAAGTCGTTCTCCTCCGAACTGGCCTTCCACGTCAAGGACGAACAGCAGTTCCGGGAGGCCGTCGAGGAGATCCGCGCGGGCATCGACCGCGTCGGCAAACCGTTCCAGTACATCCTGGACCAGATCGCCGACGTCGACATTCCACCCGAGGTCGCCAACGCGGGCGCGCTCGCCGCGCTCGCCGAGGAGGAGATGACCGGGCAGCAGGCCGCCACCGAGGGCTACATCCACAACGGCGAGGTGGTCGTCTACGGCGCCCTCGACTCCCTCAACTACCCGGACAGCTCGTCGTTCCAGCGGCACCAGTACCCGTCGCAACTGCCCGAGCCGGTCGTGACGGAGATGCTCGACGTGTCGAAGAAGGTGATGGAGCAGATCGGGCTGGACAACTCCACCTTCTCCATCGAGTTCTTCTGCCGCCCGGACACCGGCGAGGTCAAGCTGCTGGAGATCAACCCGCGCCACTCGCAGTCGCACGCCGAGGTGTTCGAGGACGTCGACGGCGTACCGGACCACTACAACATGATCGAGCTCGGCCTCGGCCGTCGTCCCCGGATGCCGCGGGACAAGGGCGAGTACGCGATCGCGGCGAAATGGTACTACCGGCGCTTCGCCGACGGTATCGTCACCCTGGTGCCCACCGACGACGAGATCGCGCAGATCGAACGGGACATCCCCGGCGTCGACATCGACATCGTGCCCGCCGAAGGGCAACGTCTGTCCGATATGGATGCACAGGACAGCTACAGCTTCGAGCTGGCCTTCGTCTACGTCGGCGCGGACAGCGAGGACGAGCTGACCGACAAGTACCGGCGCGTCACCGAGGCCCTGCGGTTCGAGTTCCAGGAGGTTTAGAGCACATGCGGGAGGTCCGCTCCCTGCCGTACGAGATCACCCGGGAGGAGCACGTATGGATCCCGATGTCGGACGGCACCCGCCTGGCCGCCAAGATCTGGCGTCCGGTGTCCTCCGACGACGAACCGGTGCCCGGGATCTGCGAGTACATCCCGTACCGCAAGCGCGACCTCACCGCGGTGCGCGACTCGATCCACCAGCCCTACCTCGCCGGCCACGGTTACGCGTGCGTGCGCGTCGACCTGCGCGGCACCGGCGAGTCGGAGGGCGTGCTCGCCGACGAGTACGTCGAACAGGAACAGCGCGACGCCGAGGACGTGCTCGCCTGGATCGCCGGCCGTCCGTGGTGCGACGGGCGCACCGGCATGATGGGCATCTCCTGGGGCGGCTTCGCCGCGCTGCAGGTGGCGGCGCGGAAACCGCCGAGCCTGCGCGCCATCGTCATCTCGTCGTTCACCGACGACCGTTACTCCGACGACTTCCACTACATGGGCGGCTGCATGCTGTCGGACAACCTCGGCGAGGCCGGGACCATGTTCGCCTACAGCACCCTGCCCCCGGACCCCGCGCTCGTCGGCGACCGGTGGCGCGACATGTGGCGGGAACGCGTCGAGGGTGTCGGCCCGTGGGTCGACACGTGGCTGGAACACCAGCACCGCGACGACTACTGGCGGCACGCGTCGGTGTGCGAGAACTACAGCGACGTGCAGGTTCCGGTGCTCGCCTCCAGCGGCTGGGCAGACGGCTACTCCAACGCCGTCACCCGGCTGCTGTCCCACCTGTCCGTGCCGCGCAAGGGACTCGTGGGGCCGTGGTCGCACAAGTACCCGCACCTCGGTGAGCCCGGGCCCGCGATCGGGTACCTGCAGGAGGTGGTGCGGTGGTGGGACCACTGGCTCAAGGACCGGGACAACGGCGTGATGGACGGTCCCATGCTGCTGGCGTGGATGCAGGACAGTGTGCCGCCGTCCACCTCCTACCAGGAGCGGCCCGGGCGGTGGGTCGGCGAGCCGCAGCTGCCCTCGCCGCACGTCGACTGGCGCGTCTACCCGCTGGCGCGGTACCGCATCGCACGGCGCGAGGAGGATGTGCCGGACACCGCGCTGCACGTCGAGTCGCCGCTGACGGTCGGTCAGTTCGCCGGCAAGTGGGCCTCCTACAACGCCCCGCCGGACCTGCCTTACGACCAGCGCGAGGAAGACGGCGGCTCGCTGGTGTTCGACGGTGACGAGCTCACCGAGACCACCGAGATCCTCGGCGCCCCCACGGTGCGACTGGAACTGTCGGTCGACAAACCGGTCGCGATGGTCGCGGCCCGACTGTCCGATGTGCTTCCCGACGGGCGCGTCACGCGGGTGACCTACGGTCTGCTGAACCTGACCCACCGCGACGGGCACGACGACCCGCAGCCGCTCGAGCCCGGCAAGCGCTACCAGGTGGAGATCGAACTCAACGGCGTCGCACAGGCCTTCCGGCCCGGACACCGCATCCGGCTCGCACTGTCCACTTCGTACTGGCCGCTCGCATGGCCCGCCCCGGAACCGGCCCGCCTCACCGTGCACACCCGCGGCAGCGCGCTGTGCCTGCCGGTGCGGCCGATCCGCGAGGACGACGAGGTGACCGGCCCGGTGTTCGACAAGCCGGAGGGCGCATCACCGATGGCCACCACGCGGGTGCGGTCGGGCGACCAGCGCTGGACGGTGACGCGGGACCTGGTGCACTACCGGTCCGCGCTGGAGATCGTGAAGGACGCGGGCACGATCCGACTGGACGACATCGGGCTCGAGGTGACCCGCCGCGCCTACGAGCGGTACAGCTCGGTCGCCGACGACTTCTCCTCGGTGACCGGGGAGACGGAGTGGAGCATCGGGTTCGCGCGCGACGACTGGTCGGCGCGCACCGACACCCGCACGGTGTTGACGTGCACGGCGGAGGAGTTCGTCCTGCACGCCACCCTCGACGCGTACGAGGGCGACCACCGGGTGTTCTCCCGCACCTGGAACCGCAGGTTCCCGCGCAGGCTGGTCTGAGTTTCACCGGGGAGGAGCTCGGGTAACCGGCGGCGGTGACGGCAACGACGAGCCTGCACGCGACCCTGCTCATCGCGCAGATGCGGCTGATGCGCACCAAGCGCACCTTCAGCGACGTCGACGCGCTGCACCGGAGTCTGGGGCCGCGGCAGCAGCGGGAGAACGCGGTGCCGCCGCCCGCGGTGCGGGAGCGCCTCGACGTCGAGCGCACCGAGGTGTGCGGTCACCCGGTGTACACGCTGCGGCCGCGCGCGGGCGGGACGTCGCAGCACGTGCTGTACCTCCACGGCGGCGCCTACGTGCACCAGATCCAGGCCGATCACTGGAAGTTCTTCGCCCGGCTGATCGCGCGCACCGGTTGCTCGGTCACCGCGCCGCTGTACCCGCTCGCGCCGGACAACCACTACGACGACACCATCGCCATGGTCCAGGCCACCTACAAGGAACAACTCGGCGCCGTCGCACCGCACGACCAGGTGCTGATGGGCGACTCGGCCGGCGGCGGGCTGTCGCTGGTGCTCGCACGCGCGCTGCGGGACCAGGGACGGCCGCAGCCGAAGGAGATCGTGTTGCTGTCGCCGTGGCTGGACGTGACGATGAGCGATCCCGCGGTGCCCGACCACGACCGGCACGACCCGTACCTCGGCATCGCCGGGCTGCGCGAGGCCGGGCGCCTCTACGCGGGCGGACTGGACCTGCGCGACGAGCGGGTCAGTCCGCTTCACGGAAACCTACGCGGTCTGGGCGCGTTGAGCTGTTTCATCGGCACCCGGGACGTACTGCTCGCCGACTCGCGCAACCTCTTCCACAAGGCGGCCGCACAGGGTGTGCCGCTCGAGTACCGGGAATACGGCGGCATGTTCCACGCGTGGGTGATCGCGAACATCCCGGAGGCCCGGCACGCCACCGACCGGATCGCGGAGCTGGTGGTCCGGTGAGCGGCCAGGGCACGGCTTCGGTGCGGGAGACCGCGGCGGTACTCGCCGGAGTCGTCGGGCCCACCGTCGCAGGCGGTGTCATCAAACGGCGACCGCGGGTGATGTCGGCGCTGGAGACCGCGGGGGCCGACGCGTCGGCGGTGCGGACGATGCAGCGGTTGCGCGCCCGCCACGGCGACGGGCTGCTCCGGCTGGCGGTGCCGGTGCGGTCGTTCGCGCTGGTCCTGTCCCCCGACGACGTGGGCCGGGTGCTGGCGCAGTCACCGGAACCGTTCACCCCGGCCACCCGGGAGAAGAAGTCGGCGCTGTCGCAGTTCCAGCCGCACGGTGTGCTGATCTCCGACGGACCGCAGCGGCAGCGGCGGCGCGCGTGGAACGAACGCGTGCTGGAGGCGTACGCGCCGACCCACCACGTGGCGCCGTCGGTGACGGCGACGGTCGCCGAGGAGTTCGCCGCGCTGGGCCCGGGGCCGCTAAACTGGGAGGCGTTCGCGCCGGTGTGGTGGCGCGCGGTGCGACGGGTGGTGTTCGGCGACCACGCACGCGACGACCACCTCACGACCGATCTGCTGGGGCGGCTGCGGTCGTCCGGCAACTGGGCGTATCTGCTGCCGCGCCGACGCGCGGTGCGGGAGGAGTTCCTCGGCCGGGTGCGCTCTCTGCTCGCGCGGGCGCCCGGCGACAGCCTGGCGGGCGGGCTCGACGGCAGCAACACCGACGACCCCGACGACCCCGACGACGGCACAGTGCCGAGCCAGATCGCGCACTGGCTGTTCGCGTTCGACGCCGCGGGCATGGTGACCTTCCGGACGCTGGCGCTGCTCGCCACACATCCCGCGCAACGCCAGCAGGCACGGCAGGACATCGCGTCCGGCGACGGACTGGGCTACCTGCGCGCGTGCGTGCTCGACACGGTGCGGCTGTGGCCGACCACGCCGGCGATCCTGCGGGACACCACGACCGAACTGGACTGGAACGGGCGGCGGCTGCCCGCCGGGACCGGTCTGCTGATCTTCACGCCGCTGTTCCACCGCGACGACTCCCGCCTGCCCTACGCGCACAGCTTCGTGCCGGAGATCTGGCTCGACGGGCGCGCCCAGCGCGAACCCGCGCTCGTGCCGTTCAGCGCGGGCCCCGGCGAGTGCCCGGCGCGCAACCTGGTGCTGTTCACCACGGCCACGGTGCTGGCGCACCTGATCCGCGACCGCGACCACACGGTGGAGTCCGCACCGGCGCCGCGGCCCGGCCGCCCGTTGCCGATGACGTTCGACAACTTCTCGCTGCGGCTGACCGCCCACCCGTGAGGTTGAACCGGGGCCCGCGCGGGTTCCGGACCGGCATGACTGCCGAAACAGACCTGATCTCGGTCATCACCGCCGACCACCGCCACGTCGAACGGGTCTTCGCCGAACTGGAGTCCGGCCGCGGGACCCCGGAGCACCGCCGCAACCTCGCCGACCACGTCATCGCCGAGCTCGTGCGCCACTCGGTCGCCGAGGAGCAGTTCATGTACCCGGCGGCGCGCAAGTACCTGGAGAACGGTGACGAGCTCGCCGACCACGAGACCGAGGAGCACGCCGAGGCCGAGGAGGTCATGAAGCAGCTGGAGGACGTCCCGGCCACCGACCCGCGCTTCGACGAGCTGCTGGGCAGGCTCATGGACGACATCCGGCACCACATCGAGGACGAGGAGCAGGACCTGCTGCCGAAGCTGCAGTCCGCCTGCTCCGCCGAGGAGTTGCGCGACCTCGGCGAGAAGGTCGAGCGGGCCAAGAAGACGGCCCCGACGCGGCCCCACCCGAGCGCGCCCGACCGGCCCCCGATGAACCTGGTGCTCGACACCGGCGCGGGGTTCATCGACAAGATCCGCGACGGGCTCTCCGGGCGGCACACCTGACCGCCACACGAGGTGGAGTCTCCCGGGGCGCCCCGGGCATGCCCGCCCGGCGGGAACATCGCCCGATCTTCTCGCCGGACGGGCGCCGGACTGGACCGTCTACGCTGGCCCGATGGTGTCGACGCTGTCCGGCCTGACCGGCTGGGTGCTGCGCAATCGTGCGCTGGTGCGGGCCCCGATCCGGCTGTACCGCGCCGGGTTCGGGTGGGTTCTCGGCTCGCGCGTGCTCATGCTCGAGCACCGCGGCCGCAACTCCGGCCTGCCGCGGTACGTCTGCCTGGAGATCGTCGAGCGGCCGGCGCCGGACCGGCTCGTCATCGTGAGCGGATTCGGCGCGCGCGCCGAGTGGTACCGGAACCTGAAGGCCACGCCGGCCTGCTTCGTCAGCACCGGCGCGCTGCGACGAGCCCCGGCGTCCGCGCGGTTCCTGGACGACGCGGAGACGGACGCGGCCACCGACCGTTACCGGCTGGCCCACCCCCGGCTGTGGAAGCGGCTGCGCGCGGCGATCGAGCAGGCGACCGGCAGGCCGGTCGAGCGGCTGCCGATGGTCGAGTTGCGACTGGCGTAGGTACCCGGAAACCCGTGGGGGCCGGTCAGGCGGACAGCGCCCGCAGGTCCGCCACCACCGCCCGGTACGCGTCGTCCCGGTCGGGAGCCCGCAGCACGGCCGACGGGTGCACCGTCGCCAGCACCCGCGCCGGCCTGCCGCGGAACTCCTCCGGCGCAGGCAGCAACTCGCCCCGGTGCGCGGTGACCCGGAACGACGGTCCCATCAGCGACGACGCCGCGGTCGCGCCCAGCAGCACCACCACCTCCGGGCGGACCGCGTCCAGCTCGGCGAGCAGCCACGGGCGGCACGCCACGATCTGACCGCGCGAGGGCTTCTGGTGGATCCGCCGCTTGCCCCGCTCGGACGGAGTGAACTTGAAGTGCTTGACCGCGTTCGTCACGTACACCTCGTCGCGGTCGAGGCCCGCCTCCGCCAGCGCCCTGTCGAGCAGGCGGCCCGCGGGGCCGACGAACGGGGCACCCTCGACGTCCTCCTTGTCGCCGGGCTGCTCGCCCAGCAGCAAGACCCGTGCCGGGGCCCGGCCCGCGCCGAACACGGTCTGCGTCGCGTCCCGGTGCAGGTCGCACCCCTGGCAACGCGACGCCGCCGAGCGGAGCCGGGACAACGATCGGCTGTCCGGCACGAACTCGGCGGCGTCGCGGCGTGCGGTGCGGGCGGCCATCAGCTTCCCGGACGCTCCACGTCGCCCCGCCACGCACCGGTCTCCTGACCGCGGCGCTGCTCGATGAACGCCTTGAAGCGTGCCATGTCGGCGTGCACGCGCTTGTCCAGCACGCCCAGTTTGTCGCCGGCCTTCTCGGCGAACCCCTCCGGGTCGATGTCCATCTGCGCGGTCACCCGGGTCTTGTTGTCCCCCAGGCGATGGAAGGTGATGACACCGGCGTGGTTCGGACCGGAGTCCGACCGCCACGCGACCCGCTCGTCGGGGTGCTGCTCGGTGATCGTCGCGTCGAACTCGCGGGTCGCGCCGCCGATCTTCGTCACCCAGTGCGTGTGGGTGTCGTCGATCTGCCGGATCTCCTCGACGCCCTCCATGAACTCCGGGAAGGACTCGAACTGCGTCCACTGGTTGTAGGCGGTGCTGACGTCGACCTCGACGTCCACGGACTCGGTGATCGTACTCATCGTGTGCTTCTCCTCTCACCCGGTCACCGTCCGGATACCTCGACTTGGGGGTTACACGCGCGGGAACCGGCGAAACGCGCCGCAACCGTGGCGTCGCGGTCGCATCAGGGCTGCAGGAGGACCTTGATCGCCCCGTCCTGCTTCTGCTGGAACATCCGGTACGCCTCCGGCGCGCGGTCCAGCGGCCAGAGGTGCGTCGCGAGGTCCTCCACGCCGAGCGGATCCGAATCGTCGCTGACCAGCGGCAACACGTCGTCGATCCAGCGCCGTACGTTGGCCTGCCCCATCCGCAGCTGAATCTGCTTGTCGAACATCTCCATCATCGGCATCGGGTCGAGCATGCCGCCGTAGACACCGGACAGCGAGATCGTCCCGCCGCGGCGCACGGTGTCGATGGACTCGTGCAGCACCGCGAGCCGGTCCACCCCGCCCTTCTCCATCAGCGGCGCGGCGACCTGGTCCGGCAGCAGCCCGACCATCTGGTGCGCGAGCTTGCCCAGCGGCGCACCGTGAGCCTCCATTCCCACCGCGTCGATGACCGAGTCCGCACCGCGGCCGCCGGTCATCTCCCGCACTGCTGCCGGCACGTCCTTCTCGGTGCGCGCGTCCACCACCGTGACGCCGTACCGCTCGGCCAGCGCGAGCCGCTCGGGCACCAGGTCGACACCGATGACCTTCGCGGCGCCGCGGTGCCGCGCGATGCGGCAGCACATCTGGCCGATCGGCCCGAGCCCGTACACCACCACGCTCCCGTCACGGGGGATCGCGGCGTAGTCGACGGCCTGCCAGGCCGTGGGCACGACGTCGGACAGGTAGACGAACCGCTCGTCGGCGGGCCCCTGCGGTACCTTCACCGGTCCGTAGTGGGCCTGCGGGACGCGCAGGTACTCGGCCTGGCCACCGGGCACCTGGCCGTAGAGCTTGGTGTAGCCGAACAGCGACGCGCCCTTGCCCTTGCTGGTGACCTGGGTCGTCTCGCACTGCGACTGCAGGCCCCGCTCGCACATGTAGCAGTGCCCGCAGGAGATGTTGAACGGCACCACGACCCGGTCGCCCGGCTTGAGGTTGGGGACGGCGGAGCCGACCTCCTCGACGACGCCCATCGGCTCGTGGCCGAGGATGTCGCCCTCCCCCATGAACGGCCCCAGCACCTCGTAGAGGTGCAGATCGGATCCGCAGATGCCGGTGGAGGTGATCCGCACGATCGCGTCCGTGGGTTCCTCGATCTTCGGGTCCGGGACGTCCTCGACGCGCACGTCCCGCTTGCCGTGCCAGGTGACAGCCTTCATGCAGGTCGGATGCCCCCGGGCCGGTGAGCGGAAACCTCAGCCGTCCAGCCACCCCTGGTCGCGGACCAGCTCGAGCACGCACCGGCGCACCCGCAGGACCTCCTCGGCGGTGAGCGTCGGCACCCCGGTGAGCAGCGCCTCCGTCAGCTCCTCGCGGAAATCCCGTGCGGACGGCGGCCCCGCGCCGCCGTCGCCGTCGTCCCGGTGGTCGCGCACCAACCGGATGTCGGAGGCCTTCAACCCCCGTTCACCGTCCTCGACGGTGAACTCCACGACCACCCCGGGCTCGATGAGGCGTTTGTCCACGTCGAGATCGTTGACGTGCATGAAGACGTCCTCACCGCCACCCTCCGGCGCCACGAACCCGTACCCGCGCATCTCGTCGAACCGGACGACCTTGCCCCTGACCACCAGCTCGCTACCTCCCCGGCGAAGTATCGCGTCAAGGTACGCCCCTGTCCGCCACCGCACAACGCCGGAGTGTGAGCGCCGGCCGACCGGGTACCCGAACGGGTGCAGCCGGGGTCCACTGTGGAGAGGTGACGGGATGAAGCTGATGTACAAGCCGCTGAGCCTCGCCGTGAGCGCGCTCGGCGGTGTGCTGGCGGGGATGCTGTTCAAGCGGGCCTGGACCGCGGCGACCGGCGAAGACGACGCACCCCAGGCCACGTCGTCGGACTACTCCACCAAGGAAGTCCTGCTGGCGGCGGTGCTGCAGGGCGCGATCTTCGGTGGGGTCAAGGCCGCGGTCGACCGCGCCGGCGCGAAGGCGTTCACCAAGGCGACCGGCAAGGAGCTGGACTGACTCCCCGGGGTCAGCGCCGCGCGGCGCGGCGCGCGCTGTCACCGAACATGGCGAGCGCGCGCAGCGCCGTGCCCAGTTCGGCGATGTCCGACGGATCGCTCAACGAACGCCCCAGCACGTCGGTGATCCGCTTCAACCGGTGCCGCACCGTGTTCGGGTGGCAGTAGACCCGCTCGGCGATCTGCCGGGTGTTGCCGCCGCACTCGAACCACGTGCGCAGCGTCAGCAGCAGGACGTTGCTCTCCTCGCCCGGCAATTCGAGCATCGGCCGCAGCACCTGTCCCGCCAGCTGCGCCGAGGCCTCCGGGTCGCTGGCGACCAGACCGGCCAACGGTGATTCGTTGAACCGCGCCACGTCCTCGGTCCCGTGCGGCAGGCTTCCCAGCGCCACCCGGGCCAGGTGCAGGGCGCGCGCGGTGCCACCGAGCTCCCCGAAGACGGGGCTCATCCCGGCGCGGCCACGGCAGTCCGCGCGCAGCAGCTCCAGCACCGGCTCGACCTCGCGCAGGGACACCACCCCGATCTGCAGTTCCGGGGTCAGCCGCCATGCCGACGCGTGGTTGACCTCCCGCAGCCGCACTTCGACCCGCGGCAGCGCCTCCTGCCCCAGCCCCGGGGTCTCGGCCGCGACCACCACGAAGCGGCCCTCCAGCGGCAGGTCGAGCATTCGTGCGATGTCCCAGAGCGTGCCCTCCGTGGCGCTGCCGCCGGCGAACAACGCCTCGACGAGCGCCAGCCTGCGGTTCTGCCGGGTGCGGCTGACCTCGGCGACGGTGGCGCGGTAGGTGGAGGTCAGCTCCTCGGTGTAGTCGTCCATCAACGTCCAGATGGCGGTGGTCGCCGCCACCAGGGCGTCGACGTCCTGCGCGGGCGCGGTCAGTTCCACGAAGCGCTGCCACACCTTGGTGAACCCGATGCGGAACGCGCGCAGCATCTCCGGCAGCGGCGCGCCCAGCAGCGCGCGTTCCCGGCCGGTGGCGCACGCCTTGGACAGGTCGGGTGCCCCCGACTCGGACAGCGCCCGCAGCAGAAACTGCAGGTTGTCCCGGCACGAGGCGAACAGATCGGCGTGCGAGACGAACCGTTCCTCGCGGTAGACGGCCATCTCCTCGACGATCTGCTCGTAGGTCGTCTGGGTCATCTCCGGCAACCACGGCAACGCGCGGCGGGCCAGCTCGGCCACCACGGCATCGGCGCCCGTGTACCTCATGAGATGTCCGTCCTCCCCGTCGAGGGCTCGCGAGCAGACATCTAACACGACCGGGACCGCTTGTCGCGCAACGGCATCACGCAGCCCCGCAACCGCGGACGATTGCGGGGCTGCAGTTCCGCAGATGCGGCTACATCCGTGATGCGGCGGACTTCACCGCCTCGCGGATGCGGGTGTAGGTGCCGCAGCGGCAGATGTTGCGGATCTCGTCGAAGTCGCGGTCGCTGATGTCGCGGCCCTCGCTGCGGGCCTGCTTGACCTTCGCGATCGCGGCCATGATCTGCCCCGGCTGGCAGTAGCCGCACTGCGCGACGTCGCGCTCGATCCAGGCCTGCTGCATCGGGTGCAGCTCGCCGGTCTCCGGGTCGGCGAGGCCCTCGATCGTGGTGATCTCGTCGTCCGGGCCGATCGCCGACACCGGCACGGCGCACGGGTTGACCGCCTTGCCGTTGATGTGGCTGGTGCACGCCTTGCAGACGTTGATGCCGCAGCCGTACTTGGGTCCGGTGATGCCGAGCAGGTCGCGCAGCACCCACAGGAGGCGGACCTTGTCGTCGGCGTCGACGGTGACCCGCTCGCCGTTGACGATGAAGGTGTGTTGGGACAACGCGGGCTCCTCAGAAGGTGTGGTTCAGGCCGTCGACCGGCGATTCGGGCACCGGCGGCACCGTCGGCTTCGGGTCGAAGCTGCGCGTGCCGTGGTTGATCGGGAAACGCGTGGGCATGGTGCCCGTCGCCCGGCCGTAGGCGCAGGCGGCCGCCGCGAACGCACTGGCGACCGCCAGCTCCCCGGCACCGCCCGGATCACCGGTGGTGGCGGGCAGGACGACGACCTCCAGCTCCGGCGGCGTGTTCCACTGCCGCGTGTAGAAGTAGTTGTCCCAGCTCGCTTCCAGCGGCAGCCCCTTGTCGATGTGCAGGCTCGACGTGAGCGCCATCGCGATGCCGTCGTTGACGCAGCCCATCATCTGCGCCTCCAGGCCGGCCGGGTTGATCGGCAGGCCCGCGTCGACGACGCACACCGCCTTCGTGACCCGCGGGCCGGTGACGGCGTCGCGGATCTTGCGGTTCACCGTCTCCGGCCGGCAGTCGATCTCCATCAGGACGGCGCTGACGCTCTTGTACTCGTGGTGCAGCGCGATGCCCTGCGCCATGCCCTCCGGCATCTCCCGGCCCCAGTCGCCGACCTCGGCGGCCTTGTCCAGTACCCGGCGCAGCCGGTCGTCCTTGAGGAAGCCGCGGCGGAACTCCAGCGGGTCCTTGCCCATCTTCGCGGCGAGCTGGTCGACGATGAGTTCACGCGCGCACACCACGTTGGGCGAGTACACGTTGCGCATGCTCGCGGTGTGGAACTTCAGCGGCACCTCGTTGAGCAGCTGCGTGGTGACGCCGAAGTTGTAGGGCATCGACGTGGACAGCGTGAACACGGTCTCGGAGAAGGTGAGGTCGCCGACCGGGAGCCGCGCCGCGACCGAGGTGAGGATCTCGCCGAGACCGTGGCCGAAGTCGGTGGCGACGCTGGTGTGCCGCTGTTCGTAGCTGACCACGTTGCCCAGCGCGTGGTTGACCCGCACGCGGGAGATGCACGCCGGGTGGGTGCGGCCGTGGCGCGAGTCGTCCGCGCGGTGCCACATCAGCTTGACCGGCTTGCCCATCTTCTTCGATACCTCGGCGGCCTCCAGCGCCGCGTCGGCGAACAGCTTGCGGCCGAACGACCCGCCACCGGTGACCACGTGCACCTTCACCGCCGGGATCGGCAGCCCGAGCCGGGCCGCGATCTCCTCCTGGGCGACGATCGGTGATTTGAGGCCGGCCCAGATCTCCGCGCGGTCGGGCCGCACGTCGGCGATCGCGCAGTTGGTCTCCAGCGCGCTGTTGCTGGCGAAGGCGAACACGAACTCGGCTTCGACCGATTCGGTCAGCACCGGCGGCACGGCCATCGGCAGCGCGGCGGCGCGCAGCTTCGCCTCGACGGTCTCGTCCGTCTCACCGTCCACAGTGCCCGGTCCCCAGTCGACCTTCAGCGCGCGGACGGCGTCGATGCACTGCCCGAACGTCTCGGCGCGCACGGCGACACCGGTGGACACGGTGGCGACGTCGGTGACGCCGGGCATCGCCTGGACCTCGGCCAGGTTGTGCACGGCCCGGACGGTGCCGTTGATCGTCGGCGGCCTGCAGATCATCGTCGGCTTGGCGTCCGGCACCTGCAGGTCCATCGTGAACTTCTTGCGCCCGGTGACGGCTTCCAGTGCGTCGATGCGGCCGGTGGGTTTGCCGATGATGCGAAACTCCGACGGCTGCTTGAGCCGCGCGGTGGCTTCCTCGGTGCGGACGCCGGCCGCCGCCTCGGCGAGCTCGCCGAACGTGGCGGTGTGCCCGGACCGCGAGCGGATCACGCCGTCGCGGGCGGTGAGGGTGCCCGCGTCGACCTTCCACTGCGCCGCGGCGGTGGCCAGCAGGCGGGCCCGCGCGATGGCGGCCGCGGTGCGCACCGGGGTGTAGAGCGACCGGACCGAGTTCGACGCGCCGGTGAGCTGGTTGAAGATCAGTTCCGGCCGCGCGTCGGCGAGGTCGACCCCCACCTTGCTCAGCGGCAGGTCCATCTCCTCGGCGATCAGCATCGCCACGGTGGTCGTGATGCCCTGGCCGACCTCGGCGCGCGGCACCGCGAAGGACACCGTGCCGTCCCGGTTGAGCTGGATCGCGATGAGTCCCGACGTGGGCAGGGCGGCCAGGGTGAGCGCGTCACCGAGGTCGACGATGTCCGCCACGCCGGGCAGGCCCGGGATCGCGGCTTCGGCCGGGGCCGGGGAGGCGAGGTCACCCCCGAGCCTCGCCGCGACGGCCAGCGTGGGGGCGGCGAGCAGGTAACCGAGAAAGCGGCGCCGTTCCAGGCCCGCGGGCCCGTCACCGGGCGCGGGCGATCGCCGTTGAAGCGCCATGGGAATTCCTTCCGAGATCCGCGTTGATCGCGGTCACGATAGGAATCGGGCCGAAGCGGGTCAACGATCGGTAGTCGCGTCGCCCCATCTGTGTGATCGGATGACAGTCTCGTGCGACAGAACTGTGACGCGGACACAGCCGAACGTCGTACCGCGTTGCTCCGGACGGCGCACTGCTCGACCGGGGCGATCGATCCGCGGTCGCCGGACACGACGCGGGGGCGCGGACCGGCCGTCCGCGCCCCCGGTGCCGAATCCGCTCAGCTGCCGTGGGTGATCACGCCACGGATGTTCTTGCCGTCACGCAGGTCCTGGTAGCCCTCGTTGATCTCCTCCAGGGTGTAGCGCTTCGTGACGAGCTCGTCGAGCTTCAGGTGGCCCGCCTGGTACAGCCGCAGCAGGCGGACGATGTCGTACTGCGGGTTGGCCGAGCCGAACAGCGTGCCCTTGACCGTCTTCTCGAACAGCGTCATCACGCCGCCGGACAGGTGCACGGTGAGCTTCTCCGGGTTGGCCAGGCCGGTGATCACGACCGTGCCGCCCTTGCCGATCACGTTGAACGCGTCGGTGACGACCTGCTCCTCGACGGTGCCGACGGTGATCAGCGCCTGATCGGCCATCTGGCCCCAGGTGAGCTCGGAGACCTTCTCCGCCGCCTCGGCCGCCGTCGCGAACGCGTGCGTGGCGCCCAGTTCCAGCGCCTTCCGGCGCTTGAACTCCACCGGGTCGACCGCGATCACGTTCGCCGCGCCCGCGTGGGCCGCGCCCTGCACGGCGTTGATGCCGATGCCGCCGATGCCGTACACCACCGCCGTGTCGCCCGCGCGGACACCGCCCGCGTAGTTCGCGGTGGCCCACCCGGTCGGGACACCGCAGCCGACCAGCACGGCGGTCTCCAGCGGCAGCCACTCGTCGACCTTGACCACCGAGTGCTGCGAGATCGTGGCGCGCTCGGAGAACGTGCCGAGCATGCACATGCCGCCGTAGTCGGTGCCGCCCCGGTGGAAGCGGAACGTGCCGTCCGGCAGGCCCCCGTCGAGGATGGTGGCACCCATGTCGCACAGGTTGGAGCGACCGGTGGCGCAGTAGCGGCAGGTGCCGCAGTTCGGGATGAACGAGCACACCACGTGGTCGCCCGGCTTGACCTTCGTGACGCCGGGCCCGACGTCCTCGATGATGCCGGCGCCCTCGTGGCCGCCCACGATCGGGAAGCGCGGCACCAGGTCGTTGTCGATCAGATGGAGGTCGGAGTGGCACAGCCCGGCGGCCGTGTACTTGATGAGCACTTCGCCTTCGCGGGGTCCGTCGAGTTCGAGTTCCTCGATCTCGAAGGGTTTCCCGGCGGCGTGCAGGACGGCGGCCTTGGTCTTCACACCATCACCTCTTTGTGACGCGGGTCTCATGCACCAACGGCTACATGATGCCACCTCGGACCAACGTCGCGACAGTCTCCAGTAGAGCTTCCGTCCATCGGCGGAGTGCCGCGTGCCCCTCCTCGGCGGTGGCGCCACGCGGATCGCCGAGCACCCCGCTGGGACTGACGCCGCGCACGCCGTCGGTGCGCAGGCGGTCGATCAACGCGGGCAGCGGTTCGGTGTTGCCCGCGCGAATCTCGCGCGTGCGCACCGATTCCGGACGCAGCGCGAGCATCACCGACGTCTCCAGCCTGCCCGCGTGGGTGTCGCCGGGCGGCCCGTCCGGGCTCCACACGCGCACGTTGCGCCCCTCGTACTGCAGGCGCCGCACCGCCCGGTGGACCGGCGCGGCGTTGCCGCCGTGCGCGGACACCAGCAGCACCCCGGCGAAGAGGTCGGCGGAGCGGACCAGTTCGAGTACGACGAGTTCCGTTGCTTCCTGACCGATCGACAGCGTTCCGGGAAAACCGGCGTGCTCGCCGCTGGAGCCGAACGGCAGCGGCGGCGCGGCGACGACGTCCGGGCGCGCCCGGGCCACGCGCCGGCACAGCTCCACCGCGATCTCGGTGTCCACCGTGTACGGCAGGTGCGGTCCGTGTTGTTCCACCGCGCCGAGCGGAACGGCGAGCAGCCGCCGCTCCCCCAGCTCGGGCCAGGCGAGGTCACCGAGGTTCACAGCCGTTTCCCCGGTTTGCCCGGCCACGAGGACAGGTCCGGGACCAGCGGACCGGGCCGGCGTTCGGCCAGGCAGCCGCGCCACACCCCGGCGCCGTAGGCGAGGTTGTCGGCGGCCCGGGCCAGCACCCAGCGCAGCGGCCCGACGCCCGGCCGGGTGCGCGCCCACTCGACGAGGTGACGCCCGTAGGCGAGCGCGAGCACGCGGCGGCCCCGGCGGGACGACGCGAGCAGCGGCACCGCGAGCGGCCCCCACGCGCCGGTGAGGGCGTCGGCGAGGTAGCGGCCCGCGGCCAGGTGCCCGCGCAACGCGATGCCCAGCGCCTCCTGGGCGGGCACGCCGAGCGGGTCGAGCTTGCGCGGCAACGTCGCCGCGCTGCCGAGCGCGATCACGGCACCGGTCAGCGGGCGCCCGGCGGCGAACGCGAGCCACGCCAGGGCGGTCCAGCCGGACACCCGCACCGGCGCGAGCGCCGTGCGCCCGTGCCGCGCGGCGAGCGGCGCGGCGGAGGTCCCGTAGCTGTAGCGCTGCGTCAGCCAGGCGCGCCAGGTGGCGCGCGGGAGGTGGACGACCTCGGCGCGCGGTTCGTAGCGCACGGAACCACCGTTGTCGACCAGGCGCCAGATGAGGTCGACGTCCTCGCCGTACCGGAGTTCCTCGTCGAAACCGCCGACCGCCTGCAGCGCGGAGGTGCGCACGACGAGCGCGGCGGTCGGCAGGTAGGTGATCCGGCCGCGTGGGCGGACCTGCGCGGGGGTCGCACCCATGTCCAAAGAGGATCGGATCCGTTCGTAGCGGGACAGCGCGTCACCGCCCGGTGCGCTGCGCACGCGAGGCGCGACGGCCACCACGGCGGGGTCGGAAAACTGCGCGAGGAGCGGTTCGAGCCAACCGGGTTCGGGCCGGGTGTCGGCGTCGAGGAAGGCGACGAGCTCGGTGGTGACCTTGCGCCAGCCGGAGTTGCGGGCCGCGGCCGGGCCGCGCGGCGCCGGGTGGCGGTCGACCGCGTGCGGGACCGGCACGGCCGATCCGTCGTCGACGACGAGCGTTTCGCGCAGGTCGGCCAGGTGCGGCAGGAGCGCGGCGAGGTCGTCGGCGTGGTCGCGCACCGGGACCACGGCGGTGACGTCGGCCGGGGTCAGGCCGGCGTCCGCGTGGACGGGGTGCACCATGCCGGCGAGTACCAGTTTCTCGGCGAGGCGCCGGTGGTGCGGTTTGTCGCCGACCTCGGCGCCGTCGCGCCAGGCGGCGAACGCGCGCGCGCCGGCCGCGGAGAGCTTGATGATCCGCAACGGCGCGCCACCGATGAGCAGGCGGCCATCGCCGACCACCTTGGTGGAGGGGTCCAGCTGCAGGGTCGTCACGCTGTGAACCCCCCGTCCGCGTGCACGACGGTGCCGGTGATCGCGCTCGCGTCGGGCCCGCACAGCCAGCACACCGCGGCGGCGACCTCGTCGGGTTCGAGGAGCCGTTCGGTGAGCTGGTGCTGGGCGAACTCGGTGACGTCGTCGAGCCCGTAGAGCCGTGCGGTGGCGTCCAGCATGCCGGTGCGCGTCGAGCCGGGTGAGACGGCGGTGGCGGTGACGCCGGTGCCGCGCAGGTCGGTGGCGAGGCCCCGGATGAGACCGACGACGGCGTGTTTGGCGGCGTTGTAGCCGGCCAGGTGCCACAGGCCGGTGTGCGCGGCGGCCGACGCGAGGGCGACGAACCGCCCCGATCGCGGTTCCGGGCGGCGGAGCAGGGCCGGGGCCGCGGCCCGCGCGAGGTGGAAGACACCGTCCACCCCGGCACCGAACAACGATTCCCACTCGGAATCGGTGGTGTCCCACAGGGGGCGCCCACCTGCCATGACCGCGGCCGCGGCGACCGCGGCGTCGAGTCCTCCGAACTCTCGCTCGGCGGTGGCGACGGCCACGTCGAGGGCCGCCTGGTCCCGCACGTCGCCGACGAGGTCGATCACCCGGCCCGGCCAGGCCGCGGCCAGCTCCGCGAGCTGCTCCCGGCGGCCCAGCGGGTAGTCCACGCCGGGCGCGTCGGCGCCCACGTCCACAGCGACGACCCGCCAGCCGTCGCCGGCGAGCCTGCGCACGACGGCGGCGCCGATACCGCGCGCCGCCCCGGTCACGAGCGCGACCCGTGCGGTCACCTGATCACCTCCGCAACGCCGAGCGTGCCACGTTCCCACCCGCGACGACAGCCCGCCACGAGGGTGGTGCGGGTGCCGGGGTTGACACGGGTGGTGCGGGTG
>Ga0164243_10002069_pt1 | contig 33563 bp, 30 predicted proteins | sample OricompcompostOP_FD_108781 | JGI IMG/M metagenome (GOLD analysis project Ga0164243, IMG submission 108781) | Organic Plus compost microbial communities from Emeryville, California, USA - Original compost - Organic plus compost (OP) | ecosystem: Engineered > Solid waste > Mixed feedstock >... | reverse complement strand
GGGCCTGGATGCATATCGCCAGTCCCGGCACATGGTGGACCGGCCCGCAACGCGTCGCGATGGCTGCCGAGGTGCGCAAGGCCGTCACCTGCAAGCTCTGCGCGCAGCGAAAGGCGGCACTGTCGCCTTACACTGTGCCGGGATCGCATGACAGCGCATCCGATCTGCCGGATGTTGTGATCGAGGTCATCCATCGGCTTCGCACCGACCCGAGCCGGCTGACGAAAGCATGGCTGCAAGGCTGCTACGACCAGGGTTTGACCGATGCCGAATATGTCGAGATCATCGGCCTTGTCGCAACGATGTGCGGTCTCGATACGTTCAACGACGCGATCGGCGAGCCACTGCGGCCGCTTCCGCAACCGCTGCCCGGCGAACCATCACGCCGCCGCCCTCGCAATGCGAAGATCGACATCGCCTGGGTGCCGACGCTGACGCCTGAAGATTTGACGCCGGACGATGTCGATGCCTTCACGCAATATAGCTCCGCTCATATCCAGCGCGCGTTAAGCCTCGTTCCGGAGAGCCTGATCGGCTTTTTCGATCTCGATATCGCGCTCTACCTGCCGCAGGACGCCATCCGCGATTTCGACAATGAATATCGCGCGATCACCCACACCCAGCTAGAATTTATCGCCGCCAAGGCATCCGCCATCAACGGCTGTTATTTCTGAACCGCCGGCCATGCCAACCTGCTCCGTGCGAGCGGCAAACATGACGGCCACGAGGTTGAACTGGACAGCGTGATCGACGCTGCGATCGAGAGCGGCGTGCCACATGCCGCGCTGTTCAGCGACTTTGTCGAAGCGGTACTGAGCAACGATACCGAACGCCTCGTGCGGGCCCGCACCGCCATCGGCGACACGCTCGGGCCGGATGCTGTGGTGGATACCGCCGGCGCAACCGCATCCTTCAACGCTGTTGTGAAAGTGGCTGACGGAACGGGCGTTGAAGTCGAGGACTTCAAGGCCGAGGGGGTCAAGACCTTTCCCAAGGCCTTGAGCGAGCAGCTGGAACGCTCCGGCAGTTATCGCGCGAGTTGACTGATCCGGTCGAGGGCAGAGCTGAAGCCATTCGGCGACACGTTGAATGTGACCGCTTCTCCGTTCGAGACATTCAGCGTGGCAGCCACCAGCTTCCCGCCTTTGCGAATGGCGTCGGTTGAAGCCGTGGGAAAACTGACAGGCAGAAGACAGCCTTGCGGCACACAGGTCGAGAACCGGAAGCCCTTGCCGATGTCCTTGTCGTCGACTTTCAGGATCGCGCCACTCTCCAGGCTTACGCCGAATGGCATGATGATCGTGCCCTCTGTCTTGCCATCGCGCGGCGCGCGAAGCTCGATGGCGAAGGCGCGCTGACCCGTCTGGCTGAGCCCTTGCACCTGCGAGAGCGAGCACAGCTTCTGCTTGTCGACAAAGCGGCAAGTGACTGTCCAGTCGCCAAAAGTCTCGGTCACCGATGACGCGCCATTGGGTAACGCAGCGTTGGAGGACGACTGGGCCATTGCTGGCAGCGAGATAGTCGCAAGCGCCGTGATTATTGCAGCCGCCCGAAATACTGTCACGGAATGTTGGCCAAGCGTCATCGATTTGCACCCGATCTGAACCAGAGGGGCGACAACGAAGCCGAGACTAAGCGTTGCAGCTGCGTCTCAACCGTATCGCGAACCTATACAGACGCATGTCACACAGCGATTTCGACATAGAAGCTATTCAAGCAACCATCGGTTGTCAAAGCCCTGATCGAGGATTGCAAACGATCCACAATCATTCGCATGCGTGTCGCCAAGCAGGCGCGGAGTCGGGTGGCAGGCGGAATTTATGAAACATAAAAAAGCGAAGCCACCGCTTCGCGTGAAGAAATGCGATAAAAGACAAAAGGCCCGGCTTTGATTTTCATCAAAGCCGGGAGGCTTCTGGAGCGTGATTTACCAGACTTGAACAGCTGTGCTGTCCAATGTCTTCAATCAGCGACGCTTACGGCAGGATCGGCTTTTCCGGCAGATAGCCTGGTGCATAGATCTGCTCTGCGGTGAGCTTCTCACCGGACACTTCGATATTCTTGTTGATGAAATCGACGGTGTTTTTCATCCGCTCCAGCGTCATGCTGCCGAGGCCGTTCTTCTGCACTTCGGGCGTGATGGCGACGCGGCGCAGGATCTCGATCTCCTCGACCACGATCTGCGGATCCAGCGCCTTCACATATTGCAGCTGGATTTTCGCGGCTTCCTGCGGATTGTCGAAGGTGTCCTTCCAGCCGCGCAGGGCTGCACGCACGAACTTCTTCACGACCTCGGGATTCTTCTGCAGATAGTCTTCCCGCACACCGATCGAGTTGGCATAGATCTCAAGGCCAAGATCGCCGGCAAACAGACAGACCGGCTTGGCATCCGGCACCGCCCGCTTGATCGCCGGCTCGCTCATGATGAAGAGATCGATGCTCGGCACCTTGCGGGCTGCCAGCATCGGCACGCGGGCCGGCGCATCGATATTGACCACCTTCATGGTCTTGGAATCGATGCCATTCATCTCCATCACCGCCGCCCAGATGCGCGGCAGGAAGGAAGCCGAGCTTGAGCCGAGCTCAAGATTCACCAGCTTCTTGGCGCTGTCGATATTGGCGCCGGGATCGAGGCTGAACACGCAATAAGGCGGCTTCTGATAATTGGCGGCCACGATCTTGATCGCCGCACCCGGGCTGCCGGCCGCGACCAGGCTCGGAATATCGATGAAGCCAAGCTCGGCGCCGCCGGTCACAACGGTGCGGATTGCGTCAGCCGTGCCCTTGGAGGGCATGATGGTGACGTTCAAACCTTCGTCTTTGAAATAGCCCTTGCCGAGCGCAACATACCAGGGCGCGTGACGGCCGAGACTGATGAAATCCAGCACGAATTTCACGTCCACCGGCTGCTGAGCCTGGGCGACAGGGGAGATGGTGAAGAGAGCCAGCGCAGCACAGATCAGTCGTTTCATCGGCTTTTCTCTCAAAGTAAAAGGCCAGCGTAATTTGACATAATAAATATCGCAAGATATTTCACCTGATCTGAGGCTTTCACTCAAGCGCGAAGAGCGACGGGTCAGGCTGACCAGGCAAGGTTCGCAAGCAAGGCTGGCAATGAAAGCTGGCCAAAGCAAAAGCCAACCAAAGCAAAAAGCTAGCCAAATCACTGCTAGCCAAAGCACAGCCAGTCAGGTCGATTTGCAGTCGCTGAATTGGTGTCCGCATGTCGTTTGGCACGATCAGGAATGTCAGGAAGGTCTTTTCCTCGACCGAGCTGAATTCGAAATCCGCCGAGCCTGTTGTGGCGCTGGACGACGCCAGCTTTGATTTCGACGAAGGCCAATTGATCGCCCTGCTCGGCCCAAGCGGTTGCGGCAAGACCACGCTGCTCCGCATCGTTGCGGGCCTGATCCAGAAGACCTCCGGGTCGGTGCAGATCGGCGGGCGCGAAATCAATGAGCCGCTCGGCGATTACGGCTTCGTCTTCCAGAGCCCCAGCCTGATGCCGTGGCGTTCGGTGCTCGACAATGTGCTGTTCACAATGGAAGTGCTCAAGCGCAATGACAATGCGGCGCGCGAACGGGCGATCCAGCTGCTCAAGCTCGTTGGCCTCGCGGACTTTCTGAAAGCGCGGCCGCATCAATTATCCGGCGGCATGCAGCAGCGTGTTGCGCTCTGCCGCGCGCTGATCCATCAGCCGAAATTGCTGCTGATGGATGAGCCCTTCGGCGCGCTCGACGAACTGACGCGGCTGGAGATGAACGATCTTTTGCTGCGCATCCGCAAAGAGACCGGCGCGACGGTATTATTCGTCACGCATTCGATTTCCGAAGCGGTCTATGTCTCCGACAAGGTCATCGTCTTCAGCCGCCGCCCGGCGCGCGTCGCCACCGAAATCCCGATATCCCTGCCCTATCCAAGAGACCAGCAACTCCGCTTCACGCCCGCCTTCACCAAGGCCGAGCGTCTGGCCAGTGAGGCGCTTGGCATCGTCCCGCCGGTTGAAACCGGGAGCGCCCACTAATGTTGCGTCGTGTCCTGACCCAGATCGGTTATCCGCTCACCGGCGTCGTGATCCTGCTTGCCATCTGGGTCTTCGCCTGCGTCTACGGCAATATCCCGACCGTCGTCCTGCCGACGCCCGACAAGGTGCTGAACGCCTTCATCGCCCGCTTCGACCTGATCCTGGCGGAAGGCTGGGTAACGTTGCAGGAGACGCTCTATGGCTTCCTGCTCGCGATCATCATCGGCATTCCGATGGCGGTGGCCGTTGCCAATTCCCGCCCGCTCAATCTGATGTTCTATCCGCTGCTGATCGGCCTGCAATCGGTGCCGAAGGTGGCGCTGGCGCCGATCATTCTGGTCTGGCTCGGTACCGGCATGGAATCGAAACTGGCCATCGTCTGGCTGGTGGCGTTCTTCCCGATCATCGTCGATACCGCCGCCGGATTGCGCTCGACGCCGCGCGAATTGCTGGAGCTGGCGCGCAGCCTGAAGGCGACGCCGACGCAGATTTTCCTGAAAGTGCAGCTGCCGGCCGCCCTGCCCTTCATCATCACCGGCGCCAAGGTCGGCATCACGCTGGCCGTCATCGGCGCGGTGATCGGTGAATTCGTCGGCTCCAGCGAGGGCCTCGGCTTCCTCCTCCTCAGCGCCACCTCGCAGCTCGACACGCCGCTCGCCTTTGCCGCCCTGTTCGCGCTGTCGTTGCTCGGTATGTTCGTCTATCTCCTCGTCGAATGGGCCGAGCGGCTGGCCGCGCCCTGGCTGCCGCCTGCCCCCCGGCACTAGAGCCTTGCCGCTTTGATCGTATCCCAGCGGCCTCCAGCTCTTTGCACGGCCGCGTTTTCTTCACCCGAGCCGGTGTCCGCCTCGCTTGAGCAACTGCCCGCTGGAAATTGTCCGGCAGGTGCTGTATAGGCCGGGCGACCTCGCGCCGGTTCGCGCGTGGGGCGAGAGCATGATGCCGGAAAATGCGAAGCGGTTTTCGGATCCCATCATGCTCCATCGAGTGTGCGGGCGTGGTGGAACTGGTAGACGCGCCGGACTCAAAATCCGGTTCCGAAAGGAGTGTCGGTTCGATTCCGACCGCCCGCACCATCTTTCAAAACAACTGACGTCAGATGGCGCGGTGGCGCGCATGATGTGCGCTCATGGCTTCGCGTGTCATGCGCTTATGCGGACCACGTAATCATCACCACAACGTATTTTACAGCAAGCGCTGATGTTATGCGCAGCGCAGCATCACGCGTTGCATGCATCAATACATGTGAAAAAATCTCTGCTTGAATGGACGTTCATCGCACGCACGCATAATCGTCAGAATCATGAGGAACGTTTGCAAGGCCTGCACATTGTTGCGGGTTGATATTCACACGGAGATACCAAATGCGTCTGACCTTCGCTGCCGTCGCAGCAACGACCGCGATCATGGCCACCCTGTTTGCAGCACCCGCCGCGCAGGCCCGCATGGCTGCTCCGGTCGTCGCCGCGCCGAACCATGTTGAGCAGGTGGCGTGCCGCGTAGTGACCGATCGCGTTGTCCGCCCCGGCGGCCGCGTTGTCACCACCACCCGTCGCGTCTGCGGCGTTGGCCCCCGGCCGATGATGGCACCGCGCATGGTTCGCGGCTGCAAGACCATCAAGGAGCGCACCGTGCGCCCGAATGGTTCGGTCGTGGTCCGCAGCGTTCGCCGCTGCTGATCTTTCTGACCATCGCGTAACGACGTTCGGCCGCCCTCGTCCCAGGCGGCCGAATTGTTTTCAGGGATAGCTGCGAAGTCGAAACGCTCTTCGTTGTCGCGTTTTCTTCACGCGAACCGGTACCCACTTCGCTCGAAAACGCTCTACTGACAGGCCGCCTTCACCACCACCGTCTCCTGACGGCAACCTGAGGGATCGCGCGTCAGATACGCCTTGGCCGAACATTTGCGCGTCGTCTCGATGTCGGCGCTCTGGCCCTTGCCGAAGCCACGCCCCTTGCAGATCGCCTCCGCCGCCGCCTGACAATCGGGCGAGCCATTCGGCGCCTGCGCGCAGACCTTGCGGCCTTCGATCATCCGCACATTCGGCAGGTTCTTCCACGCCTCGACAGCTTCCTTCTGCGCGGCGGCGGCGTCCTTGGCGGCTTTCTCGGTCGAGGCGCCGAACTCGCGCCACTTGGCATTGGACTGGTCGATGCTGGACTTGAAGTCCTTGGATGACTTGTCGATCCAGCGATTGAGCGCGTCGAAAAATCCCTCCGGCTTGCGGGCAGTATCGGGCGTCGGGGTGGGGGCCGGCGCTGGCTGCACAGGCGGCGGCACCACGGCCTGCCCCGGCAGCGGCTGGACCGGCGAAGGCTGAACCGGCGCTGGTGCTGACGACTGATCGATCGGCGACGGCGGCACCGCGACTGGCGGCGGCAGCGACTCCTGCAGGATCTGCCCCTGTGCCGGCCCTTGTCCCTGCTGCGGGACAGGCTCGGGCGCCGGCTGGCTATCCGGCACGGGTGGCCTCGGCGTGCCGAGACCCGGCTGCGGCATCTGCCACGTCTGACTGTTCGCCATCGCCGGATGCAGAACCACGGCAGCCAGCGTGAGCGCCGCCATGCACCCGCGCCGCGCCGATAAAAAGGTCATTGCCGACATTGCCGGTCTGGCCATGAAAACAGCGTCCAGCAAAAGTGGAAATCAGGAGAGCGGAAAAAGCTAGCACACACGCCCGTCCTCCCAACACCGCCTTTGCAACAGTCGGATGGCGGAATTGAGAATGTCCCGTGTGACGCCGCGCACGTCAGAACAGATATACCGCGCCGATGATGCCGAGAACCAGAAACACCGCGCCTATCGTCACCCAGAAGCCCAAACGCTTCTCGATGATCTCGCGCGCCTTGGCACCATAGCGATGCAGCAGAAACGCCAGCACATAGAAGCGGCCGGCGCGCGTGATGGTCGAGAACAGGATGAAGGCCCAGATGTCGTAACCGGCAAAGCCCGACGTGATAGTGACGATCTTGAACGGGATCGGCGTCAGGCCTTTCAGCAGGATGATCCACATGCCGTATTGGGCATAGGCCTCGCGGAAGGCTTCGACCTTGTCGCCATAGCCATACAGCGTGATCAGCCATTGCCCGACCGAGTCATACAGCAGCGCGCCGACCGCATAGCCGAGCACGCCGCCGGCCACCGAGGTCCAGGTGCAGAGGAACGCGTAGGAATAAGCCTTCTCCGGCCGCGCCAGCGACATCGGGATCAGCATCACATCCGGCGGCACCGGAAAGATCGAGCTTTCCAGAAAGGACACGATGCCCATGATCCAGGTCGCGAACGGCTTGTAGGCCGCAGCGACGCACCAGTCATACATCCGTCGGAGCATGCGGATTAGCGACCCTGATCAGGAGAGGGAAAGGCGCCCGGACAGGCGGTGGAGTGCCGCTCAATAACCCGATCGGCGGCGCTTGGAAATGCTGCGCGGCGCCAGCGCCACGACTTTTCGTCGCACCGGCTCGGGCGCGATCTCCTCCGGCCGGCGGACTTTGGGCAGCTTTTCGGCAAGACCGAGCAGCTTTTCGCGCCGCTCCATCTCCGCCCAGACATCCTGCGGGGCGATGCCGCTATCGGCCCAGAGCACCACCAGATTGTAGATGAGATCGGCGCTTTCGCGGATGACGGCGTCGCGATCGCCGCGCATGGCATCGATAACGACTTCGACCGCTTCCTCGGCCAGCTTCTTGGCGATCTTGGAGCGGCCGGCATGAATGAGCCGGGCCGTGCGCGAGCGGGTGGGATCACCCTTTTGCAGGGCGAGCACAGCTCTGTGAAGTCGCTCGACCGAATCGCTCATCAAAAGACACTAGCTCAAATCCATTCAAGTTTTGTTACAGGAATGCGAAAATATTGGAAAAGTAAGGCGGCCCGACAACCAGCGCGCGGTCGAGACTGCGAGGCGGAGTCGTTACGCATCGCCAGCCAGCAGACTGGCATTACCGCCGGCCGCCGTGGTGTTGATCGTCACCACCTGTTCGCTGGCGAAGCGGCGCAGATAATTCGGCCCGCCCGCCTTCGGACCCGTGCCTGACTGATGCGTTCCGCCGAAAGGCTGTGTGCCGACCACCGCACCGATCATGTTGCGGTTCACATATACATTGCCATTCACCAGCCGGTCGGCGATCTGCGTGATGCGCGCATCGATCCGCGAATGAATGCCGAGCGTCAGGCCGGTGCCGTTTGCGGCGATATCGTCCAGCAGGCGCGGCAGATCCTTGCTGCGCCAGCGCACCACATGCAGCACCGGGCCGAACACTTCCTCCGTCAATTCACTGGCGCGCGACAACGCGATAATGGTCGGCGGCACGAACAAGCCCCGCGCCGGCAGCGCATGATCGCTGTCCCAGCGATAACGCACGCGGCCGGCATGCCGCGCGATCCAGCCATCAAGTCGCGCCTTGGCGTCGGCATCGATCACCGGCCCAACATGCGTTGACGGCTGCTTTGGATCGCCCAGCACCAGTTCGCGCGTTGCCCCTTCCACCATGGCCATGACAGGATCGAACACATCGTCCTGCACGCATAACAGTCGCAACGCCGAACAGCGCTGACCGGCGGAGCGAAAGGACGAGGCAATGACATCGTCCGTCACCTGTTCGGGCAAGGCGGTGGCATCGACGATCATGGCATTGATGCCACCGGTCTCGGCGATGAAGGGCACGATCGGTCCATCCTTCTGTGCCAGCGCCCGGTTGATGCTGCGCGCCACATCGGTCGAGCCGGTAAAGGCAATACCGGCGACGCGCGGATCGCTCACCAGCGCAGCGCCCGCGACGCCGTCGCCAGTGACGAGTTGCAGCGCCTGCACCGGAACGCCGGCTTCATGCAGCAGGCGTATGGCGGCGTTGGCAATCAGCGGCGTTTGCTCAGCAGGCTTGGCGACCACGCTGTTGCCGGCAACCAAAGCGGCCGTCACCTGACCGAGGAAGATCGCCAGCGGAAAATTCCACGGCGCGATGCAAAGGAATGCACCTCTGCCGCGATAGCGCAGGGTATTGGTCTCGCCGGTTGGGCCGGGCATCATCTGCGGTGTCAGCCCCTGCCGCGCCTGACTGGCATAATAGCGGCAATAATCGATAGCCTCGCGCCATTCGGCGATGGCATCGTCCAGTGTCTTGCCGCCTTCGTTTTGCAACAGAGACAGAAACAGGCCGCGCCGTTGCGCAAGGAGATCAGCGGCCCGGTCAAGGCATTGTGCGCGTTTGTCGAGCGGCGTTGCCGCCCAATCGGAAAAGCCACTCTGCGCTGCCGCCATCGCATCATGCGCGATCGCCGCATCGGCATCCGATGTCTCGCCGATCGCTTCGCCTGTCGCCGGCGACAGCACGGGACGGCGGGCCGCCGGCCTTTCCTTGCCATTGATGATGCTATGCGCCGACAATACCGGCGTCGCGTCAGCAATTTCGACCAACACACCTTTCAGGCCTGCGGCATCGCCCAATTCCACGCCCGGCGCGTTGCGCCGCTGCGGCGCATAGAGATTGCGCGGCAACGAAATCTTGGTGTTGCGTGCATCGGCTGCGGTAGCGATGACGTGCCATGGTCTCTTGAGCACCGTTGCGATCGGCACATTCGGATCGGCCGCAACGGAGACGAACGAGGTGTTGGCGCCATTTTCCAGAAGCCGCCGCACGAGATAGGCGAGCAGATCGCGATGACCGCCGACCGGCGCATAGACCCGGCAAGGCGCTTGCGGAAATGTTTTGCGCAAGGCTTCGTAAAGCTCGGCACCCATGCCATGCAGACGCTGGAACTCGTAGCCGTCGACACCGCCGGCGTCTTCGATCACGCTTGCTACCGTCAGCGCGTTGTGAGTGGCGAATTGTGGATAGAGGCGCGGTCGCGCCGCCAGCAATTGCCGCACGCAAGCCATATAGGACAGGTCGGTCATCGCCTTGCGGGTGAAGACCGGATAATCGGCAAGGCCAAGCTCCTGCGCGCGCTTCACCTCAGTGTCCCAATAAGCGCCCTTGACGAGACGGATCGTCAGGCGACGCGACAGGGCTTTGGCTGTTGCGTCGGCCCAGTCGATCACAGCGCCTGCGCGCTTCTGATAAGCCTGCACCGCAAGGCCGAAGCCGTCCCATCCGGCCAGAGACGGATCGCGCAACACCTTGCCGATCACCTGCAATGACAATTCCAGCCGATGCGCCTCTTCGGCATCGACGGTGAAATTGAGATTGTGGCGCTTGGCCTGCCGCGCGAGATCGATGAGCCGCGGCACCAGCGCCATCAGCACCCGCTCCTGCGACAGCGCCTCATAACGCGGATCGAGCGCCGACAATTTCACCGAGATGCCCGGCCGCGCGACCAGGTCGGGCGCGTCGGCGGAGCGGCCGATTTTGTCAATGGCATTGGCATAGGAGGCAAAGTAGCGGTCGGCATCGGCGGCCGTGCGGGCGCCCTCGCCAAGCATGTCGAAGGAGAAGCGCGTTTCCGCATCGGACTTCGCCCGTTCGAGCGCTTCATCGATAGTCTGGCCATGCACGAAATGCGAGCCGAGCAACCGCATGGCCTGGCGGGTCGCCAGCCGCGCCGCCGGCAGGCCGAGCCGCCGCGTCAGCGTCTGGATCGCGCCTTCCGGCGTCTCGCCCGGCTCGATCAGCCGCGCCGTCAGCCCGAGCGTCCAGGCCGAGGCAGAGACGAGAAGCGAGTCAGATTGTCCGGACTGCGACCAGTCGCGTCCCGTCAGCTTGTCCTCGATCAGACGCTCGGCCGTTTCGGCATCGGGAATGCGCAGCAGGGCTTCGGCCAGCACCATCAGCGCCAGCCCCTCCCGGGTCGAGAGTGAATAGGCGTGCAGGAAGTCGTCGATGCCGCCAAGTCCGCCGGCCTTGGCGCGGATCGCTTCGATCAGCTGCGTGGCCAGCGCGTCGATGCGACCTTCGGCCTCGGGCGACGACACGTGCTGCAGCCAGCGCCGGGCGAAGTCCTCGTCCGGCGGCATATAGGGGGCAAGGAATGGGACGATATCCGCTTGACCCTCGGTAGACATACAACACCTCCAGGCGGAGCGTGCTATATCGGGTTTGGCGGACGCCGAACAGTAACAGGTCGCGGACTTGTTACTCTGCGGCAATCTGTGGCGGACGCTCCGCATCGATCATGCGTTGAATCATCAGGCGGACACGCTGTGGCGCCTGATCAATCGCGAGCTTCACATATTCGCGCACGCCGGTGATGTCTTGCTGCTCCTGAATGGCAGCTAGAATATCACGATCTTCCTCAAATGTCAGCGTGTATAGCCGTTCGATATCAGCATCGACAGCTCGGTCGCCGACCGCATAATTGCGCAAATGCAGCCAGAAGTAATGCGTGCTCTTGTCCGTTTCCGGCGTCAGAAAGTTGTACGTGAAAGAACGAAAACCATTTTCCTTGGCAGCTTCGTTCATTTCGCTGCCGGCATCCGTTGCACCGAAATCAACAAAGGAGACCGAAGGCAATTTCAGGTGATAATATTGCCACCGGTCAATCGCGCCGGTGAACTTGCCATAGGTCTTCATGATCGGGACAGGTTCGGCCCCCTGGACCCAACGATAAGCGACAACATAACCGTCACCATGCTTGACCTGAACCGGCACATCCTCACCGCCGGCATTTCCAATCGTGCGCTGATGCACGTAGGTCGTATGCGCGGGATCGACGAGATTGTCGGTCAGATTGAGATAGCTGGTCGAGAAATGCAGATATTGCCCGTCGACCAATCCCCATTTGGGATCACCGTGTTCGGGGATATCGATGATGGACGTCTCGTCGGCACGATCCGGATCGCCCATCCAGATCCACACCGCGTTATATTTTTCGATCAGAGGAAAGCTCCGCAGACGCGCGGCCGGCGGTATCGGCGGCTGACCGGGCACGCGCACACAACGGCCGCTGCTGTCATATTGCATCCCGTGATAACCGCATTGAAGCAGGTCGCCGACCAGTTCACCGCGTGACAGGGGCGCAAGTTTGTGGGGACACCGATCAATGAAGGCGACAGGCGTCCCGTCCAGTTGACGGAACAAAACCACCGGCTGATCGAGCAGCTTGCGAGCCAGTGGCTTACGGCCGACCTCGTTACTCCAGGCGGCGACGTACCAAGCATTCAGGACAAACCGATCATCCGAAACACGATCCATGCAAGCCCTCCCTACCCCTGACGTCGGTCTGTACGGCGCTATCCAGGGTGGGACAAGATTAAGAAGCTATCGAAATATGCCTAGGCTGCTTAATTTCGCATCATTCCCGGAAGCAAAACCGTCCAACTCCCCATTGTACCATGCCACCTTGCACTTTATCGCGGCATGCTCTTTGCTAGCAGATACAAAAAGTCCGGCTGTTAGGCCGACACCTGAGGATAGAGGGAAAGATTGATGACCACGAATTTCGCCCGCCTGCTCCGTTCAGGTCTGATTGCGACCACCTTGGCCATTGGCGCCAACAGCGCCTGGGCGCAAACGCCCGTGAAGTTTTCCCTCGACTGGAAGTTCGAAGGACCGGCCGCGCCGTTTCTGGTGGCAATCGACAAGGGCTATTTCAAAGCCGAGGGCCTTGATGTCACGATCGATACAGCTGGCGGTTCGCTCGAACCGCTGAACCGGGTGGCCTCCGGCACATACGACATGGGTATTGGCGACATCAATTCGCTGATCAAGTTCCGCGACGCCAATCCAAACGTGCCGCTCAAAGCTATTTTCATGTTCTATAATCGGCCCCCCTTCTCGATCGTGTCGCGCAAGAGCCGCGGCGTCACCACGCCGAAAGAACTGGAAGGCAAGAAGCTCGGCGCGCCCGCGCCCGACGGCGCCTATGCGCAGTGGAAGATCTTCGTCAAAGCCAACAATATCGACGCCGACAAGGTGAAGATCGAAAATGTCGGCTTCCCGGTACGCGAGCCGATGCTGGCGGCCGGCCAGGTCGATGCCATCACCGGCTTTTCCTTCTCGTCCTATATCAACCTGAAGGATCGCGGCGTGCCGGCCGACGATATCGTCGTCATGCTGATGTCCGATTACGGCGTGAACCTTTACGGCAACACCGTCATCGTCAATCCCAAATTCGCCGCCGAGAAGCCTGAGGCGGTCAAGAAATTCCTCAACGCTCTTGTGAAAGGGCTGAAGGACACGGTGAAATCGCCCGAAACCGCGGTGGAATCGGTGATCAAGCGCAACGATGTCGCCAAGAAGGATGTCGAGCTTGAACGTCTGAAAATGGCGATCAAGGACAACATCGTTACCCCCGAAGTGAAGGCCAATGGCTTTGGCGGCGTCGATGCCGATCGTCTCGACAAGTCGATCGAGCAGATCGCCATCACCTATGACTTCAAGAACGACAAGCCGAAGGGCGACGCCATCTTCGATGCGTCCTTCCTGCCCGCGGCTGCCGATCGCAAGATGTAAGTCGGCAGATGTAAGCCAGATTGATTTGGGGGAAGTATGGAGCCCGGCTTCGTCTCGCTTGTCGGCGTCAGTCACCGCTATGGCGGGGTCGCAGCCGGTCCCGATGGCGTTCTCGCCGTTGAAGATCTGACCATCAATATCAACCGCGGCGAATTCGCCGCGGTTGTCGGCCCCTCGGGCTGCGGCAAATCCACCTTGATGAAGCTGGCCACCGGCCTGCAATTTCCTTTTGCCGGCCATGTCACCGTGGCCAGCGAGGAAGTGACCAAGCCGGTCAAGATTGCCGGCATGGCCTTCCAGGCCCCAACCCTCCTGCCCTGGCGGACCACGCTGGAAAATCTGCTGTTGCCGCTGGAAATCGTGCAGCCGCATCGCAAGGAGCTGCGCCGCAACAAGGCGCAATATATCGAACGGGCGGAAAAGCTTTTAGCCTCGGTCGGCCTTGGCGGTTTTGGAGCTAAGTTCCCCTGGCAATTGTCCGGCGGCATGCAACAGCGCACCTCGCTCTGCCGCGCGCTGATCCACGAGCCGCAATTGCTCATGCTGGACGAGCCGTTCGGTGCGCTTGATGCGTTCACCCGCGAGGAATTGTGGTGCGTGATCCGCGACCTGCATGCAGCGCGCGGCATCACCGTCATCCTCGTCACCCATGACCTGCGCGAAGCGGTGTTTCTGGCCGACCGGATCTTCGTCATGTCGCAGCGGCCGGGCCGCATTCTTGTCGAACGCAAGGTCGATATCCCACGGCCGCGCGACCTTGACGTGACCTTCACCAAGGAATTCCAGGACATCGTTCAGGAATTGCGCGGCCACATCGTGCAGGCCCGGCAATGACCAACGCCAATATGATGATCCGCGCGGCGCCGTGGCTTTGCACCATCGCGCTGTTCCTGTTCTGGGAAATCATCTGCCGCGCCTTCCAGATTCCGGAATTCTTCCTGCCGCCGCCGACTTCGGTGCTGAAAGCCAGCATTGATTACTGGCCGGCCTTGCTGCGCAATTCCTGGATCACGCTGGAAACGACGATGCTGGGCTTTCTGCTCGCGGTCGGATTCGGCCTGGCGCTTGGTCTCGTGGTCGGCTGGTCGCGCGCGATCTATGCCGGCCTTTATCCGTTGATGATCGGCTTCAATGCGATCCCGAAGGTCGCGGTCGTACCGATCCTCGTTCTGTGGTTCGGCATCGGATTCATTCCGGCGGTGCTGACGGCGTTCCTGATTTCCTTCTTCCCGATCGTCGTGAACGTCGCGACCGGCCTCGCCACCATCGAGCCCGAACTCGAAGACGTGCTGAAGGCGCTCGGCGCCTCCAAACTCGACATCATGCGCAAGGTCGGCATTCCGCGCTCGCTGCCCTATTTCTTCGGCTCGCTGAAAGTGGCGATCACGCTCGCTTTCGTCGGCTCCGTGGTGTCGGAAAGCGTCGCGTCCAATAACGGCATCGGCAATCTGATGCTGCAGGCGCAGGCGCAGTTCAATGTGCCGCTGATCTTTGCCGGTTTGCTGGCGCTCGCGATCGAAGGCATCGCCATGTATTGGGTGATGGCCTGGCTCGAACAGCGCATGACGGGTTGGGCGCAACGCTCCGGCTTCGCGCAGGCGTAAGACAACGCTGCGAGGGACTGATCTTACGAAATGAGGCCGGTTCGCGCACCATAACCTGAAGGACAGCGAAGGACCACGAACGCCGACGCGTTTACACGATCTCGGTCGGAACCGGCGGCGTCTCAGGCACGATACTGTGTGCGCCGAGAAGATCCCGCACCGCCTCGGCCAGTTCTTTCAGCACTACGCCCTGTCGGTTCTGGCCAAGGCAGATGTTGCAGATGGCATCATTGAGCGGCGGCAAGGGCGCGTTGTGCCACGGGGTGACGCCAGCCTGTAATGCGATCCGCAGCGGGATCGCCGTCACGCCGAGCCCACTGCCGACGGCAGCCCAGATACAGGCCTCACTGGCGCCGGCAAACACTTGATCATAGTCGCGATCGGCTTCCGTCAGCGCTTTCACCGCCAGCCGGTGATAGGCGGAAATTTCGCCAAAGGTCACAAGCGGCACCGGCAACGCCGGGTCCATCTGCAAGCCGGGATCGCGAACCCAGACCATCGGCTCGGTCCATTGGTAGGCCGCGTCTATCCCGGCATCGGATTCGGACAGGCCGATCAACAAATCCAGCGCTCCGTGCCGCAGTTCACGCAGCATGGTGTCAAAATCGCCGCCACGCACCAGAAAGCGCAGCGTCGGGTAGCGCAACTTGAATTCCGACAGCAGTGGCGGCAGCGAAGGTCCCGCAAAATCGCTCGACACACCGATACGAACTAGTTGGTTCGACAGCTTCGGCAACGCGATCTCGATGATCTGATCGTTGATGCTCAGCATCTGCCGGGCGAACTTGACGACAAGATGCCCCGTCGGCGTCAGGCTGACGCCGGGCGCGCTTTTGTCGAGCAGGTCGCTATCCAGCAGAGTCTGTAGCCGCTTCACTTGCGCGCTCACCGCGGGCTGCGTAATCCCGAGCGATCGCGCGGCTTGGGTGAAGCTGCGCAATTCCACGACCGCGACGAGCGTCCTCAGCAGTTCCGTCGGGATATTGATCATCAGTCCGTTCACGGGGAAATTTTATACAAATATTGTCTGTGGTTTGTAATTCCCTGCAGGCGTGCTTTCAACCGCATTCTCCGTCGTTTATAGCTTTCAACCCCAGTGAATGATGAACGGTTGCAGGAGCGTTTGTTCATAGGCGATTTTGCACCGCGTCGTGCCTTTTGACATGTTCCCGACCGACAAGCCCTGCTGACCAATGAACCTGTTCCGCCTGTATGGTCGTGTCCTTGCCTTGCTCGGTCCAGAAGCAGGGCTCGGCTGGTTTCTGGCCTTCGCCAACGTCGCGCTGGCCGCCGCGCAATTCGCCGAACCGGTTTTGTTTGGCCGCATCATCGATGCGCTCGCAAAGTCGCAGAGCGGTGGAAACACGCTCAGCTTCGATACGCTGATGCCGTTGCTCGGCGCCTGGGCCGGCTTTGGCCTCTTCACCATTCTTGCCGGCGTGTTCATCGCCCTGCATGCCGACCGGCTGTCGCATCGCCGCCGTCAGGCGGTCCTCACCGACTATTTCGAGCATGTGATGCAATTGCCGCTGTCCTATCACGGCGGTTCGCATTCCGGGCGACTGATGAAAGTCATGCTGGCCGGCACCGATGCCTTGTGGGGCCTGTGGCTGTCGTTCTTTCGCGAGAATTTTGCCGCGCTGGTCTCGCTATTCATTCTGCTGCCACTGTCTCTGTTCCTGAACTGGCGGTTGGCGTCCTTGCTGATCATTCTCTGCGTACTGTTCGCAGCGCTGACGAGCTATGTGCTGCATAAAACCAGCGCGCTGCAGACCTCGGTTGAGAAATACTATTCCGATCTTGCCGAGCGAGCCTCCGACGCGCTCGGCAATGTCGCGCTGGTGCAAAGCTTTGCCCGCGTCGAAGCCGAGGTGATGGGACTGCGCGGGGTGGTCGAGCGCCTGCTCGGCGCGCAAATGCCAGTGCTGTCATGGTGGGCGGTGATGACCGTGCTGACGCGCGCGTCCACCACCGTCACACTGCTCTCTATCTTCATTCTGGGCACATGGCTGTTTTTCCAGAACCTCACGAGCATCGGCGAGATCGTGATGTTCATGAGTTTCGCCACCATGCTGGTGCAGCGGCTGGATCAGGTCGCCGGCTTCATCAACAGCGTGTTTATGGTGGCGCCGCGCTTGCGGGAATTCTTCGACATCCTCGACACGTCTTCCGCGGTGCGCGACCGGCCGAATGCAATCGATCCCGGCCGCATGATCGGCGATGTGCGGGTAGAGGATGTGACCTTCGCCTATGAAGGCAAGCGGCCGGCCATCGACCATGTCAGCTTCCATGCCAGACCCGGCGAGGTGATTGCGCTGGTCGGCCCGACCGGCGCCGGCAAAACCACGGCGCTGGCCTTGCTGCACCGGGTCTATGATCCGCAATCTGGCCGCATCACCATCGACGGCAACGACCTGCGCGACATCAAGCTGTCGGCGCTGCGCCGGAACATCGGCGTAGTGTTCCAAGAAGTGCTGCTGTTCAACCGGTCGATCCGCGAGAACCTGCTGGCCGGCAAATCCGACGCCACCGACGAGGAAATGTATGAGGCGCTGCGGCGCGCGCAGGCGATCGAATTTGTCGAGCGCAATCCGGACAAGCTCAACGCCGTGGTCGGCGAGCGTGGCCGCTTCCTCTCGGGCGGCGAGCGCCAGCGGCTGTCGATCGCGCGGGCGCTGTTGAAAAATCCGCCGATCCTTATTCTCGATGAAGCGACCTCGGCGCTCGACGCCGCCACCGAAGTGAAAGTGCAGGCGGCGCTCGATGCGGTGATGAAGGATCGCACCACATTCGTCATCGCCCATCGGCTCGCCACCATCCGCAATGCCACGCGCATTCTGGTGTTCCGCGATGGTCGGGTGGTCGAGAGCGGCAACTTCGACGAACTGGTGGCACTGAATGGCGCCTTCGCCGAACTTGCCCGTTCGCAATTCCTGATCGACGGCAACAAGCCAGGTTCCAGCACCGACGCGGCCGAATGAAGCAGTGGAGGTAAGGTTACCCCCGGAACTTCACCGGAGGTCGAATTTTAGTCGCTTTCTTGCGAGAAATCCCGCACCGGGATACGGACGGCAGGGCTTTGGCCACGAATACCCGGTATCCGTCAGGGAGTTGGACTTTGCGTTCCCTCACCCGATCAGCGTAACATACGAAACCGACATCGTTCCGCCGCGCGCTCCTGAAGCCACCCCGGACTGTCAGCAAACCGGACTGTATGACGTGAAATTTGCACCTTCGGTCTTCCGACCCGTCCGGGTTGCCGCCATCCGCGCTGTTGCCATTGCCGCCATGCTCGCGGGCGTCGCCGCTGCGGACCGCGCCAGTGCCGAATCGATGCTGCTGATCGAGGCCGATAGCGGACGCGTGCTACATGCCGAGAACGCCACCCAGCCGTGGTATCCGGCCTCCGTCACCAAGCTGATGACGGCTTATGTGACGCTGAAGGCCGTCAAGGCCGGGCGGATTTCGCTGGATACGCTGATAACCGTGTCGCCGAATGCGGCCGCGCAGGCGCCGAGCAAGATGGGCTTCCCCGTCGGCTCCGAGCTGACCGTCGACAATGCGCTGAAGATGCTGATGGTGAAGTCGGCCAACGACGTCGCCGTCACGCTGGCCGAAGGTGTGTCGGGCTCGATCCCTGCCTTCGCCGAGGAGATGAACCAGGCCGCCGCCCGGCTCGGCATGACCCAGACGAGCTACGTCAATCCCAATGGCCTGCCGGCCGATGAGCAGATCACCTCGGCGCGCGATCAGGCGATCCTCGCCCGCGCGATCTATCGCGAGTTGCCGGAATACGATCTCTATTGGCGCGTGTCGGCGATCAAGCTCGGCAAGCGCGTCATGCGCAATTTCAACACCCTGCTCGACCGCTATCCCGGCACCGACGGCATGAAGACCGGCTTCATCTGTGCTTCCGGCTTCAATCTCGTTGCCACCGCCACCCGCAATAACCGGCGGCTGATCGCCGTGGTGTTCGGCGCATCGTCCGGCGGCGTGCGCGCGGTCAAGGCTGCGCAGATGCTGGAACGCGGCTTCCAGAGCGGCGGCTTTTCCTGGCTGACGCCCAATCAGGGCACGGTCGAGAGCCTGAAAGCCATCGACGCCCCGCCGCCCAATCTGCGCGACGAGATCTGCGGCAAGAAGCGCAAGCGCCCGGCCGCCGATTCCGAAGACCTCGACGAGGACGAGCATCCTACCCAGGCGACGCTGCCGCCCGGCATCGATCCCAATTCCCCGCAGGCGGTCCGGCTGTCGAGCCTGCACATCGCCAACACCAGGCCGTCGGCCCTGATCGGCCCGCTGATGCCGTCGATGGAGCCGATCGAAGTCTTCCTCGGCCCGACCAAGGGCTCGGTGCCGGACAAGCAGATCGCCAGCCCGACGCCGAAGAAGCGCACCAAATCGGCAACCGCCGCTGCTCCGGCGGAACCCGCTGCAGCGCCGGCTGCAGCTCAGGCTGCCAAGCCGGTTCCCGCCAAGCCGGCGCTCGCCACCCCGGCCTCGCCGCCCGTCGGCGCCTTCACGCCGACCGGCACCGCCAAGCCGTTCCCGAAGCCGATCTCCGGCCCTGAACCCGCAGCCGCCGCGCCGGCCCGCAGCACCAAATCGGCGCCAGCCAAAAGCACGCCTGCCAGCAACGCGCCGGCCAAAAGCACGCCCGCCAAGAGCGCGACCAAGCCCAAGCCGAAGACCGCGGCCGAGCCGGCGCAGAAGCCGACCGCTGAAGCCGCCGCCAAGCCCGGTACCAAGTCCAATCCGCCTGCTGCCACGACGACGCGATAGCCGTGAGTGAACACTCTGACTCCATGCCGGCCCCAACAAAGCCGGCCAAACCAACGCCGCCGCAACCGATCCCGCTGACCCTGCTCACCGGCTTTCTCGGCGCCGGCAAGACCACCTTGCTCAACGCGCTGCTGAAAGACCCGGCGCTGGCCGACACCGCCGTCATCATCAATGAATTCGGCGACATCGCGCTCGATCATCTGCTGGTCGAAAAAATCGACGGCGATATGATGGTGCTGTCGAGCGGCTGCCTGTGCTGCAACCTGCGCGGCGATCTCGTCACCGCGCTGGAAAAGCTTCTCCGCAATCTCGATAACGGCCGCGCCTCGTTCAAGCGCGTCATCGTCGAGACCACCGGGCTCGCCGATCCGGCGCCGCTGCTGCAGACGGTGATGACGCATCCCTATCTGGTGATGCGCTTCCGGCTCGATGGCGTTGTCACGCTGGTCGATGCCGTCAATGGTGAAGCGACGCTCGACAATCACGCCGAAGCCGTCAAACAGGCCGCTGTCGCCGATCGCATCGTGCTGACAAAGACCGACCTGTTGTCATCGCCCGAAGGTCAGGCGACGCGCGACGCTTTGTTACAGCGACTGCGCAAGCTCAATCCGGCCGCTGTCATTCTCGATGCCGCCAAGGGTGAAGCAACGCCGGACGCCCTGCTCGGCTGTGGGCTTTACGATCCGTCGCGCAAGATCCCCGATGTCAGCCGCTGGCTCGCCGACGAAGCGATCGCCGCCGCGCATGACCATGCGCATGCCCACGATCATGCTGCGCACGACCACGCCGGCCATCACCACCATCATGACGTCAACCGCCATGACGAGCGCATCCGCGCCTTCACGCTGTCGACCGACCGCGCGATCCCGGCGGCGATGCTCGATCTGTTTCTTGAATTGCTGCGCTCGACCCATGGCCCGAACCTTCTGCGCATGAAGGCCATCGTCAATATCGAGGAAACGCCGGACCGCCCGATGGTGCTGCATGGCGTTCAGCATGTGCTGCATCCGGCGTCGCAGCTCGACGCCTGGCCGGACGCTGACCGCCGCACCCGCATGGTGTTCATCGTCCGCGACCTTGCACCGCAGACCATTCGCGAATTGTTTGACGCGTTCCTCGGCTATACAGCGCCCGATCGCCCCGATGCCGCAGCGCTGGTGGACAACCCGCTGGTGCCCTTCGGCGGCAGAGATCGTTAACCAAAGAGCGTTCGGTTAACCACCTCCTGAAACCCGGTGGCGACCTTTTGCCGGTAGCGTCGAAGCCCAGCGGGGCCGGGGATGGGTTTTTTCGAACAGCTCAAGGGGGATTTCGTTTTCATTCGCGGCGCCTTGCGCGCTCTGCGGATGACGACGCACATCGCCAAGAATCCCGGCCGCACCTTTCCCGATGTGGTGGCTGAACTCGCCGCGCAGCATGGCGACAAGCCGGCGCTCCTGTCAGCACGCGAGACCTTTAGCTACCGCGCGTTGTTCGAGCGATCCAACCGCTATGCGCGCTGGGCCTTGAACGAGCATCTGGGCAAAGGCGAAACCGTCTGCCTCCTGATGCCGAACCGGCCGGAGTTCATGGCGATCTGGCTTGGCGTCACCAAAGCCGGCGGTGTCACCGCGCTGCTGAACACACAGCTGATCGGCCGCTCGCTCGCCCATTGCATCGATATCGTCGCACCCAAGCACATCATTGTCGCTGCCGAATTACGCGACAAGTTCGAGGCCATCCGCCCCACTCTGACATCGTCGCCGAAGGTCTGGCTGCATGGCGAAGCTACCGATGCAGCTGAGCCGATGGCGGAGCGCATCGATACCATCGTTGATAGCCTGTCCGCCGAGCCGCTGACGCAGACCGAACGGCCGGCGATCACCATAGAGGATCACGCGCTTTATATTTACACGTCCGGCACCACCGGGATGCCGAAAGCCGCCAATATCAATCATTATCGCGTAATGCTGGCCTGCTATGGCTTTGCCGGCGTCATGGGCACGCGCGCCACTGACCGCAACTATGTTTGCCTGCCGATGTATCACACCGCGGGCGGCCTTTGCGCCATCGGCTCGCTGCTGGTCAATGGCGGCTCGGTCTTCATCCGCGAGCGCTTCTCCGCCAATCAGTTCTGGGATGACATCGTCAATAACGATTGCACGATGATGCAATATATCGGCGAGTTGTGCCGCTATCTCGTCAATTCGCCGCACCAGCCGAATGAAACGAAGCACAAGTTGCGCCTCGCCTGCGGAAATGGATTGCGTCCCGATATCTGGGACGAGTTCAAGACGCGCTTCAAAATCCCGCTGGTGCTGGAATTTTACGCCGCCACCGAAGGCAATGTGCTGATGTTCAATTTCGAGGGCAAGGCCGGCGCCATCGGCCGCCTGCCCTGGTTCATCGAGCACCGCTTTCCGACCGCACTGGTGCGCTTCGATGTCGAGACCGAACAGCCGGCTCGCAACGCGCAGGGCTTCTGCATCGCCTGCGGCCCGGACGAAGTCGGTGAAGCCATCGGCAAGATCGTCAACGATCCGAACCGGCCGGGCAATCGCTTCGAAGGCTATGCCGGCCAGAAGGAAACCGAGCGGAAGATTTTGCGCAACGTTTTTCAGACCGGCGACGTCTGGTTTCGCACTGGCGACCTGATGCGCAAGGACAAGCACGGCTATTTCTATTTCGTCGATCGCATCGGTGACACCTTCCGCTGGAAGGGTGAGAATGTCTCGACGGCGGAAGTGGCCGATGCCATCAACCGCATTCCCGGCATCACCGACACCAATGTCTATGGCGTCAGCATCCAAGGCCATGAAGGGCGCGCCGGCATGGCAGCGATCGTCTGCGAAGCCTGCGATATCGATGGCCTGCATCGCCATTTGGTCGAATGCCTGCCCGATTACGCCCGCCCGGTTTTCCTGCGCTTGCGTAGCGCGATCGAGGTCACGACCACCTTCAAGCAACGCAAGGTCGATCTCGTGACCGAGGGTTTCGACCCCGGCGTGATCACCGATCCGCTTTATTTCAATGACCCGGTGAAACGGGCTTTCGTGCCGCTCGACGAGGAATTGTATGAGCGCATTCAATCCGGCCAGCAGCGGGTGTAAGGACGAGCAATGAACGATATCAAGACGCCCGACGATGTGATTGCCTTCTGGCGCAAGGCCGGCCGCGACAAATGGTTCAACCGGGACGATGCGTTCGACGCCGCGATCCGCGACATCTTTCTCGCCACCTATGAAGCCGCCCACGCCGGCAAATTGAATGACTGGCAAGACAAGCCGGAGACTGCCTTGGCGCTGGCCATCGTTCTCGATCAGTTTCCACGCAACATGTTTCGCAACGATCCGCGCGCCTGGCAAAGCGATCCGCAGGCTCGCGTGGTGGCGCGGCATGCGCTGGAGCAGGGCTTCGATCAGCAGGTCCCGGCTGATCTGCGGACATTTTTTTATCTGCCGCTGATGCATTCGGAAAAGATGGATGACCAGTTGCAATGTGTCGCGCTCTACGAGGCGCTCGGCGACGAAAACAGCCTGGAATATGCGAAGATCCACGCCGACATCATCGATCGCTTCGGCCGGTTCCCGCACCGGAACCGATTTCTTGGACGCGAGACGACGGCCGAGGAACAGGCCTTCCTCGATGCAGGCGGATTTGCCGGTTAATTGCCTAAAAACAGCGATAAATTCGGCCTTTGAGCCATTGATCCAACCAAGTCTTAACGACAATCCGGCTAGTCCGGTCGCCAGATCCGCGCTAGAGCATGATACCGAAAGTCGCGACGCGGTGCGCGCAAGGAGCCTATCGTGGCGCTGATTACGAGAGAGCGTGACAGGGTTGTGGGCCTCGTGCCTGACACGCTCATGGCTAAGCTGCGCGCCGCGCTCTCCAGCGATAGCGACCGCTCACTGGCCAGGCGCGTTGCCTCCACCGCTTTCCTGATCCGTGTCGTCGCCGCTGCGCTTGCCTTCATCTCGCAGGTGATGCTGGCGCGCTGGATGGGCACCCATGAATTCGGTGTCTTCGTTTATGTGATGACCTGGGTGATGCTGTTCGGCGCGCTCGTCGATGTTGGCCTTGCGTCATCCACCCAGCGTTTCATTCCGCATTATTCCGAGAAAGGCGCGTGGTCGGATCTGCGCGGCTTTCTCGCCGCTAGCCGCTGGCTCACCTTCTGGAGCGCGATGCTGTTCTCGGCTATCGGCATGCTGGTGCTGTATGCGCTCGATGGCTGGATCGATCACAACACCATCATCCCGCTTTATATCGGCTGCGTGATCCTGCCGGTTTATGGTGTGATGCATGTCCAGGATGGCATCGCCCGCTCCTACAATTGGCCAAACCTGGCGCTGCTGCCGCCTTACGTGATCCGCCAGTTGCTGATGATCGGCCTGATGGGCGCGGCCTATGCTCTTGGCATGGCGACCGACGCCACCACCGGCATGGTCGTCGCAGCGGTCTCGATCTGGGTCTGCGCGATCGGGCAATACATGATGTTGACGCGCAAGCTGTCGACCGAAGTGCCGACCGGCCCGAAAAGCTACGACCTCGCGCACTGGCTCGCGGTGTCGATACCGATGTTCCTGGTCGACAGCCTGTATATGTCGCTGATGTATGTCGATGTGCTGATCCTCAAGCAGTTCCAGCCGGCCGACGAGATCGCCATTTATTACGCTGCTGCAAAGACGCTCGCGCTGGTTTCTTTCGTCTATTTCGCGGTCTCCGCGGCGTCAGCGCACAAGTTCTCCGAGTATTACGCGGCCGGCGATCGCGACAAGCTTGCCGCATTCACGCGCGATTCTGTCCGCTGGACATTCTGGCCGTCACTGGCTGCGGTGCTTGTTATCCTCGCTGTGGGGTGGCCGCTGTTGCGCCTGTTTGGCCCGCAATTCGTCGCGGGTTATCCCCTCATGTTCGTGCTGTCGATCGGCGTGCTGGCGCGCGCGGCCGTCGGCCCAGGCGAGCGTTTTCTCAGCATGTTGGGCCAGCAGAAATTATGCGCCGTCACAGCCCTGGCGGCCCTCGTCACCAATGTCGTGTTGTGTCTCGTGCTGATCCCGACCTACGGGATCATGGGCGCAGCGGTCGCGATGTCGACGGCCTTCATCGTGGAATCGGTGGCGATTTTCTGGATCGGCCGCAGCAAGCTCGGCTTTCATCTCTTTGTCTTTGGCGGCACCAAAGCCTGACGGCGGGTTTTACGGCGAGTCTGCATCATGTCCGGGAGCGCTGAATGGCGGCCGATGGCCGCGGATGATCTGCCTGCGATTGGCGATCTTTCCAATCGCGTACATGCTGATTATCCCGAACGTCTCGCGGTGCTCAGGGAGAAACACACGCTGTTCTACGAGGGTTGCTTCACGCTGACAGATGGTGCCGGCGCGGTCGCTGGCTATTGTTTCTCGCATCCCTGGTCCGGGGACAAGCCGCCGGCGCTCGACAGCTTTCTCGAGAAAATTCCAGCGGATTCAACGGGCTATTTCATCCACGATCTGACGCTGGCGCCATCGATGCGGGGACAGAATCTCGCCGGCAGGGTGGTGGAGATGGTGGTGGCCGTCGCTGAGGCTCGGGGTTGTCGTCGCATCACTTTGGTGGCTGTCAGCGGCAGCTCACCATTCTGGAAAAGGATGGGATTTCAACAAGTTAACGACGCACCAGCGCAATTAGCGACGCAGGATAAATACGGAGTGAGCGCGCTGTTGATGCAGCGCGCACTGTAAGCTGATCTTTGCGGATTATTGCGCGCGTTCGTCCGCCGACGCCAGCACCAGCGCCCAGAAAACCTTGTACTTGGTGTTGGGAACATAGACGGCGGCGATGCCCATATGGGTCGCGCCCTTCAATAGCATGTTGGCTTTATGTCCCGGCGAGTCGCGCCAGCCGGAGAAGGCTTCGGCGAGGGTATGATAGCCGGCGCCGATATTTTCTGCCCCCGTCGCGGCACGGTAGCCGGAGCGACGCAGCCGGTCATTGAAATTCCCGGCGACGTTGTGATCCAGCTTGTCGCGCGTCGCCATCGCCCGCGCCTGATCCTGCGCCATTTTCATCAGCCGCGGATCCAATGTGACCTCACCGAGGCCATTATTGCGGCGATATCCGGATATCATCGAGGCAGCCGCCTGCGCATCGAGTTCGGCGCCCGCCCTCGCCATGCTTTGATAAAACGTCGGCTCTGACGATGTCGGCGGCGGTTCGCTCGCGCAGCCGGCGAGGAGAATGCCCGCCAGACTGCAAACGCCGGCATGGATGCTGAAAGGAAAACGACAAAACATAAGGCGAACCCCCATACGCACTTGAGATGCCCGCAAAATGGTAACTGAAACGCTAATTCCGCCGCAGCGTCACTCCTGTTCCGGCTTTTTTGCGGCCTTAGCTTCAGCCGCCGCTGAGGTCCCGAAACCGGCGACAGAGTCGCGCGCCGTGAAAACGTGGACGTCACGGCGCGGATACGGAATTTCAATCCCGTACTCGGCGAACTTCGCCAGAATCGAAAAGCAGATATCGCTTTTCACGCGCGCCCCATCGCCGATATTCCGCACCACCCATCCTAGCTGGAAGTTGATCGCGCTGTCGCCAAAACCCGTCAGAAACACATTCGGCGCTGGCGTCTGCATCACCAGAGGATGCTCATTGGCAATTTCCATCAGGACATCCCGAACTTTATTGACGTCACTCCCATAAGCCACACCAACCGGCACTGAAATGGAAGCGAAGGTGTCGATATGCGTTCTGTTCTTGACCACCTGCGTAATCAGTTCGGAATTGGGAATGATGACGCTGGCGCGATCGCCGGTCTCGATTTCGGTTGCGCGGACATGAATACGACGAACGCGTCCTTCCTCGCCTTTGACGTTGATGATGTCGCCAACGCGAATAGGACGCTCAGCTAGCAGGATCAGACCCGAGACGAAATTTGAGACGACGGATTGCAAACCAAAGCCGATACCGATCGATAGGGCGCCGGCCACCAGCGTGATCTTTTGGAAGTCGACGCCCAGCTGGGCAAGCGCGAAAGAAACGACCGCGATCGTGCCAAGATAGCCGAGGATGGTCGATACAGAATGCTGCAGGCTAGGGTCGAGCGTTGTCTGCGGCAGAAACTTGGTTTGCAGCCATCGCTGCAGCGCGCGCGTTGCCAGAATGCCAAGAACAATGGTTGCGAAGGACGAAAGGATCGTCGAAAGCGAGATTGTCACGCCGCCGATGCGAATACCGAACGTCACATCGCGTACAACATTGAAGAAATCAGCTGCGAAAATCCCCCACGGTCCGAGCAACGGTAGCAGAACGACAAGAATCAAAATGATCCTGATGGCGGCCGACAACAACGCACCGATGAGATCGATCGACCGCGCCTTCAGACCAAAGAAGTTCGCAATCTCGCGGCCGCGCCGCGTCGATGCCGTCAACACCTCAGTGAACAGCGCGTCGATGAAGACGAGCAGAATGTAGAGCGCGCCAATCAGCACCAGGGCGACGAGAAAGCGGCCAGCCAGAAAGGCGGCCAGTCCGATATAGCCAGTGGCGAGAGCAGCCGTGATGGCGGTGACGAGGATCCATCCACCCGCACGTAACCAACCTGCCCCACCCACGTCCTCGTCGTGCTCATGGCTGCGGCCCACGGCAAACAGAAGTCGCCAGAGAATGATGGCGATGAGAACCGAAAAGATCGTACTGGTCGCAACCGTCAGCGACACCGGAGCAACGACAGTCCGCAACAGAGCGCTCAGGAAGACAATGACGCCCAGGACCTGGGTCGCGAGTTCAGTGGTTGCAGACACGCGGCGTGCGGTCTCGTCCCCGATTGAAAGAAGACGCCGCTCGGGTTCATCGGGCGCAAAAAGACCGGCCGCCATTCCTCGTCCGAAGGCTGCGATCCCGACCGCGATCGCCAGCATTAATCCGATATGGCTCACCCGATCCGACATCAAGCCGAAAGCGTCGAGGACCAAAACTCCGCCGAGTATCACAGCTGGCGCGACAACAGCGGTTCGCAGCAGCAGGACCAGAGCGAAAAACGATTTGGAAAACCGTGTTACAAACTCCCTCGGTCGCAGCCGTTGGCGGACGAGCCAGCTGAGCACCAGACCGATGCCGACCAAATATGCCAGTAATGTCAGACCGGCTGCCACAAACGCACTCGGCGCTGCCGTGAGCCGGACATGATCGATCCAACCCTGCGAGAGCAGCACAATGCCGTGCAGAGCTTCCGGAACCGCTTTCGCAGCCTGCCCCCAAAAGCTTGGATCGAGCGCGCTGGTGGTGCGCCCCAGCAATTCCTGGGTGAAGAGCGACCGCCGCCGCTCGGTGATCCGCTCCGAGATATTGTCAGCCCGCAAGAGCAGGACACGGGCCTGTTTCAAAGCACCATCGAGCGCGGCGTAGCGCTCCTGCAGCCGTGCCCTCTCCACCGTCAGGTTGGCATCTTCTTGCGGCTTATCTCCCTGCGGCGCGTCGCCGAGTTGTTTGAGCCGCGTTTCCACATCCGCTAGGCGTCCTTCGAACGAGGCGATGAGTTCACGCAATTCGCCGCGCAGGGGCTCGAGCCTTCCGCGGTTTTCAATCAGCTGGGCGTCGCTGAGATCGTCGCGCCGGAGCACCTCCTCCATGCGCTCGATGCCCTCCTTGGCCGGAGCGATAGCTTCCGCCGCGCGTGACAGCTCTGGCGCATCAGCCGGCTGAGACAATGGCTTGGCGCCGTTCGCTGGAGACTTCTCGGCTGCCTCAGGCTTTTTTTGCGGCGCTACCGGCTGGGTGTTTGCTTTCGACTCGCTGGTTTGAGCGGATGAATGCGAAATCCCCGCGCCGATCGTAGCCACGACCATCAAAGCGGCGAGCAAGCCGCGAGCAATAAAAGGAGTCATGAGCGTTCCGTAACGAATAGGTCGCGACGTGTGGCCGTGATGGACAGGCCGATTGCGGTGCCGTCAGGATGAAACAGTCGAATCAGCAGGGATTATGGCGCCCGGCCAAACTATATCGCCCCATTGCAGACGGCGCGCCTGCCGATAAGCCTCGCCCTGCCGGCGGGACAGTAGCCGCATCGCGGCGTCTCCGCTGTCCTCGCACAATTTCAGCGAGACGGTGCCGCCGCGAACCTGCGGCGGCGCGATGACGCGTGCCTGTGGGTGCGGTCCGCGATGCCGCGAGATCGCGACATAGATGAATTTCTCATCTTCCCATGGAACATCGGCGGATTTGGTCATGCGGTGCATGCGCGACCGCGCAACCCGTCGCGAAAAATGGCACCAATCGGGCGGAGACAGCGGGCATTCCAGAGCATGCGGACAGGGAGCCACCATGTGCGCCCCGGCGGCCAACAGATGCTCCCGCACAGCCAGGATGCGGGCCCACCCCGACGGTGTCCCGGGTTCGATCACCACCAGCATATCGCCTGTCGCCTCCCACAGATGGTCGATCAGGGGGCCAATGGCAGCCGGCGCAAGTTCGTCCAGCACATAGGACGCCAGCACCAGATCATGGCGCGTCTGCAGAGTAGGAAATGCCGCCAAGTCATTTGACATCCACCTCACATGCTGAATGTTCGCCGCCCGCAGCAGGTCCTTCCCGACGTCGCGGATCGTGCTTGCGCTCTCGATCAATGTGGCATCGACCATCTCAGGCCAACAGTCGTGAGCTGCGAAGAGTCCCGTGCCCGGGCCGGCGCCGGCATCAAGCAGGTTTTGGGGCATGAAGTCTGGACGCACTTCCCCGATCGAGGCGAATGTTGCCCGGACCGCCGCATAGGTGGCCGGCAACCGTGCCGCCAGATAGGCCATGGCGGCCATCCGGTCCGACAGATGCACGCGGCCATCGCGGGTCTCTGTGCGGTAGCGCTCGGAAAGACGCCGCGCTGCCTGCTGCAGATCGCACAAGGGCAAGCCCTCCAGCGTGGCATCGACGGCCTGACGGATCGCGCGGGGAAGTTCCATATCGACCGTACAGCTGAGGATGGCGATCCCGGGATGACTCGAACATCCGACCTACGGTTTAGGAAACCGCCGCTCTATCCGGCTGAGCTACGGGACCGCTGCGGGCGATGTACCACAAGTTGCGGGATCGTGCATACCCGGGATGTCGGAGCGGGGCTGGGGTGGTGGGGAATGGCGGCATTGAGGTGCGAGTATGGACGGCTTGGGCGGCAGCGCATCTGTCCTGCTATCGCCCGCAGGCATCAACGACCCGTGTACTGTACCACCATCACGAAAGTCCCTCATCCCGCCCGAATACGCCAAGCATATCGAACGCAACGGGCCGCCGTCGGTCGAGCGCCAGCGCATCCTGTAGCTCGGCGATGTGGTCGCGCATCTGTTGTACGGCCTTTTCGATCTCACCGTCTGCACAGTAGCGGATCAGATCGTCGTGATGGTCATGCCATCCGGCCAGTCCGTTTGATTATCGAACAGATTGACGATGAGGCTGGTGCGCGCCACCAACAGCCGTACCTGCTCGGACAGAATGGTGTTGCCCGACAATTCCGCCATCAGGACATGAAAGCCACCGGACAGATGAATGGCCTCGCGGATATGGCCTTGCTTGCGCAGCGTCGGCAGTGCCTGCCTCTACAGCGATGCGTGCGCATGCGAATAGACTTCGGAGCGGGATAAGCGCGTTCAATCCCACTCATCGGTCCGTATCGTCGAGCCGCACCACACCAGCGCAATGCACAAATTTTCTTGTATTGACAGGTGAAAATGGACGATGATATCGGAGCTATACGACACAAATTGTCAGTGCCACATTGGGCCAAAAAAACCTAATGTTGGTATTGCCGGGCCAAAAAATCTCGGCAGTGTGAGACATGTTCAATGTCTGCACTTGCTCGGATTCCGGCCATCGGCCACTTTAGATCCCTTGTGCAGATAGCGGCCTGTCTCATCCTTCGTGAACGTGTTGCGAGGAATGATGACGTGAAAATCGCTATTGTAGTCGGTAATCCCAAGCCCAAATCCCGCACCCTCAAGGTGGCCGAGACTCTTGTCGAGAAGCTGTTCGGGGCGAGCGCCAGTCACGCCGAAACAATCGATCTTGCTGATTACCGCGACGAGATCCTGTCCTGGCCCTCGGAAAAGATGGACGCGCTGAATGCGCGCGTCGCCGCGAGCGATTTTGTCGTCTTCGCCTCGCCGACCTATAAAGCGACCTATACAGGCCTACTGAAGGTATTTCTCGATCGCTATCCGGCCAACGGCCTTTCCGGCGTCACCGCCATCCCGCTGCTGACCGGAGCTGATCAGACCCACGCGATGGGACCGACGGTGAACCTCGCGCCGCTGCTTGTGGAGCTTGGCGCAGCCGTTCCAGGACGCGGTTTTTATTTTTCCATCGCGCAAATGGATCGGCTGGATGAGATCGTTCAAACCGCCGCCGATCAGTATGCCTTGGCGTTGCGCCGCATGGCGAAAGTAGCGCAGGCCTTGCCCCAGACCCGCAGATGACATGATGATGATGAAGAAAGCGAATGCAGCGGGCAATGATACGATGAGGTCGGGCACCAACAGTCCCTCCCGCACGAATCTCGCTTTTGACTCACGCACTTTTCGCGACACGCTCGGACATTACGCATCGGGCATCACCATAATCGCTGGACATGATGGCCATGAGCCGCTCGGCTTTACTTGTCAGTCCTTCTACAGCGTATCGGTTGCGCCGCCGCTGATCTCATTCAGTGTAAAGGCCAATTCTACGACCTATCCGCGCATTCGCCGAACCGGACGCTTTTGCGTCAACGTTCTGTCCGAAACACAACAAGCTGTGTCCGATCAATTCGGCCGCCAAGCGACCGACAAATGGGCAGGCATTGACTGGCATATGAGCGATGCCAGCAATCCCATCATCGCAAGCACGCTGATGTGGCTCGATTGCAAAATCGTTTCCGAACATCGGGCCGGCGACCACAATATCGTCGTTGGCGAAGTGATCGCAATGAGCCCTGCCGGCTGGCATGATGGCGGCCCGCTGCTTTATTTCAAAGGAAGGTATCGGCAATTGCATACTCAAGAAGATGCGGTGAGGTGACATGACGACTGATGCTTGATCGCTCAATGATCTTCGGGGGCGCACACCATAGACTCCGTCGGCATAACTTTTGCTTGTCGCGCGTAACGTGTCACAGCCAGCACAGAAGAGACAATCGACATGATGGACGGAAACGCCACAAGACGTGAATTTGGAAAGCTTCTCGGCATCGCGATTGCAGGCGGTTTAATGCCGGCTTCGCTGTCTCGCAATGCCTACGCCGCAACCGACACCGTTCGCGAAGGCATTCAGATCGGCGGCCTCGGCGCATTGCGCAGCACGATGACCGGCACCGGCAAAAAATACGAACTCGCTTTTGACGTGAAAGATTTCCGCGACAGCACATCAGCCTTGCTGGCGCTGGAACAGGGCGAACTTGAGATCTGCAACACCACGACCCAGCATCTAATCCGGGCGATCAGCGAAAACATTCCGGTGCGGTGGGTATGCGGCTGGGGCGGCGGTTACAACGTGCTCGTATCCGGCAAGGCGCTGAAGCTGAAGGCCAATGACGGCGAAGCGCTGAAGGCGCTGGTCACCTCGCGCAAGGCTGGCAAAAAGCCTGTGACCATCGGCGTTCCCACTGGCTCGCTTCAACACGCCAAGCTGCTGGTCTATCTAAAATCGATCGCCATCGATCCGGACAAGGATGTCCAGATCGCCAACATCCCGTTCCCAAATCATCCGCGCGCGCTGGAAGCCGGCGAAGTTGATCTGGCGATGACGCTTTCCGCCTTCGGCGCGATCGCTATCGAGAAGGGCGACGCGGCCTTGTTTCTGCATCTGTTTGGCGGCAAATTCGGCAAGCAGGAAATCGGCTTCATCGTTCCGGAAAAGCTGATCAAGGACAAGCCTGAGCTGATCCAGCGGATCGTCAGCTCACATGTCGAAGCCATGAAGGAATTCATGGGCCAGCCGGAGAAGCAGATCGAGCTGGAGCGAAAGTATTCGCGGCTGCCCGAGCCTGTCATCGCGATGCAAGAGCGTGACTTCCTGAAATACAATTTCCGCACCAATATCGCGGATATCCAGACGACGGCGCGCGAACTGCATCAATTGGGCTGGGTGAAGGAAGACTTCGGCCCTAAAGTCGAAAACTTCATCGACTGGTCCTTCCTCGCCAAGGCCTCTGGTCTCACCCAAGCCGAACTGTCCACGTGGTGATGCTGAAGAAAACCGTTGAGCCAGAACTGAACCTGGCACCGGCTTTGAATCAAAAGGGCCGAGGCCAACGGGCATGGACCGCGCTTCAATACGCCATCTTTCCATTGGCGATCCTGCTGATCTGGCAGCTCTGCAGCGAAGCCGGTTTCGTGCGCCGAAATGTGTTTCCACCGCCGTCGGAGGTGCTGTCAGTCTGGTACGATCTCGTGACCGGCACGACCGATACGGCAGGCCGCTATTCAGGCACATGGTTCGATCATGCCTGGGCCAGCACCTGGCGCGTGTTTGCTGGCTTCACCTGGGGCGTTGCGCTTGGCATCTTTCTCGGTTTGCTGATCGGCCTATCGCGAACGATGGAGCGCGTGCTCGATCCAACGCTGCAAGTCCTCCGCAATATTCCGGTCACTGCCTGGGTGCCTTTGTCTCTGGTGTTTTTCGGCATCGGCAACGCGCCGGCGGTGTTCCTGATCGGCCTCGGCGCCTTTTTCCCGGCGGCGATCAATTCCACTCATGGCGTTCGCCAGATCAACATCACGCTTTACAAGGCTGCGACGATGATGGGCGCCAATGACCGCGAACTCCTCTCGCGCGTCATCCTG
>Ga0164243_10002068_pt1 | contig 33568 bp, 30 predicted proteins | sample OricompcompostOP_FD_108781 | JGI IMG/M metagenome (GOLD analysis project Ga0164243, IMG submission 108781) | Organic Plus compost microbial communities from Emeryville, California, USA - Original compost - Organic plus compost (OP) | ecosystem: Engineered > Solid waste > Mixed feedstock >... | reverse complement strand
GGCCGCCGGCTCGCCGGCAAGTGGGTCGGGTTCGGCAAGGACATGGACGTCAACACCGGCCCCTGGTCGCTGGAGTTCGTCGACGCGTCGACCAACAAGGCCACCCTCGACCGCTACAACCGCCGGCCGGAGGCATAAACATAGAAATCCGATAGGATTTCTCGCTATGCGGTTTCACTGGTTTCTGCCCACGACGGGTGACGGGTACGAGGTGCGGCCCGCGACCACCAGCGTGGGGGCCGGGCGGGTGGCGCGGCGGGCGGCGACCGTCGGCTATCTCGCGCAGGTGGCACGTGCGGCGGAGGACGCCGGGTTCGAGGCCGTGCTCACGCCGGTCGGCGAGGGCTGCCCGGACCCGCTCGTCGTCTGCGCCGCGCTGGCCCAGTGGACCCAGCGGGTCAAGTTCCTCGTCGCCTTCCGGCCCGGGTTCACGCTGCCCACCCTGCTGGCCCAGCAGGCACAGACCTTCCAGGCGGTCTCCGGCGACCGCCTCCTGCTCAACGTCGTCACCGGTGGCGACCCCCGCGAGCAGCGCGCGTACGGCGACTTCCTCGACCACGACGCGCGCTACGACCGTACCGCCGAGTTTCTCGCCGTCCTCAGGAGTGCGTGGCGCGGGCGGCCGTTCGACTTCGCCGGTGACCACTACCGGGTCGACGGTGGCGGGCTCGCACAGCCGCTGGCCGACCCGCCCGCGATCTACTTCGGCGGGGCGTCCGGCGCGGCCGAGCGGGTCGCCGCCGAGCACGCCGACGTCTACCTGATGTGGGGTGAGCCGCCGGCGGCGATCGCCGAGCGGGTGGCCCGGCTGCGCGCGAAGGCCACCAGGCCGCTGCGGTTCGGCATCCGGTTCCACGTCATCGCGCGGGAGACCGCCGGCGAGGCGTGGCACGAGGCGGACCGGCTGCTGGCCGGCATGACGCCCGAGCAGATCGCCGCCGCGCAGAAGCGGTTCGCGCGGATGGACTCCGTCGGGCAGCGGCGGATGGCGGACCTGCACCACGGCAGCGCCGCCGATCTGGTCGTCGCGCCGAACCTGTGGGCCGGGGTCGGGCTCGTCCGGGAGGGTGCCGGCACCGCGCTCGTCGGCAGCTACGCCGAGGTCTCCGACCGCGTCCGCGAGTACGCCGACCTCGGTGTCGACGAGTTCATCCTGTCCGGCTGGCCGCACCTCGAGGAGGCGTACCGCATCGGCGAGTTCCTCCTCCCGAAGCTCAAGACACCGACAGCTCTTCTTTAAGTTTTCCTGTGCCGCCACGCATCGTGGTGCACGCCGCCACAGGTCACGGCGCAGGACCGTCTTAAGTAGCCGGTCAGGTCCCAAACGGCGTCCTTGAGCAGGGCGGACACGTTGACTACCGTCGCTTCGACCCCCGACACCACCCAGTCGCCGGCGACGCGGGCGACCCCGCGGACGGACCGGCGCCTCGCGAGAGGACCGGGATCCATCGATGCCCTACGGGAACGTGCCGCCACGCCACCCGGCGGACGACGGCCGCTGGGACAGCCGGCCGCACCCCGCCTACCGCGACGGCTACGGCCGCGGCCCGCGCTGGGTCGGTCCGCACGATGCGGGGCCCGGTGCGGGGCCCGGCCTGCCGGACCTCGACGACTACGACGACGATGACGACCGGCGGCCGAACCGCCGCCGGGCCCTGATCGCCCTCGGCGGGGCCGCGGCCGTGGTCGCCGGCGGCGCCGCGCTCACCCTCAGCTCGCAGGGCCGCGACCTGGTCGACAGCCTCCTCGGCGGCGGCGACGGCGTCGACACCACCGCAGCCCAGCTCAACAACGCGATCTCCAACTCGCCGGCCGGCCAGCAGCCCAGCACGGTCCGCACGTACACCGAGCAGAACGAGTCCTACATGGGCTCGAAGGCCGGCAACGCGCTGCGGAAGAACTCGCCGACCACCGGCAAGCTGTACGCGACCCCGTCGGCGGCCGCCGCCAACACCAAGGTGACCGTCAAGACCGTCCTCGCCAAGGACCCGGTGCGCCACCTCGCCAGCCGCGCGACGTTCGGGGCGACGCCCACGGTCCTGCGCGACATCCGCACGATGGGCATCGACAAGTGGATCCGGACGCAGCTGGAGCCGGAGAAGATCGCGCCGACGCCGGCCGAGCTCAAGCTCGCCGAGCTGTCCACGCTGCGGATGTCGATCCAGGAGCTGCGGCAGAACCGGGACGCGATGAACGAGAAGGGCATCCACGCCGACCAGGAGGTCATCGACGCCGCCGTCGGGCGGATGATCTGGTCGGACCGGCAGCTCTTCGAGGTCATGGTCGACTTCTGGAACGACTTCCTGCACGTCGGCCCGTTCTTCGACGGCTCCGACACGGTGCGGGCCTCGTTCGATCGGGACGTCATCCGCAAGCACGCCCTCGGCAACTACGCCGACATGCTGGTGGCGGCCAACAAGCATCCGGCGCTGCTGATCTACCTCAACCAGAACCAGTCCACGAAGGACAACGTCAACGAGAACCTGGCCCGGGAGAACCTGGAGCTGTACTCGGTCGGCGTCGACGGCGGCTACACCGAGAAGGACGTCAAGCAGGCGGCGCTGCTGCAGACCGGCCGCGGCGTCCGCGACGGCCAGTACGTCTACCAGCCGGAGCGCCATCACGTCGGGCCCGTCAAGATCATGGGGTTCAGCCACCGGAACGACAGCGCCGAGGGCGGCGAGGCGGCCGGCGACGCGTACTTCCGCTACCTGGCGACGCACAAGTCCACGGCCCGCTACATCGCGATGAACCTGGCCACCCGGTTCATCTCCGACACGCCGCCCCGCACCGTCGTGGACCGGCTCGCCAAGACGTACGAGGCGAACCGCGGCGCGATCAAGCCGGTGCTGATGACGCTGTTCTGCTCCTCGGAGTTCTGGGCCGCCGTGGGCCAGAAGGTCCGCCGGCCGATGGAGTACCTGGTGGCCACGTACCGGACGCTGGGTGTCTCGCCGAACCCGAGCCCCGGGTACGAGCAGGGCAACAAGAACCGCACGCCGTTCGCCGAGGGCCTGCGCCAGATCCGGAACAAGATGGAGGATCTCGGCCAGTTCCCGACCGGCCAGCCGACGCCGAACGGGTACCCGGACATCTTCGTCGCCTGGACCTCCGCCGGCACGATGATCAACGGCTGGAACGAGGCGATGAGCATCGTCAACGGCAGCCGCCGCATGTTCTCGTACCTGAAACCGGAGCAGTTCGCGGGGACCAAGCCGCCGGCGACCGCCGGTGCGTACGTCGACGCGCTGGCCAAGCGGTTGGTGCACCAGACGCTGTCGGCGCGGGAGAAGGCCGCGATCCTCCAGATCGCCGGCGTCGACGCCGACGCCCGGGTCGACGCGTCGTTCAACGGCGCGCTGACCTCCGTCGTCCGCGCGCTCCTCGCGTCCCCCCAACACCACCTCCGCTGACGCCGCCCCATGGAGATTGTGATGCCCGCAACGCCTGGACCTTCGGTCGGCGGCCAAACCCGATGGAAAGAAATGCCCGCAACGCCTGGACCTTCGGTCGGCGGCCAAACCCGATGGAAAGACCCCACGATGTTTCCGATCCACCCCGAATGCCCCGACCTCCGCCGGCTGGCCGGCAACCGGGCCGAGGCGGTGCTGCGGGCCGAAGCGATGGCGGTCGAGGCCGAGAACGCGGCCGAGCGCGACCGGCTGCGCCACCTCAACGACCTCGAAGAGGCGCAGCAGGAGGGCCGCGGTGTCACCCGCCGCACGTTCGTCACGGGTGCGGCCGCCACCGCCACGGCCCTCGCCACCACCCAGTTCGTCTCGACCCGGGCATCGTTCGCGGCGACGAAGACGGGGACGCTGATCCACGTCTTCCTCTACGGCGGCCTCGACGGGCTCGCCATGGTGGCCCCGGCCGACGACCCGGTGCTGGCCAAGGTCCGCCCGGACCAGCTGATCGCCGAGAACGGCGCGATCCCGCTCCAGCGCGGCTTCCGCCTCACCGGCGCGTTCGCGCCGCTGAAGAAGTACCTCGACGCGGGCCAGCTCGGGTTCGTCCCGGCGGTCACCGACCCGCGTCTCTCGCTGAGCCACTTCCAGGCCGCCGACGCGTGCAACCTGGGCGGGCTGCCCGGCGAGACCGGCGGCCGCGGCTGGCTCGACAGCCTGGTCGACGCGCTCGGCCCGGGCACCGCCTTCCGCAGCGTCGGCGTCGGCAACACGCTGCCGCGCTCGCTGGTCGGCACCAACGGCGCGGTCGCCCTGGGCAGCGTGGGCTCGTTCAACCTCAACGGCGACCAGCGGTTCAAGGACGCCACCGCCAAGGCGATCCGGACGCTGTTCACCGGCATCAACCACCCGGTGCAGGACGCGGTGCAGGAAGGGCTCAAGGCGCTCAGCCTCGCCCAGAAGCTCGCCGCCGACGGCTACGAACCGGCCGAGGGCGTCGAATACCAGGGCATCGGGTACGCGTTCCAGCAGCTCGCGCACCTCATCAAGGGCGGCGCCAACGTCCGCGTGGCGACCATCGGCATGGGCGGCTGGGACACCCACGAGAACCAGGGCACCCGTGGCGGCTACGTCTACAACCACATGGGTGAGCTGGCGAGGGCGATGGCCGCGTTCTTCGACGACCTGGGGCCGGCGGCGGCCGACGTGACGCTGATGGTGTCCAGCGAGTTCGGCCGGCGGGTCAGCCAGAACGGCAGCGGCACCGACCACGGCCACGGCGGCGTCGTGGCGCTGCTCTCCGGCAAGAAGCTCGCCGGCAACCTGCTCGGCCGCTGGGAGGGGCTGGAGAAGCTGGACGGCGGCAACGTCCCGGAGTACAACAACATGTTCAACGTCTACGGCGCTGTCGCGCAGGGCCGGTTCGGTCTGACCAACGCCGAGGTGGACAAGATCTTTCCCCGTCAGAAGTACACCCCGGTGAAGCTCTTTGCGTGACCAGTCCGCAAGCGCCGTAGCGGCGGGCCGCCGCCGGGCCGGGAACCCCCCGACCCGGTCCGGCGGCCGGCCCGTCACCCCGCCCGCGCGCCGCGGCCCCTGGCCCCGGCGCGCGTTCGCCGCGCTGTTCTGGCTCGGCCTCGTGCTCGCCGTCCTGCCCTGGTGGCTGACCACGCCGGCCGGGTCGCTCTCCGGCACCGGCCCGGTCGCGCTGGCCGCCGGCCGGATCGTCGGGCTGGTCGCCGGCTACGTGATGCTCGTCCAGCTGGTCCTGACCAGCCGGCTGCCGGTGCTGGAGCGCACCGTCGGCGCCGAGCGGATGCTGCGCTGGCACCGCGAGATCGGCGGCGCGCTGGTCGTCGCAGTGCTCGGCCACATGGCGCTGATCCTCGTCGGGTACGGCGCGCTGGACTCCGTGAACGTCCTGGTCGAGGCCCGGACGCTGATCGGCGGCTTCCCCGACGTGGCGCGGGCGTTCCTGGCCGCGGCGATCCTGACCGCGGTCGGGCTGTTCGCGATCGCCGCGGTGCGGGCCGCGCTGCCGTACGAGCTGTGGCGGTGGCTGCACCTGTCGACCTACCTCGTGGTGCTCCTCGCCTTCGGCCACCAGTTCTCGCTCGGCCAGCAGCTCTTCCGGCCCGGGCCGGTGCGCACCGGCTGGATCGCCGCGTACCTGCTGGTGCTCGCCGCCCTCGCGTACGGCCGGATCCTCTCGCCGGTCCTGTTCAACCTGCGGCACCGGCTGCGCGTGGCGGACGTGATCGCCGAGAGCCCGGACACCGTCTCGATCTACCTGACCGGCCGCCGGCTCGACCGGCTCGGTGTCCTCGGTGGACAGTGGTTCCGGTTCCGGTTCCTCGCCCGGGGCCTGTGGTGGCAGTCGCATCCGTTCTCCGTCTCCGCCGCCCGCAACGGCCGCTGGCTGCGGGTGACGGTCAAGGTGGTCGGCGCGTACACCCGGGACCTGCGCCACCTCGACCCCGGCACGCGGGTCTGGACGCAGGGTCCGTCGGGTACGTTCACCGCCGCGCACCGCACGGCGGCTCGCGCGCTGCTGATCGCCGGCGGCATCGGCATCACCCCGATCCGCGCGATGCTCGAGGAGCTGCCGGCGGGTGCCGTGCTCGTCTACCGGGCCAGCACGCCGGCCGACGTCGTGCTCCGCCGTGAGCTGGACTGGCTCGCGGAGGCGCGCGGCGTCGACGTCTGGTACGTCATCGGCTCCCGCACCGACCCCGGTCCGCGGCGCGTGCTGAGCGCCGCCGGGCTGCGGCAGCTCGTGCCGGACCTGCCGGCCCGCGACGTCTACCTGTGCGGGCCGCCGGGGCTGGTCGAGGCGGCCCGGCGTGCCGTCCGCCGGGCCGGCGTCCCGCGCCGCCGGATCCACGAGGCCGCGTTCTCGCTCTAGGAGGGTCGTACCCGTGCGCCGTGCCGTCCTGGCCGTGGCCGGTCTCGCCGCCGGCACCTCGCTGCTCGTCGTCGCCAAGGGCGGCACACCGGCCCGGCCGGCCGCCGTCGCCGCGGACGCCGGCGGCCCGGTGCCGGGCGGTTCGCCGACCCCGGGCCCCGAGCCGACGGTGGCACCCGAAGCCACCACGAAGGCGCCGCCCTCGCCGGAGACCACCGCCCGGCCCCGGCCGCGGCGGTCCACCCAGGAGGCGCCGCCGCCACCGCCGCCGCCGCAGTCGAACACCGTCGTCGGGCCGCGCGTCGAGAACCCGTACGGCGCCGTGCAGGTGGTCATCGAGCTCGACGGCAGCCGCATCGTGGACGTCCGCACGCTGGAGATGCCCGAGACCGAGGCGCGCTCGCAGCAGCTGAGCGCGCTGGCCGAGCCGCAGCTGCGCGCGGAGGCGCTGCGCGAGCAGGGAGCCGACCTCGACACCGTGTCCGGCGCGACGGAGACGAGCGAGAGCTACCGCCGGTCGCTGCGGGCCGCCATCGAGCGGATGAAGCGGGGGGAGCGTGACTGAGCCGCCCGCCGGTGGCGCCGCCCGCGCGGGCCGCGCCTTCCGCGCGGAGGAGTGCATGGGCACGGTCATCAGCGTCGAGCTGGCGGGCGGTGGCTCGCCGGAGCTGCTCGACGAGGTGTTCGCGTGGTTCCACGAGGTGGACGCGCGGTTCAGCACGTACAAACCGGACAGTGAGGTGTGCCGCTTCGACCGCGGCGAGCTGACCCTCGCGGAGGCGTCGCCGGACCTGCGGGCCGTGCTCGCGCGCTGCGCGGACCTCTGGGGCGAGACCGACGGCTTCTTCGACGGGTACGCGACCGGGCGGCTGGACCCCTCCGGCTTCGTCAAGGGCTGGGCCGTGCAGGTCGCCTCGGACCGGCTGCTGGCGGCCGGCGCGGCCGACCACTGCGTCAACGCCGGCGGCGACGTGCGGGTCCGCGGCCACTCGGCGAAGGGCCGGCCGTGGCGGATCGGCATCCGCCATCCGTGGAAGTCGCACACCACGTGCGGCGTCGTCACCGGCACCGACCTCGCCGTCGCGACGTCCGGCGTCTACGAGCGCGGCCACCACGTCGTCGACCCGCGCCGGGGGACGCCGGCGCGGGGGCTGCGGTCGGTCACCGTCGTGGGACGCGACCTCGGGACGGCCGACGCGTACGCGACGGCCGCGGTCGCCATGGGCCGTTCCGGCGTGCGCTGGTTGAGCCGCCGGCCCGGGTACGGTTGCGCGGTCGTCACCGACGACGGCCGGCTGCTGCGGTCGGCGGCCCTACCCCTCGCCGCCTAGCCGTATTACCATGGCAACTTATGACGACGCGTCACAGCCGCCCGTTCCATCGACGTACGCCGTTCGGGGGGTCGACCGGGTACGGGCCGGGCACTACGTTGTCACTCAGCATGGACGTCCCTCCCCGCCACGCCCCCATGCGGGCCGTACCCTGCGACGACGACGAGTTCGCGCGCGGGTCGCCGGCGTGCCCGCATCCCGTGCACGGGATGCGCGGCGGGCGGTCACGCCGCCCGTCGCGCGGTGGAGAGCTGGCGGGGGAGGTGCGGCACGCCGGCCAGCCGGGTCGCCAGGGCGTCCACCACCATGCGCTGCACGGCGTACGAGTCGGGCAACCGCCAGCTGACCTCCTCCGGCGCCAGGATCCAGCGCACCTGCCCCTCGGGCAGCCGGGTCGGCGGTGCCGGCACCCACGAGCCCGGGCCGTGCCGCACCACGTCGAGCGAGGTCTCCAGCTCGGGCCGCAGCGGGTCACCCGGTCGCACGAAGAACATCCACCGCCCGGTCGGCGTCGCGGCCACCGGCCCGCGCACCTGGCCCCGGCCCGGTCCCAGCACACCCGCGTGCAGGCGGGCGGCGGCGAGCACCTGGCGGCCGAGGCCGCTCGGCACCTCGATGACGTCGACCGCGCCGCCCGTCGCGAGCAGCACCGCGTGAGCCCGCTGGCGCCACCAGCCCTCCACGGTGGACAGGTCGGCCGACGCCCGCCGCTCCCAGCCCTCGACGGCGGGGTGGCAGCTCGTCGTCGGGCAGCCGGGCCGTTCGCACGCGAACCGGCCGCCGGCCAGCCACGCGCCGGGTACGACGTCCCATCGATGATCGGCATATCGCACAGCGGCCCGGCGCAGCGCAAGTCGGATGAATGGTGGTTTGATCGTCCACCGCATGGCCAGAAACTCCCTACGTCAGGGTCCGACTCGCCCTAGCAGGTGGTCGGCACCGTATCCCGTATTGACACGCGGTCGTTGCGATTGACAGAGAGCCGAATGCAACTTGCAATCGAAAACTACGAGCGCACCTCGCACAGGAAACGCACTCGATGTGCGATCGGCACAAACGGGTGATATCCGCGACACTGCCCCGCAAGCCCCGAACCAGACAGCCCCTCAACGAGTGAGGGGGGAGGACGGACATGGATGAGCTCCCCATCGGCCGTCGGGTCGCGTACTGGCGTGCCCGGCGCCGCATGTCGCAGCAGGTCTTCGCGGACCGTTTGGGGAAGTCGAAGAGCTGGGTCGACAAGGTCGAGCGGGGCGTCCGCCGGCTCGACAAGTTCTCCGTGGTCTACGAGATCGCCGACGTGCTCCAGCTCGACGTGCAGCTGCTGCTCGGCAAGGACCCGGAGCGCCGCCCCGACGCCGTCAACTGCATCGACCAGGTCGAGGTCGAGGAGATCCGCGCCGCACTCGAACGGTACGACTCCATCAGCGCGTTCTTCGACATCCGGCCCAACCCGCAGCCGCTGACCGAGATGCGCAAGGCGGTCAGCCACGCCTGGCTCACCTTCCAGCACGCCAAGTACGGCGTGCTCGCCCGCGCGCTGCCCAAGCTGCTGCGCGAGGCACAGGCCGCCGACACGGCGTACGCGGGAACGGGTGACGCCCACGGCGCCGCGCACCTGCTCGGGCAGGTGTACCAGATCGCCTCCTCGTCGCTGCGCAAGCTCGGCGAGCACGAGCTGGCCTGGCTCGCCGCCGACCGCGCCATCGCGGTCTCCCAGCGCGCCGGCGATCCGCTGCTCGCCGGCACCGCCACCCACCGCGTCGGCTGCGCGCTGCTGGCCCTCGGGCGGGCCCGGCCGGCGCTGGAGGTCAACGTCAACATCGCCAACCGGCTGGCGCCGGGCGGCGGCAACGACGACCGGCCGGAGCGGTTCTCCGTGTACGGGATGCTGCTGCTGCAGGGTGCGATGGCCTCGGCCCGCATCGGCGACGGCGCCACCGTCCGCGACCTGCTCAACGGCGCCGAGGAGGCCGCCCGCGAGGTGGGCTCCAACCAGAACCACTACTGGACGTGCTTCGGGCCGGCCAACGTGCAGTTGCACCGGGCCGCCGCCTACGTGGAGCTGGGTGAGGGCCCCCGGGCCGTCGAGGTGCACGAGCGGCTCGACCCCGAGGACTTCAACAGCCTGCTGCCCGAGCGCCGGGCCCACCACATGCTCGACATCGCCCGCGGCTACGCCCAGATGGGCGACGTCGAGAAGGCCAGCGAGATGCTGCTGGAAGGCGACCGGCTGGCCCCGTCGGAGATCCGCTGCCGCCCGATCGCGCACGAGGTGATGTCCGACGTCCTGCGCCGCACACGCGGCACCCCGCCGGCGGCGGTCGCCGAGCTGGCCGAACACATGGGGGTCGGGGTTTGACCGGTGTGCTCTACGCGATCTGCTGCGGGTCGCCGATCTCGCGCGGCATCGGCCGCCTCGTCGACCTGGCCAAGCAGCGGGGCTGGGACGTCTGCGTGGTGACCACGCCGGACGGCCGCAAGTTCGTCGACGTGCCGGCGCTGGCCGCCCTCACCGGCCATCCGGTACGCAGCTTCTACAAGAACCCGGGCGACCCGGACGTGCTGCCGCCCCCCGACGCGATGATCGTGGCCCCGGCCACCGTCAACACCGTCAACAAGTGGGCGGTCGGCATCGCCGACACCCTGGCGCTCGGCCTGCTCGTCGAGGGCCAGGGCAAGGGCCTGCCGATCGTGGCGATGCCGTTCACCAACGAGGCGATGGGCTCGCATCCGGCCTTCCGCGACGCCCTCGCGCGGCTGCGCGGCTGGGGCGTCACCGTGCTGTTCGGCGACGACGTGCTGCCCATGCATCCGCCCGGCGAGGGTGTCCAGCTCCTCGACATCTTCCCGTGGCACCTGGCCCTCGACGCGCTCGACGCCCGCACCGTGGGTCTGGCCTAGCGGCCTCGACGGTAAGCTCACCGCCCGTGAGCACGACTGTGGCCGGTGTCGTCGCGGCCCTCGACGAGCGTTACCCGCCCGCGTGGGCCCAGGAGTGGGACCGGGTCGGCCTGGTGGTCGGCGACCCGGACCAACCCGTCGACCGGGTGCTCTGCGTGGTCGACTGCGTGCCGTCGACGGTGGCGGAGGCGCTGGCCGCCGGGGCCGACATGATCGTCGCGCATCATCCGCTGCTGATGCGCGGGGTGTCGTCGGTCGCCGCCACCAGCTACAAAGGACGGATCGTCCACCAGCTGGTCAAGAACGACGTCGCGCTGTTCGCCGCGCACACCAACGCCGACGTGGCCAACCCCGGCGTCTCCGACGCGCTCGCCGCCCGCCTCGGCCTCGTCGACCTGCGGCCGCTCGACCCGCCACCACCCGGGTCGCCCGCGGCCGGCGGCGGCAGGGGCATCGGGCGGATCGGCCGGCTGCCCGCGCCGATGACGCTGGCCGCGCTGGCGGCGCACGCGGCGCGCGTACTCCCGCGGACGGCCTGGGGGGTCCGGGCCGCCGGCGACCCCGACCGGATGATCACGACGGTCGCCGTCTCCGGCGGAGCCGGCGACTCCTTCCTGGGTACGGCGGCCGCGGCGCGGGTCGACGCGTTCCTCACCGCGGACCTGCGCCACCACCCGGCCAGCGAGGCCGTCGCGGGCGGCGGCCCGGCGCTGCTCGACGCGGCGCACTGGGCCACCGAGCGGCCCTGGCTGGACGACGTCGCCGCCTACCTGCGTGACAGGCTTGAGGTGGACGCCCTCGTCTCGGACCTCGACACCGACCCGTGGACGCTGCACGCACAGCCCGACCTCTTCCCTAAGGAGCCACTCCCGTGAAGGCCGAACCCGCCGCGCAGCGCCGCCTGCTGGATCTCCAGGGCATCGACACCGCACTCGCCCAGCTGGCCCACCGGCGCCGGACGCTGCCCGAGCACGCGTCCCTGGAGACGCTGGCGCGGGAGCTGTCGGCCCTGGAGGACGAGCGGGTCCGGGCCCAGGTGGCCGTCGACGACATCGACCGCGACATCGCCCGCCTCGAGAAGGACATCGACCAGGTACGGACCCGCAAGGACCGGGACCAGGCCCGGCTGACCATGGGCAGCGGCCCGGCCCGCGAGCTGGAAGCGCTCCAGCACGAGATGGTGTCGCTGACCCGGCGGCAGACCGAGCTGGAGGACGCCGAGCTGGAGCTGATGGAGCAGCGGGAGACCGCGCAGGCGACCCTCGACGAGGTGGTGGGCCGGCTGTCCGCGCTGCGTGCGACCCGGGCGGAGACCGAGGCCCGCCGCGACGACCTGCTCGCGTCGATCGACGCCGAGGCGCAGGCCCGGGCCGCGGAGCGCGGGCCGGTGGCGTCCGAGATCCCCGGCGACCTGCTCGCGCTGTACGACAAGATCCGCGAGGCGTCCGGCGGCCTCGGCGCGGCGCTGCTCAAGGCGGGCCGGTGCGGCGGCTGCCGGATCGAGCTGTCCGGGGCCGACCGGGCCCGGATCAAGGCGGCGCCGCCGGACGAGGTCGTCCGCTGCGAGGAGTGCCGCCGCATCATGGTCCGCACCGCGGAGTCCGGCCTGTGAGTGCCCCGCGGCGCGTCGTCGTCGAGGCCGACGGCGGAGCGCGCGGCAACCCGGGCCCCGCCGGCTACGGCGCGGTGGTGCGATCGCCGTCCGGTGAGGTGCTGGCCGAGCGGTCGGAGGCGATCGGCATCGCCACCAACAACGTCGCGGAGTACCGCGGCCTGGTCGCGGGCCTGCGAGCGGCACTCGACCTCGGCGCGGCCGAGGTCGAGGTGCGGATGGACTCGAAGCTGGTGGTCGAGCAGATGGCCGGCCGGTGGCAGATCCGCAACGCCAACCTGCGGCCGCTGGCCGCCGAGGCGGCGGCGCTGGTGGCCCGCTTCGACACGGTGACGTTCGGCTGGGTGCCCCGCGAGCGCAACACCCACGCCGACGCCCTGGCCAACGCGGCGATGGACGCCGCGGCCGGCGTCGCGCCGGTGTCGTCGGCCGAGCCGGCGGCGGCGTCCGCGCCGCGCTCGTGGGAGCCCCGCCCGGTGTCGGGGGCGACCCGCATGCTGCTCGTCCGCCACGGCGCGACCGCGCTCACGGCGCAGGGCCGGTACTCGGGCCGCGGCGACGTGCCGCTGTCCACGGTCGGCGAGGCCCAGGCGACCGCGGCCGGTGTCCTGGTCGCGGCCCGCGCGCCGGACGTGGTCGCCGTGGTCACCTCGCCGCTGTCCCGCTGCGTGGCCACCGCGCAGGCGATCGCCGCCGAGCTCGGCGGCGGCGTCCCGGTCCGCGTCGAGCCGGACCTGGTCGAGTGCGACTTCGGGGAGTGGGAGGGCCTGACCTTCGCGGAGGTGCGCACGCGTTGGCCGGTGGAGCTGGACGCGTGGCTGGCCGACCCGTCGGTGGCCCCGCCGTCGGGCGAGTCCTTCACCGCGGTGGCCACCCGGGCCCGTCGCGCGGTGTCGGCGCTGCTGGCGCTCTACCCGTCGAGCGCCGTGGCGGTGGTCTCGCACGTCTCGCCGCTGAAGCTGATCCTCCAGGACGCCCTCGCGGGCGGCCCGGGCTTCCTGCACCGCCTCTACCTGGACGCGGCCGGCGTCTCCACAGTGGACTACTGGCCGGACGGCGGCGTCGCGGTCCGCACGGTCAACGACACGTCGCACCTACGGTGACCGCCCGCGCGCCAGCCACGAGCCCCCCGCGCGGCGGCGAACGTCAGTGGTCGGGCCGCGGCCCCCGGCCGGCCTCTTCCAGGTAGTCGTCGAGGTCGCGCACGGGCCGGTAGCCCTCGGCCAGGGCCCGGCCGATGTCGAGCACGACCCCGTCCGCGAGCTGCGCGACCGCGTAGGGCGTGAGCACCGGCCGCCGCTGGACGCGCACCGCGACGGCCGCCGCGGCCCGCGCCGCGCTGACAGGCACGTGCCGGACGCGGACCCCGGACCCGAGCACGGCCCGGACGACGGCATCCCGCCGGTAGGGCACCGCGTCCGCGATGTTGTACGCACCCGGCGTCCACGGCCGGCCGGCACCCGGCGGACGACCTGAACCGGACGCCGGACGGCCGTCGCCGCCGGCCGCGGGGTTCGGGACCGCGCGGTCGCGGCCGTTCGCGTCGATCGCCATGGGGACGGGCGTGCGGGCGGCGGGGGCCGGGTCGGGTGCCAGGCCGGCGGCGGCGAGGCAGGCGGCCGCCAGGTTCTCGACCGCCGTCAGGCTCATCGGCGTGTCCGGCCCCGGCAGCAGCAGCGTCCGCCCGCGGACCGCCGCCCGCAGCCGCGGCAGCAGGTGCGGGTCGCCGTGCCCGTACACGGCCCGCGGACGCAGTACGACGGCCCCGGCGTCGAGGGCCAGCCGCTCGCCGGCGGCCTTCGTCCGGCCGTAGACCGACCGCCCGCCCGTCGCCGGGTGGTCCTCCCGCACGGGCCGCCCACCCGCCGGCGCGTAGACGCTGGCGCTGCTCACCCAGACCAGCCGCCGCCCGCCCAGCGCACCGAGCAGCCGCGCCGTGCCGCCGGCGTTGACCGCCGCGTAGGCCGCCTCCGCCCCCGGACCCGGCCGGGGATCCCCGACCGCGGCCGCGAGGTGCAGCACCACGTCGACGCCGTCGAGATCCGGCACCCCGGCGGCGGCGTCCCATGGCCGGTGCCCGCCGACCGGCCCGGGCCGCCGCCCCAGACACACCACCTCGTGGCCGGCGGCCGCGGCCGCCCGCGCCACCACCCCGCCGCAAAACCCGCTGGCACCGGTGACCGCCACCCGCGTCACGCCGCGCCTCCGGGTTGCGTGTCGCGTCGCGGCGTGCCTCCGGGTTGCGTGTCGCGTCGCGGCGTGCCTCCGGCTGCCGGCCGCGGCGCGGCCGTGCGTCCGGCCGTCCGGCTGGTCGCGGCGTCGAGGGCGGCCGGCGTCGTCGTGGTCGGGTGGAGCCACAGCTCGCGCCAGCCCGGCAGGGCCGAGCGGCGGTCGACGCGGGCCCGCCCGACCACCGGCCGGCAGGCCCCGAGCGCCGCCAGCGCGTCCGCCAGCTGCGCGCGGGCCAGCGCCGCGCCGGGACAGGCGTGCGGCCCGGCACCGAACACCAGGCTGGCGACCTGGGGCGACACCGCACCACGACGATGGGCACCCGCGGCGTGCCGGGCCACCAGCAGCAACCGGTCGCCGGCGCGGACCGGGCACCCTCCGACGTCGCCCGGCCCCGCCGCCACCCGGGGAAGCACCGGCGTGGGGGCCGTCAGCCGCAGCAGCTCCGCCGCCAGGGCGAGCCGCACCTCGGGATCAGGGTCGAGCGCGCGATCCCACCACCCCTCCTTCGCACACCAGGCGGCCGCCCTGGGGAGCGCCGCGACCGTCGTGTTGACCGCGGCGACCGCCACCATCGCCGCGAGTCCATTCTCGTCCCTCGACGACGGCCCGCTCCGGTTGTCCACAGGCCGTCCGCGGGCGAGCACCGCGGTCAGCGCGGCCGCCGCCCGCCGCGCGCGGCCGGCCGTCCCCGGCCGGCGGACACCCGGCAGATGGGCCCGCGCCGTGGCGGCAGCGGCGGCGCGCGCCGCCCCCGCCAGCTCCAGCGGATCGGCCGCGACGTCCAGCAGCGCGGCCGCCGTCGCCCCCGCCAGCTCCGCGGCCAGCCCGACGACCTCGACCGGTGCGGGCACCGAGCCCCGCAGCCGGCGCTCCAGGACGGACCGCCACACCGGCCGCAGCGCCTCGACCCCCGCGGTCCCGAGCCGCGCCGCCAGCGCGCGCCGCGCCGCCCGGTGCTCCACCCCGGTCTGGTCGAACAGCACCTCCCCGGCCGACACGGCCCGCGCCGCACCGCCGGTCGTCCCCTCGGCCGTACGATCCAGCGGCACGCGCGTCAACGCCGCCACGTACGCCTCCGTCGAGTGGGCCAGCACCATCGACCCGAGCCGCAGCACCGGCCACCGCCGGGTCGCCGCCAGCACCGCGAACAGCACCGGGTGACTGCCCAGGTACACCCGCCGGTCGAACCGCGCGGCCCCGCTCACCGCACGTGCTCCGCCCCCGGCACCTCGGGCCGGTAGCGCCGGTCCCAGTACCACAGCAGCGTCCGCCACGCCCCCCAGGCCCGCAGCCGCCGCAGGCTGTTGTAGACCACCAGGTTCTCCGCCCGGACGACGCGGGACGTCACCCGCCGGGCCCGGTTGAGCAGCTCCACGTCGTCGGACCCGGCCGCGAGCGGCCGCCGGGGCAGGCCGCCGCACCGCTGGTACAGGTCCGCGGTGATCGCCAGGTTGTGGCCGTGCACCAGCACGTACGGCGTCCGGTAGTCGGCCGACCGGTGTGCCCGCCGCCACCGCCCGTAGAGCGCCGCGAGGCGGACGGCGCGCGGGAACACGTACCGCAGGATCCCGACGCCCTCGTCGGCGCGCGGCACGCTCCGCCCGCAGACCATCTCGGCCCCGCCGGCCAGCAGGCCGCGGGCCACCGCGACCCAGTCGGTGGCCGGGCGGCAGTCGGCGTCGGTCCGCAGCAGCAGCGTCGCCCCCATCCCGATGGCGTGCCGGAACCCGGTGTCTGCCGCCGTCCCGGCCCCCGGCTCCGGCTCGTCGAGGACCACCACGGGAAACGGCGCCGGGTACGCGCGCACCACCGCCGCCGTGCCGTCCGTCGACCCGTTGTCGACCACCACGAGCGTGAAGTCGAGGTCGGTCTGCGCGGCGAGCGCGTCCAGCGTCGCCCCGATCCCGGCCGCCTCGTTCAGCGCCGGCACCACCACCGCCAGCACGTCACTCTCCCCACCGGGCGGCGGCGGCCGCCGCGGCCGCGGCCCGGTCGGGTTTGCGGGACCGGCCGGCGGTCGGCACGGCGCCGAAGAGGACGCGGTCCGGCCGCGCCGACCCCATCCGCTCCAGCACCGGCGCCAGGGCGGCGGTCACCGCCGGCCGCGACGCCCCCGGCGCCGGCTGCACCAGCGCCACCAGGGCCTCGTCGCCGTCGCCGACCGGCACGCCGACGAGCACCGCCAGGTCGACCCCGGCGACGTGCAGCGCCGGCTCGTACAGCCCCGGATAGATGTTCTCCGCCCGCCGCAGCACCATGTCCTTGAGCCGCCCGCCCAGCACCACCGCGCCGGACGGGGTGAGCCGGCCGAGGTCGCCGGTCGCCACCCACGCCGGCGGTGGGGAGCCGAGATACCGGGAGAACCGGCCGGGCCCGTCGAGCAGCAGCTGCCCGGAAGCGTCCACAGTGCACCGGACGCCGGGCAGCGGCGGCCCGACCAGGTCGCCGGGCCCCTCGTACGCCTGCTTCTCCGCGGCGCTCACCACCGCCGCCGGGAACAGTTCGGTCAGCGCGTACACCCCGAACGCCTCCGAAGCCCCCGCCGCCCGCAACCGGCCGAGCAGCGACGCCGACACCGGCGCCGATCCACTGTAGAACCGCCCGTGCAGCCGGGGCCGCTCCGCGAGCAGCGACCGCACCGCCGGCGGTGTCAGATAGGTCGCCTGCGGCCGCAGCCGCGCGATCTGCCGGGCCAGCCGGGCCGGCGACCGCGCGGGGAGCGCGACCGGCGCTCCGGACGCCAGCGACGGCACGAGCACGAAGAACGTTCCACCCACGACGGGTACGCCGGCCACCGGCGACACGAGCGAGGCGACGGCGCGCATCCCGGCGCTCAGGCTCGCCCGCGTGTGCACCACGGCGCGCGGGGACGCCGTCGTCCCGGACGTGAAGACGATCACCGCGTCGCCGTCGCCGGAGAACTCCTTCGGCACCGCGCCGCGGGCCCGCGCCAACCGTCCAAGAGAGACGACCGGCCCGAGGGAGGCGAGCGGCGGCAGCGCGAGCCCGGCCCGGCGCGCGAGCGGCCGTGCCCAGCCGGCCACCGACCGGCCGGCCGCGTCGGCGACGACGAGCGCCGGCGCGGCCAGGGCGAGCCGGGCCGCGAGGACGTCGGGCCCGGCCGACGGGTCGAGCACCGCGACCCGCACGCCGAGCCGCCACGCGGCCAGCATCAGCGCCAGCGCGGACCCGCCGGGCCGCACCGCGACCCCCAGCGTGTCACCCGCGGCGAGGCCCTGGGCCCGCAGCCCGATGGCGTACCGGTCGGCGAGGTCGGCCAGCGCGGACCGGGTCAGGCGGCCCACGGCGGGCCGGTCGCCGTCCGGTCCCCGCAGCGACGACAGCAGCTCCGCCAGCATCAGCGCGGATCCGGCGTCAGGACGCCGCTCCCGCGGTCGAGGTACCACAGCGCCGTGCGCCGCAGCCCGTACGCCCGGATGCGCCGCGTCGAGTTCTCCACCACCATCGCGCGGCTGCGCACGATCGCGGGCGTCGTCGCCCGTACCCGGTTGAGGAACGTCCGGTCGGTCGGCGACGGGCGGCGCGGCATGCCGCCGCAGCGCAGGTACACCGCGGGTGTTACGGCCATGTTGTTGCCGGCGTGCATCCGGTACGGCGCGAGGTAGCCCGGCCCCCGGTGCGCGGGCCGGAGCCGGCCGAAGAGCGCCGCCACCGCCACCAGCACGCGGAAGAACGCGCGGCCGGCCGGGCCGTGCTCGTCCCGCCGCGCCACCACGCGGCCGCAGGCCAGGCCGGCTCCCGAGGCCAGGGCGGCGCGCGCCGCGGCCACCCAGCCGGGCCGCGGCAGGCAGTCGGCGTCGGTACGCGCGAGCATCGTCGCCCCGTGCGTGATGGCGTGCCGGAACCCGGTGTCGACGGCCGCGCCGACCCCCTTCTGGGGCTCGCGGATCAGGTGCACGGGCATCGGCGCGTCACGCGCGAAGTCCCGCACCACGTCGGCGGTCGCGTCGGTCGACCCGTTGTCGACGACCAGCAGCGTGAAGTCCACATCGGTCTGCCGGGCCAGCGCGTCCAGTGTGGATCCGATCCGGGCCGCCTCCTCGAAGGCCGGCACCACCACCCACATCACGCCTTCTCCCACACCATCGTCATGACGCTGATGCCGCCGCCGAGCCCGACGAAGAGGACCCGGTCGCCGCCACGCAGCCCCGCGAACACCCGGGCCAGCTGGACGCCGAGCGTGGCCGACGCCACGTTGCCGAGCCGGTCCACGGTCACCACGAGCTTCTCCTTGGGCACGCCGGTGAGCTCGACGAACCGGTCGAGGTACGGCCGGGTCACCTGGTGCACGAGCACGTGAGCGTAGTCGTCCCAGCCGTGCCCCGTGCGCTCCCGGACCCGGTCGAGCACCGACGGGCCGAGGTCCTCGAAGACGCGCCGCAGCTCGTGCCCGTCCCCGGAGAAGTACGTGTGCTCGTCGCCGCGCGGATACCGCGACCCGCCGCTGTTGATGCCGCCCACCGTCCAGTGCGCCGAGCGGGTGACGGTGTCGACGTCGAGGATGCCGCCGCGGTCGACGGGCTCGACGAGCACGGCCGCCCCGGCGTCACCGAACGTGTAGCCGGCGAACGCGCGCCGCAGCTCGGCGGCGTCGCGCACGGTCGGCCGCATCGCGCGGGTCGGCGTCTCACCGGTCACGACCAGCACGCGCGCGGCACGGCCGGCGAGCACGAACGCGCGGGCGGCGTCGATCCCGTTGAGGAAGCTGTTGCAGGCGTTGCTGAGGTCGAGGGCGTGCGCGGAGCCGCCGAGCGCGGCCTGGACGATGTGCGCGGTGGCCGGCTCCGCGACGTCGCGGGTGGCCGAGGCGTACAGCAGGAGATCGACGTCGGCCATGGTCCGCCCGGCCGCGTCGAGGGCCTGGCGCGCCGCGCGGATCGCGAGGGTGGAGGCGTACTCGTCGTCGCGGGCCACGCGCCGGGACTCGATGCCGGTGACCGCGGCGAGCATCCCGGGCGGCAGGCCGACGCCGCCGATCCGCTCCTGCAGCTCCGCGGTGTCGACCGACTGGTCGGGGAGGGCCGCGCCGGCGGAGACGATGCCAACCGGAGGGTGGGTGGTCATGCGGTGCAGCCTTCCGGATCGGCGGTGTCGGTCGGATGAGTAGCCGCACCTACTGCGCCATGGCACCCGTACCCAGGTCAACCCGCCGCTCGGGCAGAACCTCCCGACCTTGACGGGCAACGGATCGACCCCCTACGTTGTCCGCACGAACAGGAAAGAACCCTAACTGTTGTCCCGCCCGCAGGAGTCACGATGCGCAGAACCGCCGCGATAGCGGCCGTTGTCACACTCCTCGTCACCGCCGCCGCCACGCCGGCACAAGCCTCGCACCAGGGCAAGAGCTACCGGCAGGTCGGCTACTTCACCCAGTGGGGCATCTACGGCCGGGCGTTCCCGGTCAAGAAGCTCGACACGTCCGGAGCCGCGGCGCGGCTCACCCACCTCAACTACGCGTTCGGCAACGTCAGCCCCGACGGCCGGTGCTACGTTGACGGCGCGGCTCCCGAGGGCGACGCCTGGGCCGACTACCAGCGGCCGGTCCCCGCGGAGGAGAGCGTCGACGGCGTCGCCGACGCCTGGGGCGAGCCGCTCAACGGCAACTTCGGCCAGCTGCAGAAGCTCAAGGCCAAGCATCCGAAGCTCAAGGTGCTGATCTCGCTCGGCGGCTGGAGCTGGTCGACGCACTTCTCGAACGCCGCGCTCACCGACGCGTCCCGCAAGAAGCTCGTCGCGTCCTGCATCGACCTCTACCTCAAGGGCAACCTGCCCAACCCGGACGGCAGCGCCGGCGGGCCCGGCGCGTTGCGCGGCGTCTTCGACGGCATCGACCTCGACTGGGAGTGGCCGGGCTCACCCGGCGACGTCGACACCGTCTACCGGCCGGAGGACAAGCAGAACTTCACCGCGCTGGTCGCCGAGTTCCGCAAGCAGCTCGACGCGTACGGGAAGACGCAGAAGAAGCGCTTCGAGTTGACGGCGTTCGTGCCGGCCAACCCGGCGGCCATCGACGCCGGCTTCGAGGTGCGCAAGGTCATGAAGAACCTCGACTTCGCGACCGTCCAGGGGTACGACTTCCACGGCACCTGGGAGACCACGGCCAACCAGCAGTCGGCGCTGCGGATCCCCGCGGGGGCACCCGGGCCGTCGTACTCCCTGGAGACCACGGTCGACGCGTGGCTGGACCGCGGCGCGCCGCGCGACAAGCTCGTCGTCGGCATCCCGTACTACGGCCGTGGCTGGGCCGGCGTGACCGGCGGGCGGAACGGGCTCTTCGGCACCTCGACCGGCGGCGCGGCGCCGGCCACGTTCGACGCGGGGTACGAGGACTGGAAGGTGCTCAAGACCAAGATCGGCACCGACGGCTACCGGGTCTACCGGGACCTGCGGGCCGGCACCGCCTGGCTCTACAACGGCGACACGTTCTGGACGTACGACGACCCGGTCGTGCTGCTCCAGAAGGCGCTCTGGATCCGGAGCGAGCGGCTCGGCGGCGCGATGGTCTGGTCGCTGGACGGCGACGACGACAACGCCACCCTCACCAAGACGCTTCATCTAGGTCTCTGGACGCCCTGACGCAATGCGCTGTTCGGCGCAGATCGATCGCCGTTCGGCGCGTCGGCTCCGCCGAACAACGTGACGTGCGTCACTGAACGGATAACCTCCGGCCGTCTGACAGATCCATGACGGCCGGAGGTTTGTCATGAGCGATCACCAATCGGGGGCCCACGAACGCCCCGCCGTGGTGAAGGCCAAGGACAAGAGCCCCTGGAACTGGCTCCTGTTCGTGCCGATCGTCGTACCCCTGCTGACGCCGCTGTTCAACCACGACTCCCCGCGGCTGTTCGGGTTCCCGACGTTCTACTGGCTGCAGCTCGCGTTCATCGCCCTGGGTGTCGGCACCACCACCGTCGTCTACCAGATGACGAAGCGTCGCGCCGCGGATCCCGCGGCGGAGAAGCGGCGGTGAGCGGGATGGGCGACCACGTCACCGAGATCGTCATCTTCACCGTCCTGTTCCTGCTGGTCAGCGGCATGGGCTTCGTCGCGGCGCGGTGGCGCGCGCCGGACGACATGGCCCACCTCGACGAGTGGGGGCTGGGCGGACGCAGCTTCGGCGGCTGGATCACCTGGTTCCTGGTCGGCGGCGACCTCTACACCGCGTACACGTTCGTCGCCGTGCCGGCCCTGCTCTTCGGCGCCGGCGCGGCCGGGTTCTTCGCCGTCCCGTACACGATCATCATCTATCCGCTGGTGTTCCTGGTGCTCGTCCGGCTCTGGTCGGTGTCGCACCGGCACGGCTTCGTGACACCCGCCGACTTCGTGCGGTCGCGGTTCCAGTCGCCGACGCTCGCGCTGCTGGTCGCGATCACCGGAATCGTGGCGACGATGCCGTACATCGCGCTCCAGCTCGTCGGCATCGAGGCCGTGCTGAAGACCATGGGGGTGACGGGGGAGAGCGCGTTCGCCCGGCACCTGCCGATCATCGTGGCGTTCGCGATCCTGGCGGCGTACACGTACCAGTCCGGGCTCCGCGCGCCGGCGCTGATCGCGTTCGTCAAGGACACGCTGATCTACGTCGTGATCCTGGTGGCGATCCTCTACCTGCCGTACAAGCTCGGCGGCTGGGGTGCGATCTTCGACGCCGCGGACGCGAAGTTCGACGCGTCACCCGCCGCCGGCGACGGGCTCCTGCTCACTGCCAACAACCAGTGGCAGTACGTCACCCTGGCGCTCGGATCGGCGCTGGCGCTGTTCCTCTACCCGCACAGCCTCACCGGGGTCCTGGCCAGCCGCAACCGCGACGTGATCAAACGGAACATGTCGGCGCTTCCCGCGTACAGCCTGCTGCTGGGTTTGATCGCCCTGCTCGGCTACATGGCGATCGCGGCCGGGGTGAAGCCGCTGCCCGGCGCGTCGCCGGGGTCGGTGGACAGCAACACGGTGGTGCCGGTGCTGTTCGACCAGCAGTTCCCGTCCTGGTTCGCGGGGATCGCGTTCGCGGCCATCGGCATCGGCGCGCTGGTCCCGGCCGCGATCATGTCGATCGCCGCGGCCAACCTGTTCACCCGCAACATCTACAAGGAGTACCTGAAGCGCGACGCCACCCCGGCCCAGGAGGCCAACGTCTCGAAGATCACCTCCCTGGTCGTCAAGATCGGCGCGGTCGCCTGCATCGTCTTCCTGGACCCGCAGTTCTCGATCGACCTCCAGCTCATCGGGGGCGTGATCATCCTGCAGACGCTGCCGGCGGTGGCGCTGGGCATCTACACCCGCTGGTTCCACCGCGGCGGGCTGATCACGGGCTGGCTGGCCGGCATGGGCCTCGGCATGTGGATGCTCTACCAGATCCCGAACCCGGCCACGGGCCGAGCCCACTTCGGCGGCTCGGCGTTCCCGCTGGACGGCTTCGGCCTCCCGACGTCGAAGACGGTGTACGTGGGGTTGGTCGCGGTGGCGGTCAACCTGCTGGTGGCCGCGCTGGTCACGCTGGCCCTCCGCGCGGCGAAGGTCCCGGACGGCGGCGACGGCACGGAACCGGACGACTACTTCGCCGACGAGGGCGACCCGCGGGTCACGGTCCCGGCCCAGCCGGCGGGCACCGACCCCGACCTGGACCCGGCCCCGTCACCCAAGGTCTGACCGCCTCGGCGGTCCCGGGATTCCGGAGTGTGGGGTGGCCCGGCCGGGGCCGGGCCACCCCACATCGGTCGACGCGGAGGGAAAGCCGCTCGTGGGACGAACGGCCTCGAAGCGATTCGTCGCGGTGTCACGGCCGGATCCTCGCACGCCGCACGGTTACCCGTCCTCGCCGAGCCGGCGGCGCGGACGTCGATCATCCTGGGTGCCGGCGTGAGGCCATTACCAGACAACGTGCAGATGCCGAAGGCCGCGGAACAGTGCGCCGCCGACATCCTGGGGGGTGAAGCCGTCGGCGAGGCGCAGCCCCGGCATCCGGTCGAGCAGCCGCTCCAACACGGAGGTGATTTCGAGCTGTGACAGCTCGCTGCCCAGGCACAGGTGGATGCCATGCCCGAACGCGAACTGCTTGACGGACTTCGCCCTGTGCACGTCGAAATCCGCCGCGTCGGGGCCGAACGCCGCCTCGTCGAGGTTCGCCGATTCGAGGCTGATGACGACGCGGCTGCCGGCTGGCACGGTGACCCCGTCGATCGCGGTGTCGGCGATCGCTTTGCGCATGACCCACCGAATCGCGGTGCAATGGCGCAGCCCCTCGTCCCGCGCCGACGCGATGAGCGAGCGATCGGCCACGAGCTCTTCCCACCGGGTTCGCTGGGCGAGCAGCTGGTACACGGTCCAGCCGATGGTGTGCGCGGTACTTTCCAGGCCGGCCACGAAGACCTGGAAGGTGTGGAACGCGACCTCGCGGTCGGTGAGGCGGCGGCCGTTGTGCTCAGCCATGACGAGCCGGGACAGGATGTCGTCTGCTTTGTCAGGCTCGGTGCGGCGAGCGATGGCCAGCCGGGTCAGGTATTCCTCGAGCTCGATCCATGAGGGAACGGCGAAGAAATCGCCCGGAGCGTGGGCCGCCATGTCCAGGCACAGGTCGGCCACATATGACCAGTCGGCCTCCGGTATGCCGACGAGGCGACCGATGACCGAGGACGTGAGCGGCATGGCAAGGTCGGTGACGATGTCCGCTGGCCCACCGGGCGGAAGTCGGTCGATCAAGGTATCCACAAGCTCGCCGATCCAGGGCAGGGCGTTCACCATCGCCTTTCGCTGGAACGCCGGACGCAGGACTCCACGCAGGAAGGTGTGCTCAGGCGGGTCGCTCTGCGTGATGAGGGCCGGAACGACCTCGCTGCCCGTGTGCAGGATGAAGTTCCCCGCGTTGCTCAAAGACGCATGGTCGAGCAGCGCCTGCCGCGTCGCCTCGTGGGTGGTCACCAGCAGCAGTCCGGGAGCGATCTCGGACACTGGGCAGCCGGTGGCCCGGTAGGCGGCGAGACCGGCTCGCGCCTGTACGGACGTGTCATCGGCCAGGGGATTGTACGGTTCGGTGATCATCGCGTCTCCCACCGGAGGGTCGAGGGGGCAAGCAGGACCGACGATTGGGAAGCTCACAGGCGACGGAAGAGGCGCCAGCGCTGCAGGACCTGATGAACCGTAAAAGTCCGAGATCATCATCGTCAAGGGGCCATGTAGCGGCGCCGCGATCGGTGACCGGCACGGATGCTCGACAACGCGGAGGGCCGGTTGGCGGGCTGGAGCCCGGCGGACCGGCAGCGTTCGTTCGTGGCGGGGACGGCGCCGGGCCGGTCTGGCAACGGGGTCGCCGTCAGTGGAACGCGTCGATCAGCAGGTAGATGCCGATGCCCGTGCCGAACAGGACGATGACGGCTTTCAGGACGCCGCCGCGGAGCCGCCGGGCGAGCCGCGCACCGGCGTACCCACCGATGATCGTCGCGGGGGCGAGAACCGCGACCGTCGCCCAATTGACCGGCCCGAAAAGCGCGAAAACCACCACGGTCGTGAGCCCGACAGCGGCGGAAAGCACGTTCTTCACGGCCGTGACCCGCGCGAGCGTCTCGTCCAGCACGAGCGCGAGCCCGGCGACGAACATGACCCCCAGCGCGGCGCCGAAGTATCCACCGTAGACACTCCCGACCGCCACCATCCCCTGCAGCGCCGCCCGCTGCCGCCGCGGCCCCATCTGCGCCGGATGCCCGACCACCCGCCGCAACTGGTCCTGAAAGGCGAGCACCGCGGTGGCCCCCAACACCAGGAACGGCACCACCCGCTCGAACGCCCGCTGCGGCGTGAGCAGCAGGATCGCGCACCCACCCACGGCGCCGGCGACGGCGGTGGGCAGGAGCCAGAGGGTACGCCGCACCTGCCCGCGCAGGTCGTGCCGGCTGCCGACGACGCTGGCGAGGTATCCGGGGCAGACGGACACGCTGTTGCTGACGTTCGCCGGCACGGGGGCGAGCCCCACCCCGAGCAGCGCCGGGAAGGTGATCAGCGACCCACCACCGGCGATCGCGTTCACCGCCCCCGCGGCCAGCCCGGCGGCGACGAGCAACACGGCGTGCGAAAGATCCATCGCCAGCGAGATTAGTCGTACGGGTAGGATGGGGCACGACGGACGAGTCGGCCGGGCGGTCGCGTCGGTGGCCCCAACCAGGCTGCCGCCGAGGAACGTCCGGACTCCACAGGGCAGGGTGGTTGTTAACGGCAACCCGGGGCGACCCGCGGGAAAGTGCCACAGAAAACAGACCGCCAGGTTCGACCTGGTAAGGGTGAAACGGCGGGGTAAGAGCCCACCAGCGCGCCGGGCGACCGGCGCGGCTCGGTAAACCCCACCCGGAGCAAGGCCAAAAGGGCGGGGCAACCCGCCTGCGCAGGCGTTCGAGGGCGGCCCGCCCGAGCCTGCGGGTAGGCCGCTGGAGCCTGCCGGCAACGGCAGGCCGAGATGGATGGCCGCCACCGCCGCCACGGCGGCGGTACAGAATCCGGCGTACAGGCCGACTCGTCCGTCACCCGCCTTGTCATGGCCGCTGACCTGCTGATTCGTACGTCAGTACCGGTCGACGTTGGTGGATGTTGGTCGTTTGACGGCCCCGTGACGGCCCAGACGGCCCAGAGAGGCCCGGCGGAGATCATCTTCGCTACCCGCCGGAGGCATCGCCATTGACGCCGCGTACCGGCGGCCCGTCGGGCGGCGGGTCGCGGTCGTCCGGCGCCGGCCGGCGGGGCGTCCGGCCACCGTAGCGGGTCGCTCGCCGCCTGCTGCTCGGTGTCCGCTGTCCATGGTTTGCCGGGCTTCGGCGTGTCCACTGGAGGTTCGCGCGGGCCGGGTCGGTGCCCGCAGACGGGCCCCGGGATGACGACCGCTACCCACGATGAAATGGCTCAATGAATGGAGACCGGGGCGCCTATGCGTCACTCGCGAGGAGCAGATCCTTGACTCCGCGGAGGCCGACCCTTCCGTCCGCTGGCGGTCGGCCCGACCCCGCGATGGCACCAAGGACAGCGGTGAGCTGCGCCGCGAACGGGTTCACGGGCGTGAAGTCAAGTCGTTGACCATTGACCTGAATCTCGCCAGCTCCGTCGTGACCCAATGTTCCGTGGCAGACCGCGATACCGCGTTCGCCGAATATCTCCACTCGGTGGTACGTGTCGAACTGCACCGAACTCGTGACCTCGACGGTCGTGCCCGTCGGCAGCTGCGCGGCGATGATGGCAGTCTCGTCATGCGGCCCATGCCAAACAGAGTTACTCAGCACTGCCCTGAATTGTGCCCAGTCGCCGGTGTAGCCCGTGAACCAGCGAGCGAGGTCCAGGCAGTGGGTCCCGACGCCCGCCAAGGACCACCACTTGCCAACCTCGTCCCGCGCGCGCCAGTTGGAGTCGTCCTTCTGGGGCCACGACCACATCGCCCTGATATGCCTGATGGTGCCGATATCGCCATTCCGAAGCCTCGACAGTAGCTCTTTGTGCCCCGCATGCGACCGGAGGTGGTAACCGGTCGCGAGGACCAATCTCGACGCCTCGGCGAGGTCGACGAGAGCTTGAGCCTCCGACACGCTCACCGTCATGGGCTTCTCGAGCAGGACGTGCTTCCCCGCACGCAGGCACGCCTGTGCATGCGAGAAGTGCACCTTGTCAGGTGAGGCGACGATCACGAGGTCGACGGCGGGGTCAGCCACGAAGGCGGCGAGGTCCGTGTACGGCCGCGCGTCCTGCGCGCCGAGGCGCACAAGGAATTCCTTGGCGGTTGACTCTTGCCGTGAAAGAGAGGCCACCAACCGCGTGTCCGACAGTGAGGTCGCTGTCGGGCCGTGTACTGCGGCGATGGCTCCCGTGCCGATAATGCCGATGCCAGTCCGGCTCATACGTCGGTCTCCGTCAGCCACTCGAATATGACGCGCTGGGACGCGGTCAACTCGTTGAATTCATCGAACATGGTCTTTGCGTTCTTGCTGACCGTAAGCCAGGCACAGCAGCTCCTCGAAGTTAAGCGGGGTTGAGATGCTTGCGGTGAGTGATGGTCATCCGGCGGCGGACCTCGGTGACGGCGCGGTTGGCCAGCTGCACGACGTGGAATGGTCCACGACCAGTATCGCGTATGGCAGGGCCTCATGGACGGCGTCGACGGTGGTGGTCCTGGACCTGGCATCAGCCCAGCACGAACTGCGTCCGGCATCCGCGTGTCCGCTACCCCCTGCCGAGCGGCGGGCTCGATGACCTGGCCGGCGCCGGACCAGGGGCGGCGCTGCTGCCTGAGGCAGGACGACGCCGTGTGAACGACTGCCGAATGCTGGGCAGCATGGCGGCCACCGACCGCCGGCGCGGCTCGCTTGTAGACACCCGCGTCGACCACTCCCCGGACCGTATGGCTTCTGCGACGTCGCTCCACCGCCGGGGGTCCAGGACTGCGCGGCGCCGCTCCCGGCGCAGCTCCGCGTCGAGTCGCCTCGCCGCGTCTTGGGAGTAGATTCCCTCCAGGCTCGGATGACGGTTGATGATCTCTTGCCGGCGACCGTCAATGAGCGCGTGGTCGTCGGCGGAGCGATCAGCCGCGGAAATCGGCACTCGTGGTTCGGGTTCAACCCACACATTGGAGTACAGCTGACGCGCCCACTGCAGGTCGCATTGGATCTGGGCGCGGCCGGCCGGAGACAACCAGCTGTTGGCGTTGAGATCCCGCTGGAGAACATCAATGGCGGCGAGCCCGACGTCCTGCCGAGGAACGTTCGGATCGAGGACCTGCGGAGGGACCTGCTCGTGGTCTACCAAGGTTCTCGTAGTTGAAAAGTCCGTCACCGCAGTGCTCGTTGATGAAACGGATGACCTTCTCGAGTGTGGAGCTGGGCTGGGCATGTGCAACCTCCCCGTGGGATGCGGACTTCGCTGGCCGGCCTACGGATCCAGCCATGCTGTGGTTCACCACCACCACGTTTGGATCAAGCTGATCCGCCGCAATCCGCACATGCTCGCGCGTGCGGCGGTGGCGGGCGCCGAGGAGATCGCCGAAACTCGCCACCGCCCCCTGTGCCCCGGATGTTGGCCCGGAGGGATCAGAGCGGACGCTGTTGCTGTCTGCGCGCGTGTCTTGAGGCCGAACACCCGTTGCCGGCCGTGTTCCTAGAATCAGGTCGCGGCAGGTTGATGGTGTTGGACAGGGCGAGGCGCCAGCGGAAGGGCCACGAGCATGATCGATCCGCAACAGCTTCGAGAGGCGAAGCAGGCGCTCGGCAGGCGGCTCCGTGACCTGCGAACCGCTCGTGGTCTTCGGCAAAAGGATGTCGCAGAGCGGGTCGTCAGCACGCGTAGCACGGTGGCGAACGTCGAGACTGGCCGGCAGGTGGTCGACCGGATCTTCTGGCAGCAGTGCGACGCCCTGCTCCAGGCAGGAGGGCAGCTGATCGACGAGTACGACGCGTACCGCCGGCTGGAGCAGCAGCACCGCGCGGAGCGGGACGAGGCGGCGCGCCGGGCCAGGTGGGGTGTGGCCGCGCGGAGCGGGACCAGCCCGGAGCAGCCTGGCTGCGACCTCCTGGCGGTTCGCCAGCGGTTTGTGCTCGAACCGCGGACGAACGGTGATACTTCGCTGGCGTCCGTGTCCCTGCTGGACCAGGCTGCGCACGGAGCTTGGGAAGGGCTTCCTCTGACCGCGCTCGGCGGCCGGTTTTTCCCCGGCGTGGCCGTCGATGTGGAGGCGTATCCGGCTGTCGACGAAGGGAGGATCGTCGCGACGATCCCCATGTCCGATGCCGGCTGGCGTTGGCAGCGTTCCCCGCAGCGTCGGCTCGTCGCCGGCCGGGTCGGCACGGCCACGGGCGACAGCCTGTTCGCGCTGGACTCCCGCCAAGCGTCGCGGCGCCTGGTTGACGTCGGCAACGACGCTCGCCTGATCATTCCCCGCGCCTACCGGCTCGACGCGATCACCGCGGCGCTGCTGTGGGCCGTGGCGAACCTCGATCAGGCACTGCTGCTCGATGACGCCCGGCTGGAAGCATCGCGGATCGCCGCTGCGCAGTACAGCCGACTGACCCGCTCTGCCGTCAGCGGCGACTTCGCGGAGGGCTTGGACGCCGTGTCACGGATGTGGCTCGGCTCCGCTTTCTGTGCCGACCACATCAGCCGCCACTCGGCCGACCTCGTCGAAACCCCCACCTACTGGACACGCGAACAGCATGGCGAGGAGGCCAGCACCTGGCTGCTGTTCGGGCACAAGCTCCGCTACCTCGAGACAACCGCCGGATGGTTCGTCAGCAGCTCCGAGCGTGCGATGAGAATGTTCTGTGTCCCCCCGGCCGCCGTGGGGACGTCGACAGAATCGGAACGGATCCTCCTGCTGCTGGCGGTCGCGCTGATGGAGTCGTTCGGCATCGGCGTCGCCGTCACCGACGAGCGGGAGTACGGTGCGCTTCCGGGCCTCGTCCTGACTGCGCGCCGCGCCATCGTCGCCAACTGGATCCGGGCGGACGGCGTCTGGCACGTCGACGTCACCGACCAGCGCTCCGCCCTGTCCGATTACCGCGACGCCGTCGAGCACGTGCGCGCTCATTCCGTCATCGCCGCTGACGGCGCCGGTGGCCGCCTGCACGCTCTGGCCGACTACCTTGATCTCGACTGGGCGTGGCTCCGGACCCGCTGCGCCGAGCTCGGCGAATACGGCCTGGCTGGAATCGCGGAACCTCGAAGCCGCCTGCTCTCCCTCGACGGCGCCGACCGCGCGTGCCGGTTCGTCGCCTCGCTGCCGTAATACGTTCCCCGCATCGACCACCCGACCGCCGGAAGGATCCTCCGTGTCTGTGACCCCGATAGCCACCGCTCCACGGGTGGTGATTTTCGGCCTTGGCGGCACCATCGCTATGAGCAGCGACAACGGGCACGCTGTCGTCCCGGCCTTGACTCCCCGGCAACTCGTCGACGCGGTACCAGGACTCGCGGCGACCGCGATCGACATCGAGGTGGTCGACTTCCGCCGCCGCCCCGGCGCGTCCCTCACCTTCGGCGACCTCACCGAACTCGCCACGACCGCCGCCCAGGCGCTGGCCGCCGGCGCCGCTGGCGTCGTCGTCACCCAGGGCACCGACACGATCGAAGAGACCGCGTACCTGCTGGACCTGCTCCACCGCCGACCCGAACCCGTCGTTGTCACCGGTGCCATGCGCAACCCCACCCTCGCCGGCGCCGACGGCCCGGCCAACCTCCTCGCCGCCGTCCACACCGCCGCCGCCCCTGCCGCTCGCAACCAGGGCTGCCTCGTCGTCCTCGCCGACGAGATCCACGCCGCCCGTTGGGTCACCAAGACTCACTCCACCAGCGGCGCCACCTTCCGCTCGCTGGACGCCGGCCCACTGGGATATGTCGTCGAAGGCACGGCGCGGATGCTGACCCGGGTACCGCACCGGCTGACCATCCCGGCTCCGGCACAGCAGGCCACCGTCGGCCTCTACACCACCACCTTCGATGACGACGCCACCGTCCTCGACGCCATCGGCACCCGCGTCGACGGGCTCGTCGTCGCTGGCTTCGGTGTCGGCCACGTGCCCGAATCGCTTGTCGGCACCCTCACCATGCTCGCCGCGCGAATCCCGGTCGTCCTCGCCTCCCGCACCCCAGCCGGACCGACTCTCACCCGTACCTATGGCTTTCCCGGCTCCGAACAGGACCTTCTCGGCCGTGGCCTCATACCCGCCGGCTGGCTCCATCCCTATAAAGCGCGCGTTCTGCTGTGGACCCTTCTCGCCGCCGGAGCGGAACGCCAGCACATCGCGGCGGCGATCACAGCCGCCGGCCTGGCGGATCCCACCGGCTGGCCGTGGCCGACAACCAGCGACGGCGACGATCAACAGGAGATGAGCACCAAGGATGCGTAGCCATCACCTCACCCCCGGACGCATGATCGGCGTTGTCTTCGACCACGGCGACGATTTCCACAGCGCACTCGCGGACGCCTGCCGCGTCCACGACATCCGGCAGGGTTACATCCCGATGTTCATCGCCGGCCTGTCCACCGCGAAGATTGTCGGCACGTGCCAGCGCCTCGACGACCCCCATGCCCCCGTCTGGTCGCACGTCGAAGTGACCAACATCGAAGCGCTCGGCGGCGGCACCATCGCCTGGGACGAGACAACCCAGTCGATCAAACCCCACATCCACATCACCGTTGGCCTCAAAGAACACAGCGCGACCGCCCACACCAGCCATCTACTCAGCGGTACGGTGCAATTCCTCACCGAGATGCTTGTCATTGAAGTAGCCGCACCGGCGATGCGACGCGTGCCGAATCCCGCGTTGTACGACGTACCGCAGCTGCGTTTCGAGTCGACAGACGGCTGACAAACGATCAGTCGATCATGTTTGAGAAAGCTCCGTCCAAGCGGGGGGAATTCAGGGTCGTCTCCACCGCGGACACGCGGGCCCGCCACACGCGTAAGTCCGGCACCGAAGCGGCTGTTGTGACGCCGTGGTGCGCGATGGCGTGCCGGGCCAGCGCCATTCCGAGTCGGATCCCTTCCTTCAGCCGCCGTGGGTCGAGCGCGACGGCGGCGAGCACGCCTGCGACAAAGGTGTCCCCGCCGCCATCGGTGACGACCCGCCCGGCAGTCGACTGGGTATGCGAGTGTGGCTCCGCCACGAGCACGCCCTTGCGGTTCTCGTAGGTGCGCGCGCCAGCCGCCGTCTGGACGATCACGACGGCGCCGGGCGGCATACGCCGTAACAGCCGTTCAGCTATACCTTCGTCGGTGTGCTCCGTACGACGCAGCGCCGCCAGCTCTGCCGATGCGAGATACAGGTAGTCGGCGAGGTCGAAGATTCTGCCGATGTTCGGGTCCGCGACGGTGCACCAGGCCCGTCCCGGGGCGAGAGAGATCCGTAACTGGGGGTTGCGCTGACGTGCGGCGCGTAGCAGCGCGAGCAGCGCGGCCGGCGTCGCAGGGTCCAGGAACGGTGTCACGTGGACTACGGCCGCCTCGGCGATGTACTCGACGACCGCATCCTGGTCGCGGTCAAGGTGGTGCGCCATCTCGGCGTTCGCACCCTCATGCGTCAGCACCGCGCGGTCCCCGCCTGCCGCCAGGGTGAGGCAGATGCCGCCGACCGTCCGGCGGTTCGCGACCAGGTGGTGCTCGACACCATGGTCGGCGAGCGCCTGGAGGTGGGTGACAGAGCCGGGTGTGTCGCCGGCGACGCCGACGTAGCCGAGACGCAGCGCTCGGCGCGTGGCGGCGACGGCGGTGATGGTCTTGTAGGCGGAACCACCGAGCCTGACCTGGGAGACGTGCGGGAGGGCGACCCCGAGGGCCAGCCTCATCGTGGCCGCGTCGACGCGTCGTTCTCCCCCCGACATCAGGGGCTGTCCGACGAGGCGCGCAAGGCGGGGGAGCAGCGTGGCGGGAGGGTCCTGGACGACGCAGGTGGCGTTCAACGCGCCGAGGGCGACGACAAGTGGGCGGCGGTCGCGGGCCGACCCATTCGCCAGATAGCCAACCATCAGCAGGCCAACCGCGACGCCCGGCCGGCAAAGCCACTGGTACGCCGAGCGCGTCGCTCACGTACATCGCGACGATGCCTCTGGCGAGCACGGCCATCGGTGACGAGGCGCCGGCCCTCGGCGCCCCGGGATTTCCGGCGTTCGACCGATCCCAGTCCACCGCACGCTGCGCCACCACCCGCCGCGCGCCGCGCCGGTGAGACGTGGCGCCGAGGCCGGTCGACCGCGAGGCGGGGCCGCCGGTGCCACCCCCGAAAGCCGAACCCGGCGCGTCCGCGTGTGAAGAGCAGGACGACTCCCGCACCACCGGAGGGGAGCCGAGTCAAACGCTGTCCACGAACGTCACAGCGCACCGCCGGACCGCACCGAGGACCGGCGGTGGCGCGTCCACCGGTGCGGAGCAAGACGAGCACTCCCGCACCACCGGAGCGGAGCCGAGTCGCACGCTGTCCACGAGCGTCGCGCCGAGGGCCGCGGTGGTTCGTTCGCGGTGCGGAGCGAAGGCGGGAGGTCATGCGGTGTCGGGGGTCGGGTTGGGGGTGACGCGGAGCGTCGCTCGTTCGGCGCGGGTGATCGGGCCTGCGGGCCAGGCGGCGACCAGGGCCCCCGTGGCGACCGCGGTGCCGGCCAGGAGGAAGGCCCATGGGACCCCGGCCCGGTCGACCAGCCAGCCGGCGGCGG
>Ga0164243_10002064_pt1 | contig 33604 bp, 29 predicted proteins | sample OricompcompostOP_FD_108781 | JGI IMG/M metagenome (GOLD analysis project Ga0164243, IMG submission 108781) | Organic Plus compost microbial communities from Emeryville, California, USA - Original compost - Organic plus compost (OP) | ecosystem: Engineered > Solid waste > Mixed feedstock >... | reverse complement strand
TTGATTTTTAACAGATCGCATTAACCAAAACGATTCAAAGTTATGAAAAAACGACTCGTTAACCAGTTAATTTACGGGTTTATGAGAGTAGGATTGCTGCCATTATTGCTTATTCTTAGCCTGGGCGCCGTCATATACGCCAAGCCTACCAACGGGCAACCGGTTCTGAACCGGCGGGTAACCGTGGCTGCAGACCAACGTGAAATACGCACTATCCTCAATGAATTGAGCCGCCAGGCCGAAATCAAGTTTGTATACAGTTCGCAGAAAATCCCCACCCGGAAAAAGGTAACCCTGCAGGCCAGAGACCAGCGGCTGGGGGATGTACTGCATACCATATTCACTCCCCTTAATATCTTCTATTATGTATCTGGTACTCAAATCGTACTGATGCGTAAGGGCGATGACGGTGAGGGTACATCAAACACCAAGGAAGAGCACGGGAACGGCACTTCCTATGTGGAAGAAGACCCGTTTAAAACGGTAAGCGGCCATGTTACCAATACCATCGGCGACCCGCTGGCCGGTGTATCTGTAACCGTTAGAGGAACCAGTCGCGGTACCAGCACCGGAACAAACGGTACTTACAGCATCAATGTGGAAGTGGGTGAAACGCTTGATTTTACCATGGTAGGGTACAGGGTGTATTCTGCAAGAGTGGGAGAGGCCAATACCATCAACGTGCAACTGGAAGCCGAAATATCGAACCTGAATGAAATAGTGGTAGTAGGTTATGGTACCCAGAAGCGTACCAATCTTACCGGAGCCATTGCTTCAGTAAACAGCAAGACCATCAACGAATTGCCCGTTGCCAGCGTGGAGCAGGCTTTGCAGGGACGTGTAGCCGGTTTAACGGTGACGAATAACGGTGGCCCCGGTACATCGCCGATTGTACGCATTCGCGGTATCAGCTCTATCAGCTTCGCTTCTGACCCGCTGTATGTGGTGGACGGTTTTCCTACAGGTAATCTTTCCAACTTCGACAGCCGCGATATTGAACAGGTGGAAGTATTGAAAGACGCGAGTGCCGCAGCCATCTATGGTTCAAGGGCTACCAATGGTGTAATTCTTATTACAACCAAAAAAGGCCGTCGCGATGGCAAACTGCGCGTTAACCTCGATTCCTACATCGGCACACAAAGCCCGTGGAAAAAAATTGATTTGCTGAATACCGAGCAATACCTGGTGTATGAAAGAATGTTGAACGGCAATGCAGGCATCGGATTACCGCCCCGCCTGGATCCCGCCAACTTTAATCAGCCTATCTATGACGGTGCTACGCAAACGTATGCACAAACCAATACCGACTGGCAGGACGCTTATTTCAAGAACGGCATTATCACCCAGCACAATATTTCTGTAGCCGGTGGCAACGACAAATCGCGTTTCTATTCTTCTGCCGGTTATTTCAAACAGGAAGCCATTGTGCAGGCATTAAATTATGAGAGAGGCAATTTCCGCATCAACTCTGATCATAACATCAGCAAAATGTTCACCTTTGGTGAAAACCTTTTCCTCTCTTACTCCGACCAGTACTACGACAATACGGGAGGCAACCGTACGCGCCTGGTAAATGTGATACGCAGCCTTCCTTACCTGCCTGTGTATGACCCCACCACATTGGGTGGCTTCCGCAATGCAGAGAACAGCTTCGATGGCGCCGACCCCACCAACCCGGTGGAAGACGCCATTCTGCTGGGACAGGCAAAAAGAAAAACGATCAAATTGCTGGGTACTGCCTATGTGCAGGTGAACCTTACGCCGTGGCTGAACTTCCGCTCCACTTTTGGCGTAGACTATGCCAATACACAGGATGAGCAGTTTTCACCCATATTCAACGATAAGGGAAGAAGCGCTGCTGTTTCTACCATCATTAACCAGCGCATCTCTTCCACCACTTTGCTGTTTACCCAGCAACTGACCTTCGATAAAACCTTTGGCGACCACCATGTGAATGTAACTGCCGTAATGGAAAGGCAGGGTAACAGATCGTTGACGCAGGATGCACGTGGCAACCAGAACTCGAATGAAATACGCACATTGTTTGGCGCTACCAATATTCAAACGTCGAGCGAACTGGGAGAGAACCTGATTATATCTTATATCGGCCGTGTGAATTATGAATTTGCCGGAAAATATCTGTTGAGTGCTGCCATTCGCCGTGACGGATTGTCCGTATGGGCGCCGGGCAGAAAATTCGCCAACTTCCCCTCCGCATCCATTGGCTGGCGTATAGACCAGGAAAACTTTATGCGGAACGTTCCTGCCATATCCGAACTGAAACTGCGTGCAGGGTATGGTTCTACCGGTCTGAACGGTGTGGTGCTGGGCAACTATCCCTGGCAGGCAGTAGTACAGGCCAACAATACCAGCTATCCTTTTGGCAGTGCGCAACGCATCGGCAACGGTTCCTACTACAATGCACTGGCCAACGAAGCGCTGGAATGGGAAACTACCAAACAGTTCAACGTGGGTGTTGACCTGGGATTGCTGAATAACAGGATCACCATGGTGGTTGATTACTACCATCGTAAAACAGATAACCTGATCCTTACCGTTCCTACGCCTGCTTCATTTGGCTTCCGTGGCGCCGGTGTGCTGGCCAATGTGGCAGCTATGGAAAACTATGGCGTGGATGTGCAGGTGGCGTATAATAAAGTAAAAGGCGATTTTACCTGGAACCTTACCGGTAATGTTTCTATCGTTCGCAATAAGGTATTGCGACTGAATACACCGAATGCTACCATAGATGCCGGTCGCGACCAGGACTTTGGTACTTATGAAATTACCCGCACCGTTGCAGGTCAGCCAATTCAATCGTTCTATGGCTGGGTAGTGGATGGCATTTTCCAGTCGGATGATGAAGTAGACAAAGCGCCTGAACAGCCGGGAGCCAGGGCAGGAGACCTCCGCTTTAAAGACCTGAACAATGATGGTGTAATAGACATTGCTGACCGCGCTTTCATTGGCAACTATCTGCCTGATTTCTCCTATGGTCTCAATTTCAGCGCCCGGTACAAAGCATTTGATCTCACTTTGTTCCTGCAGGGCGTTCAGGGCAATGATATCTTCAACGCAGCGCGCGTGATCACAGAAGGTATGGCCCGCCTGTTCGGCGCCGGTACAGCCGTATTACGGGCATGGACACCCGATAACAGGAATACCGATGTGCCCCGGGCGATCAGTGGTGACCCGAATCTCAACGCACGTGTTTCCACGCGCTTCCTCGAAGACGGATCATACCTGCGTTTGAAGAACATTTCATTGGGCTACAATGTGCCCACCACTGCGCTGACATCGCTGACCAAAGGAACTGTGAGCAGTTTCAGGATATATGTATCATCTCAAAACCTGTTTACCATCACCAACTACAAAGGATGGGATCCTGAAATAGGGTCCAAGAACACCACATTGACCAACGGTATTGACTATGGGCAGTATCCCGCCGCCCGTTCCTTCCAGTTGGGTGTTCAAGTTGGATTTTAATACTATAACCTGATTAAACTGATCAATATGAAATACAGAGCTATTTATAAAGGTTTATTCATGTGCTGGTTGCTGGTGACGGCGTTTGCCATATCGTGTCACCGCGACCTTGAAAAAACAGACCCCAGCCGCCCGACGCTTGCCGGATATTTTAAGAACAGCGACGAATTGCTGAAGGGCACCAACGCCATCTATTCTGTTGTGCGTTCTGCCAGTCTGGTTGCCCGCGAATGGTACTTCCTGCACGATCTCCGCAGTGATGAGGTAAAGGCGGGTGGCAGCCAGCTGGAGCTGGTGCGCCGCCAGATATGGGAAGGAAACATCACACCGGCCAATGCGGTGATGCAGGACAACTGGTTCGGTTGGTACACTACCATTCACCGCGCCAATACCGTAATCAAGAATGCGGCCAACATTGAAGATAATCCGTCGCTCCGCGACCGTTGTGTGGCAGAAGCAAAATTTTTCCGTGGCTGGGCCTATTTTGAACTCGTTTCTTTATGGGGCCCCGTGCCTTTGTATACAGAACCGGTTGCATCGGCCACCGATTTTCAACCACGTGCAGCAGAAGACGTTGTGTACAACCAGATTGTGCAGGACCTGACGGATGCAGCTGCCGGCCTGCCGGTTAGCTATGGTAGCGATGAAGATCTCGGCCGTGCTACCAAAGGCGCTGCCTATGCCATGCTGGGCCGTGCTTTGATGCAGCAGGGAAAATATGAAGAGGCGCGCACCGCCCTGCTGAATGTGGTGGACCTGGGTATATACAAGCTGGTGGATAATTACATGGACAATTTCCTCGAAGAAACAGAGTATAACGAAGAATCCATCCTGGAAATATCTTTTTATGATCGCGGTGACAACAGCTTCAGCTGGGGATATACGGGCGATGGTTCCGGTGAGTCGCCGGCCACGGTGCGCAACCAGGAATATTGTCCGGTGGCATGGCGCAACCTTATTCCTTCAGAAAAGTACATGGCCAACTTTGAACACGAGGATAAGGACGATGACAAGACTGATCCGCGCATACGCATGTCCGTTTATTTTGCCGGTGATACCTACAATAATGGTACTTCCACATTAACGGCTGATGATCAGAACGGTGAAAAAGTATTGTTCAATGGCGACTCGCTGAAGATCAGCTGGCGTAAGTTCATGCTCATTTACAAAATGAGCCACAGCGATGCGCAGTTCCATCCCGGCGGCAATAACCAGCGTATCATCCGGTATGCAGAAGTGCTGCTGAACCTGGCAGAGTGTGAAAATGAACTGAACAACCCATCACAGGCTGTCAAATACCTGAATGACGTGCGCGACCGGAAGGGAGTAGAAATGCCGCACTATCCCACTGACAATTGGCCCGTGGGCACTAAAGAAGAAATTCAACGCGCCATCATGCACGAAAAATGGGCCGAACTGGGCGGTGAACAAATCCGCAACCGGGATATCCTGCGCTGGAGAAAGAAAGGATATTTTGCGGTAGAACCCATACCGTATTACAATCCTTCCAGGGATGGATTATTGCCCATACCGCAACAGGAAATTGATAACAATCCCGAACTGGGCTCAGGAGGCATTCCTCCCCAGAACCCCAATTACTGATCAGTCTTTCCCTATCGTTGTATTCATATGCAGTCGTTCGTTTAAGTCAGGCTACCGCTTTTTGCGGTAGCCTATTTTATTCGATTATTCAGCAAACCAGAGAGGCACAAAGGCACAGCGTTTCACAAAGAATGAAACGCTATGCCTCTGTGCCCCTTCGTGCCTTTGTGCCTACATCCTCACCACCGTTCCCGACCCCGAAACAGATGTCTGAATAACAGGCGAACCCTTGTAAAACACCGTCCCGCTGCCTGATATATTCGCTTTCAGAAAATCGGTAGCATGGATGCGGATATTGCCGGAACCGCTGATGGTGGTATACGCATCTTTAACCTCTACATCCGCCATATCAATATAGGCGCTGCCGCTGATCGTTGCCCTTCCTTCGTTGGCCGATCCGTTGCGTATAATAATCCTTCCGGAACCACTGATGCCTGCTTCAATCTTATTGCTTTGAAAACTTTCTGCCTGCATGGTGCCTGACCCGCTCAGGTACAACTTCACTGTTGCGGGATCAAACGCGCCGTTCACTTCCATTTTGCCCGAACCGTGCAGTTCCAGCAAAGAAGCCTGTGGCGCAGTGATGCGAATGACAATAGGATTATGATAGCGGATCTTCACATCGCGGCGGAAGTCAATAGTCAGTATGTTGTTTTGGACCCTGGTTCGTATTTCATCCAGGATGTTCCGCTGACCTTCCAATTCGATGGTGCAGTCGGGACCTTTCGTGTAAATCACATCGGCGTGAATATGGACCTTCAGGCCTTCAAAGGCCGGTTCCTGCCTGGTTTCTGTAACAATGGGACCTTCGCCCACAATTTTTTCACAACCGGGCAGTACAACAACTAATAAGATGGCGCTGATGCATACCATCACTTTTTGCATGATGCTGTGGTGTACTGCCTTGCGCTTCCTGATGCTCAACTGTTGCATAATGTAATGTTTAATTCAATATCAAATAGTATGAGATTTTTGTTGTCATTAAAACAGCGTGATACCTGCCTGCCATCCAATCCAGCCTGTTACGTTTTTGTTCCAAAGTTCAAATTGATGATAGCCTGATTCCGGTATTTTATATTTGTAGCCCTTCACCGGTTCCTCCTGGTTGGAATAATACACGGCAAAGGAAGGTCCGGCGCTCAGGGCAAAACCTTTTGCCATAGTAACGTGTACCAATACATGCAGTTTGCTCAGGTAATTGTCAAAATTCCAGTCGCCGAGATACAGGTATTGCGCAGTAAGTTCCGGGTTCAGTGATACTATTTTTCCCACCGGCATATGTCTGCCCACACCCCAGCCGAAAGAAAATACTTTGTTGTCGCTGCCGGGGTTAACGCCTGCCAGGAGTATATTATACAGTTTGGGATTGCCTGTTTTAACCGCAAGGTTCACATGCGTCACCTCATTGGCCGATACTTCCAGTTTGTAATAACCTTTTCTTACAATGTTGATCAGTCCGAGACTGAACCCATCCGAGCTATCGGCGATATTGATCAGTCCGAGCTGTAAACCTTTTACGCGCCGGGCGATATTCACAATACCTGCCAGCTGTACACCCCGCATATTGCCTCCGCTGATATTGGCGATGCCGGCTGCCTGTACACCTTTCAGGTTGCCGCCCGCGAAATTGCCAATGCCCGCTGCCTGCACCCCGGCTACACTTCCGCCGGCATGGTTATACCAGCCTGCTGCCTGTGCGCCTCGTATATTCCCGCCGGTTATATTGCCCAGGCCGCCTGCCTGTGCGCCGGTTACCTGTGCGCCGGTTTTATTGAACCAGCCCGCAGCCTGCACGCCCTGCACGTTACCATCCACCATATTGAACAATCCGGCCATCTGCACGTGCTGCACATTGCCTTTGTCGATGTTAAATAAACCAGCCAGCTCAGCACCGGTAACACTGCCGGTAATGCCACCCCATAGGTTAAACGAAAAAATGCTGCTGGTGTATTTGTCTGCCGCACCCTGGGTGCTTAGTCCGGGTACAATGCCCACACGTACAGGCACGGACACGGGTTTTGCGCTGTCAGCCCCCTGCGCCATTGCTGCTGTGCCCGATAAAAAAATGGCTGATACTACTACAATTGTTTTTCCTGTGATCATACTTCCCTTTTGTTGTAAGACAACTCAGGGAAGCAATACCCCCTTTCCCTTATATTCACATTACAACAGCGCTATTCCGGCATGCCATCCCATCCAACCCACCGTGCGATCGTCCCATAACCGGAAGGTGTGATAACCAGGTTGGGGCAGTGTATGTTTAAAACCATCCATGGGGGCAGGCTGGTCAGAATAAAATGCATTGAAAGAAGGACCTGCAAAAAGCGTAAGAAATTTCCACACCTTAAAGTTGCACTGCAGCGCCAGGTTGCCCCATATATTGCCGTACGCGTAACTGCCGAGATAAACATGGTGCACCACCAGTTCGGGATTGAGCGAAAACCATTTTCCTATTTTACACTCACGTCCGAAGCCGTACCCATAGGCATATGCTTTTTCATTGGTGCGCGTATTGGCCGAAAATGCCATAATGCTGTACAACTTTGAGTTGCCGCTTTTCAGGGCAAGGTTCACGTCCATCGTTTCGTTGGCAGAGATAGCAATTTTGTGATAGCCTTTCACCACAAAGTTGAGCAAACCGATGCTGTAGCCGGATGAACTGTCACAAATGTTGATCAGACCGATCTGGACACCTTTCAGGTTGCGGGCATAATTGAGGATCCCGGAAATCTGCACACCGGATACCGTGCGGCGGCCGAAGTTGATATTGCCTGCAATTTGTGCCCCTTTTACATCACCATTGGCAAAGTTGATGTTGCCCGCAATCTGAGCACCTTTTACGGTGCGATTGGCAAAATTGATATTGCCCGCAATCTGCGCCCCTTTCACATCACGATTGGCAAAGTTGATGGAACCTGCAATCTGTGCGCCGGTAACACTGTCAGTAACATGATTGTATACACCGCTTATCTGCCACCCGGTAAAGGCGCCTTTGGTGAAATTGGAAACGCCGGCCATCTGCAAACCTTTGGTGCGGTTCAACACTGTGTTGGAAACACCGGCCATCTGCAGGCCCGAAGCGGGTCCGCCGGCAATATTGAAAATACCGGCAGCCTGTAGTCCGGCTACGCGGGTTTTATTGATATTGAACAATCCACCCAACTCTATGCCTTCAGAACCACCCGTATAACCACCCAGCAGGTTCACGGAAAAATGGTTCACCACCTGTCCGCTCAGTTTGCCCTGTGTGCCTACGCCGGGAATCAGGCTGACCTGGACGGGACGTTCGGCAAAGAATTTTGCCAGGTTGATACTCTGCAGGCGTTGCTGTGCCGACAAAAGGAATTTACCCATTCGTGTATGTTCCACTTCTTTTACCTCCTGCTGCACCACAGGGATATACGAAATGGTGGCCGGTGCAGCGGTAATGGAATCCGGCTGATCAAATACAGGGCTCACGGTGACCATACTGTATTTCAATTGCACCGGCTCCAGCACCAGCGTAACCATCCGGTGCGATTCGGGTGAAACATACAGGCTGGTATCGTAGTAAGCCGCTTTGCTCAGCGTGAGCAGGGTGCGGCCATACCGTTTTTTTAGTTTCAATGTAAAATAGCCCTGGTCGTTGGTCATGGCGGAGGCCAGGTGTTGTTTGTCGTAGATGCTCGCTGAAGGAACACGTTCACCGGTTTCAGCATCTAACACATAACCGCTTACCACAAAATAGGGGTCCTGGCTTTCGGCAGCCGGGCTTGATGAAGAAGGAAGACTGGCTTTGCGCAGGATGACATGGTTATTGCTGATGCGGTACGACAGTGTATTGTTAAACAACTGGTCCAGCACCTGTTTAACGGGCTGTTCGGTTGCCGACAGGGAGACCAGGCTGTCGCGGTTGATGAGTTTGCTGTTGTAGGAGAAATAAAAATTACCCTTGTTGCTGATCAGCTTCAGCACTTCACACAATGGCTGGTCAGCAGCATACACGGTGATGCGCCTGCTCAGCAGGTCCTGGGCATGCGATAGCGAAATGGCAAAGAGCATGAGTGCAAAGCACAGCAATGATTTTTTGTACAAACCGGGCATTGGGCAGATAGTTCCTTTTCAACAAAATTAGCGGAGAATGATCTTGTCGTTCTCCTTAATTACATCAATGGCCATGGTTTCGCGCACAATTTCCAGGATATCATCGAGCGATTCATTGTCGAAAGTAGCCGAGATGGATTCATTGCGCAATGACTCTCTGCCAATCACAATGTTTGCCTGGTAAGCTTCGTTCAGTGCATCTACCAGTTTCCACAGCGGCGTGGAGTCGCATTCGAATACGCGGCTGCGGTAGTAATTGTACAGGCGGTCGGTCACGCCCTCTTTTTCCAGTATGCCTTCATTGGATTGTATCGTCACCTTTTCACCGGCCTGGAGGGTGATGGACTGCTGCTGCCGCCGTACGCGCACCACACCGGACTCAACAATCACTTCTGTAAAGCCGGCGCCGTTCCTGATGTTGAAGGAAGTGCCCACTACTTCTACCACCACCTTATTGTCCGTATGCACTTCAAAGGGTTGCTGTTTGTCGGCTTTTACATTGAAGAAAGCTTCCCCTTCCAGTTCCACCTTGCGGCGGGCGCCCGTAAACGCTGCAGGGGCGGTCAGGCGGGAGTGTTTATTCAGCGTAAAAATGGAACCGTCGGGCAGGGTATCGGTGAGGGGGGTGGCATCTGCTACAATGGTATTGACGCCGGTTGCATCGCCCTGCAGCAACAGGGAGCCGGCAAGCCAGCCTAATCCTGCTACTACGACTAAAATAGCTGCAACGCGGAGCCAGCCGGTACGGAAGGGCAGGAGGGCGCCCGTTTGCCGCGGGGTTTGTTGCGCGCGCTGTACAAAGCGCTCCCAGGCCTGTTCTTCATCCACTTCGGTGGTGGCGGCCAGGTGAAGACTTTCTTCCCAGATCAGGCGGAAATGATCATAATATTTCCGGTTGTCTTCTCCGGCTTCGAGCCATTGCTGAATGATTGTTGTTTCAGCAGCAGTGGCCTCACCGGTAAGATACTTCACCAGCAGATCATCAATATCGTTCATTCGGGTTTTCAATCAATCGTCGGTTTAGCAGTTAAATAAATACAGGATAATGGCCGGTAAAAAATCAATCAGCTTTACGCGCAACAACTTCAATGCTTTTCCCATCTGGTTTTCTACGGTTTTTACAGATATGCCCAGCTGGTCTGCTATTTCGTGGTACTTCAGACCTTCGAAGCGGCTCATCTGGAAAATGGTGCGACATTGTTGCGGCAACGAATTCAGCGCATCGCGCAATTTTTCTTCCAGCTCTTTCAGCAACACCCGGTTGGAAGCAGGGGCTGCCTGATCTTTCTCGTGATGCATAACCTGTGATTTATAAGACGCTCTGACCTTCAGATGTTTCAGGTAATTGAGGCTGTCGTGATACACAGCCTTGTACAAATAGGCTTTGATGGAGGTTTGAATGGCTGCCTGCCTGTCTTTTGCCCATATTTTATAAAAAACATTCTGCACAATCTCTTCGGCCATGGCTTCATTCTTCAGTATGGTATAAGCATAGCTGTACAGGCTTTTAAAATGTTCTTTAAATAGCTGTTCGAATTCCTTTTCACTGCTTTTGGGCAGTGCCGTAAGTTCAGTCTGTCGGGTGATGGCCACGGGCTTTATTTGATATCGTGCCTCAAATATAGATGCTTCCAGATACTTATTTTAGGTAATAGGACAACCGGTCAGCAGTTTACCCCTACGCCGGGCGGTACTATTCAAAATGGGCCATAAGTAAATGCTATGTGCCCGTCACTGTACTGAATTTCAGTTGTGCTATGCCTGTTTTACTCTTTTTTTAAATAAATAAGATTGCCTGCGTCAAACTGTTATGTGGATAAAAGGTTTTCTTAACATTTATTTCGTGACCCTTTTTGGTACCATTCTTGCGTCCAATGCGGCAATTCCCCCTCTCCCTTACCTCCCTGTGGTTTATTGTAATCTCTGTACTTAAAACTGTGTACTATGCCCACGTTGTTGTTGTCGTCCCTGCATGAATTCAAATTGTTTCTGCAAATCACCCTATGGATATCCATACCTGCTACCATTCTGGCCATTATCATCACTACCATATGGCACTATCGCCGTAAGAAAAAACTAAAAGAAGCGGGTGATTTGTACGAAGAAAGATTCCGGCTGGCCATTTCAGGCGATGCAGACCAGGTGCCCGACTGGCTGGCCAGTGCCGATCCCGACAATACCAACCTGCTGAAAAAATATGAAAGAGAGATCAGGCGGTATAAAGAAAACTATGCTTCCCTGGAGCAGGAATACCGCATGCTGGAAGAAAAATACAGCGATCTGCTGAACAAGGCCTACCATCATGAAGAATTACCGGATAACGGTGTGGTGCAACTGCAGGAAGAGATCAGGAATTACCAGCAGAAAGTAGCACAATTGCAGCAGGCATTGCTGCACAGCGAACACGAAAGTCATGCAGAGGGGGATGCATCGCAACTGCACGCAACCATTCACCAGTTGCAGGAAGCTTTGCAGCAACAACAGGAACAACATGCCCGTGAGATCAAACAACTGGAAGAACTGCTGCACAACATGGAAAAAGAACTGGCCGCTGTACACCATACCCGGGAGGATGCGGCCGGCATGGAACAAAAACTGGCGGCGCTGGCGGCTGAAAATGATTTTTTGCGCGATCAATTGAAGGCAGATGCATCAGCCGAAGAAGCAGCGCAGCGCTATACTCAGCAACTCGAAGCATGGCAGCAATCGCTGGCGCAATTGCGCGAAGAGAATAACTTGCTCTCCGAAAAATTATCTGAGTATCAATATATGCAGGATCTGCTGGAAGAAAAACAACTGCAGATCAGTTTCCTGCAACAGCAACTCGATCAGCGCATCCGCAACTATCACCAGATGGAAAAACAGGCGCATGATACCGCGGCCGGGTTGATACAGGTAAAGCAAACCGCACAGGAGTATCAGCAACGGGTAGACGAACTGCTGGACGTATTGCAGGTAAAGCAAACGGATATCATTCGTATGGAAACGGAACTGGACGCCAATCGGGCATCGTTGCAGGAAAAATCAGCCCACGTAGAGCAACTCACCGGCGAGCTGGAAGCTTTGCGGCAACAGCAGGAACAACTACGCACTGTGCTGGAAGAGAAGGAACAAACCGTTGCGCAGTTGGCAACCTTACAGCAACAGCAGGAACAAATGCGCTCGGCACTGGAAGAGAAGGAACAAACTATTGCGCAACTGGAAAACCTGCAGCAGCAACAGGAACACTTGCCTACGCTGCTGGAAGAGAAGGAGCAAACCATTGCACAATTGGAAACAATGCACCAGCAACAGTTGCGTACCATGCTGGAAGAAAAAGAACAAACCATTGCGCAACTGGAATCGTCCCTGCATTCCGCGCAGCATCATACAAAGCAACTGGAAGACCGCCTGGCAACCAATGCGCGTTTGCTGGAAAAGATTGTCACGGAATTGAGTCAATGTGACCTTGTACAGGCCCCTGCACGCGAGGAGGAAGTAGCAGCGCCGCTTACACCGTAATGTACCGGCAGCTGTTTCTGTCCCTGTTTGAAGATCAGGAAAGGTTTTCCTTGTAATAAGGTAAGCCTTTCCTCTTTAAGCCTGCACCTCCCTGGTACATCCCTCTGCCGGCCCATACCCGCCCTCAATTAACAATTTTCCCACCATACCTTGTACACCCTTTCCCGTCCTTAACACCCCACTCCATTTTTCGTACCTTGCGACCATGCAGCAATACCAGCAATTACTACAGCATATCCTCGACCATGGTGTGTCAAAGACCGACCGTACCGGCACCGGCACCATCAGTTGGTTTGGCTACCAGATGCGCTTTGATCTGCAGCAGGGTTTTCCGCTTGTGACAACCAAAAAGCTGCACCTGAAAAGCATTATATATGAATTGCTCTGGTTCCTGAAAGGGGACACCAACATCCGGTACCTGAAAGAGCATGGCGTAAGCATATGGGACGAATGGGCCGATGCACAGGGAGAACTGGGGCCCGTTTACGGCAAACAATGGCGCAGCTGGGAAGGCGCCAATGGCAAAACCATTGACCAGATCAGTGATGTGATCAGGCAGATCAGCACCAATCCCGACAGTCGCCGTATGATTGTAAGCGCCTGGAATGTAGCCGATTTACCTGATATGGCGTTGATGCCCTGTCATGCCCTGTTCCAGTTTTATGTAACACCGGCCGCTGCCACCGGCGGTAAGCCGCGGCTCAGTTGCCAGTTGTACCAGCGCAGTGCCGATGTATTTCTCGGCGTGCCATTCAACATTGCTTCCTATGCATTGCTGACGATGATGATTGCCCAGGTATGTAATATGGAAGCGGGCGCATTCATTCACACCTTTGGTGATGTGCACATTTACAACAATCACCTGGAGCAGGTTAAACTGCAATTGAGCAGGCAGCCTTATCCCTTGCCGGTAATGAAGCTGAACCCGGCGGTGACCAATATTTTTGATTTTACATACGAAGATTTTACGCTGGAGCATTATCAATATCATCCGGCCATTAAGGCGCCGGTGGCGGTGTAGTGTCCCGGCTACCGGATTTTTTCAATTTATATTAATAGCACTATGGTGATTTCGTTGGTAGTGGCAGCAGCAGAGAACAATGCAATCGGGAAAGACAACCGCCTGTTATGGCGTTTGCCCAATGATATGAAGTTCTTCAAAAATACTACCTGGGCCATGCCGGTGATCATGGGAAGAAAGACTTTTGAGTCAATGGGAAAACCGTTGTCCGGCCGCACCAATATTGTGATTACAAGGCAGCAGGACTGGTCCGCCGAAGGCGCCATTGCCGTGCCAAGTCCTGAACAGGCGCTGCAGGCCGCGGCTGATACCGATGCCAAAGAAGCGTTTGTGATCGGCGGCGGAGAGATCTACCGGCAAACGCTCCCTATGGCCCGGCGGGTATATCTCACGCGCGTGCATACCACCATCGAAGGTGATACCTTTTTCCCCGAACTTTCTCCCGAAGAATGGGAATTGCAATCGAAACTGGATTGTCCCGCCGATGAAAAGCATGCCTATGCCTACAGTTTCGAAACCTGGCAGCGGAAATAATTACCTTAGCATGCCGTGTTCAGGTTGCGAGTTCGGGCATAACCTGTAATCTGACACTTGTAAACAAAAGCCCGGAACCTTATTTCGACTATGTATTCCCGTTACCAGCTTGCGCGCAAATACATACACTACTTTCTCACTGCTTCCAATGGCAGGGGGCATGGTATTCATTCCCCTTTTGTATATGATTTTGTGCGAAACGTGTTGAACGATAAGAGAAACTTCTACGCCTATAAAGAAGTGGAAGCCTTACGGAAACTGTGGTTGCGTGACAAAACGGTGCTGGAAGTGGAAGACTATGGCGCCGGGTCGGCAGTACAGGGCGGGCGTAAACGGACAGTGGCCTCCATTGCAAGACATGCCGCCAAACGGCCCAAATGGGCGCAATTGCTGTTTCGTATGGTGCACTATTATGCCCCTTTAAATATACTGGAGCTGGGTACCTCGCTGGGTATTTCCACCGCTTATATGGCATTGGGAAATATCCATGCAAGAGTAATTACCTGCGAAGGCAGTGCCGCCATAGCCAGTTATGCTTTGCGGAATTTTGCTGCCCTCAAACTGCAAAACATCCGGCTGGTGCCGGGCAATTTCGATCACACGCTGCAAGATACCCTCGCCTTACTGCCCCGGGTTGACCTGGCCTTTATTGACGGCAATCACCAGGAAGAGCCCACGGTGCGATACTTTCACCAGATATTGCCAAAAACGCATGCAGCGTCTATCCTGATCTTCGACGACATCCACTGGAGCGCCGGTATGGAAGCAGCCTGGAAAGCGGTATGCGCGCATCCTTCCGTTCGCTGCACCATTGACCTGTTTTTCATGGGACTGGTTTTTTTCAATCAAGACATCCGCGAAAAACAGCATTTCACCATCCGGTTTTAAGCAGCACCCATACATGATTTCCTGTATACCCCTTCCTTTACCTTTGAGCCTCCGTACCTTTCCGGTAATTATTGCAACTGAAATTTTTGCATTATCTTGAACCCATTAACTACTGATTATGACGATAGGTGTCTTAAAAGAAGCGTCACCTGAAACGCGTGTATCGTTATTGCCCGAAGCTGCCGGTACGCTGGTAAAAAAAGGAATTACGGTACTGGTAGAGCAGGGGGCCGGAGAAAAGGCATTCAGCGCCGACGACGATTACCGCAACGCAGGCGCCAAAGTAGTAAGCAGGAGTGAAGTACTGCAATCTTCAGACGTGCTGCTCTGCATTCATCCCATACCGGAAATCAGCAATCTTTCTTCCCGTGTACTGATTGGCGTATACCAGCCTTTATACAATGTGGAATTAATGCATACCTGGGCAAAGCAGGGCATTACCACGTTCAGTCTCGACATGTTGCCTCGCACCACCCGTGCGCAAAGCATGGATGTGCTTAGTTCGCAGGCCAATATTGCGGGATACAAAGCCGTCCTGCTTGCTTCGAATGTGTATGGCCGTTATTTTCCCATGTTCATGACAGCAGCAGGCAGTATTGCTCCCGCCAGGGTACTGGTATTGGGAGCCGGTGTAGCCGGTCTGCAGGCCATTGCCACCGCCCGCCGCCTGGGCGCCGTGGTGGAAGTATTCGACACGCGGCCTGCAGTAAAGGAAGAAGTAATGAGCCTGGGCGCACGCTTTGTAGAAGTAGAAGGCGCCGCAGATGCCTCGAAGGCCGGCGGATACGCTGTGGAACAAACCGAAGAATACAAACAACGGCAGCAGCAACGCATTGCAGAAAGCATTGCCAAAGCAGATATTGTGATTACCACCGCACAGATTCCCGGCAAAAGAGCGCCGCTGCTGATCACCGAAGATATGCTCAAAACCATGCGCAATGGCTCTGTGATCATTGACCTGGCGGCAGCTACCGGTGGCAATACGCCATTTACCAAAAACAATGAAACCGTTCACTTCAATGGCGTGACCATTATCGGTAACAGCAACCTGCCGGCCACCATGCCTTCGGATGCGAGCAAACTGTACGGAAAGAATGTGCTCAACTTTTTACAACTGATCATTGATAAAGAAGGCAATCTGAACCTGAACTGGGAAGACGACCTGGTAAAGGGAAGTTGCATTACCTATAATGCAGAAGTGGTGCACGAAAGGGTGAAAACAGCGGGCTGAGCATTTCACCCATTTTTTTTCAAACCAATAATACCTGTTCATATATGGAAGCAATACTGCAGTGGATATCCGATCATCAGCAGATGATCTACATTGTTATCCTGATGATCTTTGTTGGCGTGGAAGTGATCGGGCATGTGCCCAGCGTGCTGCATACCCCGCTGATGAGTGGCGCCAATGCCATTCATGGGGTGGTGATCATCGGCGCTATCATTGTGATGGGCAAGGCTGAAACAGATAACTATGTAGCATTGATCCTTGGGTTCCTCGCGGTGATTTTGGGAACGCTGAACGTGGTGGGAGGATTCGTGGTAACGGACAGAATGCTGGAAATGTTTAAGAAGAAAAAACCAACGAAATAGTTTGACCGGTTGAGGTACAACCACACAGTGAATCTTCGTGTCCCTCTGTGGTTCAACTTTCGTTTTCAATCGAACCAATTCTCAACACTTAGCTTTTGAAACTAATAAACAACTATGGAACTTAACCTGCTAACGCTGTGCTACCTTGTTGGGTCGGTGACGTTTATTGTAGGGTTGAAAATGCTTAGTAATCCCGCTTCTGCGAGAAATGGTAATCTCGTGGCGGCAATGGGTATGACCATTGCTATTGCCGGCACCATTTTCCTGTATGAAGAAGACGGGCAAAAGCTGGGTAACTATCCCTGGATATTCGGCGGACTGCTGATCGGTGGCGTTATAGGCACCCTGGCGGCAAAGAGAGTAAAGATGACCGCCATGCCCGAAATGGTGAGCATGTTCAATGGTATGGGCGGGGCCTGCGCTGCGTTGATATCAGCCGTGGAATTTGATCATATTTACCAGGCCAATGCAGGTATTCCCGGAGCACTGCTGGGAGATTTTGTTCCGTTCGGACATTACCTCACCATCATTGCCGGCGCTATCATTGGCAGTGTTTCTTTTGCAGGAAGTATGATTGCCTGGGGCAAGCTGAGTGGTAAGGTGAAAGATTTTGCTTTTCGCGGACAGCACATTGTTAACCTCGTGATGCTGGTTGCCGTGCTTGCTGCAGCGTATTTGGCTTTTTCATATGATTTATCGTATGCGCTGATCCTGTTCTATACAACGCTGGCCCTGGCGCTGGTGTACGGCATTTTGTTTGTAATGCCCATAGGCGGCGCCGATATGCCGGTGGTGATCTCATTGCTCAACTCGTTTACCGGCGTGGCTGCAGCGTGTGGAGGTTTCCTGTACGATAATAAAGTGATGTTAACCGGTGGTATCCTGGTAGGTGCAGCCGGTACCCTGCTCACCATACTGATGTGTAAGGCCATGAACCGTTCGCTGAAGAATGTATTGATCGGTTCATTTGGCGGCGGAAGCAGTGCTGCCGGTGGCAAAAAAGAACAGGGCGCCTATAAAGAAATTACACTCAGCGATACAGCTGTAGTGATGAGTTATGCCAGTAAGGTGATGATAGTGCCGGGCTATGGTCTGGCCGTGGCGCAGGCGCAACATGCCTGTCACGAACTGGAAAAATTACTCGAAAGCAAAGGCGTGGAAGTGAAATACGCCATCCATCCTGTGGCAGGCCGTATGCCCGGTCATATGAACGTGCTGCTGGCAGAAGCTGATGTGAGTTATGATAAATTGCTGGAAATGGAGCAGGCCAATGATGAATTCTCTACCACCGATGTAGTGCTGATACTGGGCGCCAATGATGTGGTGAATCCTGCTGCCAAAACAGATCCTTCTTCTCCCATATATGGTATGCCCATCCTCGATGTGGAGCTGGCCAAAAATGTGATCGTTAACAAGCGCAGTATGAAACCGGGGTATGCCGGTATTGAAAACGATCTGTTCTTTCAGCCAAAAACATCTATGTTGTTCGGCGATGCCAGGAAAGTATTGCAGGACCTGATTGCAGAGATCAAAAACCTGTAATTGATCAGCAAGCTGTAGTTTTGCCCTGTGAATTTACCCACGCCATTACTGGATGCTTTGCAGCGGGTGCAGGGCTTCGACCGCGAAGCTTTTATCCGTGTGCATGAAAGCGGGCAACAGGTGACTACTGTGCGGTTTAACCCGGCAAAGATCAGCCAATCTCCGGCAGCACTATTTCACGGCGCCGAAAAAGTTCCCTGGTCTGCATACGGCTACTATCTTCCGGAGCGGCCGGCTTTTACTTTTGATCCCTTGCTGCATGCGGGCGTGTATTATGTGCAGGAAGCATCGGGCATGTTCCTGGAACAGGCTTTACAGCAGACAGTGGATTTATCGCAACCTGTACGCATATTGGACCTGTGTGCAGCGCCCGGTGGAAAATCTACGTTGCTGCAATCACTCATTTCACCCGGCAGCGTGCTGGTGAGCAATGAAGTCATCAAATCACGGGCTGCTATTCTCGAAGAAAATCTTACCAAATGGGGAGGCGCCAACACCCTGATCACCAATAATGATCCGAAAGACTTTGCGCGGCTGGAAGGCTTCTTTGATGTGATCGTGATTGATGCGCCCTGCTCAGGTTCCGGGTTGTTTCGCCGTGATCCGGAAGCCATTGCTGAATGGAGCGGGCAGCATGTGGCCCTATGTTGCCAGCGGCAAAAGCGCATACTGGCCGACGTTTACCCGGCATTGAAAGAAGGCGGCATACTCATCTATTCCACCTGCTCTTATTCAAAAGAAGAAGATGAAGACGTGCTGGACTGGATAGCAGATGAATGGCCCGTAACATGCTTGCCACTACAGGCAGACCCTTCGTGGAATATAGTGACCACAACTTCCGAAAAGCATCAGTTACCCGGTTACCGTTTCTTTCCGGATAAACTGAAGGGCGAAGGTTTTTTTATCAGTTGTTTCCGCAAGGAATCAGCCACCCATACACGCAATAAGAAAGAACCGAAACAGACATTGGTGCAAAAGGTGAACAAACACGAAGCAGCGATCATTCAACCCTGGCTGCAACCGGATCACCAGTTGCAATTGTGGAAACTCGGCGACCGCATACTGGCGTTTCCCGCAGCCCAGGGAAACACGCTGTTATGGTTAATTGGAAACCTGTATGTAAAACAGGCAGGAATTTCCATAGGTAAAATAGCCGGCAATGATCTCGTACCCGATCATGGGCTTGCGCTCAGCACCGTGATCAGTGATAAAACTGTTGCTATATCGTTAAAAAAGGAAGAAGCCCTGCAATATCTCCGGAAAGAAGAAGTTACCATAAATGCGCCGCACAAAGGATGGACATTGGTACAATATGAACGGGCAAATCTCGGCTGGATCAAGGTGTTGCCGAACAGGATCAATAACTACTATCCGCAAGCCTGGCGCATCCGGTCAATGAGCTAACCGGGATGAAAAAAACATGCTTCCCATAGCGCATTAGCAAATTAGCTAATTATTCTTGATCTTTGCACCATCAAAAATTAAGGCCTATGTTGAAAACGAAATGGCTGCTTTGTATTTGCTTTATGTTGATTGCCACTGTTGCCGGTGCGCAATCGGACCTGCAGGTACAGGGCACCACTCCCGATCTTTACCTGTCTCATACCGTAGTGGCTAAGGAAACCTGGTATAGCATCGGGCGGTTGTACAACCTCAGTCCCAAAGACATTGCAGCTTACAACCAAACCACCATGGACAATGGCTTGCAGATCGGGCAGCAATTGAAAATTCCCTTAACGAAGGCCAATTTTTCCCAGGATGGCAATCGCGCTTCAGACGAAGTATTTGTTCCGCTGTATTATACCGTGAAAGAGAAAGAATGGATGTTCCGTATCAGCCAGGAACACAACAAAGTACCCATTGCGAGCCTGGAAAGCTGGAACAATATTAAAAATGATGATCTTCGTCCGGGTATGAACCTGGTAGTGGGCTACCTGAAAGTAAAATCAAATCTGTCGGCGCTGGCTGCCAAAGGAAGTAAAACGATTGCAGTTCAAACAACGCCAACGGTTGCAAAGCAGGAACCGGCGTCACCAACCGCCGTGCAGCAGAAGCCGGAAGAAAAAGAACCGGTAACCGCAAAGGCAACACCTGCCACAACACCTTCCTCAACACCCGTAACAACTACCGCACAAACCACCCAGGATAAACCGGTTACGGTTCAACCTGCCGTGCGCACAACCACCACACACTCGCTGGAAGACAATCGCGATGGTTTTCGCGGCGGGTATTTTAAATCTACCTACAAGGAAAAAGGCATCAGCAGTGCGGGCAATGCAGGTATTTTCCGCAGCACCAGCGGTTGGGAAGACGGAAAATATTATGCGCTGATGAATGATGTGCCCGTAGGCACCATTATAAAAGTGACTTTTCCCAGCACCAACAAAAGCGTATATGCGAAAGTGTTAGGGCAAATGCCGGAGATGAAGGAAAGCATCGGGCTGGTATTGCGGCTGAGTGATGCTGCTGCATCGGAACTGGGCGTGGACAGGGCGAAGTTTTATGTGGAAATAAAATGGTAGGTGCGTATCGCGGTGTGCGTTTACTCAAAGCGATAGCCGCGCAGGAAATCTTCCACCGGCATTTTCTTTTTCCCTTCCAGCTGCAGTTCCAGCACATGAATAAAACCATCGGACGCAGCGAATTTTAAATACGTCTTCTTATCAGTATCTATACTACCGGGCGATGAAGCGGGCTTACCGGCCTCCTTTTTCGCCCGGTAAATTTTTAAGGTCTTGCCGTGCAGGGATGTAAAGGCGCCGGGGTAGGGGGATAGTCCGCGAATGAGGTTATAAATTTCCTCCACCGATTTGTTCCAGTTGATCTGGCAGGTTTCTGTAAAAATTTTGGGAGCATGAGGTACTTTGTCCAACTCAGGCTGCGGTATTTCCTGCAGCGAACCATCGGCAAGGCCTTTCACTGTTTTTACCAGTAATTCCGCACCTGCTATTTTCATACGGTCGTGCAGTTCACCGGCCGTTTCATCTTCCCCTATGGGAAGGCGTTGTTGCAACAGGATATTGCCGGTGTCGATTTCGTGTTGCAGTTTAAAGGTGGTAACGCCGGTTTCTTTTTCGCCGTGGATAATGGCCCAGTTGATGGGGGCGGCGCCCCGGTATTTGGGCAGCAAAGAACCATGTACGTTGATGGTTCCCATGGGTGGCATACTCCATACTACCTCAGGCAACATGCGAAAAGCCACTACCACCTGCAGATCGGCGCGGAGGTTATGTAGCGTTTCGAGGAACTGTGGGTTTTTGAGTTTTTCCGGTTGCAGCAGGGGCAGTCCTTTTTCCACCGCATATTTTTTCACCGCACTTTCCTGCAGTTTCATACCCCTGCCTGCCGGTTTATCGGGCGCAGTAATAACCGTTACAATGTTACATCCCGCCTGCACCAATGCATCCAGGGAGGCAACGGCAAATTCTGGCGTACCCATAAAAACAATACGTAAATCCCGGTAGTCTGTCATGGGTGCGAAAGTAGTAAATGGGCGCGTGATTTGGAGGTGGTGTTTTTTAACACGCCTTACCGGAAATCTTCGTACAACAGGTATTTCTTCCTGGTTGCTTTAAAATCACTCAATGCCGGCTCCCAGCTTTTTCGTATATCCGATTCCGGTACCCGATCCCTGATCTGGCTGATCAACACATCATTCCCCGCCAGTTTATTGAAGAAATTCCCATTATTCAAAAAGAAAGAATCCTTCTGCGGAAATAACCGGTATGCTTCTATCAGCCATTTCAACTGTATCCTGTTGTCTACCCGCTCCAGCACTTCTTCCACGGAGCCGCTTAAATTCCACCCATAGCATACCTGGTCCTTTAATTTGGGATTGGTGGCGCCGGGTACACTGCGCGGCGTGAACGAATAAAAATTAGGCGGCAATAACGGGTGTCCAAATACCTGGAAAGGCTTGTCGGTCCCGCGGCCTTCGCTCAGCACCGTGCCTTCAAAGAAGCAGGTAGATGGATACAGGTATACCGACTGCATATCGGGCAGGTTGGGTGAGGGGCGGACCGGCAATACATATTTACTGTTGTGGTCGTAACCGGCACACTTTACAATGGTGAGCCATCCTTTTTTGCCTATGCGCACCACAGCATCGTTGGCGGCTGATTGCGCCAGGAGGCTGTCGTTGGTCTGAGCATCTGTTACCTTTTCTGCCAATCCATTACGTAACCATTTTTCACCTGCCAGCATCCAGGCATACTCTCCTATCGTTAATCCATAAACGATGGGAACAGGTTGCATGCCTACAAAAGACCGGAAGCTGGTATCCAGCACCGGTCCATCTACATAGAACCCGTTGGGATTGGGACGGTCCAGGATGATCAGTGGCTTATTGTTTTCAATGGCGGCTTCCATATATTCTTCCAGCGAAGAGATATAGGTATAAAAGCGCGTTCCCACATCCTGGATGTCGAACAGCATAACATCCACCTGCTGCAGGTCCTCAGGCGCCGGTTTACGTTTTTTGCCATACAGGGAAATAACCGGTACGCCTGTTTGTTCATCGGTATAATTGCTCACTTTTTCGCCGGCATCGGCCGTACCACGAAAACCATGCTCAGGACCGAATATCACGGTTACCTTGATACCGTTTTTTACCAGCATGTCTACCAGGTTGGCATCCCCAACGGTAGAGGTATGGTTGGCAAAAACCGCTACACGCTTTCCGCGCAGGAGAGGCAGGTACAATTCCGTTCTTTCGGCTGCGGGAACAATTTTTGCATGCCCATTTTTTTCGGGCGCAGGTGTTATGCTGCCTTCCGATTGAATGCCGGCTTCCTGTTGATCGTTCGCAGGGCCCGTGCAGGCAAGGGTAAAGATCATTGAAAGGCAAACAAACAGGGATAACAGTTGACGCATAGTTACAAGGTATTACTACGGGTATGGATTTTTATTAAAAATCTCAATGTCACCCGGTTAAGCACAAAATAAAAAACAAATCACTGGTTTCAGACAAATTTGACCAATAAACACGGGAAAATGCGCCGGGAATATTGGTAATCAATTATCAATAGTATGCAAGGCCCGGTCCCTTAGTATTTGGTAAAAAGGATAAAATTCTAAAAAACTTTAATTGGCAACAAGGAATTATTCCTTTTACTTTGTTGAGGACATAATCATTTACATTTTTTTCTGCTCTCTCCTTTGTTTACTTTTTTGGCTCCACAGAAATCTAAGCAATAGATGGGGTAGGAACGTGGCAAGTGAAAGCTGTTTTATTTTTTCATTAATTAATTATTAAATCATGCAACAAGTAAAAAGTGGCGATACGGTAAAGGTCCACTACCATGGACGCTTAACAGATGGTACTACATTCGATTCATCTGCCGGTCGTGAACCCCTGCAATTTGAAGTGGGAAGCGGTGAAGTAATTGCCGGCTTCGACAGCGGCGTACAGGGCATGGTTGTAGGCGAAAAGAAAACGATACAAATCCCGGCCGAGCAGGCCTACGGACCGAAAGATCCGGCCATGATGGTCGAGTTTCCGATAAATCAGTTTCCTGAAGATATGACGCCTGAGGCCGGTATGCGGTTGAACATGACCAATGGCAGCGGACAGGTAATTCCTGTAGTGATTACAGAAGTACTGGAAGAAACGGTGATGCTGGACGCTAACCATCCGCTGGCAGGTCAGGACCTGATATTCGATATCGAAATCGTGGAAATAAACACGCCTTCACGCATTATCATGCCGTAACAGGTATTCCATAATGCTTCATAATAGTTGCATCCCGGTATTGACCTGCCGGGATTTTTTTATGGGTGCGTGCAAAGCTCAGTCGTTCGGCCTGTTGTTTTCATAAATGAAATACAACACGATGATCGCTGCCAGCATCAGTAAGGTGGCAATGATAGAACCTTCAAATCCAAACTGGCTGCCGGTAAGTAAAGGGTTGCCTTTGCGTTCCTGGTCCAATAAACTGTAGTCGGCCAGGCCGCTTACCGGAAAGCCAAACACCGGGCCCTGCAAAAAATTCCACCCGGTATGAAACGCAATGGCAAACCACAGTTGCCTGGTATAGATGAAATTAATGCCCAGCAACACCCCTCCCAGCAACAGGTTCACCACTGCCATGGCGCTGATGCCCGGGTTAAACAGATGTGCTATGGTAAAAAGCGCCGCTGAGGCGGCAAGCGCTGTCCGGCGGTCCAGCGATTCCATTAGATTGTTAAGGATATACCCGCGGAATACCATTTCTTCACTGATAGCCAGCAGCGCCATGCTTACGAGCAGAACAAAAAAATCACCGCCTTTGAAACTGCCGTCTGTCCACCGCAGATTGCCATTGGCATACAGAATCAATACCCCGCCGCCAATGAGTACAATGCTCAGCAGAAAGCCCAGTGCCAGTTCACGTCCTATATGGTTTGTAGCAAAGCCGAGACTTTGCAGCGGCTGCCTGTCAATAAAACGCCGGAACACCAGGGTGATGACTATACCGGTGATGGTTATGGCAAGCACCATCATCAGGACAAGGGCCGGTTTTTCCGGCACATGCTGATCCGCGGCAGCTGGAACTGTCAGTCCTGAAGTAAATGCCATAGCGGCTACAATGGTAGCGCCTGTATAAACGGCAAAAAAAAGAACGGCTCTTAACCAGCCTTGTTGAATTACCGGCATGGATATAAGTAAATATGAGGTGACAAAAAAATCGGGCGTCCGCCACGCACCTTATCCTCTCTGCTGTTTCTCTCTGAAATCCTATCTTGCCAAAAATACAGCTTCATGTTGCAACACTATGCTTTTACGGTAAAGGAAAGATTTTTACGGTATGTAGTGATTGATACGCAAAGTAACCCGCATTCCAATACTCATCCGTCCACTGAAAAGCAGAAGAACCTCGGCAGGTTGCTGGTGCAGGAACTGCAGGCCATGGGTGTGCGTGATGCAGCGCTTGATGAATTTGGCTATGTATATGCCACCATACCCGCCAATACCACCAAAGCGGTGCCGGTGATCTGTTTCTGCGCCCATATGGATACAGCGCCTGACTGTACAGGGGCCAATGTAAAACCGATTGTGCACGAAAACTATGATGGTGGTGATATAGTGCTGCCCGATGATCCGTCGCAGGTAATCTCTCCTGCTGAACATCCTTACCTGTTAAAAAAGAAAGGGGAGGACATCATTACCGCATCAGGCACTACGCTGCTGGGAGCCGATGATAAAGCAGGTGTAGCAGTGATCATGGATATGGCGCATTTCTTTATGACGCATCCTGAAATAAAACATGGCGCTATCAAAATACTGTTCACCCCCGATGAAGAGATCGGCCGGGGCGTTGATCATGTAAACCTGCAAAAACTGGGCGCACAATATGCCTATACCCTCGATGCCGGCGAGCGGGGCGCCTACGAAGATGAAACCTTCAGTGCGGACAGCGTTACCATTACCTTTTATGGCGTGAGCGCCCATCCGGGTTACGCAAAAGGTAAGCTGGTGAATGCGCTCAAAGTGGCGGCAGCGTTCCTGGAATCGTTACCCAAGGATGAACTTTCGCCGGAAAGCACTGAGGGACGAAACGGTTTTGTACACCCGGTGTTTATGGAAGGGATTGCAGAAAAAGCCGGCGTGGAGTTTATCATCCGCGACTTTATAACGCACAAACTGCATGACTATGAAAACTACCTGCGCGACAACCTCGAAAAAATTTTACGCCGTTTCCCCGGCGCCCGCGCCGATTTTTTCGTAAAAGAACAATATCGTAACATGAAAGAAGTGCTGGACCGGCACCCGCAGGTTTCGGCATATGCTAAGGAGGCTATCAGGAGAGCAGGCGTGGAAGTGCTGGAAATGAGTGCGCGCGGTGGTACCGATGGTTCCCGGTTGTCTTTCATGGGACTGCCCTGTCCGAATATTTTTACCGGCGAAATGGCTTTTCACGGCAAACACGAATATGTAAGCGTACAGGATATGCAGAAAAGCGTGGAAACCATCGTACACCTGGCATGTATATGGGAAGAAAAAAGTTGAGCAGGAGGTTGGGTGTTTGGGGAGTAAAGGCGGGTTATGGGTTTATCGCGTAATTCAACAAGGGGCCGTGATTCAAAATGCTTTCTTCCTTGTCTTTTCTTCTTTCTTCGCCAGTATCGCCCGCATGATCAGCACGGCGTGTTCACGCGAATTTTCTATAAACCATACATGTGTTTCCATGCCGCCGCAGATAACGCCGGCCAGGTAGATGTTGGGCATGTTGGTTTCCATGGTATCGGGGTTGTAAAGAGGTTGCTGCTTTTCGTCGTCGGATAAGGTAATGCCTACCTCCCGCAGAAATGCGCAATTGGGTTGATAGCCGGTCATGGCAATCACGTAATCATTTTCGATGGTCACCGGGCCTTCAGGCGTTTCAATATCCACTTCTTTTTCCCGTATAGCCTTCAGCGTTGCATTGAAGTAAGCATGCACGCTGCCTTCCTTGATGCGGTTTTCTATATCGGGTCGCACCCAGTATTTTACCCTTTTGCCGATTTCTGGTCCGCGCACCACCATGGTTACTTCGGCGCCTTTGCGGTATGTTTCCAGTGCCGCATCCACGGCGGAATTGCTGGCGCCTACCACCACCACTTTCTGCATGGCATAAAAATGCGGGTCTTTGTAGTAGTGCGTTACTTTGGGTAGGTCTTCGCCGGGAATGTTCATCTTTACTGGAATATCATAGAACCCGGTGGCAATGATCACATGGTTAGCGGTATACGAGTTCCGGGTGGTTACCACGGAATAATGTCCGTTCATCGGCAGGATCTGTTTTACTTCTTCCTGCAGATGAATATTGAGATGATGTGATACGGCCACGCGCCGGTAATATTCCAGCGCCTCCGGGCGGGTGGGTTTATTGTTGTTCGAAACAAAGGGGATGCCCCCGATCTCCAGTTTTTCCGAGGTAGAAAAAAAGGTCATATTCAGGGGATAATTGTACAGGGAATTCACCAGGCAGCCTTTTTCAATAATGCAATAAGAAAGTCCTGCCTTTTGCGCTTCCAACCCGCAGGCAAGGCCGATGGGCCCTCCTCCCACAATGATCACTTCGTACCGGTTGTCTGTTGCTGTATTCATACTTCTTCAAAGGTAAATCATTGTGGGATGGGGCCGTATTGCTGCATAGCTGAATTGTTAAAATGTTTCCGGTGCTGCCAGGCTCCTGTGCGATATTCACAACTTGATCACATTCCTAACAAAGTTTTAAGAAATATTAAGAGGGGCACTCCGTTTTAGGCACACATTTGAGTACATTTACACATCAAAAAAACACCGGATGAATTGGTTCTTTTTACAAATTGGTAGTCCAGCTGTTGATACTGCTTCGCATGCCCGGGATGTTGCCGGAACCCCTCCTCCCTCCATGAATATATTGGAAATGCTGGCCAATGGCGGTCCGCTGATGATTCCGCTCGGGCTGTTGTTTGTGCTGGCCGTGTTTTTCTTTTTTGAACGCCTTATTGCCATTCGCAAGGCGAGCAAGATTGATCCCAACTTCATGTACATTATTCGGGACAATGTTTTCAGCGGTAATGTATCTGCTGCGCGGTCTCTGGCCAAGAATACACCCAATCCCGTTGCGCGGATGATTGATAAAGGGCTGCAGCGGATTGGCAAACCCATTGATGCTATTGAGAAGAGTATGGAGAATGTGGGCAAGCTGGAAGTGTACAAGATGGAGCGAAATCTTTCGGTATTGTCGCTGGTATATGGTATTGCGCCGATGTTTGGATTTTTGGGTACGCTGATCGGTATGTTGCAGTTGTTTTACAGCATCAATACCACGCACGAGTTCAGTACCGAAACCATAGCAGGAGGTATTTATACCAAGCTGATCACTTCTGCGGTAGGTCTTACCATTGGTCTGCTGGCCTATATCGGTTATAACTTTCTGCATGCGCAGATTGATAAAACGGTGAACCGCATGGAAGCTGCCAGCGCTGAATTCATTGACATTCTGCAGGAGCCCACCCGGTAACTGTAAGAACACAACCAGGAACGATAAACAAATTGCAGGCGGTTATTCGCCTGTTGCAGAAAAGCAAAACACAAGGAATGAATATCCGGAGAAGATTAAAACAACATCCTGAATTGCACGCAGGGGCGTTGAATGACATCATGTTCATTTTGTTATTCTTCTTCCTGATCGTTTCCACACTGGCCAATCCCAATGTGATCCGGCTTTCGCAACCCAAAGCGAAAAGTGATACCAAGGCCAAACAGACGGTGATTGTAAATATCAAACCTACCGGTGAATACATCATCAACGGCAAGCAGGTGAATATTGCCGAAATGCAGGCTTTTGTACAGCCCCTGATAGCCAAAGATTCTACGCAGGCCACTATTGCGATCAATGCTGATAAATCGGTGCCGCTGGAAAATGTGGTGGCGGTGATGCGCATTGCGCGGGATCTGGGGGCAAGGTCTACGTTACTGGTGGATACGGATGTGGAGAAGTAGGCGTAGGTTAAATAATCTTTCTTGCGCGCACCATTCTGTCTTTCCCTGACAAATCTTTTCGTATTTCCACTTCTGCAAGTCCATTTGCGCTGAATACTTCCATCACGCCGTTGGCGAGTTCTTCGTGTATTTCTACGTATACCATTCCACCGGGCAATACATGTGTTTGCGCAAAGGTGGCAATGGCCTCATAAAAGAGGAAGGGATTTTCGTCTTCTACAAACAAAGCGAGGTGTGGTTCATAGGCTACTACGTTTTGGTGCATGGTGGCAATGTCCTTTGCAGGTATGTAGGGCGGATTGCTTACAAGGATATGGCAGGAGGGTAATTGCCGGCGGCTTAGTTCGTTCAGGAAATCAACTGCTATGAATTCTATAGGTGTATATTGTGCAGTTGCATTTTGTTTGGCTACTGCCAAGGCATCTTCACTTACATCGCACGCGATGACTTTAACTGATGGTAAGCGTTTTTTCAGAGCAATAGGAATACAGCCGCTGCCGGTGCCGATGTCGAGGATAGTGCCGGTGAAATCGGGGGTTGTTGCCTGCAGATCTTTTACAATCCAGTTCACCAGTTCTTCTGTTTCGGGTCTGGGTATCAGCACGTGTTCGTTTACGAATAATTGCATTCCGTCGAACCAGGCTTCGTGCAAAACGTATTGAACGGGTTTGTGGGTGAGTAGTGCTGAAGTGTATTCGTGCAGTTGTTGTAATTGTTCGCCTGGCAGTTCGGCTGTTTTATGCACCAGGCGGTCAATCTTTTTCAAACCGGTTACGTGTTCTATTACCCAATCGGCAATGGTAGCTGCTTCGCGCGCATCGTAGATAGTTTTGAGTTGATCCGCCAGTTGCCTTTGTGCTTCCTGCATGGTCATGCAGGCAAACTTAGGGAATTGTGGGGAGTAGTGAAGGGCGTTCAACTTGCTGTTGGAAGCGTTGCCTTGATTTGTACCATTGAGGAATTGAAATATAATGCGAACTTTGCGTTGCTGTTACAATGCTGCTCAGCCCACCGCTGTCATGACCACCCATCACCCATACATGCACCGTTGCCTCCAACTCGCCCAAAAAGGCGCCGGCTACGTTGCGCCCAACCCCATGGTAGGCGCAGTCCTCGTTCACGAAGGACGCATCATCGGTGAAGGCTGGCATGAAAAATACGGCGGCCCCCATGCCGAGGTCAATTGCATTGCTTCCGTAAAAGAACAGGATCGCGCGCTCATACCGAAGTCCACAATGTACGTGAGCCTCGAACCCTGCGCCCATTACGGCAAAACACCGCCCTGCGCCGATCTCATCATCGAAAAACAAATTCCCGCGGTCGTAATCGGCTGCCAGGACCCGTTTGCCCAGGTCAACGGACGCGGTATTGCCAAACTCCAGGCAGCCGGCATTGCCGTCACCACCGGCATACTGGAACAGGAAGCGCGGGCATTGAACAAACGCTTTATCGGTTTTTATACCCATCACCGTCCATATATTGTACTAAAGTGGGCAGAAACAGCCAACGGCAACATTGCCCAGGCCGATTATGGACGCCTGCTGATCAGCAATGAAATTACCAATCGCCTCGTACACAAATGGCGCAGTGAAGAAGCATCCATACTCGTGGGCGCCAACACCGCGTTATTCGACAACCCGGCGCTTACCAACCGATTGTGGGCAGGACCTAATCCCGTTCGCCTGGTGATTGATATGGGCCTGCGATTGCCCCCGCAGCTGCAATTGTTCAACGGTTCCGTGCGAACCATTGTATTCAATAAACACAAACACGAAGAAGCAGACAACCTGTTCTACTACCAGGTAACAGAAGATGTGGACATTGTACACCAGGTGGTACATGCATTGTACCAGTTAAAGATCATGAGCGTGCTGGTAGAAGGAGGAGCGCGCCTGTTGCAATCATTCATAGATGCCGGATTATGGGATGAGATCCGGCTGATCCGGAGCAGCTCCACCACAGCACATGACGGCATTCCTGCACCGCGACTCCCCGTGAGCAAACTGTTGCACCAGGATACCATACAATCCGATACCATTCACTATTTTGTAAACCCGCAAACTGTTCTCCCTTGACGAGTTTACTGTATCTCCTCGCCAGCATAGTGCTCACCTCCTGGCTCACGTTGTCGTTTAAGTTGGTAGAACGTTTCCGCATCAGCAACCTGCAGGCCATTGTTTTCAATTATATTTCCTGTGTGGTTACCGGCATGATAGTGCACGGAGGTTCCCCCTGGAATGAAACGACCAGTACAGAAGCGTGGTTTCCCTGGGCATTGCTCATGGGCGCCGGTTTTATAGCCATGTTCAATCTTGTGGCCTTCATTGCGCAGCGTATTGGAGTGGCGGTAGCAGTAGTGGCCTATAAGTTGTCGCTGGTCATTCCCTTTGTGTTTTCTTTATATTATTACGGTGAACCTTATACGATAGGGAAGATAGCGGGCATCGCATTGGCGCTGGCTGCCGTGGTGTTTACTTTCCGGCCTTCCGGGGAACAAAAGGAAACTGGCGGAAACAAGAAAGACAAGGAAATTGAAATGCATCCGGCAAATGCTGCTGTTGAGCAAAAAGAAGTTGCCGGCAATAAAAAAGTACCCTTGCTGCTATGGTTGGCGCCACTGGTATTGTTTGCAGGCAGCGGACTGCTGGACGCCATGATCAAATTTGTAGAACAGGCCTTTTTGAGTCCCCTCAACCAGGACGCTTACCTCATCACTGCTTTTTCTTCCGCCTCCGCCATTGGCATTTGCCTGTTGGGATGGATATTTGCCACCGGCCGCCAACGCTTCGATGCAAGAGCCATCGTAGCCGGCATGGCCATTGGGATTCCCAATTATTTTTCCATCTGGTGCCTGATGTTTGCGTTAAAAGGCTACACCGGCAACAGTTCGGTAGTGATACCGGTAAATAATATGGGTATCGTATTGATCAGCGCCCTCGTAGCAGGGTGGCTGTTCAAAGAAAAATTATCGTTGATAAACAGGCTGGGCATTGCGTTATCGCTGACCGCCATTGCATTGATCGCATTTGGTTAATTATGAGTGAACAGGATTTTTATTATACCATTGAAAAGCCCGGCACGGCAGAATTCAAAGACCGGGGCAGCAAGTTCATTGCGTACGCCTGGCCAATCGGCTCAGTAGAAGATTTCAAAACGCACCTGGACGCCATCAAGAAAGAACATCCCAAGGCAACACATCATTGCTTTGCCTATCGCCTTGGTCTCGATAAAAATGTTTTTCGTGTAAGCGACGACGGGGAACCTTCCGGAACGGCAGGCAGACCCATACTGGGACAGATTGATAGTCGCCAGCTGACCAACACGCTCATCATCGTAGTGCGCTATTTTGGCGGCACATTGCTCGGCGTGCCCGGACTGATTAATGCCTATAAATCCGCAGCAGCATTGGCCCTGCAGGTAACGCCCGTAGTGCAGAAACCGGTGGAAATAAACTATAGCCTGCAATTTGATTACACCGTGATGAACGATGTAATGCAGGTGATCAGGCAATGCAATTGCACCGTGCATCAGCAGGAAATGCAATTATTTTGCAGCATGGCCATCGGCATTCCGAAAAACAGGCTGGATGAAGCGCTGTACCGGCTGAATGATATAAAAGGAGTGGAGGTAAAAAAAGTCTGAATAAATAAATGGTTACACTATTACACGACAGCAACAATCAGTCAGTATATAGTGTAACCATTCAACCGTTCAGCGTCAGCTAATTCTTAAAACGCTCACTCACCACCAGCTCTTTGCTGCCCGGCGTATACTTATAAAATCCTTCTCCGCTTTTTACACCCAGGTAACCGGCTGTTACCATATTGGTAAGCAGGGGACAGGGTGCATATTTCGGATTACCAAATCCATCGAACAATACCTGCAGGATGCTATGACATACATCCAGTCCGATGAAATCAGCCAGTTGCAACGGTCCCATCGGATGCGCCATACCAAGTTTCATCACCGTATCAATTTCTTCCACGCCGGCCACGCCTTCATGCAAACTGCAGATCGCTTCATTGATCATTGGCATCAGTATGCGGTTGGCAATGAAGCCGGGATAATCATTCACCACACACGGTACTTTGCCCAACTGGCGGCTGAGCGATACAATGGTATCCGTTACTTCCTTGTTGGTAGCATAACCATCGATAATTTCCACCAGTTTCATCACCGGCACCGGGTTCATAAAATGCATACCAATCACCTGTGCAGGTCTTTTGGTGGCGGCTGCAATTTTTGTAATGGAGATGGAAGAAGTGTTGGTAGCCAGTATGGCGCCGGGTGCTGCCGCTTCGTCCAGTTGCCGGAAAATTTTCAGCTTCAGTTCGGTATTTTCTGTGGCGGCTTCCACTACCAGGTCTGACTGTTGAACGCCATCCGCCAACTGCGTGGTGGTGGTAATATTTTTTAAAGCAGTAAGTTTTTGTTCTTCTGTAGCGGATCCTTTGGCAATCTGCCGGTCGAAGTTTTTTGCAATCGTTTGTAGCGCCTTTTCCAACTGGGCAGCCTGCACATCAATCAGGGTTACGGTAAATCCGTTTTGAGCAAATACATGAGCAATACCGTTTCCCATAGTGCCGGCGCCTATTACGGCTACATTTTTTACGGCCATATAGTTTTTGTTTTGGTTTTTGTGGAATGGCGACAAATGTAGAGAAAATAGTTTTAGATTACCGGCTGGGCAATGAAGTGAGTGGGATGGCATAAATAGCCGGGATAGACCGATCCGGGGAAATGGTTACTTGTTCTTATTCTTGAAATCACCCCGCTTCCACGCCTTGATAAATTCCGCCCACGCAAAAGGATTGAAAATATTCTGCGGCGGCGCCTGGCCACTGTAGTAGTAGCGGCGGGCATTGTTATTCAGCAGCATATTGCTGTTCTCACGACCATCGGTA
>Ga0164243_10002063_pt1 | contig 33612 bp, 35 predicted proteins | sample OricompcompostOP_FD_108781 | JGI IMG/M metagenome (GOLD analysis project Ga0164243, IMG submission 108781) | Organic Plus compost microbial communities from Emeryville, California, USA - Original compost - Organic plus compost (OP) | ecosystem: Engineered > Solid waste > Mixed feedstock >... | reverse complement strand
GTGTGCTCGCAGAACGGCACCTGGTAGAAGTGGAACATCAGGTCCGGGCGCGGGTCGCCGGTGTCCCGCCGGACGAACAGCCCGGCGTCGGAGTCCATCACCGACTCCGGCGGGATCGGCCCGTCGGTCTCCCAGATGATCACCGACTCGGGGTGGTCGAGCAGGTTCTCCCCCACGCCCGGCAGGTCCGCCCGTACGTCGATGCCCAGCGCCCGCAGGTCGGCGGCCGGGCCCAGGCCGGAGAGCATGAGCAGCCGCGGCGTGTCCACCGCGCCCGCGCACACGACCACCTCGCGGCCGGCGCGCAGCTCCCAGGTCTCACCGTCGGCCTGCCGTACGGTCACCCCGCTCGCCGTGTCGCCGTCGAAGGTCAGCCCGTACGCCCAGGTCTCGGTGAGCACCGTGAGGTTCGGCCGCCGGCCCATGATCGGGTGCAGGTACGCCACGGACGCCGACGAGCGCCGGTTGCCGTTGCCCGGCTGGTAGGCGACGGAGAAGAACCCGGTGCCGTCGGCGAACGGCTTGGCGTTGAAGTCCTCGACGACCGGTACGGACAGCGCGCGGGCCGCGGCGGTGACGAAGTCGCGGGCGATCGGGTTGCGGTCCTTGTCCGCGACCGGCGCGATCTCGCAGGCGATCCGGTCCAGGTACGGGGCCATCGCGGCGGCGTCCCAGCCGGCGCCGCCCGCCGCCACCCACTCGTCCAGGTCCTCGGCGAACGGGCGGAAGCTGATCAGCGTGTTGTGCGAGGAGCAGCCGCCGAGCACGCGGGCCCGGGAGTGCCGGATGTGGGAGTTGCCGTACGGCTGCTCGACGGTCGGATAGTCGTAGTCGAGCTCGCTGCCGAGCAGGTTCATCCAGTTGCGCAGCTTGAGCACCCGCTCGTCACCGACGTCGGACGGACCGCCCTCGATGACACATACGGTGACGCCCGGGTCCTCGCTGAGCCGCGCGGCGATGACCGAGCCGGCGGTGCCGCCTCCGACGATGACGTAGTCGTACTGACGAGTTCGCATGGTGATCGCGATCCTCGTGGCGATAAGTCACGAAATCGCCAAGTGACCGCGATCACCACACACGGTCAGGGCAGCCAGTACATGGGGTTGGGCAGTTTGTACGACCGCTCGGAGTAGCCGCCGCGCAGGTCGCTCCACTGGTCGCCGAAGTTGCCCAGGATGCGGTATCCGCTGGTCCACAGGTCCTTGCGGATGCCCGACTTGTACGGCACGGCCGACGGCGCGTGGTCGTCCACCGGCCGCAGGTACAGGTGGTCCGGCGTGGGCAGGCCGACCTTCTCCAGGTTCTTCAGCGTGCCGTCGCGCATCGGCTGCCCCTCGCGGCGGCCGGTGATGTAGAAGACCTTGACGCCGTGGTCGTGCGCCCAGTCGACGACGCCCTTGGTGGCCGGGATGCCGGGGAACTTCGCGTCCACCGACCACTCGGTGTTCGTCGCCGCCTCGTACCCGAAGTCCTCGCTGAGCTCGTACGGGTAGGTGTTCAGCACGGTGTCGTCGATGTCCAGCGTGATCGCGGGCTTGTCGACGCCGTGCGCCACGCGGTCCTTGAGGTACCGCAGCGCCCCGTCGGCCACCTTCTGCTGCTCGCGGGCGGCGTTGCCGGAGTCGTAGTAGTCCTTGATCTCGTTCTTGACGTCGGTGAGGTTCTCGATCTGCCGGGCCGAGTGCGGCGGGTCCTGAGCGGTCGCGGTGCCGCCGAGGAGGGTCCCGGCGAACAGACCGGTGACCGCGATGACGGCGCCACCGGCGGCCAGCCCCGCACGGGCGCGGAGCGACCGCGGTCTGCGCTTCTCCTGATCGTCCATAGCCGGTCACGTTAGGGCCGTACGCGCGGCTTTTGAAGATCCGCGCCGCTTCCGGTCAGTGCGCGGCGCGGCGGACCACGTACGGCTGGACGACGCCCAGGCCGCGCGCGGGGCGGCGCAGGATGCGCACCGTGTGGTACGCCTTGCGGCCGTCGAGCTCGCGGGCCAGCCCGGGGTCGCACAGCACCGCGCCGGGGCGGGCCATCGCGGTGATTCGGCTGGCCAGGTTGACCGTGGTGCCGAACACGTCGCCCATCATCGGCAGGACCGGGCCGTACGCGAGCCCGACCCGTACCCGCGGGGTGTCCATCGCCTCGGCGAGGTCGAGGCCGATCTCGGTGACCGCCGCCGGGTCGTCCGCGGTGAACAGCACCTCGTCGCCCAGCGTCTTCACCAGGCGGCCGCGGTGCGCGGAGATGATGTCGACGGCCACGGACTCGAAGCCGTCGACGAGCTTGGCCAGCTCGGCCTCGTCGAGGCTGCGGCTCAGCTCGGTGAACGACACGATGTCGGCGAACCCGATGCCCTGCGGCGTGGCGGTGAACGCCATCTCGGGGTTCGCGACGGCCGCCGCCATCGAACGCGTGCCGGACGCGGCGAGCTGGCGCCGCCACACCTGGATGATCAGCGGCTCCATGTGCGGGAGCATCTCGTCGATGTACGTCAGCATGCCCTCCACCTCGTCCTCGGTGGGCGGCTTGCCCGGCGTGAACATCATCTGCGCCATGGCGTCGATCTCCGACTCGGCCAGCCGCGCGAGCGCCTGCCCCATGGCGCGGGCCATGCGGACCGCCAGGTCCTCGGTGACGACCCCGCGGCCGATCTGCTCACCGGTGATGCGCAGCGCGTTGACGTCGCCCTCGGTGAACGCGACCTCGCCGTCGTCCAGGCTCGCGAAGCCCATCGCCCGCCAGATCCGCTCGGCCAGGTCCTTGTCGACGTTCGCCCGCTCGCAGGCCTGTTCCTTGTCGTACCGCAGCTCGCCACCGAGGAGCAGTTCCTCAAGCCGGCGCTCATCCGGACGGCCGTTCGGCTCGGCCATGGTGCCCCGCCCCCATCATCACAGTCATGCCGGGTACCTCAGACAGTATGAGGCGTCGCAAGATCAGGTACCTGATCATGATGGGGATCTGCCTGACCCTCTTCGTGAGCGCCTGGGCAGTGGTCCGGTTCTACTCGGTCACGGCCGCGGTCATCATGTCCGCGGTAGCCATGTGCATCCCCCCGTTCGCCGCGATCATCGGCAACGCCCCAGAGGACAAGCAGAAACGGGAGTAGGCCGTGCCTGGTACTGCCCCTACGCGTCCGCAGGTCGGCGTGGGGTGTTCTCGTCCTCGTCGTCACCGTGGTACAGGCGCTGCTGTTCTTCCTCGATGAGGCGGTACATCTCGTTCTGTACGTGTTCCACGCGGGGGATGTTGCGCAGGACGATCTGGCCGCGCTCGCCGGCGGACTCGACGGTCAGTTTGCCGCAGCGGAGGATGCGGTCGATCAGGCCGTGGTCGAAGGAGACGTCGTTGACGCGGTTGAGCGGGATGTCGCGGCCGTGGCGGTTCAGGATGCCGATGCGCAGGACGAAGCGGCGCGACGTGAGGATGTAGTCGGTGCACGCCCAGCGGATCAGCGGCAGCGCCAGGATGACCACGATCAGCACGATGCCGATGCCGCCGATGATCTCCCGCGCCGTCAGGCCGGTGATGAAGACGATCCCGGCGATGGCCACCGCCGCGACGAGCACGGCCAGCAGGACCGGGCCCAGGATGGTCTTCCAGTGCGGGTGAAAGTGCAGCACTTCGGTTTCGTCATCGATGAGCTCAAGTCCCATGCGCGCATCCTGGCACGGTTCCGCCCGCCGGAACGTGACGTTTCCGGATTAGGACGGTTACCGGGTGGTGGGCCGCAGATGGACGATGTCGCCGGCGCCGATCGGCTCGCCGCCGACGATGATCCGGCCGAGCTCGTCGACGTCGGTGGCCAGGCCGGTGAGCTCGCGGCCGCCCGGGAGGTCGACGCGGACCTCGCGGCCGATCGTGGCGCTGACGTCGCGGTAGGTGTCCCGTACGCCGCTCGCGTCCGCGTCGCCCTCGGCGTCGGCCCAGCGCCGGTACCAGCCGGCCAGCTCGCGCAGCACGGCGCGCAGGATCGGGTCCCGGTCGGTGTTCGCCGCGCCCTCGATGATCAGGGACGTCGCCGTCGGTACGGGCAGCTCCTCCGTACGCGTGGAGACGTTCAGCCCGATGCCCAGCACCACCGCGCCCGCGGCCCGCTCGGCGAGGATGCCGGCCAGCTTGCGGTCGCCGACCACCACGTCGTTCGGCCACTTCACGCGCGCCTCGACGCCGCCGTGCCGCTGGACCGCACGTACGGTGGCAAGACCGGCGAGCAGTGACAGCCAGCTCAGCCGGGCCTGCGGCACCTCCGGCCGCAGCAGGACGGAGAACCACAGCCCGGCCCGCGCCGGGCTCGACCAGCGCCGGTCCAGCCGCCCGCGCCCGGCGTCCTGCTCCTCGGCCACCAGCACCAGGCCCTCTTCCGCGCCCTCGGCGGCGCGGGCGAGCAGGTCACCGTTGGTCGAGCCGGTCCGGGCGACCACGTCGACGCGGCGCCACAGGTCTCCTTCCCGGGCCAGCGCACGGTTCAGCGCGGCCTCGTTGAGCGGCGGACGGTCCAGATCGGAGAACGGCGAGCCGGTCATGCCGCCCATCCTCCCACCAGGAGCGGCGTCAACTTAAGTTGACAAGCCCATCCCGGTCAACTTAAGTTGACGACATGAACGAAGGAGTGGGGCTGACCGAGGCGGCGAGCGGGCGCGACCCGGCCGCCGGGCTGCGGGCCGTACGAGCACTGCGTGAGCTCACCGAGCGCCTGGAGACGCTCCAGGTCGAGAACGCGCGGTCCGGCGGCTGGTCGTGGCAGGAGATCGCGGCGTTCCTCGGGGTCAGCAAGCAGGCCGTCCACAAGAAGTACGCGCGGCGCGGCAAGCGCTGAAGGAGCGGAGATGTTCGAGAGATTCACCCAAGACGCCCGGGCCGTCGTCGTGACCGCGCAGGAGGAGGCGCGCGACCTCGGGCACGATCACATCGGTACGGAGCACGTCCTGCTGGCGATGCTCGACCACGGCGAGGGCGCGGCCGCCGACGCGCTTGCGGCCTGCGGCGCCACCGCCGACGACGTACGGCGGCGCGTGCTGGAACACACCCGCGACGAGCGGGACACCCTCGACCCGGAGGCGCTGGCCTCGCTGGGCATCGACCTCGGTGAGGTCCGCCGGGCCACCGAGGCCGCCTTCGGTCCGGGCGCGCTTGACCGGGCGAAGTCGCGGCGCGGGCCGCGCGGCCACATCCCGTTCACCCGGCGCGCCAAGAAGGTCATGGAGCTGGCGCTGCGCGAGTCCCTCCAGCTCAAGCACAACGACATCCGCGACGGCCACCTGCTGCTCGGCCTGATCCGCGAGGGCGACGGCCTGGCGCTGCGGGTGCTGATGGACGCGGGCGTGGACCCCGGCATGCTGCGCGACGAGGTACTGCGGCGGATGAGCGAGGCCGCGTAGCGGTCAGCCGGTGTTCTGCAACCCCGCCGCGACCCCGTTGACGGTGAGCAGGAGGAGCTGTTCCAGCCGGTACCGCTCCTCCTCCCCGGCCGTACCCTCGCGCAGCGCGTGCAGCGCCTTGAGCTGGAGATGGGACAGCGCGTCGACGTACGGGTTGCGCAGGTCGACGGCGCGGGACAGCACCCGGCGGTCGGCCAGGAGCCGGTCGTGGCCGGTGACGGCGAGCACCAGCTCGCGCGTGCGGTCGTACTCCGCGAGCACCTGCGCGGTCAGCTCGGGCCGGTCGCCGAGGTCGAGGTAGCGCTCGGCGATGCTGCGGTCGGTCTTGGCCAGGCTCATCTCGGCGTTGTCCAGCAGCGAGGCGAACAGCGGCCACTCCCGGTACGCCTCGGCCAGCGCGTCGAGGTCGCCGGGCGCGGCCAGGCCGGTGCCCAGGCCGTACCAGCCGGGCAGGTTGACCCGGGTCTGCGTCCACGCGAACACCCACGGGATGGCCCGCAGGTCCTCCAGGCCGCGCGCCGCCGAGCGGCGGGACGGCCGGGAGCCCAGCCGCAGCGCGCCGATCTCCTCCAGCGGGCTGATCCGGCCGAACCAGGCGGCGAAGCCGTCGGTCTCGACGAGCGCCTGGAACGCCTCGCGTGCCGCCTCGCCGACGGTCTCGGCCAGGCCGCGGAAGCGCTCGGCGGCCGCGGAGTTCTGCCGCGCCACGTCCTCGGTGCCGGCGCGCAGCACGGCGGAGGCGACCTGCTCGATGTGCCGGTGCGCGATGGCCTCGTGGCCGTACCGGGCGGAGATCACCTCGCCCTGCTCGGTCACCTTGAACCGGCCCTCCACCGAGCCCGGCGGCTGCGCCAGCACGGCGCGGTTGGCGGGCCCGCCACCGCGGCCGAGCGCGCCGCCGCGGCCGTGGAACAGCGTCATCGTGATGTCGTTGGCGCGCGCCCACTCCGCGAGCCGGCGCTGGGTGTCGAACAGCAGCAGCGTGGCGGCGGCCGGGCCGAGCTGCTTGGCGGAGTCGGAGTACCCGAGCATGACCTCCATGCGCCGCCCGGTCGCCTCCAGCCGCGCGCGGACCGGCGGCAGCGCCAGCATGCCGTCGAGCACCTCGGGCGCGCCGCGCAGGTCCTCGCCGGTCTCGAACAGCGGCACGACGTCGAGTACGGGCGGGCCGTCCGGTACGGCCGCGCGGGCCAGCTCGTGCACGGCGGCGATGTCCTCGCTGGACCGGGTGAAGCTGATGACGTACCGGTGGCAGGCGGCCACGCCGAACCGGGACTGGATCCAGGCCACCACCCGCAGCGTGGCCAGCACCTCCTCGGTGCGCTCCGACAGCGCGCCGCCGGCCCGTACCTCGGCCAGCGCCTTCTCGTGCACCTCGCTGTGCTGCCGGACCTCCAGCTCGGCCAGGTGGAACCCGAAGGTCTCGGCCTGCCAGATCAGGTGCTGCAGCTCGCCGTACGCCTGCCGTACGGCCCCGGCCGCGCGCAGCGACTCCTGTACGAGCCGCAGGTCGGCGAGGAACGCTTCGGGGCCGTCGTAGGCGAGGTCGGCGTCGCGCTCCCGGGTGGCCCGCAGGCGCTCCGCGGCGTACAGCAGCATCTGCCGGTGCGGCTCGGACGGCGACCGCTTGGCGAGCCCGGCCAGCAGCTCCGGCTGCGCGGCCTCGGCCGCGGTGAGCGCGGCGGCCAGGTCCGGCGCGGCGGGCGTGGTCTCGGTGTGCACGGTGAGCGCGCGGCCGATGCGCGTCGTGGCGTTCTCCAGCGCGCGCAGTACGTGGTCGGACTGGATGGCCACCGCCTCGCGGGTGATCCGCGACGTGACGTTCGGGTTGCCGTCGCGGTCGCCGCCGATCCAGCTGCCGATCCGCAGGAACGCGGGGGCGACCGGCGGGCGGCGGCCGACGTCGGCGGGCGACAGCGCGGTGTCCAGCGTGCGGTACACCTGCGGCACGACGCGGAACAGCGTCTCGTCGAAGACCGTCATGGCCGTACGGACCTCGTCGAGCGGGTCCATCGTGGTGGCGCGCAGCTGGGCGGTGCGCCACAGCAGGTCGATCTCTTCGAGCAGCCGGCGGCGCGCCTCGGTCGCCTCGCTGGCGCCCGCGCCGGGCGCGTTGATGCGGTCCAGCGTGCCGCTGATCCGCCGGATCGCGCTCACCACCGCGCGCCGCCGCGCCTCGGTGGGGTGCGCGGTCAGCACCGGATGGAACTCCAGCCCGGCCACGCCCTCGCCGACCGCGGTCTCCCCGGCGGTCGCACGGATCTCGTCCACGGCCGCGGCCAGGGAGTCGCGCAGCGGCGCGTGGCCGCGGTCGCGGTCCCGCAGCGTACGGATGCGCTGGTGCTCCTCGGCCAGGTTGACCAGGTGGAAGTACACGGTGAAGGCCCGGGCGACGGCCTCCGCGCGGTCCACCGGCCAGCCCGCGACGAGCCGGGCGATCTCGTCCACACCCACGTCGCCGTCCCCGGACCGCGCGGCGATCACCGCATGCCGCAGGTTCTCCACGTCGGCGAGCAGGTCGCTGCCCCCGTACTCGGTGAGCACCTGCCCGAGCAACTCCCCGAGCAACCGGACGTCGCCCCGCAGTTGATGCGGCATCTCCAGCCGCGCACTGTCCCGCTCCACGGGGTCAACCCTAGGGCGTGTCCCGGTCACATGCCGCGGCTGATCTCGGTGAGCAACTCGGGGAGGCGGGCGAAGCCGAGGTTGGCGGCGATGGTGGCGCCGATCGTGACGGCCAGGGCGCCGTACAGGGGGCCGGCGAGGAGGAGCCAGGGGGTGGGCAGGACGAAGACGGCGATGAACAGCGGGACGGCGAGTACGGCGGTGACCGTCATGGTGACCATGGAGGTCAGGCCGGCCAGGCAGCCGCGGCCGCTGCCGGGGCCGGCGAACGGGTTGTTCGCGCGCTGCGGGATCGCGTACGGGAACCGCACGCTGGTGATGTCGCACAGGCCGAGCGTGATGCCGTAGACGCCGAGCGCGAAGCCCAGCGCGCGCACCGCGTCCTCCGGTCCGGCGCCGGTGATCATGGTGATGGCCACGTCCAGCGCGGCCAGGCACGGGATGGCGATGACCGCGTGCGCGAGGTTGCGCCCGAACAGGTCGGCGCGCATGTCCCGCGGCGTGCCGATCGTGACGGCGTTCATCCAGGTGGCCGGGCCGTCGATGCCGTACTGGTTGGCGGCCTGCAGGCCGGCGACGGCGGCCGCGAAGTACATGGGCAGCGCCGGGCCGTGCGCGTCGACGGTGTTCGGGTTGGTGAACGAGAACGTCACCACGATCCCGACGCCGATCATGGCCAGCCAGCCCACCTTGCGCCGCGGCTCCCGCCAGGCGTACCGCAGCTCCTTGCCGATGACCGCGCCGATCTTGCCCGCCACCGGGAGCAGCCGCCGCGCGGGCCGGCCGCGCTGCTGGTCCGAGGCCCGCTGCGTGGAGGCGTCGTACGTCTCAAGCACACGGCCGAGCGCGGCGACCCACAGCCACAGCAGCACGGCCACCGTCGCGGCGGTCACCGCGAGCTCGGCGAGGGCCACGCCGTACCGGCCGTCGCGGGCCATCGCGATCGCGTCGGCCGCCATGCCGGGCGGCGCCCAGCGGGCGTACCCGGCCACCTCGCGCAGCGCGTCCAGCGAGCCGTGCAGCCCGGACGTGATGGCCCGCTGCACGATCAGGTTGCCGCCCTGGATGATGACGATCATCACCAGGCCGAACACGACGGCCAGGTCGCGGCCGCGGCGGCTGCGCAGCAGCGAGGAGAACGCGGCGGCCAGCGCGCGCGACGCGGTGACGCACAGCGCCACCTGCAACGCGACGGCCGCGATGCCGACGAGCACCGACAGCGGCCCGCCGGACAGCCCGACCGCCGCGCCGAGCAGCACGATCACCGTGGCCAGCGGGCCGACGCCGACAAGGGCGGCGGTGAACATGCCGCGGGCCAGCGTCCACCGGGTCATCGGGAACAGCGCGAGCCGGGTGGGGTCCAGCGTCTCGTCGGTGCCGAAGACCAGCAGCGGGAGCATCGCCCAGGCGACGGTCACCACGGTGAACGCCATCACGCCGAGGTCGGTGGCCATCTGCCCGTGGCCGCGCAGCATGGCCAGGCCGATGAAGCCGGTCGGCGCCAGGCTCGCCGCGAAGATCAGCCCGAGTACGAAGCCGGTCTGCCGGCCGGTGTGCCCGCGCACCGACCCGGCGATCAGCCGCAGCTTCAGCCGGACGAACAGTCCGATGCCCGGCTGCGGCGCGGTCACGGCGTTCCGCCCAGCCACTCCAGGCCTTCGTCCCCGCGGGAACGTACGCCGACGATGTCGAGGAACGCCTCGTGCAGCGAGCGCTCGCCGCGTACCTCGGCCAGGGCGCCCTGCGCCACCACCTGGCCGCGGTCGATCACCGCGACCCAGTCGCACAGCCGCTCCACCAGCTCCATCACGTGGCTGGAGAAGATGATCGTGGCGCCCGCGCTGATGCACCGGTCGAGGACGGCGCGGATCGTACTGGCCGAGACCGGGTCGACGCCCTCGAACGGCTCGTCGAGGAAGAGCACGGACGGGTTGTGCAGTAGCGCGGCGGCCAGCGCCACCTTCTTGCGCATGCCGGTGGAGTAGTCGACGACCAGCGTGTTCGCCGCCTCGGTGAGGCCCAGGACGTCGAGCAGCTCGGCGGCGCGCGCGTCGACCTCGTCGGCGGGCAGGCCGCGCAGCCGGCCGCTGAACGTGAGCAGCTCCCGTCCGGACAGCCGCTCGAACAGCCGCAGTCCTTCCGGGAGCACGCCGATGCGGGTCTTCACGGCCAGCGGGTCGCGCCAGACGTCCGCGCCGGCGACGTGCACCTCGCCGCCGTCCGGGCGCAGCAGGCCGGTCATCATCGACAGGGTCGTCGTCTTGCCCGCGCCGTTCGGGCCCACCAGTCCGAAGAAGCTGCCCACCGGCACCATGAGGTCCAGGCCGGCGACGGCGTCGTTCGCGCCGAAGCGTTTCCACAGACCCTGCGCGCGGACGGCCCAGGTCGCCGGGGGCGCCTCCCCGGGAGGGCTCGCCGTTTCTACCACCGTTCCCCTTCCTGCCCCCGCATCCGCGGACCACCACGGAACGCGCCGCCATGGACAACAGTGCCCTATCAACCGGCGTTGTCCACAGCCCCAGAACCGGCCTGCCGCTCGATAATCGGCTTTGGCTAACCTGTTCGGCATGGCCACCGAAGCTCCTGAACCGCTTCCCGCGGAGCAGATCGACATCCACACGACCGCAGGTCGCATCGCCGATCTGGAGCGTCGTCGGTACGAGGCGGTGCACGCCGGCTCGCAGCGCGCCGTGGAGAAACAGCACGCGAAGGGCAAGCTCACCGCCCGCGAGCGGATCGACGCGTTCCTCGACCCGGGGTCGTTCGTGGAGTTCGACGAGTTCGCGCGGCACCGGTCGCGGGAGTTCGGCATCGACGCCAACCGTCCGTACGGAGACGGCGTGGTCACCGGCCACGGCACCGTCGACGGCCGCCCGGTCTGCGTGTTCAGCCAGGACTTCACGGTCTTCGGCGGCTCCCTCGGCGAGGTCTACGGCGAGAAGATCGTCAAGGTGATGGACCACGCGCTGAAGACCGGCTGCCCGATCATCGGGTTCAACGACGGCGGCGGCGCGCGCATCCAGGAGGGCGTGGTCGCGCTCGGCCTGTTCGCGGAGATCTTCTACCGCAACACGATCGCGTCCGGGGTGATCCCGCAGATCTCGGTGATCCTCGGCCCGTGCGCGGGTGGCGCGGTGTACTCCCCGGCGATCACCGACTTCACGGTGATGGTGGACCAGACCTCGCACATGTTCATCACCGGGCCGGACGTCATCAAGACCGTGACCGGCGAGGAGGTCACGTTCGAGGAGCTCGGCGGCGCGCACGCGCACAGCACGAAGTCCGGCGTGGCGCACTACCAGGCGGCCGGCGAGGAGGACGCGCTCGAGTACGCCAAGGCGCTGCTGAGCTACCTCCCGTCGAACAACATGGAGGACCCGCCGGTCCTCGGCGACGACGCGGACCTGGAGGTCGACGAGGCCGACCTCGAGCTCGACACGCTGATCCCGGACTCCGCCAACCAGCCGTACGACATGCGCACGGTCATCGAGCACGTGCTGGACGACGGCGAGTTCTGCGAGGTGCACGCCCAGTTCGCGCCGAACATCGTGGTCGGGTTCGGCCGGGTCGAGGGCCGCTCGGTGGGCGTGGTGGCCAACCAGCCGATGAGCTTCGCCGGCACGCTCGACATCGACGCCTCGGAGAAGGCCGCCCGCTTCGTGCGCACCTGCGACGCGTTCAACGTCCCGGTGCTCACGTTCGTCGACGTCCCCGGCTTCCTGCCCGGCACCGACCAGGAGTGGAACGGCATCATCCGGCGCGGCGCCAAGCTCATCTACGCCTACGCCGAGGCCACCGTCCCCAAGGTCACGGTGATCACCCGCAAGGCGTACGGCGGCGCGTACGACGTCATGGGCTCCAAGCACCTGCGCGCCGACGTCAACCTCGCCTGGCCCACCGCGCAGATCGCCGTGATGGGCGCCCAGGGCGCGGTGAACATCCTGTACCGCCGCGAGCTGGCCGCCGCCGACGACGCCGACGAGCTCCGCGCCCGCCGTACCCAGGAGTACGAGGACACCTTCGCCAACCCGTACGCGGCCGCCGAACGCGGGTATGTGGACACGGTGATCAAGCCGTCCGAAACCCGCACACAGGTGGTCAAGGCCCTCCGCAGCCTGCGGAACAAGCGCGAAACGCTACCGCCGAAGAAACACGGGAACATCCCGCTGTAACCGACCGGTGTCCTAGAGTCGAGGCCCGGACTGGACGGTGGAGGACACCATGACGACGACGCCAGAACTGCCCTCGCAGACCCCGCTCCCGGCACGTTACGCGGTCCTGGTCGACGTCGGGTATTTGTACGCCGCGGCCGGCACGATCCTGTTGTGCGCGCAGTCGCGGCGGCAGTATCGGGTCGAGGCGGAGAAGCTGATCCACGCGCTGCAGCGGCATGCGGCCGAGCAACTGCGCGGTGAGCTGTTGCGGGTGTACTGGTACGACGCCGCGCGCGACCGCGTGCCGACCATCGACCAGCGGGTCATCGCCCAGCTGCCGATGGTGAAGCTGCGGTTGGGCAACCTGAACCAGCATGGGCAGCAGAAGGGCGTGGACGCGCAGATCCGCAGCGACCTGGAGACGCTGGCCCGGCACCGGGCGATCACCGACGCGGTGCTGCTCGCCGGGGACGAGGACATGCTGCCCGCGCTCGAGGCCTCGCAGGCGTACGGCGTGCGCGTGCACCTGTGGGGCATCGAGCCGCCGTTCGGCACCAACCAGGCGGAGCGGCTGGTCTGGGAGTCCGACACGGTCGAGGTGCTCGACACCGACATGCTGCGGCCGTTCTTCAGCCTGAACGAGGTGCCGGAGGCCGTCTCACCGCCCGCGGCCTCGACCACCACCTCGGTCCCGTCCCCGGCCGACCTTTTCGGCGGCGCGCACAGCCGCGGCGTGCCGCCCCGCGTCGGCACGGTCTCCGCGGCGACCAAGGCCAAGCTCGGGCCCAGCAAGAACGACGCCGAGCAGGTCGGCGAGCACGTCGCGCACAAGTGGATCCTCACCCGCGGCCGGGACAACATCCGCGACCTGCTGCCCGGCCCGATGCTGCCCGCGGTGATCGACAAGGAGCTGCTCATCGAGGCGGAGAAGGAGCTCGGCCTGTCGCTGCGCTCGTACCAGGAGGCCCGCGCCTGGCTGCGCAACGGCTTCTGGGAGCGGGTCTACCGCGAGTTCGGCCTGACCGTGGGCCGCTCGGACGCCTGATCCCGCCGTACGGCAAACTGGCCCCATGAGCGACGGACCCGTGCTGCGTGTGATCCGCGGCGACGCCACCCCGGAGGAGATCGCCGCCCTGGTCGCGGTGGTGTCCGCCGCGCAGGCCCGCGCCGCCGCCGCGGCCGCCGCCGAGTCGCCGGCCCCGCGCGTGTCCGCCTGGCGCGACCCGGCCCGCCGCATGCGCCGCCCGCTGCCGCACGGCCCGGGCGCCTGGCGCGCCTCCGCATTGCCCAGCTGACCAGCCCGTACGCACGGCCCCGCCGGAGAATCCGGCGGGGCCTTCGTCATGCCCGGGCCGGCAAGTACTTGACGCAATGGAAAGTACTTGTCATAGTCATGGGTACTTGCCGCAATGAGAGTAGAACGCGAGGAGGAAACCCGATGAGTGAGATCGCCACGGCGCCACCGGCCACGAACCGCTCGGTCCGCTGGCTCATCGCCGTGTACGGGGTGCTCGGCGTCGCCTCCCTGGCCGCCGTCGCGGGCGCGCTCAGCGGCGCGCCCGCCGTGCGGTACGCGGCATACGCCCTCGCCGTGCTCGCCCCGCTGACGTGGGCCGTCAGCTACATCCGCCTCCGGCGGCGGCCGGAATGGCGGGAGTCCGAGCAGCACCACCAGTGGACGCTCATGGCGTGGATCATCGCCACGCTCGCCGCGAACGCCCTGTACGGCGACCACGGCTCCGCGACCGTGCCGGTCCTGCTGAGCGCCCTGGCCGCGGTGGTCGCGGCGTACGGCGCCGTCCGGGAGGCCGTCCGATGACCGAGGACGACCCGGGCGCCCGGCTCGCCGAAGCCGAACGGCTGACCGCGGCCGTACGGCGCCGCAGCCGCTGGACGATCTGGTCCTACGTCCTGATCGGCACGGCCGGGTTCGGGCTCGCCCCGCTGTTCGCACACCCCGAGCGCCGGCTGCTCTTCTGGCTCGGCATCGCCGTCTGCCTCGCCGTTCTCGGCGCCCACCAGGCGTTCGTCCGCCGCCGCCCGGTCGAGCCGCGCTCCTACCAGGCCCGGTCCGCCACCTTCACGCGCCTGTGGTTCGGCGTCTGGCTGATCATCGTCCTCGTCGGCTCCGCGTACTTCCGCGGCGAACTGGCCTTCTGGGTCCCGGCCGGCGCGGTGACCGCGCTGATCATGTACGCCGGCGCGTTCCTCGAGTACCGGGAGGTACGGCGATGACCGAGTTCACCCCCGACGACGCCCAGGCCCGGCTGGCCGACGCCGACCGCCTGCAGGCCGCCGTGGAACACCGCGCGAAGTGGTACGTCCGGTACCTGGTCGCGTTCGGCATCGCCACGATCGCCGCCGTCACCGCCGCCGGGTACGTCAACGGCCCGGTCTCCGCCGTCGTGTTCGCCGTCGTGTGGGGCGCCTTCGTGATCAGCGCCTCGGTGTGGGGCAGCCGCTTCGGCGCCACCCGCCGCGGCTTCGCCCGGACGCACCTGACGTGGCTGGCCTGCTGGCTGGGGCTGTACCTGGTGGTGCTGTTCGGCGGCATCGCCTGGTTCCCGCACCAGCTCGCCTGGTTCCTGCCCGGCGGCGTCGTCACCGCCCTCCCCTGCTTCGTGACCGCCTACCTGGAGGTCCACCGATGAACGACACCGACGCCAACGCCCGCCTGGCCGCGGCGCGGCGCGCCCAGGAGCGCGTCCGGCGGAGCGGCCGGTGGCCGAAGTGGATGTACATCGGGTACGCCGTCGCCGGGTTCGTCTACATCACGGTCTGCGGCCTGGACGTACCGGACCCGGTGTTCTGGGCGGCGTTCGCGTTCTGGATCGGCGCGGTCGTGGTGCTCACGGCCTTCGCCATGAGCCGGCGCGTCGTCCCCCGCCCGTACGAGACGCTGTTCCCGCGCGTCGTGGCCGTCTGGTTCGGCGCCTGGATGATCGTCTTCATCGTGGGCGCGATCTTCTTCAAGGACAACCTGGCCTGGTGGCTCCCCGGCGCGGTGGTGACCAGCGCGATCATGCTCGGCGGCGGCTGGCTGGACGCTCGGGCGGCGCGGCAATGAACACCCGCCACCCCCGGCACGAGCTGGACGAGATCGTCCACGCCCCCGTGCGGTTCTCGATCATGGCCACGCTGGCCGCGGCCAGCAAGGCGGAGTTCGGGTTCGTCCGCGACACCGTCGAGGTCAGCGACTCCGTGCTGTCCAAGCAGGTCACCACGCTGGAGAAGGCCGGGTACGTCAAGGTCACCAAGGGCTACGTCGGCAAGCGGCCGCGTACCTGGCTCGCGCTCACCCCCACCGGGCTCACCGCCTTCACCAACCATCTCGCCACGCTGCGCGCGATCGCCGAGGCATCCGCCCAGGCCGCACCGGAACCGGAGGACGAATCATGACCGAGACCGCGGTCCGTGTGGACGGGCTCGTCAAGCACTACGGCACGGTCACCGCGGTCGACGGCGTCGACCTGGAGATCGGCGCCGGGGAGATCTTCGGCCTGCTCGGGCCGAACGGCGCGGGCAAGAGCACCACCATCGAGACGCTGGTGGGGCTGCGCACGCCGGGCGGCGGGCAGGTCCGCGTGCTCGGCCTCGACCCGGCTACGGACCGGGCGCGGCTGCGCGAGCTGGTCAGCGTCCAGCCGCAGGAGGCCGCGCTGTTCCCCGCGCAGACCGTCGCGGAGACGCTGCGGCTGTGGGCCGCGCTGCACGCCGGGTCCCGGTCGCCGGAGGAGGTCATCGCCGCGCTCGGCCTGGAGGAGGCGCGCGGCGTGCAGGTACGGCGGCTGTCCGGCGGCCAGCGGCAGCGGCTGCTGGTGGCCACCGCGATGATCGCCCGGCCCCGGCTGATGGTGCTGGACGAGCCGTCCACCGGCCTGGACCCGAACGCCCGCGACGAGCTGTGGCGGGCCATCCGCGCCTGCCGGGACCAGGGCGGCACCGTCCTGCTGTCCACGCACGCGATGGAGGAGGCGCGGGCGCTGTGCGACCGGCTCGCCGTCATCGACCACGGCTCGGTCGTCGCGTGCGGCACACCCGAGGAGCTGATCCGTACGCACGCCCCGTACCAGGAGGTGACGTTCATCGCCGCCACCGAGGACTGGGACGTGCTCACGGAGCTGCCCGGTGTCGCGCACGTGGCCACCGCGCCGAACGGCTCCGGCATCCGGGTGACCGTCGAGACCAGCGCCCCGGACACCGTGCTGCGCGCCGCCCTCAGCGCCGGCGACGGCGCCGCGGTCCGCGACGTGCAGACCCGCGACGGCGGCCTCGGCGCCGTATTCCGCGCCCTCACCGGCCGTACCTTCGAGTGAACGGGGACCTCCCACATGCCCGCGATCTACCGTGAGCTCGCGCTCGCCCAGGCCCGCGAGATGTTCCGCGACCTCAAGACGCTCTTCCTGACCGTGCTGTATCCGTTCGTGATCCTGGCGCTCTTCCTGTTCGTCAACGCGGTCACGCCGGAGCACCCCGGCGGGCCGAGCGCCGACGCCATGGCGATCGCCATGACGCTCTTCCTGTCCACCGGCGCGGTCGGGTTCTTCGGCATCGCCACGCCGCTGGTCGCGCTGCGCGAGCGCGGCACGCTGCGGCTGCTGTCCACCACGCCGCTGCGCCGCGCCACGCTGCTGGCCGCGCAGGCGCCCAGCCGGCTCGCCGTCGCGTTCGGCCAGCTCGCGGTGGTCATCGGCATCGGCCTTGGCCTCGGCGCGGTCACCCCGTCGCGCATCCCGATGCTGCTGGTCACCTGCCTGCTCGGGCTGGTCGTGTTCGCCGCGCTCGGGTACGTCATCGGCGGCCGCGCGCCGTCCGCCGAGTCCACCAGCACGATCGCCTCGATCGGCCTGGTGCTGCTGATGTTCGCGTCCGGCCTGGTGTTTCCGCTGGACTCCCTGCCCGGCGCGGTCCAGGCGGCGGCGCGGGTACTGCCCACCACGTACCTCGGCGACATGCTGCGCCACTTCGCGCTCGGCGTGCCCGCGCAGTACCCGCCGGCGCTGGGCGTGGCGGTGATCCTCGGCTTCGCGGCGGCGCTGGCCGCGGTCGCCGTACGGACGTTCCGGTGGGACGCGGGCGAGCGGGCCTGACCGTCGCGGCCAAGGCCACCGGCCTTGGCCGCGATCCGGCCGCGCGTGATCACATGCGGTTCAGCAGATCGGCCTTCTTCGCCTCGAACTCCGCCGGCGACAGCACGCCCTGGTCACGCAGGGACGCCAGCTGGGCGATCTGCGCGGGGATGTCCGGAGCCCCGGCGCCGGCCGGCGCGCCGCCGCCCCGGAACTTGTCGCGGATCCCTAAAACGCGCAGCCGGTCGGAGAACTCGCGGCATTTCTTCGCCTGGTTCTGGACGGTGAATCCGGTGAGCATCTCGAACCGGAGCATCGCCGGGCGCCCGCTGGGATCCAGGAACGTGACGTGGATGTTGTTCGCGTCGTCGAGCTTCTGCGCGTCCGGCCCGCCCATCAGGGTTTCCACCGTGCTCATCTGACGCTCCACGATCTCGACGTCGAGCACCTGGTCGTACGGGATGCGGACCTGTTTCCAGTATTTCTGGCTGCCGATCGTCGGGTTGAACTGGAATTCCGCGGGGGTGAGCTCCATCCGGATCTCCCCGGCCTTCGCCTTCGGCAGATCCGGGTGCCCGCCCCGGTAGGCGACCTTGTACGACTCCAGCGCGCCGGATTCGTCGTTCTTGCTGAAAAGTCCCATGAATCGGACCTCCTACGTCCCGTCCCCGCCGGGCACTGAGCCGCCCGGCCCGAGTTGGGCGGAGGCTAGCCCGGTCCGCCCGGCGATCGGCGACGTTCGGAATTAATTCAAAATATCGGCACGATAAGCGACCGGTCGGCCGCTCAAAGTCGCGGAATTCGCCGCCGCGCGGGCGTCCGCCTGCACCCCGGCCGTACGGGCCCCACCTGCGCGGACACGGCCGTCGACCGCGAGGGGCGGTGCCGCCTCGTAGCCGCGCGGGGACCGCTGGCTAAACTCCGTTGGGTACCCGAAGGAGGAGCCGTCCGTGCGCAAAGTCCTGATCGCGAACCGCGGCGAGATCGCGGTACGCATCGCCCGCGCGTGCGCCGACGCCGGTCTGACCAGCGTCGCGGTGTACGCCGAGCCCGACCTTGATGCCTTGCACGTCCGTGTCGCCGACGAGGCGTACGCACTCGGCGGTGCCACCGCGGCGGACAGCTACCTGGACATCGACAAGCTGATCCAGGTCGCCCGGAAAACCGGGGCGGACGCCGTTCATCCCGGGTACGGCTTCCTCGCCGAGAACGCCGGCTTCGCGCAGGCGGTCATCGACGCCGGCCTGACCTGGATCGGCCCGCCGCCGGCCGCGATCGGCGCGCTGGGCGACAAGGTGCAGGCGCGGCACATCGCGCAGAAGGTGGACGCGCCGCTGGTGCCCGGCACGCAGGACCCGGTGTCCGGCGCCGACGAGGTGGTCGCGTTCGCCGAGCAGTACGGCCTGCCGATCGCGATCAAGGCGGCGTTCGGCGGCGGCGGGCGCGGCCTGAAGGTGGCCCGCGAGCTGGGCGAGGTCGCCGAGCTGTACGAGTCGGCGGTACGCGAGGCCGTCGCCGCGTTCGGCCGCGGCGAGTGCTTCGTGGAGCGGTACCTCGACCGGCCCCGGCACGTGGAGACGCAGTGCCTGGCCGACCAGCACGGCAACGTCGTCGTGGTGTCCACCCGCGACTGCTCGCTGCAGCGCCGGCACCAAAAGCTCGTCGAGGAGGCGCCCGCGCCGTTCCTCAGCGAGGAGCAGATGCGCACGCTGTACACCTCGTCCAAGGCGATCCTGCGCGAGGCGGGGTACGTCGGGGCCGGCACGTGCGAGTTCCTCGTCGGGCAGGACGGCACGATCTCGTTCCTTGAGGTGAACACCCGGCTCCAGGTCGAGCACCCGGTGACCGAGGAGGTCTCCGGCATCGACCTCGTACGGGAGATGTTCCGCATCGCCGACGGCGAGCCGCTCGGGTACGACGACCCCGAGCTGCGCGGCCACTCCATCGAGTTCCGCATCAACGCCGAGGACGCCGGACGCAACTTCCTGCCCGCGCCGGGCACGGTCACCGGCTGGCACGCGCCGTCCGGCCCGGGCGTACGGCTTGATGGCGGTTATGAGAAGGGCATGACCGTCCCGCAGGCGTTCGACTCGCTGATCGCCAAGCTGATCGTCACCGGCGAGACCCGCGAACAGGCGCTGGAGCGCTCGCGCCGCGCGCTGGCGGAGTTCGAGGTCGACGGCATGCCCACCGTGCTGCCGTTCCACCGTACGGTGGTGTCCGACCCGGCGTTCGCCCCCGCGGACGGCGCGCCGTTCACCGTCCACACCCGGTGGATCGAGACCGAGTTCGACAACCAGATCCCGCGCTACGCCGGCACGGTCGCCACCGCCCCCGAGGACTCCGAGCGCGAGCACGTAACCGTCGAGGTCGGCGGCAAGCGCCTGGAGGTCGTCCTCCCCGCCGGCCTGGGCGCGGCCGCCGCCCCCGCCAAGCAGGCCGACAAGAAGCCCAAGCGCCGCTCCGGCGGCACCGCAGGCACCACCGCCGCCGGCGGAGACGCCCTGGTCAGCCCCATGCAAGGCACAATCGTCAAGGTCGTCACCACCGAAGGCGCCCAGGTCGCCGCGGGCGACACCATCGTGGTCCTAGAAGCCATGAAGATGGAACAGCCCCTCACGGCCCACAAACCCGGCACCGTAACCGGCCTCACCGCCGAGGTAGGCCAGTCCATCGCCAACGGCGCCACCATCTGCGACATCAAGGACTGACGGCCGGACGTACGGGCGTGGGACGAGAAGATTTAACCGCTCTTTGCCTGCCGGGAACTTCGCGCCGCGTCTCGTTCGTCGAACCTCCAAAGGAGGAGGCCGTTCCATGACCCGTTTTCGTCGCCGGTTCACCATTCCGGCGGTGCTCGCTGCGCTGTTCCTGTTGGTCCTCGGCGCACCCGCTCACGCTTCGGTGAACGTCGACGACGTCGCGAAATCGCTGGAGAGCAGCCACGTCTACGTGGCACCCGGGGTGCAGAACCAGTTCACCGGCGGCGACGCGAAGCAGGTGTCCAGCGCCGCGAAGAGCGCGGGCGACACGTACTTCATCGTCGTCTCCATCGGCGACCTGCCGAAGAACGACAACTCCTACCTGCAGTTGATCAAGCAGACGGCGGACAAGGTCGGCGACGGCTCGTACGCGGTCGCCGGGTTGCGGCCGAACGGCGGATATCACCTGTTCGGTGGGTCCAACACGCTGGAGAAGGGCACCATGTCCGGCCTGATCCAGCAGGCGGGCAGCGCCAACCGGGGCGACCTCAAGGGCGCCCTGACCGACCTCGCGGGCGAGATCAAGAACGCTCCGAAGGCCTCGGGCGGCTCCTCTTCTGACTCTGGATCGGGGGTGGGCGGCATGGTCGTGCTCGGGTTCCTCGTCGTCATCGTGGTCGGCGTCGTCGGCGTCGGCCTGTACATGCGGAAGAAGCGGCGCGAGCGGGAGGCCCGTGAGCTGGCCGAGCTGAAGCAGACCGTGCAGGAGGACGTCACCAAGCTGGGCGAGGACATCACGAGCCTCGACACCGACGTCGCCGCGGCCGGGCTGCAGGAGGAGACGCGCGACGACTACCAGCACGCGCTGAACTCCTACGACATGTCCAAGCGCGAGCTCGAGATGGCCAAGACGCCGCAGGACCTGCAGTCCGTCACGCGCGCACTGGAGGACGGCCGGTACGCCATGAGCTGCGTCCGCGCGCTGCTGAACGGCCTGCCGCGTCCGGACCGCCGCGCGCCCTGCTTCTTCAACCCGCAGCACGGCCCGTCCACCACGGACGTCATGTGGGCGCCGATCGGCGGCGCGCCGCGCGAGGTCCCGGCCTGCGCGGCCGACGCGGAACGGGTGCTGCGCGGCGAGGACCCGGAGGCCCGGCTCGTCGAGGTCGGCGGCCAGCGCCGTCCGTACTGGGACGCCGGCCCCGGGTACGCCCCGTACGCCGGCGGCTACTTCGGCGGCTTCGGCGGCAACATGCTCGGCGGCCTGCTCGTCGGCACCGCGCTCGGCTCGATGCTCGGCGGTGGCTGGGGCGGCGGTTGGGGCGGCGGCTTCGACGGCGGTTACGGCGGCGGCGACTGGGGCGGCGGCGACTTCGGTGGCGGCGACGGCGGCTGGGACTTCGGCGGCGGTGACTTCGGCGGCTTCGGCGGCGGAGACTTCGGCGGCGGGGGTGACTTCGGCGGAGGCGACTTCTGAGCCTTCCCGGTGACCCAGGCCCCCTTCGCTGGCTGGCGTACTCGCTCGGCTTCCGGCTGGGCGAGCGCCACCGCGAATGGGTCCGGCACGACCTGAACGACGCGGGGTGGCGCGGCCGCATGCTGGCCCGCCACCTCGTGATCATTCTGCCCATCTGCGCCGTCTTCGCCCTGCTCCCCGGCACCTGGGCCATTCACCTCGGCACGGCAGGCCTGCTCTTCCTCGGCGGCGTCTTCACCGTCACGACGTCGGCCGACCAGCTCCGTACGGCCCGCCTACGCCAGCACCACCTGATCCCCCCACGCGACGACCCACCCCCAGAACCACCCCGCCCACCGGGCTGGCCGCACTGACCCGCGATCAGTCCGTGCTGGGCGTCATCAGGCTGCGGGCCGCCTCGGTGATGCTGCCGGACATGGACGGGTAGACGGCGAAGCTGTGGGCCAGCTGGCTGGCGGTCAGGCGCTGTTCGACCGCCACCGAGACCGCCAGGATGAGTTCGCTGGCGTACGGGGAGACGATCACGCCGCCGACGACGATCTCCGTGGCGGGGCGGCAGTACAGCTTGACGAAGCCGTCGTTGAAGCCGCGCATCTTGGCGCGCGGGTTGGTGCCGAGGGGGAGCTTCATCACCCGCGCGGGGACCTCGCCGGACTCGACCTGCTTCTCCGCGACGCCGACGGTGGCGATCTCCGGGTCGGTGAAGATGGTGGCCGCCACGTGGGAGAGCTTCAGCGGCTCCACGGCCTCGCCGAGGGCGTGCCACATGGCGATGCGGCCCTGCATGCTGGCGACCGAGGCGAGCATCTGCACGCCGGTGCAGTCGCCGCAGGCGTAGACGCTCGGGACCGACGTACGCGACACCCGGTCGGTGACGACGAAGCCGCGGGAGTCCAGCTTGACGCCGGCCTCCTCCAGGCCCAGGCCGTCGGTGTTCGGGATCATGCCGACCGTCATCAGGCAGTGCGAGCCCTCGACCGTACGACCGTCCTCCAGCGTGACCACCACGCCGTCGCCGACGTTCTTCACCCCGGCGGCCCGCGAGCGGCTCAGCACGTTCATGCCGCGCCGGCGGAAGACCTCCTCCATCAGCGTCGCGGCGTCGGCGTCCTCCTGCGGCAGCACGCGGTCACGAGAGGACACCAGCGTGACGTTCGAGCCGAGCGCCAGGTACGCGCCGGCGAACTCCGCGCCGGTCACGCCGGAGCCGACGACGATCAGGTCCTCGGGCACCTCGTCGAGGTCGTACAGGTGCCGCCAGCTCAGGATGCGCTCGCCGTCCGGCTCGGCACCGGGCAGTACGCGCGGGTGCGCGCCGGTGGCGATCAGTACGACGTCGGCCGGCACGCGCCGGTCGCCGACGGCCACGATGCGCGGGTCGACCAGCCGGCCCTCACCCTGGATGACCTCGATGCCCTCGCCGGTGACCCGCCGGGTGATGTCCGCCGACTGGGCGCGGGCGAGCGACATGACGCGCTGGTTGACGGTCGCCATGTCGACCTCGGTACGTACCTCCGAGTCGGCCGGGCGCAGGCCGAGCCGCGGCGCCTCGGCCATCGCCATCATGCGCACCGACGAGGCGATGAGCGTCTTGGACGGCACGCAGTCGGTGAGCACGCAGGCGCCGCCGAGCCCGTCGCGATCGATGAGGGTCACCTCCGCGCCGAGCTGCGCGGCCACCAGCGCCGCCTCGTAGCCACCGGGTCCGCCACCGAGGATCGCGATTCGCGTCACTGGTCATCTCCCGCGCGGGCCGCCAACCGGTACGGGGCGCCGCCCGCGCTCGCATCGAGCCGACATTCACATAGGTACCAAAACCTATTGTCGCGCACGTCGTACATGGTCCCGACCGCGCGCCCGTCACCACGATCACGCCCGCGACCCCGTACGCTTTTCCTCGTGTCCCTGTACGCGGCGTACGGCAGCAACATGGATCCGGCGCAGATGGCGCACCGGTGCCCGCACTCACCGGTGCGCGGCACCGGCTGGCTGCCCGGCTGGCGGCTCACCTTCGGCGGTGAGGACGTCGGCTGGGAGGGCGCGCTCGCCACGGTGGTAGAGGACCCGTCGCCCGTGAGCGAGGTCTTCGTCGCCCTGTACGACCTCACGGAGTTCGACGAACGCGAACTGGACCGCTGGGAGGGCGTCTCCCTCGGCGTCTACGACAAGATCCGCGTCCGCGTGCACTCCCTGGAGGGCGAGAACGTCGCCTGGCTGTACGCCCTGCGCGCGTACGAAGGCGGCCTCCCGTCGGCCCGCTACCTCGGCATCCTCGCCGAGGCCGCGGAAAAGGCCGGCGCCCCGGACGACTACGTGGCCGAGCTGCGCGCCCGGCCGTGCCGCTCACTGGGCGACTGACCCGTGCGCGCCGCCGAGACGGACGCGGAATGGACGTTCGCGCTCGACGGCGAGCAGATCACCCGCGTCTGCGTTGACTGGGCCGCGCTCGTCCTGCTCGCGCCGCCGCTCGAGATCCGGGTCGAGGGCAGGTGCACGCTCGGCCGGCCAGGGGGCGTCGTCGAGCTCGACCCTGACGGGGGCGATCTCGCGCCCGCACTGCGTCTGGTCAGGGCGAGCGTCGCTGCGGTACGCGCGGGGAAGGACGGATGGCTTCGCGTGGATCTGGTCAGCGGCGGGGCGTTGACCGTACCGCCCGATGACCAGTACGAGGCGTGGCAGGTCGCGGACGAGCACGGCGTACGCATCGTCTGCACGCCCGGGGGCGGGCTCGCGGTCTGGTCGCGGAGGGACGTACCGCGCTGAGGCCTCGCGCGTAAGGCGCGGGCCCCGCCCCGCATCCTGCCCGCACTTCGCGAACGGCGCCCGGCCAGGCAGACGGCCGCACGCGCAAAGAATCAGTCTCGCGAAGCGAGGCCTTTACGCGCGCAAGCGTGCAGAGCGCGGGGTTCTCTACGGCTCGGGGGTGGGTTTCGGGGGCGGGTCGACGCCGGCTACGTGGAGGTTCACGCCTGCTGAGCGCTGCGCCGTGATCTCGTCCTCGGGGGTGGACGGGTCGACGATGACCAGGTCGAAGGCGGTCAGCGGGGCCAGCTGGTGGAGGCCGTTCTTGGTGAACTTGCTGTGGTCCACCAGGAGGATGCGGCGGTCGGCGGCGTCCATCAGGGCGCGCTTCACCGCGACCGTCTCCTGGGACTGGTGGTAGCAGTAGCCGTTGGTGATCGCGGTGGTGGACATGAACAGGATGTCGGCGCGCAGGGAGGCCGCGGCCTCGCAGGTGCGGAGGCCGAGGAAGGCGTCGTACGCGGGGTAGTACGCGCCGCCGAGGGCGATCAGGTCGATGCCGGGTTCGGCGGACAGCCGTTTGATCAGGGCCAGGAAGTTCGTGATCACCGTCAGGGGGCCGCGGGCGGGGAGGAGCTCGGCCACGGCCAGGCCGGTGGTGCTGTCGTCGATCAGGATGGACTCGCCGGGGGTGACGAGCTCGGCGGCGGCCTCGGCCAGCTGCTTCTTCGCGTCGGCCATGGCCTGGAGGCGGTGCCGGACGTCGCCGTGGTACAGGGCGGACGGCTGGGCCGTCGCGCCGCCGCGGACCTTGCGGAGCCACCCTTTGGACTGCAGGGCGTCGAGATCGCGGTGGACGGTCATCACGCTGACGTCGTAGGCCTCGGCGAGCTCCTTGATGCCCACGAAACCCTCGTCCACCACGCGCTGGCGGATCTGGTCACGGCGTTCCCGCGCTCCGTCGACCGCGGACTCGTCGTCTGTCATGGACTTAACATAGCGCACCCCGCTGACGTTACGACGGTGTGATTTTTCGCAGCATTATTGACATACGTAACACCCCGGTGTTCAGTTCTTCACTAGCACGCTCCAGACCGAGGAGATCCCGTGAAGAAACTTCACCGCAGGGCCATCGCGTGGGGCGCCGCGTCCCTGGCCGTGCTCGCCGTCACCACGGGCTGCGGCTCCGCCTCCGGTGGCGCGAGCGGCGACGCCGCGAACGCCAAGATCGCGTTCCTGATGCCGGACCTCGCCTCGACGCGGTACGAGCGCTACGACGCGCCGCTGTTCAAGGCCAAGATGAAGCAGCTCTGCCCGAAGTGCACGGTGCTGTACCAAAACGCCGACGCGGACGCGAGCAAGCAGCAGCAACAGGCCAGCTCGATGCTCGCGCAGGGCGTCAAGGCCATCGTGATCGACCCGGTCGACTCGGCCGCCGCCGCGTCGATCGTGCGTACCGCGCAGTCGCAGAAGGTCGCGGTGATCGCGTACGACCGGCCGATCCCGGCGATCAAGGCGGACTACTACGTCTCCTTCGACAACCAGAAGATCGGCTCGTCGATCGCCCAGTCGCTGGTCGACCACCTCAAGGAGACCAAGGCCAAGGGCGGCGTCCTCGAGGTCAACGGCTCGCCGACCGACGCGGCCGCCGGCCTGATCAAGAAGGGCATCCACAGCGCGCTGGACCCGAGCGGGCTGAAGATCCTCGCCGAGTACGACACCCCGGACTGGCAGCCGAGCAAGGCGCAGGACTGGGTGAGCGGCCAGATCGCCCGCTTCCCCGGCGACAAGATCGCCGGCGTGGTGGCCGCCAACGACGGCACCGGCGGCGGCACGATCGCCGCGTTCAAGGCCGCGGGCGGCAAGGTGCCGCCGGTGACCGGCAACGACGCCGAGCTGGCCGCGATCCAGCGGATCATCTCCGGCGACCAGTACAACACCATCTCCAAGCCCATCAAGATCGTCGCGAACGCGTCGGCGGAGATCGCCAACCAGTTCGTGCAGGGCAAGAGGCCGGCCGGCAAGACCACCCTGTTCAACACCCCGTCGGAGCTGTTCACCCCGACGGTCGTCACCCGCGACAACGTGGCCAAGACGATGTTCGGCCCCGGCGGCGCGCTGAAGGCCGCGGACGTCTGCACCGCGAAGTACAAGGCCGACTGCGATGAGCTCGGAATCAAGTAGCCCGCTGCTGTCGCTGCGCGGCATCTCCAAGACGTTCGGCGCGGTCGCCGCGCTCACCGACGTCGCCCTGGACGTACCGCCCGCGCACGTGGTCGCCGTCGTCGGCGACAACGGCGCGGGCAAGTCCACCCTGGTCAAGATCCTCGCCGGGGTGCACCCGCCGGACGCCGGCACGATCACCTACGAGCGGCGGCCGGTGGAGATCGCCGACCCGGCCGCCGCCCAGCGGCTCGGCATCGCCACTGTGTTCCAAGACCTCGCGCTGTGCGAGAACCTCAACGTCGTCCAGAACCTGTTCCTCGGCCGCGAGCTGGGCCCGTACCGGCTGGACGACGTGACGATGGAGGTGCGCGCCCGCGAGCTGCTGCGCCGGCTGTCCGCGAAGATCCCGACCGTACGGGTGCCGGTCGCGGCGCTGTCCGGCGGGCAGCGGCAGACCGTGGCCATCGCCCGGTCGCTGCTCGGCGACCCCAAGGTGGTCATCCTCGACGAGCCCACCGCGGCGCTCGGCGTGGCGCAGACCGCCGAGGTGCTGCACCTGATCGAGCGGCTCCGCGACGAGGGCCACGGCGTGATCATGATCAGCCACAACATGGCGGACGTGCTGTCCGTCGCCGACACCGTCGCCGTGCTGCGGCTCGGCCGTAACAACGGGGTGTTCGACGCGGCCGGCACGTCCTCGGAGGAGATCGTCGCGGCGATCACCGGAGCCAACGGTGACCGGCCCGCGCGGAAGGAATTGGACGCCGCCGATGAGTGACCTCCGTACGGCATCGGCCGCCGCCCCGGCCGCCGAGCCGACCGGCAAAGGCCCGTTCGACCGGGTCGCCGACCGTTTCCGCGGCGGCGACCTCGGCGCCATCCCGGTGGTGATCGGGCTGATCATCATCTGGACGGTGATGCAGATCCTCAACCCGGTGTTCCTCTCCAGCACCAACCTGGTGAACCTGCTGCTGGAGTCCGCGCCGGTCGGGGTGATCGCGCTGGGCGTGGTCTGCGTGCTGCTGGTCGGCCAGATCGACCTGTCCGTCGGCTCGATCAGCGGGCTGTCCGGCGCGGTCATGGCGGTGCTGTACGTCGGCCGCCACCTGCCCGCGTGGGTGGCGGTGCTCGCCGCCGCGGCCGTGGGCCTGGTCATCGGCCTGCTGTACGCGCAGATCTTCAACCGGCTCGGCATCCCCAGCTTCGTGATCTCCCTCGGCGGGCTGCTCACGTTCCTCGGCGTGCAGCTGTGGGTGCTGGGCCCGGACGGGTCGATCAACCTGCCGTTCGACTCCGGCCTGGTCACGTTCGCGCAGCTGGCGTTCGTACCGCCGTGGCTGTCGTACGCCCTGGCCGTGCTGGCCGCCGCGGGCGTGTTCGCCACCGGGTACCTCAACGCGCGCAAGCGCCGCGCGGCCGGTCTGGCCGCCACGTCCCTCCAGGCGCTGCTCACCCGCAGCGCGGTCCTGCTGATCGGGCTGGCCTTCGCCGTCTGGTACCTGGACACCGACCGCGGCGTCGGCTGGATGTTCGTACTGTTCCTGGCCCTGGTGCTGGTCGCGCACTACGTCTTCGCCCGTACGAAGCACGGCACGTCGGTGTACGCGGTGGGCGGCGACGTCGAGGCGGCGCGGCGCGCGGGCATCAACGTCCGGGCGATCTACACGTCCGCGTTCGTCGCGTGCGCCACGCTCGCCGCGGTCGGCGGCGTGCTGGCGGCGGCCCGGCTCGCCGCGGCCAACCAGTCCAGCGGCACCGGCGACGTCAACCTGAACGCGATCGCCGCCGCGGTCATCGGCGGCACCAGCCTGTTCGGCGGGCGCGGCAGCGCGTTCTCGGCGCTGCTGGGCGTCATGGTCATCCAGTCCATCGCCAGCGGCCTTACCCTGCTGAACCTGAGCTCGTCGTTCCGCTTCATGGTGACCGGCGCGGTGCTGCTGATCGCCGTGGCGCTGGACTCGGTTGCGCGCCGGTCCCGGGTCTCGCACGGGCGGGCGTGAGGGGGAACATGACCGCGATCTGCCTCGATGTCGGCACCACCATGATCAAGGCCGTCGGATACGACGACGCCGGCGCCGCCCAGGTGACCGTGCGCGAGCCCACCACCGTACGGTCGCCGCGGCCCGGCTGGTCCGAGCAGGACATGGGCGAGGTGTGGGCCGCGGTGGTGCGCGGCGTGCGCGGCGTGGTGGACCGGATCGGCGGGGACGTCGCGTACGTGGCGGTCACCGCGCAGGGCGACGGGTGCTGGCTGGTCGACGCGGACGGCGAGCCGGCCGGCCCGGCCATCTTGTGGAACGACGCGCGCGCGGCGGGGATCGTGGACGGCTGGACGCGGTCCGGCGTGCTGGACCGGGCGTTCGCGACCAGCCGGTCGATGACGTTCCCCGGGCTGCCCAACGCGATCCTCGCCTGGCTGGGCGAGCACGACCCGGACCGGGTGGCGCGCGCTCGCTGGGCGCTGACCTGCGGCGGCTGGGTGTTCTCCCGGCTGACCGGTCGGGCCGTGATGGACGAGTCGGATGCGTGCGTGCCGTTCATGGACCCGCTGACGCGCCGCTACTCCGATGACCTGTTCGCGCTGTACGGCCTGGAGTGGGCGCGGCGGCTGCTGCCCGAGCCGCTGCGCGACGCGGACCGCGCGGTGCCGCTGACCGGGCGGGCCGCCGCCGAGCTGGGCGTCGCGCCCGGCACGCCGGCGGTGCTGTCCTCGTACGACATCGCCTCGACCGCCATCGGGGTGGGCGCGGTGAACGCCGGGCAGGCATGCACCATCCTCGGCACGACGCTGTGCACGGAGGTGGTGGCGGACGACGCGCGAAGCGCGGCCCATGGGGCGGGCGGCTTCACCGTGCCGCTCGGGCTGCCCGGCCGCTTCCTGCACGCGTTCCCGACGCTGGCCGGCACCGGCGTGCTCGACTGGGCGTGCCAGGTGCTCGGCCTGGACGGGCCGCGGGAGCTGGTCGAGCGGGCCGACGGCGTGCCGCCCGGCGCCGACGGGCTGATGTTCCTGCCGTACCTGTCGCCCGCCGGCGAGCGCTCGCCGTTCCTGGACTCCCGCGCCCGCGGTTCCTTCCTCGGCCTGACCTCCGAGCACGGGCCCGCGCACCTGGCCCGGGCCGTGCTCGAGGGGCTGAGCCTGGTGATCCGCGACTGCCTGGCCGCGTCCGGGGTGGCGCCGACCGAGCTGCGGGTGGCCGGCGGCGGGTCGGCCAGCCCGGTGTGGCTGCGGATGCTGGCCGACGTGACCGGCGTGCCGGTGCTGCGCTCGGTGGACGACGAGGCCGGGGCGCGCGGCGCGTTCCTGGTCGGCCGGCTGGCCACCGGCGCGGCGAGCGACAGCGCACACGACGCGGCGGCGTACGTCGCGGTCCGGGACGTCGTCGCGCCCGACCCGGCGCGCGCCGCGACGTACACCCGGCTGTACGACGCCTTCCTGGACCTGCGCGGCACGGTGTCCGCGACCTGGGGGCGGCTGGCCGAACTGCGGGGAGAGCCGTGAGCGAGCCGGTCTGGGTGGGCGTCGACCTCGGTACGCAGAGCGTGCGCGCGGTCGCGGTGAACGCGACCGGTGCCGTACGCGGGTCCGGGTCCGCGCCGCTGACCGGGCGGCGCGACGGGCCGCGGCACGAGCAGGACCCGGAGGACTGGTGGCGCGCCGTGGTGGCCGCGTGCCGCCGGGCGCTGGCGGACATCGCGCCCGCGTCCGTACGGGGCGTCGCCGTGGACGGCACGTCCGGGACGGTGCTGCTCACCGACCGGCACGGCCGCCCCATCACGCCCGCGCTGATGTACGACGACACCCGCGCCGCCGGCCAGGTCGAGCGGATCAACGCGACCGGTGCCGACCTGTGGACCGCGCTCGGCTACCGCCGCATGCAGCCCGCCTGGGCGCTGCCCAAGCTGCTGTGGCTGCTCCGGCACCACGACGTGCCGGACGGCGCCCGGCTCGCCCACCAGACCGACGTCATCAACCGCCGGCTCACCGGCCACGAGGTGGCCACCGACCTGAGCAACGCGCTGAAGACCGGCGCCGACCTGCGCGCCGAACGCTGGCCGGAAACGATCATGGATGACCTCGGCGTCCCTGATGGCCTGCTCCCGCCGCTCGTCCGCCCCGGCACCCGCCTCGGCACGGTCACGGCCACGGAGACCGGCCTGCCCGAAGGCGTCCCGGTGATCGCCGGGATGACCGACGGCTGCGCGTCCCAGCTGGCCACCGGGCGGCTCGAACCCGGCTCCTGGAACTCCGTCCTCGGCACCACGCTGGTGTTCAAGGGCGTGACCGCCGAGCCCGTACGCGACCCGTCCGGCGTGGTGTACTCCCACCGCTCCCCCGACGGCGGCTGGCTCCCCGGCGGCGCGTCCAGCACCGGCGCGGGCGCCCTCACCCGCGACTTCCCCGGCCGCGACCTGGCCGCGCTCGACGCGGCGGCGGCCGCGTACGAACCGGCGGGCGTGCTGGCGTACCCGCTGACCGGCGCGGGCGAGCGCTTCCCGTTCGTCGCCCCGGACGCCCGCGGCTTCCTGCTCGGCACGCCCGCGGACGACGCCGAGCACTTCGCCGCGCTCTTGCAGGGCATCGGGTACGTCGAACGGCTCTGCCTGGACTACCTGCGGATGCTGGGCGCGCCCACCGGCGGCCCGCTCACGCTCACCGGCGGGTCGGCGCGCAGCCGGTACTGGTGCCGGTTGCGCGCGGACATCCTCGGCCGGCCCGTCGAGGTACCGGACGACACCGAGCCGGCCGCCGGCATGGCCATCCTGGCCGCCGCGGCCGGCCACCCCGGCCGGGTCGCCGACGTGGCCGCCGCGATGGCGCCCGCGGCCACCACGATCGAGCCGCGGGCCACGCACACCGGCCGGTTCGACGCCGCGTACCTGCGGCTGGTCGCGGAGCTCGAGCAACGGGGGTGGCTGCCCGCGCCGGTGGCCGCGTACATACGAGAGGGGAGTACATGACCCACCTGGTCCTCGTACGGCATGGCGAGACCGAGTGGCATGCCGAGAACCGGTACGCCGGGAGCTCCGACGTACCGCTGACCCCGCACGGGGTCCGGCAGGCCGAGCGGCTCGCCGCCTGGGCCGGGCGGGCCGGGCTGGCCGCGGTGTGGGCGTCCACGCTCAGCCGGGCGCAGCTCACCGCGCGGGAGAGCGCGGCCGCCGCCGGTCTGCCGCTGCGGGTCGACGAGCGGCTGCGCGAGCTGGACTTCGGCCGCGCGGAGGGGCTCACGTCCGGGGAGATGCGGGACCGCTTCCCGGACGCGCTGCGCGCGTTCCACGCCGACCCGGTGGCCGGCCATCTGCCCGGCGGGGAGGACCCGGCGGACGCGGCCCGCCGGTTCACCGCGTGCCTGGACGACATCGTGGCCGCGTACCCGGACGGCCGGGTGCTGGTCGTCGCGCACACCACCGCCATCCGGCTGGCGCTGTGCGGCCTGATCGGGGTGCCGCTGCGCGACTACCGGCGGCTGTTCCCGCGGCTGCGCAACTGCGCGCTGACCGAGCTGCGGCTCACCCCGGAGCGTGAGGTCGCGCTGCTGGAGTTCAACACCCCCGTCGAGGGGCCCGAGGAGATGCGGCCATGACGATCCGCGTGCTCGCCGCCGGCGACCACTTCGTACTGCCCGGACTGCTCGCCGACGCGGTACGTGACGCCGTCGACGGTACGAAGGTGGAGGTCACCGAGCTGACGCTGCCGTGGCCGGTCGAGCCGTTCGGGCCGGTCGCCGAGGTGGACGAGGCGTCCGGTACGGAGGACGAGCTGATCGCCGCGCTGGACGGCGCCGAGGTGTGCGTCACGCAGATGGCGCCGCTGACCGCGCGGATCCTGGACGCCAGCCCGGCGCTGCGGCTGTTCGGCGTGGGCCGCGGCGGGCCGGTGAACGCCAACGTGCCCGCCGCCACCGGGCACGGCGTGGCCGTCTGCTACGCCCCCGGCCGTAACGCCACCGCGACCGCCGAGCACACGCTCGGCATGATCCTCGCCGCCGCGCGCCGCATCCCGCAGACCCACGGCGAGCTGGCCGCGGGCCGCTGGCGCGGCGACTACTACCGGTACGACGACGTCGGCATCGAGCTGTCCGGCACGACGGTCGGGCTGGTCGGCGCGGGCGCGGTCGGCGCCAAGGTCGCGGCGCTGCTGACCGCGTTCGGCGCGCGGGTGCTGGTCTACGACCCGTACCTGACCGGCGACCTGCCGGGTACCGAACGCACCGATCTGCCCGGCCTGCTGGCCCGGTCGCGCGTCATCTCCCTGCACGCCCGCGTCACCCCGGAGACCACCGGGCTGATCGACGCGGCCGCGATCGCCGCGATGCCGCCCGGCTCGATCATCGTGAACTGCGCCCGCGGCGCGCTGCTCGACTACGACGCGGTCTGCGACGCGCTGGACGCCGGCCACCTGTTCGGCGCCGCGTTCGACGTGTTCCCCACCGAGCCGATCCCGCCCGGCTCGCGCCTGCTGACCACGCCGGGCATCGTGCTCACCCCGCACCTGGCCGGCGCCAGCAAGCAGACCGCGGCCAACGCGGCCCGCATCGTCGCCGCCGACGTCGCCCGGTTCCTCGCCGGTCAGGCGCCCGTCCACTGCGCGAACCCCGAGGTGCTCCCCCGCTGACGCGGGGGTGTCTCCCGGGTGAGGTGCGGGTAGCCTGGCCGAACGTGAGTACCGGAGCGAACGCGAACGAAACGGCCGACGCCTACCAGGCCGCCCGGGCGGCGGCGGAGGTCCTGGCCGAGCGGACCGGGGTCCAGCGGCATGACGTGGCGCTGGTCATGGGATCGGGCTGGGGGCCGGCCGCCGACGCGCTGGGGACGCCGGAGCACGAGCTCGCCGTCACCGACCTGCCGGGCTTCGCGCCGCCGGTCGCCGAGGGGCACGCCGGGAAGATCCGCAGCGTGCCGGTCGGCGACAAGCGCGTCCTGGCCTTCCTCGGCCGTACCCACCTGTACGAGGGGCACGGTACGGACGCGGTGGCGCACGGCGTGCGTACGGCACTGGCCGCGGGCGCCCGTACGGTCGTCCTCACCAACGCGGCCGGGTCGCTGCGCACCGACTTCACCGTCGGCCAGCCGATCCTCATCGCCGACCACATCAACATGACCGGGCGGTCACCGCTGAGCGGCGCCCGGTTCGTCGACCTGACCGACGCGTACGCGCGCCGGCTGCGGGATCTGGCCCGGGAGGTGGACGCCTCGCTCGCCGAGGGTATCTACGCCTGCATGCCCGGCCCGCACTACGAGACGCCCGCCGAGATCCGCATGCTGCGCACGGTCGGCGCGGACATGGTGGGCATGTCCACC
>Ga0164243_10002062_pt1 | contig 33618 bp, 27 predicted proteins | sample OricompcompostOP_FD_108781 | JGI IMG/M metagenome (GOLD analysis project Ga0164243, IMG submission 108781) | Organic Plus compost microbial communities from Emeryville, California, USA - Original compost - Organic plus compost (OP) | ecosystem: Engineered > Solid waste > Mixed feedstock >... | reverse complement strand
TATTCGACCTGCTCGCAGCTCGGCTACATGTTCTTCGCGGCGGGCGTCGGCGCCTATGGCGCGGCGATGTTCCACCTGTTCACCCACGCCTTCTTCAAGGCGCTCCTGTTCCTCGGCGCAGGCAGCGTGATCCACGCCATGCACCATGAACAGGACATGCGCTTCTACGGCGGGCTGCGGAAGGAAATTCCGTTCACCTTCTGGGCGATGATGGCGGGCACGCTGGCGATCACCGGCGTCGGTATCATCCAGGTGGCGGGCTTCCCGGGCTTCGGCTTTGCCGGCTTCTATTCGAAGGATGCGATCATCGAGGCCGCCTATCAGAGCGGCACGTCGGTGGGCATGTTCGCCTTCGCGGTCGGCATCTTCGCCGCGTTGCTCACCAGCTTCTACAGCTGGCGCCTGGTCTTCCTCACCTTCTTCGGCAAGCCCCGCTGGGCCGCGTCCGAACATATCCGCCATGCCGTGCACGATCATCACGGCCATGGGCAGGACGAGCCTGCCCAGGAGCAGGCGGGGCATGATACGCGCCCGAACGAAATCTCGGCGGTCGATCTGCCGGCGGACACTGGCGGCTATCATCCGCACGAAAGCCCGTGGGCGATGCTCGTGCCCCTGGCCGTACTTACGATCGGCGCGATCTTCGCCGGCCTCCTGTTCCACGGTCCGTTCATCGAAGCGGAGGAGGGCGCACACTTCTGGCAGACGAGCATCATGTTCGACACGCATCTGATGCATGCGCTGCACGAGACGCCGGTGCTGGTGAAGCTTCTCCCTGGAACGGTGATGCTGATCGGCCTGCTGATTGCTTGGTCGGCCTATGTCCGCAACCCGCAGCTGGCCAAGACCTTCGCGGCGCAGTTCCGGATGCTCTACCTGTTCCTGCTCAACAAATGGTATTTCGACGAGCTCTATCAGCTCATCTTCGTCCGTCCGGCGATGTGGCTCGGCCGCGTCTTCTGGAAGAAGGGCGATGAAGGGACGATCGACCGCTTCGGCCCGGACGGCGCAGCAGCGCTGGTGGCCGGCGGCAACACGCTCGCCGTCCGGCTGCAGTCGGGTTACCTCTACACATATGCCCTGGTGATGCTGCTCGGCATCGTCGCGGCCGCAACCTGGGTCATGGCGCGATGAACGCAGCCGGCTTTTCCATCCTTTCACTGCTGCTCGCGGTGCCGATGGTCGGCGCCATCGGCTGCCTGGTCTCCGGAGCCGCCGCGTCGCGCTGGATCGCCCTGATCGCGACCCTGGTCTCGCTCGCGCTCGGCCTGGTGCTGTGGAACCAGTTCGAGATCGGCGGGGCCCAGTGGCAGTTCCAGGAATATGCAGGGCTGGTCGGTCCGTTCGCATGGGCGCTCGGCATCGACGGCATCGCGCTGATGCTGATCCTGCTCACCCTGTTCCTGATGCCCATCTGCATCCTCGCCAGCTGGACGTCGATCGACAAGCGGGTGCCGGAATATATGGCCGCTTTCCTGCTGATGGAGACGCTGATGATCGGCGTCTTCGTCGCGCAGGATATCTTCCTCTTCTACATCTTCTTCGAGGCAGGCCTCATCCCGATGTACCTGATCATCGGCATCTGGGGCGGCGCGGAACGCATCTACGCCAGCTATAAGTTCTTCCTCTACACCCTGCTCGGATCGGTGCTGATGCTGATCGCGATGCTGTGGATGGTGAACCATGCCGGCACGACCTACATCCCCGATCTGCTGGTCTACGACTTCCCGCCGGAGGCGCAGACGTGGCTGTGGCTCGCCTTCTTCGCCAGCTTCGCGGTGAAGATGCCGATGTGGCCGGTCCACACCTGGCTGCCCGACGCCCACGTGCAGGCGCCGACCGCGGGCTCGGTGATCCTGGCCGGCGTGCTCCTCAAGATGGGCGGCTACGGCTTCATCCGCTTCTCGCTGCCGATGTTCCCGGAGGCCTCGGCCCAGCTGTTCTGGCTGGTCATGGGCCTGTCGATGATCGCCGTCGTCTACACCTCGCTGGTGGCGCTGGTGCAGCGGGACATGAAGAAGCTGATCGCTTATTCGTCGGTCGCGCACATGGCATTCGTCACCATCGGCCTGTTCGCCTTTAATCGCCAGGGGCTCGACGGCGCGCTGATCGTGATGCTGAGCCACGGCCTGGTGTCGGGGGCGCTGTTCCTGTGCGTGGGCGTGATCTACGATCGCCTGCACACGCGCGAGATCGAGCGCTACGGCGGCCTGTCGGACAATATGCCGGCCTATGCGACCCTGTTCCTGCTGTTCACCATGGCCTCGATCGGCCTGCCGGGCACCAGCGGCTTCGTCGGCGAGTTCCTGAGCATCGTCGGCGCCTATCAGGCGAACAGCTGGGTGGCCTTCGTGGCCACGACCGGGATCATCCTCGGCGCGGCCTATATGCTCTTTCTCTACTGGCGGGTGGCCTATGGGAAGCTGACCAAGCCCGACGTCGCCGCCATGCCGGATCTCAACAAGCGCGAGCTCGCCATGCTGGGCTCGATCGCGGCAGTGGTGTTGTGGATGGGTGTCTATCCGGAAAGTTTCCTCGCGCCGATGCGCAAGGATGTCGATATCCTTCTTGCGCGTATCGAGCGCGCGGCTCCGGAGGGCGACGCGCGCCTGACCATGGCGGCAGCCGGGCCCGCCGCGGACTCGCATGACGCCGCGGCTGCTGCGGAAGGAGCGCACTGATGGGATATTCGCTCGCGCTCACGCTGCCGGAAATCACCCTTTCGGTATCGGCTCTGCTGTTCATGATCGTCGCGGCCTTCGCCGGCGACAAGTCGGCCCGGGCGCTGACCTGGCTTTCGGTGCTCGCCTTCGTCGTGGCGACCCTGCTGATTCCGGGCGTCTTCGACGTCGGCGGAATCGGCTTCGGCGGCCTGTTCATCGCCGACAGCTTCGCGGCCTTCGCCAAGATAGTGATCTATGTCGCGGCCGCGGTCGCTCTCATCGCGGCGAGCAGCTGGTTCGCCCGTGACGGAGTCTACAGGGCGGAATATCCGGTCCTGATCCTGCTTGCCGCCGTCGGCATGGGCATGATGGTCTCGGCCGGTGACCTGCTGACCCTCTATGTCGGTCTCGAGCTGCAGAGCCTCGCGGCCTATGTCCTCGCCGCCTTCCAGCGGAAGGACACGCGCTCGGCCGAGGCGGGCCTCAAATATTTTGTGCTGGGGGCCCTTGCCTCGGGCATCCTGCTCTACGGCATCTCACTGCTCTACGGCTTCACCGGATCGACCCAGTTCGGCGACGTCGCCGACGCGCTCGCGCGGGACGGCGTATCGTCCGGCGAGCTGTTCGGGATCGTTTTCCTGTTCGCCGGTCTCGCCTTCAAGATCAGCGCGGTTCCGTTCCACATGTGGACGCCCGACGTCTATGAAGGCGCACCCACACCGGTGACGACCTTCTTCGCGAGCGCGCCGAAGGTGGCGGCGGTCGCCCTGCTGACCCGCGTCGCCATTTCGGGCATGGGCGCCGCGACGTTCGAATGGCGCCAGATCGTCATCTTCATGGCGCTGGCTTCAACCATCCTCGGCGGCGTGGCGGCGATCGGGCAGCCCAATATCAAGCGGCTGCTCGCCTACAGCTCGATCAACAATGTCGGTTTCGCCCTCATCGGCCTTGCGGCGGGAACCGCTGCCGGCGCCGCTTCGGTGCTGTTCTACATGGCGGTCTATGTCGTGATGACGCTCGGCTCCTTCCTCGTCGTGCTGCGCATGCGCGATGAGGACGGGCGGCCGCTCGAAGCCATTGCCTCGCTGTCCGGTCTGTCGAGGACGCGGCCCTTGCTGGCAGCCGCCATGGCGATGTTCATGTTCAGCCTTGCAGGCGTGCCGCCGCTGATGGGCTTCTGGCCGAAATTCTTCGTTTTCAACGCGGCGGTCGAGGCGGACCTGACCTGGCTGGCCGCCGTCGGTATCGCCACCTCGGTGATCGGCGCCTATTATTATCTCAAGATCGTCAAGATCATGTATTTCGACGATCCGGCGCCGGCCTTCGAGCGCAGCCGCGACTGGGTGGAAGGCGTGCTGATCACGGCCGCTGCCCTGTTCGTGTCGCCGCTCGGTTATCTGCTGATCGGGCCGCTCAGCATCGCGTCCGACACGGCTGCTGCGTCACTCTTCTAGGGAAGGATCCCTTCTTCTGGCCGAAGGGCGGTCTGCACTGATCCGGACGGTCGCCGAGACCGGCTCGACCAACGACGATCTCGCCATGCTCGCACGCCAGGGGGCGGCGGAAGGGCTGTGGCTGCGTGCCGAGCGCCAGACCGGCGGCCGCGGCCGTCACGGCCGGCACTGGCGTTCGCCGACGGGCAACCTCTATGCCAGTACCCTGGTCCGGCTCCGCCCGGTCGAACCGGCTCCGGCCACCCTGGCGCTCGTGGCTGCGGTGGCGCTTCATCAGGTGGTGCAGGCCTATGCCGGGCCGGAGGCGATCCGGATAAAGTGGCCGAACGATCTGCTTGCCCGGGGCGACAAGCTCTCCGGCATCCTGCTCGAGCGGATCGACGATGCGGTGGTGATCGGTTTTGGCGTGAACCTCGCCTCCTGCCCGGACGACCTGCCGGCCACCAGCCTCCAGCGCCTGGCCGGCGTGGCACCGGACCCCGACACCTTCTTGCGGGACCTTGTCGACAGCTTCGCATCATGGCTTGCCCGCTGGCGGGGGCAGGGGCTTGCGCCGATCGTGGCCGCCTGGCTGGACCACGCACATCCCAAGGGCACGCCGCTTTCGGCTGCGGCGGCCGGTGCTCCGGCGGTCGATGGTCTGTTCGACGGCCTGGAGGCAGACGGTGCGCTGCGGCTGCGCTTGGCGGATGGTTCGACGCATGTCATCCACGCCGGCGACGTCTTCCTGATCTGAGCGTCGGAGGATCTTCGTGCCACAGCTACGCCCCGTCCGATCTTCCGATCTCGATCTCATTTGCCGCCATCGGCAGGAAATGTTCCGCGAATCCGGACGGCCGCCGGCGCAGGTCGCGGCCATGGCGGATCCGTTCCGCGAATGGCTCGCCCCGCGCCTCGCCGACGGGCGCTACTTCGGCTGGATCGTGGAGGAAGGCGGGGCGCCGGTGGCCGGCCTCGGGATGATGGAGATCGACTGGCCTCCCCATCCGCTGCACCCCCGCGAAGCCCGGCGCGGCTACATCCTCAACGTCTATGTCGAACCCGGCTTCCGCCGCCGCGGCCTTGCACGACTCCTGATGGAGACGGCACAGGAGGAGGCCCGGCGACGCGGCATCGGCTATGCGATCCTCCATGCGACCGATCAGGGTCGTGCCCTCTACGAGGCGCTCGGATGGACGGATACTGCCGAAATGGCACTTAGCATCGGCGCTCCGCTCGCCTAGGACATTCGACCAGGGACCTTTGCATGCTGCTCGCGATCGACGCCGGAAACACCAATGTCGTCTTCGCCCTGATCGAGGGCAGGACCATCCGCGCCCGCTGGCGGATCGCGACCGAGCCGCGCCGGACGGCCGACGAATATGCGGTCTGGCTGCACCAGCTGCTGGAGCTGGAGGAAATCGATCGCAGCGACATAGAGGCGGTGATCCTCGCTACGGTCGTGCCGCGCGCACTCCACAATCTGCAGGTCCTCGCCAGCAAATATTTCCGGGTGGAAGCCCTGGTCGCGGGCCGGCCGCCGGTCGAATATGGGATCAGGATCGACCTGCCCGATCCGGGCAGCGTCGGCGCCGACAGGATCGTCAACGCCATCGCCGCGCACGACGCGCATCCGGGCGACCTCATCATCATCGACTTCGGGACCGCTACCACCTTCGATGTCGTCGACTATAGCGGCACCTACAAGGGCGGGGTGATAGCGCCGGGCATCAACCTGTCGCTCGATGCGCTGGTGATGGCGGCGGCCAAGCTCCCGCGCATCGCGATCGAGGCGCCCGCGAGCGATCTGGACGTCATCGGCCGCAGCACCGAGGAGGCTATGCACTCGGGCATCTACTGGGGCTATGTCTCGATGATCGAAGGCCTGGTGGCACGGATAAGGCGCGAGATCGGCCGCACGACGAAGGTTGTCGCCACGGGCGGGCTCGCCGCGCTCTTCTCGAAGCACAGCGACGTGTTCGATGCCATCGAGCCCGATCTCACCATTACGGGCCTGGGCATCCTATATGAGCGGAGCAGGCGTTGAGTGACGCAGCCCTTCGTTCGAATCTGAGTTGGAGAGACATGAAGCCAGGCAATGAACTGCTCTTCCTCGCCCTCGGCGGGTCCGGCGAGATTGGCATGAACGTCAACCTCTACGGCTGCCAGGGCAAATGGATCATGGTCGACCTCGGCATGACTTTCGCCGATCCGGCCTATCCCGGGATCGAGCTGATCCTGCCGGACCTGAGCTTCATTGAGGAGCGGCTGGACGACCTGCTCGCTGTCGTGCTCACCCATGGCCATGAGGACCATATCGGCGCCATTCCCTACATGGCGGCCGACCTGGGCGTCCCCCTCTATGCCACGCCGTTCACTGCCGGCCTGATCGCCGGCAAGCTGGAGGAGGAGGGGCTGCTCGACACCGTGCCGCTGAAGGTGATCGACCTTGGTGACGGTTTCGAGATCGGCCCGTTCGGCCTGCGCTACGTGCCCCTGGCCCATTCCATACCCGAAGCCAATGCGCTGCTGATCGAAACGCCGTTCGGACGGGTGTTCCACACCGGCGACTGGAAGCTCGATGCCGCGCCGCAACTCGGCGATCCGACCACGCCGGCCGAGCTGACGGCGGTCGGGGATCTCGGCATTCTGGCGCTCGTCTGCGATTCCACCAATGTCTTCAATGAGCAGGAATCCGGCTCGGAGGCGGAAGTGCGCGCCGGGCTCGACGAAGTCATCGGTGCAGCCGAAGGCCGGGTGCTGATCACCACCTTCGCCTCAAACGCGGCGCGCCTGAAGACGCTCGGGCAGGTGGCGATGGACACCGGCCGATCGCTCTGCATCGCCGGGCGCTCGCTCGAACGAATCCTGCGGGTGGCCAAGAGCGTCGGCTATCTCGAGGATTTTCCGCCCGTGGTGGATTTCGAGGAAGCGATGCAGCTTCCGCGCCGCGAGTTGATGATCATTTCCACCGGTGGACAGGGTGAACCGCGTGCGGCCCTCTCGCGGATCGTCTTCGACACCCACAAGCTCAAGCTCCACCCCGGCGACCTCGTCATCTTCTCATCGCGGCAGATTCCCGGCAACGAGATCGCCATCGGCCGGATCCAGAATGCGCTGGCCGCCAAGGGCGTCGAGATGATCACCGATCGCCAGGCCGACGTCCATGTGTCGGGCCACCCGGGCCGTCCGGAACTGGCAGCCATGTACCGCTGGATCCGGCCGGAGATCATCGTGCCGGTGCATGGTGAGATGCGCCACATGGCTGAACATGCGCGATTCGCCCGTTCCCAGGGCATCCCCCACGGGATCGTCCAGCAGAATGGCGAAATGGTCCGGCTGGCCCCGGACGGCCCCGAGATCGTCAGTCACGAACGCGTCGGTCGCCTCGTGCTCGACGGCGACGTGATCCTGCCGGCGGACGGCACCACTATGAACGAGCGCCGCCGTATCGCGCATAATGGTCACATCACCGTGGTCGTCGTCCTCGACGCGCAAGGGCAGCCCGCGGCGGGCGTGGAGATCGCCCTCCAGGGCGTTCCGGTGGAAGAGGATCGCGAGGCCTTTCTCGAACAGGCCCGCACAGCGGCCGCGGCCGCCGCCGACGCACCTGCCCCCGAGGAAAAGATGCGCGAGGCGATCCGGCTCGCCGTCAGGCGCTGCGCGACCGAATGGACCGGCAAGAAGCCGATCGTCGACGTTCTTCTGATCAGGACCAGCTGACGGTGAAGCTGACGTCCATCATTGCCATCTACCTCCTGTTCTGGGTGATGAGCCTGTTTCTGGTGCTTCCCTTCGGTGTCCGCACCGATGAGGAAGTGGGGCAGGAGCGGATTCCGGGGCACGCGGAAAGCGCCCCTCACAGCTTCAGCTTCGGAAAGGCGGCACTGCGGGCGACGATCGTCTCCGCCCTGCTCTTCGGTGCCTATTATGCCAACTACGTCTACGGGTGGATATCCGTGGACATGCTGGACTGGGCGTCGTCGCCGAACCGCTGACCTCCGCTCGGCGGAGCGGAGCAGGGAAGGGGGAATGAGGATGAAGCTGATCGGACAATATGACTCGCCCTTCGTCCGGCGGGTCGCGATCGCGCTCAGGCTGCATGGCCTGAGCTACGAGCATCTGCCCTGGTCGGTGTTCCGCGACGCCGAACGGATCGCCGCCTACAATCCGTTGCTCCGCGTTCCTACGCTGGTTCTGGCGGACGGGGAGGTCCTCACCGAGAGCCATGTGATCATCGACTATATCGAGCGCATCGCCGATCGGTCGCTGTGGCCTTCCGACCCGGCCGAATTCGTGAGGGCCTTGCGGGTCACGAGCCTGTCCACCGGGTCCGCCGACAAGGCCGTCTCACTGGTCTACGAGGAACTGCTCCACGACCACGTGTCGCAGCAGTGGATCGACCGGTGCGAGGCGCAGATCGTCGCCGCCGTAGACCGGCTCGAAGCCGAGATCGAACCGGCGGCCGGCCCCCGTCTGTTCGGAGACGCGCTCGGGCATGCCGATATCGCGCTTGCCTGCATGTTCCGTTTCCTCGGGGAAGCCCATGCGGACCGGTTCGATTTTCAGCGTTGGCCGTCGCTGCGGAGGCATTCCGAGCTGTGCGAGTCCCAGCCTCTCTTCGCTGACGTTGCGCAGCCGTTCAGCGTGACGTTGCCCAGCCGGACTGGCTGAGGCTTAACGAAGCCGTTCGATGGCCTGGGCGAGCGCCACGTAGAGCTTGCCCATGTCGGAGGAGAGGATGGTGACGCCCAGCGGCGAACCGTCGCGATCGGCGAGGATGCGCCGCAGCATCGCTTCGAAGTCGTGGATGTAGCGGTTCACCTGCTCCCGGAACTCGGGCTCTTCCTCATAGTGCCGCGCGATTTCGCGGGCCTCGCCGGAATTCAGCAGCCGCACCGCGCGGCGGGTGAACACGCCGCGGTCACCGCGAAGATAGGCCGCCCAGGCGGTGTCGGTGACTTCGTTCGACAGGATCTTGGTGACGTCGATCGCGGTGGAATTGAGCGATTCGATGAGGAGCGCGACGCGCCGGGAGAGGTTCTTGCTCTCTTCCTCCTCGCGTTCGCGCTGCGTCTCTTCGATCCGGGCCTCGATCGCCGCCGTCGTCTTGCCGATCGTCAGCATCTGGCGGGTGAGACGATCGGAGGCGCGACGGGCCGCCGCCACCGCCTTCTCCGCCATTTCAGTAAGCACGCCGAGCTGTTCGGACACGGTGCCGCTGACCGCAGTGACCACCGCTTCCTTGCTCGCTTCGCCAAGGGCCGCGGCGCTGGACGGTATCACTTCGGCAATCGCCGCGCGCGCATGCTCGGCCGCCTGCTGGGCGGTGTCGCGAACGCGCAGCAGCGACTCGATGAGCTCGGGCCCCGTATCGGCGACGATCCTGCGCGCCGCGTCATCGGCCTCGCCGGCGGCGACACCGAGCGAGTGCAGCTGCTCCTGCGCGGTGCCAAGCCCGGCGCTGATCCTCGCGAGCAGCTGATCGAGCTGCTCCTGCTGGCGCACGAGACTCTGTTCGGCCTCGGAGACCCGCGAAGCGGCCAGATCGGCCGAGTTGCGGATGGACTCGATGTCCGGGACGATCCGATTGGCTGCGGTCTGGGTGCGGCCGGCCTGCTCCTCGACCCGTTCGAGCGCGGCGGGCAGCGCCTCGTCGAACTGCTGCTTCAGCTGGGACGCGGCCGATCCGAGTTCCTGGACCCGGCTGATGAGATCGCCGGCGCGCGTGCTGCCGCTGTCCAGTTCGCCGGCAAGCTCGCCGACCGCGCCGCGGACCGCGGCCACCGAAGCTTCGAGCCGTTCCGTTCCGCCGAGTCCGGTTTCGCTGAGCCGCAGGAACCTTTGGTCGAGTTCCGCCAGCTCCTTCGAGAGCCCGCTGACGAGAGCGTGGCTCGCGGCGTCCTGCGCGGCGAGATGCTCGGCGAGCCCCCCGATCTTGCTCGCCAGCGTTTCGAGGCGCTGGCCGAGATTGCGCCCGGATTCCTCGCCCGCGCTCTCCAGCGCAGCGCGGCTCTGCTCGATCATCGCGAGCATGGCATTGCCCTGCGCCTCGAGGCCGGCCCGCGCCGTGTCGATGGCCTCGGCCGCGCGCGCCATCGCGTCGTCGATGGCGGACTGCATGCTCGCTGCCGCCTCGTCCATCCGGCTGCTTGCGGAGGCGGCGGTGCTTTCGATCCGCGCCAGATGGGCTGCGAGGCGTTGCGCGGCGCCGCCGGCGATCTCGTCGGCTTCACGCCCGCGAGCGACCAGCGAGGACAACTGCCCCTCGAGCGCAGCGGCCTGTTCGTGGGCGCCGAGGCCCGCCTGCTTCATCGCCTCGGCAACGGCGCGTGCCTGTTCCTCCGCCCGCGGCAGGTCGGAAAGCAGTACGCCGATATCCACCCGGGCTGCGGCCGCGGCGTTTTCCAGCGCGTCCGAACGCCGGTCGAGATTGGCGCTTTCCTTCGACAGATAGTGGGCAACGCGGCCGAGTCGGTCGGCTGCCTCGTCGCCGAGCGACATGAGCTTTGCGGCTTCGCTGGTGAGCCGCGCGTGATTTTCCTCGAGCCGGGTGGCGATGATGGACAGGAGGCTCTCGAGCGCCGCGCTCTCGTTGCGCATCGAGGCAACCGCCCGGGTGAAGCGCTCCGTCTCGTGCCGCGAGGTGCGCCCGAGCATCAGCCACAGCACGGCAAGCAGGGCCAGGGGTGCGCTGACCAGCGGTATCCAGGTGACGGCGGTCTGGAGGGTCAGCGGCTCGCCCGACTGCCGCACCATCCAGCCTGCGGCGACGATCCACCCGCAGGCGAGCAGCAGGAGCAGGCCGGCGAGCAGGCGCGCGCCCGTCGCGCTCCGAACCGGCACCTCTTCGGGCCAGGCCTGCGTAGCCGAATAGTCTCCGCTCATCGAAACCACGGACCATTCGGCCTCGTGAATTTCTGTCTCGCTGCCTTCCGGCTGCGCGTCCGCGCGCTTTGCCCCCATGGTCATGCCATATCTTAACAGTTTTTGGTGAGCGGGGAAGGCCAGAGGAAAGGACGCATTAACCGAACGGCGCGTAGATTCGTCGTCATGGCCTATGATCCCGGAGCCCTCGACGCTTCCCTCGCAGCCGCGGTCGGAAGTGATCCTACCCTCGTCGCCGAACTGCGCGCTGCCTTCGTCGAAAGTGCGCAGCGGCAGGCCGATCTCATGGGCCGTGCCCGCTGCGACGCGAACTGGGTGGTCGCCGCCTCCCGGCTCAAGAGCCTGGCGGCGAGTTTCGGCGCCCTGGGCCTGCTCCGCCTGGCCGACGAGGCGATCGATGGCGCGCCCGGGGATCCGGTCGTGCTTCGCAAGATCAGGGCCGCACTGCAGGAGTTTGCCGGCAACGGCGAACCGGGCGCCTGAAGACTGCGACATGGCAGGGGCGGGGAGGGGACTCCCGATCCGGGATCGCAAGAACCGCCTTTGCAACCGGCCGGCCTCCGCCTATCGCTCCGATCAATGCGGAAGTTGCGGCGATGACGTTGGCGGCGCTGATTGCGGGTTATCAGGAGGCCGAGCCCCCTGAAGAAGGGCTGCGCGCGACCCTGCCCCTGGCGGGCAGGACCGTGCTCGAACGCCAGGCGAGGCTCGCCGCATCGGCCGGCGCCGCTCCCATCATCGTCTTCGTCGAACGGGTCCCCCCGGAACTGCTCGCGGCGATCGACCGGCTGCGCAGTGAGGGCGTGACCGTCAAGCTCGCCCGCAGCGCCCTCGAGGCGGCGGAGGCGGTGCATCCCGAGGACAGGCTGCTGCTGATGGCCGACGGGTTCATCGCCGACGAGGCGCATGTCGGCCGTCTGCTCGATGCCGGTGCCAATGCATTGCTCACGGTGCCGGACCTCGGTGTCGACGATCGCTTCGAGCGGATCGATGCGCAGTCGCGCTGGGCAGGGCTGGCATTGATCACGGGACAGACGCTCAAGCAGACCGCTGCCATGCTGCAGGACTGGGACCTCCAGTCGACCCTGCTCCGGCGGGCGGTGCAGAGCGGCGCCCGCCAGTTTTCGGTGCGCGGCGAAGGCGGGGAGGCCCATTTCACCATCGCCACCAGCCGCGCCGATCTCGCCGCGGTCGAGAAGCAGATCCTCGAGAGCGTGATTGCGCGGCGGGACAGCTGGGTGTCGCGCTATCTGCTCGCGCCGGCGGAACAGGCGGCCACCCGCTATCTGATGCCGACCATCGTCATGCCGCATTGGCTGCGCATCCTATCGCTCCTGCTCACTGGCGGCGCGGCCGTGCTGTTCGTGAACGACTGGCTGTGGACCGGCGGCCTGCTGCTGCTGCTGTCGACTCCGCTCGACGACATTGCCGACCGGCTTTCGATGCTCCGCATGCAAAGCACCAATGAGGAAAGCTGGCTCGCCTATCTGCTTCCGGTCGCGGCCGGCGGCGCACTGCTGGCCCTTGGCCACAGCCTGTCCGCGGTCGACGGCTGGGGCTGCATCGTCCTTGCCGTGACGACCCTCGCCTTCATCGGAGCCCTTTGGATCGAGGTCGGCGATCGGGAGATCAGCGGGAAGATCTTCCTGGCCGAGCGCAAGGGGATGATCTGGATCATGCTGCCATTCGGGCTGACCCAGAGCTGGCTCCCCGGCCTGCTCGCGCTCACACTTTACGCAATGGTCTCCTTCTTCTGGGCCCAGCATCAGGTCCACAGCCGGATTTCCGCCGGATAGGGGAACGGAACCAAGGTCCGATCTGTCCCACGCTTTTCGCTGAAATTAGGGGCAGTTTAACCCTGTTCGCGCTATGCGCAGCCAATGTCGGATCAGTCGGTGATGCGCGAGGACAGGCATGGTGATGCCGCCCGGCTGCTGCATGCGGCCGTGGGCCGGCGGCTTGCGACGGCGGTGACCGACCTGTTCCTCCCGGGCGAGCATCGCCTGACCGAATGGCATCGCACGACGATGGCCGCCCTCCTGGACAGGCTGTTGCGCTCGGTGGAGGACGATCTGCGCGCGGCGCTGGCCCCGAGCTTCGGCCCGGATTCGCATCCGGCCTTGCATGCCGCCCTGACCGCGGCCCATGTCGAGATCGTTCGTCCGATCCTCGATCGTTCTCCCGTGCTGGAGGACCCGGATCTGACCGCATTGCTGCTGCGGCGGGTGGAGGAGCATCGGCTCCATCGCGCCGCGGGCCCGACCGCCACGATCAGGCACGGTCTCCTGCTGGAGCTGGTCCGCGATTCCGACACGGCCGTGGCGGAATCGGCCATGGCCCTGCTGATCGCGCAAAGCCGGCGGCTCGACCGCTTCCAGGAGCCGGCGATCGCAAGCGTCGAACTGCCCGCCGAGATCGAGCATCGCCTCGTCTGGACGACGGCGGCGGCCCTCCGCTGCTATCTCATCCTGCGGCACGGGATCGCCCCAGGCCATGCCGACCAGGCGATCGGTGAGGCCGCCATGGCCCGGCTTGCGGCCTTCGACGAAGGCGACTGCCTGGAAGCGCGTTCGTCCGAACTGGTGCGCCGTCTCGAGGAACTCGGGCGGCTCGACGGTGCGTTCACCTGCCGCGCGCTGATCGAAGCGGGTCTGCCTTTGTTCCTGGCTTGCCTGTCGCTGCGCTGCGGCCTCGGCCTCGACGCGACATGGGAGGTCCTGTGCGACCCGCGCGGGCATGGCGCTCCGCTGCTCCTGCGGGCGGCCGGCCTGAACCGGCGGCAGGCGGGTGAGGTGCTGGTGACGCTGAGTTCGGCTGCGGGCGCGGCGGACGAGGAAAGCCTGTCGAAGCAGCTGCAGGTTTTTGACGGCTATTCCGATGCTGCCGCCCATGCGGTCCTTCGCCTGTGGCAACTCGACCCCGCCTATCGCCAGGCGGTGGCAAGGCTCACAGCGCCCACTTCGGCGGAGCCGTCATGAGCGACGTGCGACAGGAAGCAGCGGTTCGCGGACGGGTCGACTCCTCCGGCCGGCTGATCGACGCGGATCCGCCGCTGGAGGCCCTTCAGCGGCGTGCCGGGGGCGAACTGGGGACTGCCCTTGCGGTTCCGCAGATCGCTTCCCTGACCCGCCTGGCGCGGCGGCTCGGCGTCGTCATCTCGCGCCCGGTCATTGCCGCTGACGGCGACGTCGATCTCGACCTGTGGGTGCGGGCGGCTCCGGAGGACGGCGACGTCGAACTGGTCATTACCGGCTGGATTCCGCGTGCGCCGCGCGGCCCGTCGGCGGCGCCCGAAGCGCAGCGCGAGGCGGACATGCTGCGCGCCGTCGCGGACTGGTTCTGGGAAACCGACGACGCACTCCGCTTCACCTCGCTCTCCCCGGCGGCCGCCTCGGCGGTCGGAAGGACGCCTGCCGATTTCATGGGACAACCGCTGACGCAGCTGTTTCACCTCAAGGAAGCGGTCGACGGCAGCTTGCCCATCCTCAACGCTCTCGCCGAACAGCGGCGGTTCGACGACCAGCCGGCGGAGCTGCGCGGGGCGAACGGGGCGCCCTATCTGCTCAGCGGCGTGCCGCTGATCGACGGGGCCGGACATTTCGCCGGCTTCCGCGGCGCGGCGGCCGCGATCGAGGCCGCACAGGCGCCTGCTCCCGCCGGGAGAGGGGCACCCAGGCCGTCTCCGGACTCGCTGGATGCGACCGCCTTCGGGGAGCGCCTCGATCGCGCGCTTCGGCTTCCGCTGGACGCGATCATCGCCAATGCCGAGACGATCAGCAGCCAGCCCGAAGGACCCCTGCGCCGGCACTATGCGGGTTATGCGCGCGACATCGCCGCCGCCGGGCGGCATCTGCTCGAACTGGTGGGCGACCTGGTGGACCTTCAGGCGATCGAGCGGCCGGATTTCGCCCCCGAGGCCGAGCCCATCGATCTGGCTGACATCGCCCGCCGGACGGCCGGCCTGCTCAGCGTCCGCGCAGCGGACCGGAACGTCACGCTCGATCGTCCGGCCGAAGCGGAGAGCCTGGCCGCAATCGGCGAGTTCAAGCGTGTCCTCCAGATAGCGATGAACCTCGTCAGCAACGCGGTCCGCTATTCGCCCGAGGGCGGGACCGTCGCGATACGGGTCGAGCGCCAGGGCGATTTCGCCTGCGTCGAGGTGGCCGACCAGGGCAAGGGCATCGCTCCGGCCGATCAGGAGCGGATCTTCGAGAAGTTCGAGCGCGTCGATCCGGACGAGCCGGGCGGCAGCGGCCTGGGCCTCTACATCGCTCGCCGTCTCGCGCGGGCGATGGGCGGCGACATCGTCGTCCGGAGCGCCACGGGCGAGGGCGCCCGATTCACCCTTCGCCTGCCGGCGGCGCCCTGAGCCTATGCTCCGGCCGCGCCCGGCTGGGAGCGATGGTCGGCGGCGAGCAACAGCGCCATCTCGTAATTGCGCGCGAACAGCGGCATCACATCATGTTCGCCCGCCCGGGCGCGCTTGATCAGCGTGCGGGCCTCGGGCCGCAGGCCGCTGAGGATGATCTTGATCCCGTTGCGCTCCGCCTGTTCGAGGAACTCCTGCAGTGCCAGGGCGCCGCTGGCGTCGAAGAAGGGCACCTGTTCGAGCCGCAGGATGATTGCGCGCGGGCGGGTGCCGATCCGCTTCAGCGCGTCCAGGAGTTCTCCGGCCACACCGAAGAAGAAGGGACCGGTGATCCGCAGGACTTCGACGCCCTGCGGCAGGTTCTCGCGCTGGGTCGGGTCTTCCTCGTCCGGCGCGCCGGTTCCGGCGGCACTTACCGCCACGCTTTCGCTCATGCGCGCCATGAACATCAGGCTGGCCAGGGTGACGCCGATGCCGATCGCCGCGGTGAGGTCCACCAGGACCGTCAGCAGGAAGGTGATGACCAAGACGGTCCGCTCGCCGATCGACATCCGAAGCAGGACCAGGAAGCGCTGGGCTTCGCTCATGCCCCAGGCGACCATCAGGAGGATGGCCGCGAGCACCGTCATCGGGACGAAGGCCAGCAGGTCCATTGCGAACAGCACGAACAGCAGCAGAAAGAAGGCGTGGAAGATGCCGGCAAAGGGCGTCCGGCCACCAGCCTTGATGTTCGCGGCGGTGCGGGCGATGGCGCCGGTCGCGGGCAGGCCGCCGAACAGGGCGGAGGCGAAGTTCGCCACGCCCTGACCCACCAGTTCCTGGCTCGAGCGGTGCCGGAAGCCGGTCATGCCGTCCGCGACGATGCAGGAGAGCAGGGCCTCGATGCCGGCAAGGAAGGCAATGGTGAAGGCGGACGGCAGCACCTCCTGGACCTTGGCGAGCGAGAAGTCCGGAACCGCGGGCGGAGGCAGGCCGGCATTCATGTCCGGGAAGCGCGAACCGATCGTGTCGACATCGACGCCCAGTAGCGCCACCGCCGCGGAGCCGACCACGATGGCGACGAGGAAGGCGGGCAGCCGGGGCGCGAACTTGCGCAGGGCCAGGATGAACAGGAGCGAGCCGCCGCCGACCGCGAGATTGGCCGGATCGGTGTTGCCGATCGCGGAGAGATAGGCGGCCCATTTGTCGATGAAGTCGGCCGGTACGTCGGTGATGCCGAGGCCGAGGAAATCGTTGATCTGGCTCGACGCGATGATGACGGCGATCCCGGCGGTGAAGCCGGTGATGACCGGGTGGGGGATGTAGCGGATGACGCGCCCCAACCCGGAATAGCCGGCGATGACGAGGATGATTCCGGCAAGCAAGGTAGCCAGGACCAGCCCGTCATAGCCGTGCGTGGCGATGACGTTGAAGATGACGACGACGAAGGCACCGGTCGGTCCGCCGATCTGGACCCGCGACCCGCCGAGGGCCGAGACCAGCGCCCCGGCGACGATGGCGGTGATCAGGCCCTTGTCCGGGGATGCGCCCGACGCGATGGCCAGCGCCGTGGCCAGCGGGAGGGCGATGATGGCAACGGTGAGGCCGGCGATGACGTCGGCCCGCAGATGCTTCAGCGTGTAGCCTTCCCGAAGCACGGCCACGATCTTGGGGGTGAAGCGACCGGGGTCGCTCCGTCTGCGTCCGGCGGCGGCCGTCTCGAAAGCGCTTTCTGTTTCAGGCCGTAGCACGGTTCATGCCCCGCCCGGCGAGATCTGCGTCATCGCATCCTAACGCCGCTGGTCGAGCGGCACATAGTCGCGCCTGGTTTGCCCGGTGTAGAGCTGGCGCGGGCGGCCGATCTTCTGCTCGGGGTCCGCGACCATCTCGTTCCACTGGGCGACCCACCCGACCGTGCGGGCGAGCGCGAACAATGCAGTGAACATGGATGTCGGGAAGCCGATCGCCGAAAGGATGATGCCCGAATAGAAGTCGACGTTCGGGTACAGCTTCTTCTCGACGAAATATTCGTCGTGAAGAGCGATCCGCTCCAGCTCGCGCGCAACGTCGAAAATCGGATCCGTGACGCCGAGTTCCTTGAGAACTTCGTCGGCTGTCTTCTGCATCACCTTCGCGCGCGGATCGTAGTTCTTGTATACGCGGTGGCCGAAGCCCATCAGGCGGAATGGATCGTTCTTGTCCTTGGCCCGCGCGATATAGTGCGGAATGCGCTCGGGCGTGCCGATCTCACGCAGCATGTTGAGGGCGGCCTCGTTGGCGCCGCCATGCGCCGGGCCCCACAGGCAGGCGATGCCGGCTGCGATGCAGGCGAACGGATTGGCGCCCGAAGATCCGGCGAGGCGCACCGTCGAGGTCGAGGCATTCTGCTCGTGGTCGGCGTGCAGGATGAAGATCTTCCGCATCGCATTTTCGACGATGGGATTGACGGCATAGGGCTCGGCAGGAACGCCGAAGGTCATGCGCAGGAAATTGCCCGTGTAGCTCAGGCTGTTCTCCGGATACATGAACGGCTGGCCGATCGAATATTTATAGGCCATCGCCGCGATCGTCGGCATCTTCGCGATCAGCCGGTGGCTGGCCACCATCCGCTGGTGCGGATCGGTGATGTCGGTCGAGTCGTGATAGAAGGCCGAAAGCGCCCCGACCACGCCGCACATGATCGCCATCGGGTGGGCATCGCGGCGGAAGCCGCGATAGAAGGTCGACAGCTGCTCGTGCAGCATGGTGTGGCGGGTGATGGTGTAGGTGAACCGGTCCAGCTGCTCGGCCGTGGGCAGTTCGCCGTGAAGGAGGAGGTAGGACACCTCCATGAAAGTCGAGTGCTCGGCGAGCTGGTCGATCGGATAGCCGCGGTAGAGCAGGATGCCTGCGTCGCCGTCGATATAGGTGATCTTGGAGTCGCAGCTCGCGGTCGACGTGAAGCCTGGATCGAAGGTGAAGGAGTCCGTCTCCGAATAGAGCCGACGGATATCGATGACCGACGGTCCCGTCGTGCCGTGGCGGACCGGGCACTCGAGGGTCTTGTCACCGATGGTGATGGTTGCCTTCGTTTCGGCCATTTAATTCTCCTTCATCCGGTCGGCTACCCGCGCGAGAGACTCTTCGCGGCCGAGCAGCACGAGCACGTCGAATATTCCCGGCGAGGTCGCCCGGCCCGTAAGCGCCGCCCGAAGCGGCTGCGCAACCTGGCCGAGCTTGACGCCGGCATCTTCTGCCACCTTCTTGACGACCCCCTCCGTCGCCTCGACCGTCCATTCTTTATCGTCAAGCCCCGAAAGGGCGGTGTGGACGCGGGCAAGCAGCTCCGAGGCGGCGCCCTCTAGCAGGCCTGCGGCCTTCTCGTCGAGGTCCAATGGCACATTCTTGAACAGGAATGCGCCGCCTTCGGCCAGTTCGTGCAGATTTTTGGCGCGCGGCTTCAGGACCGGCATGGCGCGGGTGAGCAGGGCGACCTCCTCCTGGTCGAGTTCGTGGCCGGCCAATTGGCCCGTCCACTGCGCGACGAGTTCACCCAAACGGCGATCATCCGCCTGGCGGATATAGTGGCCGTTTATATTCTCCAACTTCTTCATGTCGAAGCGGGACGGAGAGCGGCCGACATGGTCGAGATCGAACCAGCGGATCGCATCCTCGCGGCTGATGATTTCGTCGTCCCCATGGCCCCAGCCGAGCCGCAGCAGGTAGTTGAACATCGCTTCGGGCAGGAAGCCGAGATCCCGATAGGCGTCGATCCCGGTGGCGCCGTGGCGCTTCGACATCTTGCCGCCGTCGGGCCCGTGGATCATCGGCACATGGGCATAGACGGGCTCGGGCCAGCCCATGGCGCGGATGATGGCCAGCTGTCGGAACGTGTTGTTGAGATGGTCGTCGCCGCGGATCACGTGGGTCACGCCCATGTCGTGATCGTCGACCACCACCGCCAGCATGTAGGTCGGGCTGCCATCGGAGCGCAGCAGGATGAAATCGTCGATCTCGCTGTTCTGGACGGCGACGCGTCCCTGGACCCGGTCCTCGATCACCGTCTCGCCTTCCTGTGGCGCGCGCAGGCGAACCACGAACGGCATGCCCTCGGGTGCATCGCCTGCGGGCCGGTCGCGCCACGGGCTGCTGACCCGGAAGGGACGACGTTCGGCTTCGGCCGCCGCGCGCATCGTCTGCAGTTCCTCCGCCGTCAGATAGCAGCGATAGGCATGGCCGCGCTCGAGCAGGGCCTGGGCCACTTCGGCGTGGCGGGCAGCGAACTCCGACTGGAAATGCGTTTCGCCGTCCCAGTCGAGACCGAGCCAGTGCATGCCGTCCAGGATCGCGTCGATCGCCTCCCTGGTGGAGCGTAGCTTGTCGGTATCCTCGATCCTGAGCAGGAACTTGCCGCCGTGGTGGCGGGCGTAAAGCCAGTTGAACAGGGCGGTGCGTGCGCCTCCGATGTGGAGATAGCCGGTCGGCGAAGGGGCGAAGCGGGTTACGACCGCCTGGGTTTCTGTGGTTGCGCTCACGCGCACTTTCTCCAAGGATGAAGGCCGATGTCGACCGATGACGCGAGCGCCCCTAGCATAGAGGCCGGGCCGCTACAAACTGGCGGAGAATCGCGTTTCCGGTCGCGCTTCGCACGGCTGAACCAGTGGTTCGAGGCGCGCTTCGATGCGGAGCGGGATCAGCTTCCATTGTGGCTTCCGGTCGGCTTCGGACTGGGCATAGCGGCCTGGTTCGCGCTGCCCGACGCGGCGGCATGGGGCGCATTCCTTTGCGCCGCCGGTGCGGCCGGGCTGGCAGCGATGGCGCTCGCACCCGCCACCCGCTGGTCGAGGGCGGTCGGCATCTTCGCCCTCGCGGCGCTGATCGGCTGCGCCTGGATCTGGCTGCGGGCGGAACGGGCGGCCGAGCCGGTGCTGTCCCGCCCGCAGATGGCCGACTTCTCGGCGGAGGTCGAAAGCGTCCATCCGGTTCCGGCGCAGGAGATGACGCGCCTCGTCGTCCGCCCGGCTCCGGATGCGAGGTTCCGCGGCGGGGCGACGCCGCGCAGGCTTCGGATCAATGTCGCCGAGGGTGAGTGGCGTGACGGAATCGGCCCGGGCGCGACCGTCCGGGTCCGCGCCTGGCTGATGCCGCCGGCGCCCATGGCGGTGCCGGGCGCCTATGATTTCGCGCGCGTCGCCTGGTTCCGGGGAATCGGCGGGAGCGGCCGTGCGCTCGAACTGGCCGTCCTTGCTCCCCCGGGGGAGACGCGCTGGCGGGATCGGCTCGCGGACTGGCGCCAGCGTCTGTCGGCGCATATCCGCGATCGGCTCGAAGGCGGGGCAGGGGGCATCGCCGCGGCCCTGGCCACCGGCGACCAGGGCGGCATCCCCGAGGAGGATGCGGAGGCGATGCGCGACAGCGGCCTCGCGCATCTATTGTCCGTCAGCGGCCTTCATCTTACGGCCGTGGTGGGTGCGGCGATGCTGATCGCCCTGCGGCTGCTGGCGCTGAGCCCGCGGCTGGCGCTGCATTGGCCATTGCCCGTTATCGCGGCCGGCTTCGCGGCGGCGGCCGGCCTGGCCTATACCCTGCTCACGGGCGCGGAGGTGCCGACGGTGCGCGCCTTCATCGCCGCCGTGCTGGTGCTGCTCGGCATGGCGCTGGGCCGCGAAGCGCTGACGCTCCGGCTGGTGGCGGTCGGCGCCCTCGTCGTCCTGATAAGTTGGCCCGAGACCCTGGTGGGCCCGAGCTTCCAACTGAGCTTCGCGGCGATCGCCGCCATCGTCACGCTCCACGACCATCCGCGGGTCCGCGCCCTTCTCTCCCGGCGGGACGAGGGGGCGGTGCAGAAATTCGGCCGCCTGCTGCTGGGGCTGGTGCTGACCGGGCTGGTCGTCGAGGCGGCATTGGCGCCGATCGCCATCTTCCACTTCCACAAGGCCGGTATCTACGGCGCACTGGCCAACATCATCGCAATCCCGCTCACCACCTTCGTCATCATGCCGGCGGAGGCGCTCGCCCTCCTGCTGGATCCGTTCGGGCTTGGTGGCGTCTTCTGGTGGATCACCGGCACGGGGCTGCGGGCGCTCATTGGCCTGGCCCGGGCAGCCGCCGATGCTCCCGGCGCCGTCGCTCTGCTCCCCGCCATCCCGCCGGCGGCCTTCGGGCTGCTGGTGGGAGGCGGCCTGTGGCTCCTGCTGTGGCGCTCATACTGGCGGATCTGGGGGCTTGCGCCGGTCCTTGCCGGGGCCGCCTGGGCGCTGGCCACTCCGGCGCCCGACCTCATCGTGACCGGTGACGGAAAGCATCTGGCGCTACGCACCGATCGGGGCGACTTCGCGATCCTGCGCGACAGGGCGGGGGACTATGTCCGGGATCTGCTCCAGGAAAGCACGGGGTCCGATGCGGAGCTGGGCGCGCTCGCCGACCTTCCCGAGGCGCGCTGCAGCCGGGACCTGTGCACCACGGACATCGAGCGCGACGGCCGCCGCTGGCGCCTCGCCGCGACCCGAAGCACCCTGCTCATTCCCTCCGGCGACCTGGCGCGCGCCTGTGCCGAAGCGGACATCGTGGTCAGCGATCGACGGCTCCCGAGAACATGCGTCCCCCGCTGGCTCAAGGTCGACCGGGCGATGCTCCGGAGGACCGGCGGTCTGGCGATCAGGCTCGGAGATCCTCCGGCGATCGAGACGGTAACCGATCGTGTCGGCGTCCATCCCTGGGCTGCAGGCGGGCAGCGACCGTAGATCAACGGCAGCGGCTGGCAATATCCCGTTCACAATTGGGTGCCAACCTGTTGCAATGAAAAGAGGTATTCGGGCGGTGCCGACGATTGGCAAGGGCGTGTCGTTTCGCGGCGCGGGCAGGTCCGGCGCGTCCCGGAAAGCGCGTCCCCGCCGGTTTCGGGTCGATGCGCTGGTGACGATGAATGCCGATTGCGATCCGTTCGAGGTGACGGTTTGCGACGTGTCCGAGACCGGACTTCGGATCCGGACGGACCGCGACATCGAGCCCGGGCCCATCACGGTCAAGATGATCGGCTTCCCGATATTCAGCGGCGAGGTCCGCTGGCAGCGTGCCGGAAAGGTGGGGATCTCCCTCTCGAACCCGATTCCGCAGCCTTTCCTGTCGGTCTGGCTCCAATACCATGGGTCGCGCAGGAGAGGTGTCGCTGCGAGCGAAGGCAGCGGGGTCGGTCGACCCCGCCTCCAGCAGGATCAGTAGCGCCGAAGAAGCCCGGCCAGCCGACCCTGGATCTGCACCTGGTCCGGACGGTAGCGCTGCGGCGCATAATTGCGGTTGGCCGGATCGAGGCGGATCATCGATCCCTCGTGCCGGAACGTCTTGAGCGTCGCCTCCTCATTGTTGACCAGGGCCACGACGATCTCTCCGTCGCGCGCGGTGTCGGTCCTCCGGACGAGGGCAAAGTCGCCGTCGAGGATGCCTTCGTCCACCATCGAGTCCCCGGCCACTTCGAGTGCATAATGTTCCCCCGGACCCAGCAGGGCGGCGGGAACGGCAAGGCTCTCGGTGCCCTGCAGCGCCTCGATCGGCGTGCCGGCCGCGATGCGGCCGTGCAGCGGGATCTCGAGGATGTCATTGGCTGCGGCCGGTGCCGGCGCACGGAACGGAACCACATTGTCGCCGCCCGCGGCGCGCTGTGCCGCTTTCTCCGGCATCCGCACGACTTCCAGGGCTCGTGCCCGGTTGGGGAGGCGGCGGATGAAGCCGCGTTCCTCGAGAGCGGAGATCAGCCGGTGCACGCCCGACTTGGACTTGAGGTCCAGCGCCTCCTTCATTTCCTCGAAGGATGGGGAGACACCGGTCTCCGCCAGGCGATGGTGAATATAGCAGAGAAGCTCATGTTGCTTCTTGGTCAGCATTGGCCCGCCCTCCTTCGGAACGAATGAAGAACGTGTAGGAAACGGAATGGTTTCTGTCAAGCGACGGCGCGTCGTGGCAGCTCCGTGTGATGGGGCCGGGTCATGTGAAGGAAATTGGCGAGCAGATGATGCCCATGCTCGCTGGCGATGCTCTCGGGATGGAACTGGACGCCATGGATCGGGAGGGAACGGTGGCGCAGCCCCTGGATGGTGGCATCGCCGGCGGTCGCATTGACGGCGAGGCAGGCAGGCAGATCCTTGGAGTCCACCACCAGCGAATGGTAGCGGGTGGCGACGAACGGCGAAGGCAGGCCGGCGAACAGGCCGGTGCCGTCATGCTGGATCGGACAGGTCTTGCCGTGCATCACTCGTGGCGCGCGCCGGACCCGTCCGCCGAAATGCTGGGCGATCGCCTGCTGGCCCAGGCAGACGCCGAGCAGGGGGCGCCGTCCCTCCGCGGCCACCGCGCCGACGAGGGCGAGGGAGATGCCGGCCTCGTCCGGGGTCCCCGGGCCGGGCGAGATCAGGAAACCCGCGGCGTCGCTGGCGAGCGCCTCCTCGGCCGACAGCTCGTCGTTGCGCAGGACTTCGACACGAGTGTCGAGTTCACGCAGGTAATGGACGAGGTTCCAGGTGAAACTGTCGTAATTGTCGATCACCAGGATCATCGGGATCCAGCCTATTGCGGCGCGGTGTTGTTCTGAAGCTGGGAGCGGAGACGGGCGATCGCCTCCTCGTTGCGCTTGACGTTCATCTCGCGCCGGATCGCCTGGGCGAACTGCTCGCCATATTCGGTCCGGAAGCTCGGGGCGAGCTGCCGTCGCGTCATTTCGACGAGCTGAGGCTGCTTGCTGATGTCCCCGGGCACGACCTCGGTCACGTTGACGACGAAGTAACCGCGGCCCGCCGGATCGGCGACGATGCGGGTCTTGCCCTTCGCCATCCTGAACATCAGCTGGATCGGCACCGGCGCGGCCTGCTGGCGCTGCGCGAAATCGATCCGGGAGATGGTTAGGCTTTCCAGGCCGGGCAGATTGGCGCTGGCCTGGCGGAACGCATCGCGGATCGCGGCACCGCCATTGGCCTTGTCGGCGATCTGCTGCGCCATGGTCCGCGCACGGGCGAGCGAGCGTTCGCCGATCAGGTCGGCATGAACCCGCTCGCGCACTTCGGCCAGCGGCGGCGGCGCCGCCGGGATGACGCGGCTCACCGCGAGCAGTGCATAGCGCTGGTTGGAGGTGAGCGTCTCGATCACCGGATCCTCGTCCGGCGACATGTCGAAGCCCGGCTTGAGAATCGGCGCCAGGTCCGGGGCGAGCCGGAAGTCCGGCTGATCGGGCGCGCTGCCGGTCGCGGTTATGGGGGGCGTGTCCCGGGCCGTGAGCTGGTTGTCGCGCACGACTTCGTCGAAGCTCGCGCCCTGGCCGATCGCATCCTCGATGCGGGTCACGAGCGCAGTGAGCGCCTCTTCCTGCTTGCGCTGGTTGATCTCGCGCGCCAGCTCGTCCCTGACGGAGGCCAGCGGCCGGCCCGGTGTCGTCTCGATATTCTCCACCCTGACGATATGCCAGCCCAGCGGCGATCGGGTGGGTGGGGTGACGCCGCCCTTGGGCAGGGCAAAGGCGGCAGCGGCGACGGACGGGGAGGACACACGCTCGAACCGCTCGCGCGTGAGGCTGCCGAGAGCCGTATCGGGCGCCTGGAAACCGGCTTGGCGCGCCGCGTCGGCGAAGCTCTGGCCGCCGCTCAGCCTGGAGGCGAATTCGCGGGCGGTGCGCTCGTCCGGCAGCACGACCTGCGAAAGGGTGCGGGTCTCCGTCGGACCGAATTCGGCGGCCCTGGCCTTGTAGGCGGCTTCGATTTCCGCCTCGGTCGCCTGGGCGGTGGCCGCAACCTGCTCGAGATCGAAGGCGGCGTAGCGAAGCACCCGCCGCTCGGGGATGGTGTAGCGGTCGATGCGCTGCTTGAAGAAGGCGGCGACCTCGGCCTCGGTGGGCTCGGCGCCCGGCCCCACCACCGCGGCGGGGACCAGGCCGATCATCGCCGACCTTTGCTCGAGAAGCAGCTCGGCATAGGCGCGCGCCAGCGCTTCGGGAACGCGCGGGGCGTCGGTGGCGGGGACCAGGAGCTGACGCTGCAGCATCTGGTCGCGAAGCCCGTCACGCAGTTCCTGCTCGTCGAGGCGCTGGGCTTCGAGCGCGCGGCGGAACAGGTCGGGATCGAACTTGCCGGCGACGTTCTGGAAGGCGGGTGCGCTTGCGATCTCGCCGTCGATCAGCCGGTCCGACGCCGCGAGGCCGTGGTCCGTCGCGAACGCGGTCATCGCCATGGCGGTGATGAGGCTGTCGAGCAGCTGGTCGAACAGGCCGTCGCGGATCAGCATGGCCATGGTCGCCTCCGGCTGCTCCTGCTGGACCCGGCTGAGATAGCGATTGACCTGCGTCGTCACCTGCGGGGCGGTGACCGATTCCCGGCCGACGCTGGCGAGCTTGTCGGCGCCGCCGATGCCGAAGCCGCCGAGCCCGCTGGGCGTTCCCACCCCGGTAATGATGAAGGCGAGCATGACCAGGCCGAGGAGCCCGAGGACCGCCCAGGAAGAGAGGGCACGACGGAAGAAGGCGAGCATCTGATAATCCAGTTCCGGAAGGCCGACGGTCTTTGGCAGAGAGGGGGCGCTCCTGCAAGCGATGGGGCGGGAGCATCGCAGGCCTTGGCGGGCGGCGACCGCCTTGCTACGGGCGCATCCCCGTTCGGTGAGGGCCGTACGGCTGATCCAGGGAGGACGTGACCGATGCGCCGCAAGCTGATTGCCGGCAACTGGAAGATGAATGGCAGCCGGACGCAACTTGCGGAGCTGGGGCCGATCGCGGCCGCCGCGCGGGACGCGGCCGGCGTGGACGTCGCCATCTGCCCGCCCTTCATCCTGATACCGCTCGCCGTGCCGCGGGCCGGCGGAATCGTCATCGGCGCGCAGGACTGCCATCATCGCGAGAGCGGGGCCTTCACCGGCAACGTGTCGGCGGCGATGATCCAGGAGGCCGGGGCGCGGATGGTGATCGTCGGCCACAGCGAGCGCCGCGCGGAACAGCATGAAAGCGACGAGATGGTGCGCGCGAAGGCGGAGATTGCGCTCAAGCATGCACTCACCACCATAGTCTGCGTCGGCGAGAGCGAAGCGGACCGGAAGGCCGGCCGGGCGGTCGAATTCGTGTGCGGTCAGCTCCGCGGCTCGCTGCCGCAGGAGGCCGGCGATGGCGAGCTGGTGATCGCCTATGAGCCGATCTGGGCGATCGGCACCGGGAATACCGCAACGCCGGCGGACGTGGCCGAAATGCATGCCGCGATCCGTTCGCACCTCACCGACGATTTCGGCGAGCGGGGCGGGCGCATCCGCATTCTCTATGGCGGGTCGGTGAAGCCCGACAATGCCGCCGAGCTGATGGCGGTCGACAATGTCGACGGTGCGCTCGTCGGGGGCGCAAGCCTCACGGCCGCGGACTTCGTCCCCATCATCCAGGCGGCGCGAGGCGCCTGACGGCCGGCCTGCCCGTCAGGCGGCATGGTTGAACCCCCGGCGGCGATCGACTAGATCGCGCCCCAAAGCTGCACGGATCCGAAAGACGCCCATGTTCACCTTCCTTCTCATCGTTCAGACGCTCGTCGCCGCGGCCCTGGTCGGGGTCATCCTGATGCAGCGGTCGGAAGGCGGCGGTCTCGGTGTCGGCGGATCGAGCTCCGGCCTGATGTCCGCGCGCGGCGCTGCGGATTTCCTGACCCGGGCGACGGCGATCCTGGCCACCCTGTTCGTGGTCCTCAGCATCGTCCTGGCCGGGCTCGCCACCGTCCAGACCGGCCCGCGCGAGATCGATCCGTCGCTTGCCAACCAGGCGCCGGCCGCGGCAAGCACCGGGCCGCTTCCCGGCGCGGTCCCGCTCGCGGACGATGATCCGCTCGCCGGCATCGCCGCGAGCGGAGCGGCCACCCAGGATACGGCTCCGGCGGCCAAGGCGCAGCCTGTAGAGAAGGCGAACCAGGCGGTTCCGCTGGCCCAGTAAGCCGGCGGCGTCTCCTCACCGGATGAAGGAGATGCTTCGCGCGAGGGGCCGGCCACGGCCGCTCGCGAAGCGCACCCGTGCGCGAAGCGGATTCCGCCAGCACCGATAAAATAATCCCTCTTGTCACGATTCGGACGCTTGCCCTTTCCGGGTCGCGCCCCTTAAGCCTGTCCTCCCATGGCGCGGTTCATTTTCATCACCGGCGGCGTGGTTTCCTCTCTCGGCAAGGGCCTGATGGCAGCTTCCCTCGCGGCGCTGCTGCAGGCCCGCGGGTACAGGGTCCGCATCCGCAAGTTCGATCCCTATCTCAATGTCGATCCGGGGACGATGTCCCCCTACCAGCACGGCGAAGTCTATGTGACGGACGACGGGGCCGAGACCGACCTCGATCTCGGTCATTATGAGCGTTTCACCGGGGTGCCGGCACGCCAGTCGGACAATATCACCACCGGTCGCATCTATCGCGACATCATCGCCAAGGAACGGCGGGGTGACTATCTCGGCGCCACCGTCCAGGTGATCCCGCACGTCACCAACGAGATCAAGGCGTTCGCGCTGGCCGAGACGGAGGATCTGGATTTCCTGATCTGCGAGATAGGCGGGACGGTCGGCGATATCGAAAGCCTGCCGTTCATCGAGGCGATCCGCCAGCTTCGCAACGACCTGGGCCGCGGCCACACGGTATCGATCCACACCACCCTGGTGCCCTATATCGCCGCCGCCGGCGAGCTGAAGACCAAGCCGACGCAGCATAGCGTCCGTGATCTCACCTCGCTCGGAATCCAGCCCGACGTGCTGCTCTGTCGCGTCGACCGGCCGCTTCCCGACAGCGAGCGGGCAAAGATCGCCCAATTCTGCAACGTGCGGCCGGAAGCGGTCATTCCCGCGCTCGATGCGAAGAGCATCTATGCGGTGCCGCTCCAATATCACCAGGAAGGCCTCGATGCGGAAGTGCTGCGGGCCTTCGGGATCGATGATGCGCCGCCGCCCGACCTCACCCGCTGGCACGACATCATGGACCGCCTCGAGAATTTCGAAGGCGAGGTCACCATCGGCGTCGTCGGCAAATATGTCGGGCTTCCGGATGCCTACAAGAGTCTTACCGAGGCGCTGGTCCACGGCGGCCTCGCCAACCGGGTCAAGGTTCACATCAACTGGCTGGACGCCGAACTCTTCTCCGGCAACGAGGAGGTCGCCGCGGCCCTGGAGCCCCTGCACGGTATCCTCGTGCCTGGCGGATTCGGCGAGCGCGGCAGCGAGGGCAAGATCCGGTCGGTCCAATTCGCGCGGCAGCGGCAGGTGCCGTTCTTCGGCATTTGCCTCGGCATGCAGATGGCCTGCATCGAGGCGGCACGGAACCTCGTCGGCCTCGAAAATGCGAGCACCACGGAATTCGGCCCCACCGACGAACCGGTGGTCGGCCTCATCACCGAATGGATGAGCAACGAAGGCCTGCAGAAGCGGGCTGTCGGCGGCGATCTGGGCGGAACCATGCGGCTCGGCGCCTATGAGGCCGTGCTTCGCGCCAACAGCCATGTCGCCTCCATCTACGGAACGGCCCGGATCAGCGAGCGCCATCGCCACCGCTACGAGGTCAACATCCACTATAAGGACTCGCTGGAAGATCGCGGGCTGATGTTCTCCGGAATGAGCCCCGACGGGCAGCTCCCCGAGATCGTCGAGCGGCCCGACCATCCCTGGTTCGTCGGGGTCCAGTTCCATCCCGAGCTGAAGAGCAAGCCGTTCGACCCGCATCCCCTGTTCGCCAGCTTCATCGAAGCAGCGGTGAAGCAGTCGCGGCTGGTGTGATCTGCGCCCGCCTGCGGGCAAAAAGTCGGAGAAGTCAGGCGCGCCTGCCGGGGCAGTTTCCCGGGGCCTGGGTCAGAGGTTCACCGGCGCGATGCGGACCGGCAGTCCTCCCTGCGGACGCAGGGTCACCGTCGCTACCGGGTCGGGGATGAAGCCGGGGACCGGCGCGAACCGCCGTGCGGCCAGCCAGTGGGCGAGCACCACCTGGGCCTCCACCATCGCGAAGCGGGCGCCGACGCAAATGCGCGGGCCGCCTCCGAAGGGGATGTACTGAAAGCGGTGCCGCCTGGCTTCGGTGCCCGGCGCGAAGCGGTCCGGATCGAACGCATCGGGATTCTCCCACAGCTTGCGGTGGCGGTGGATCACCCAGGGCCAGATCGACACATGCTCGCCCCGGCGCACGCGGATGCCGTCGCCGAGATCGTCGTCGCCGAGCGCTTCCCGCTCTATCCGCGGCGCCGGCGGATACAGGCGCAGTGTCTCGTCGATCAGCTGGCGCAGATAGGGAAGGCGGTCCGGGAGGGTTTCCGGATCGCCCGCCAGTGCCGCCTGTGCTTCGGCGCGGGCGCGATCCTGCACTTCGGGCAGGTTGGAGAGCAGATAGACGCTCCAGGCGAGGGCATTGGCGGTGGTTTCGTGCCCGGCGACATAGAAGGTTGCGGCATTGTCGATTGCCAGCGCTTCTGCCTGGTCGGGCGGGAAGCGGGCGTGCAGTTCGCGAATGAGCCCGCCCATGAAATCGTCTCCGCCCTCCGGCCCCCGTTCGCGGACGATGCGGGTGAGGGTGGCGCGAAGATAGCGGCGGCCGACCTCGCCGCGCTGGGCGACCCGGCCGATGCGCAGCTCCGGAAAGCCGAGCAGCGCCGCGACGCGAATCCGGCCGACCGCGACAAGCGCCGCCTCGATGTGGGAGACGGCTTCGGGCGTGAGGATGCGGGGATTGCCGGAGAACAGGGCGTCGGCGATGATCCGGAGCGTGGTCTCGGTCGCGACCCCCGCGATGTCGATCGTGCCTTCCCCGGGCCAATGCGCCATCTGCCGCTCCGCCCCGGCCGCCATCAGACCGGTGAGCCGAGTCACTGCGGCGGGCGCGAAGCTGGCGGCGACCAGCCTGCGCTCGGTGCGCCACAAGTCTCCCTCGGCAGTGAACAGCCCTTCGCCGATGAAGGGCGCGAAGATCCGCTTCACGATCCGCGGCCTGCGGTAGTTGGCGGCATTGTCGAGCAGCACCCGCTGGACCGCGTCGGGATGGCGGGGAATGTGGATGATGCGTCCCAGAAGGTTGCGGCGCACATACCAGTCGGTGAATGCCAGCTCGGACCAGCCGGCGACGCCGTTGCGCGCATGCGAGCCGACCAGGCTCCGCCACAGCCCGCCGTAGCGCGCCGGCCGCGGCGGGTGACAGGGGACGAAAAGCGGAGCCTCCCTCATATCTGCCGCTCCAACTTCCGTTCCGAGGATGCTGTTCCGCCCGGCCGCCGATTGACCCAGCGCAAACCTCGCACCCGCCCGGGAAGCATAAGCATGTCAAGGGATTGGCGGCGGCGCCTCTTTATGCTCGAAGCCGCATATTGGAAGGAGACCATGATGGAAGACGTTGCCGGCAAGACCGCCTTCATAACCGGGGGCGCGAGCGGCATGGGTTTGGGCATGGCGCGCGCCTTTGCCCGCAACGGGATGAAGGTCGTCATCGCCGATATCCGCCAGGAAGCGCTCGACGAAGCGATGGAGGACTTCTCCCGCACCAATCTGGCGGTCCATCCGATCCGCCTCGATGTGGCGGACCGGGACAATTACCGCGAAGCGGCCGACGAGGCGGAGCGGATGTTCGGCAACATCCACGTCCTGTGCAACAATGCGGGGATCGGAGTCACCGGGCCGATCAAGGACGCCACCTATGACGACTGGGACTGGCTGAAGTCGGTGATGCTGGACGGCGTCATCAACGGCGTCCAGACCATCCTGCCGCGCATCCGGCGGCACGGGGAAGGCGGCCATATCGTCAACACCGCCTCGATGTCCGGGGCCTTCGCCAGCGGCGATGCCGGCATCTACATCACGCTCAAATATGCGGTGGTCGGCATGGCCGAAGCGCTGCGCTGGGAGCTCAAGGACGAAGGTATCGGCGTCTCGGCCTTCCTGCCGGGCGGCGTGCGCACCAACATCTTCATGAGCCACAAGCTGCGGCCGGCGGGAATGTCCACCGGCTATGCCGAGCAGGATGCCGCCAAGGAAGCGATGGCCGAAGCCTTCAAGAGCGCGCCTCCGGGAAGTCCGTTCGAGGCGATCAGCATGGACGTGGACGAAGTGGGCCTGCGGGTTCTGCGCGGCATCAGGCGCAACGACCTGTTCATCATCAGCCATCCCGAGTTTCGCGAGGGGATCGTCGCCCGCAACGAGGCCCTGGTCCGCGCGATCCCTGAGGAGCCGATCAACGAGACGCGCCTCGCTATGCTGCGCCAGATGGGCACGCTGCTGAACCAGCCCATCTATGCGGAGCAGACCACTCCCAGGGGCAAACCCGACGAGACCGGCCGGGATACGGGCGCCTGAGGATCGAAGCCTGACGCCGCCCTCGCTCAGCCGGCCGCCCGGTTGAGCCGCAGGGCGATGCGGCTTCCGATCCAGGCGGCGGCGAGCCATGAAGCCAGGGAAGAAGCGACATAGGCGGATGCGGCGACCCAGGCCTGCTGGCGCAGCAGCAGCACCGTCTCCAGGCTGAACATCGAGAAGGTGGTGAAGCCGCCGCAGAAGCCGGCCATGACGAAGTGGCGCAGGGCCGGTCCGGCGGGCGCGCGACCGCCCGGTCCGGTCAGGACGTAGGCGAAGCCGATCAGCAGCGATCCGGCGACGTTGACTGCCAACGTGCCCCAGGGGAAGCCGGGGCCGAAGAGGTCGAGGGCGGCGATCGAAGCCGTCCAGCGCGCGAGCGATCCGAGGGCGCCGCCGCTACCGATGGCGAGATAGAGGCGGGCGCTGCCGGACATCAGGCGAAAGCCGCCATGCCGGCGCCTGCGGCAGCGATGCAGGCCAGGGCCGAAAGGGCCACATAAGCGAAAGCGTGGCCGGTCCTGCCTCCCTGGGCCATGACCAGAGTCTGCAGGCTGAAGGAGGAGACGGTCGTGTAGCTGCCGAGGACACCGGTCGCCGCCGCCAGCCAGATCAGGGTGTCCGCGCCGTCCGTCCCTGGCGAGGCGAGCCAGCCCGCCAGCAGGCCGAGGGCGGCGGCGCCGCTGACGTTCACCGCGAGCGTACCTAGGGGAAAGCCTTCGCCGAGGTGGCGTCCGATCAGGATGGACAACCAGTGGCGGACGATCGCGCCGAGAGCGCCGCCGGTCGCGATCAGGAGGAAGGACAGGATGGGGTGCGCCACGCTTCAGGGGGCGATCAGGAACCGGGTCATGCCGCAGGGATAGGCGAGCCGGCGCGGTGGCTCAACGAGAGGCTGCAGATGGTTGAGTCCAGATCGCGGCCTCACCTCCGTCCCCTCCGGTGGAGAGAGGGGGAGGTGGGGCCGCCTCTCAGGCTGCCTTGGGCAGCATGCTTGCGTCGGCCCAGTTGCCGTGGAGGCCCTGGCGAAGGCGGACCGGGAGCTTGACCCGGGCGACCGGACCTTCGTCGACGCGCTGGGCGTCGAAGATGGCGAGATCCGAATAGTTGGTGACGTGGTTGTCGACCAGGGCCACCATATAGCCGTCTCCCTCCGGCGCATTGGCGCCGCGCGGGACGAAGCAGGGTTCCTGGATCGCGCTCTGCGGGCCCGCCCACCAGCTCTTTTCCTTGCCGGTGGCAAGGTCGATGTGGGTGAGCGTGTTGGTCAGCGCGTAGAAGGCGCCGCCCGGCCCCTCGTAGGGACGGTCGCTGTCGAGCACCAGCATCCAGCCGTGGCGATAGGCCCGGGTGGCGTAACGGTCGTCGATCCGCGGGAATTCGTCGGGATTCTCGCTGAGCTGTTCGCGCTTCACGAAATTGTCGCTGTTCGAGGCGAGGTCGACCGTCCAGCGGGTGAGATAGCCGCGGCCGGCGACTGGGTCGAACGGCGAGCCGTCGACATTGGGGAAGAAGGGGAAGCTGTTGTTCTTCGCCACCGGCATGTCGATGTGGACCTTCTTGCCGTCGTTGAAGGCATTCATCACATGGCCGACGAAGAAGGTCGGCGCCTCGAACCAGCGGATGTCGCGCGCTTCGCCGTCCCGGGGCAGGACCCCCATGTAGCACGGCATGGTCGAATCGAAGCCGAAGAAGGGCAGGCGCTGCTCCAGCCGCTCCCAGCTGCTGATGAGCGGCATGACCACGAACACGGCATAATGTTCGGTCACGCCGAAATCATGCATCATGCAGTAATAGGGATTTTCGAATTCGATCTCGCGGATGAGCTCGCCGTCCGGCCCGATCTCGATATAGGCCATGTCCCGGGTCATAAGCCCCTTCGTCCCGTAGGCGAAGGCGCACATGTTGCCGGTTTCGGGATCGATCTTGGGATGGGCGCAGAAGGTCTGGCTTTTGAGCTTGCCGCCGAAATCGGTGTAGCCGAACGTCTCCAGGGTGAGCGGGTCCATCAGG
>Ga0164243_10002061_pt1 | contig 33621 bp, 28 predicted proteins | sample OricompcompostOP_FD_108781 | JGI IMG/M metagenome (GOLD analysis project Ga0164243, IMG submission 108781) | Organic Plus compost microbial communities from Emeryville, California, USA - Original compost - Organic plus compost (OP) | ecosystem: Engineered > Solid waste > Mixed feedstock >... | reverse complement strand
TGCCCATGCGACCGGCAGCTGACGGGCTGCCGCTGGGTCTCCAGATCGCAGGCCCACGTTTCGGCGAGACGGCTCTCCTGAGACTCGGCCACGCCTTCCAGCTGGCCTCGGACTACCACCACCACCGCCCCGCCGATTTTCAACACTAGTGTTGACGACCGCGAGATGCGTGGCTAGCCTCACTGGAGTGCCGATCGAGAGGAAAGCCCAGTGACTGCTCAGCGGAGCTTGCGGTTCGGAACCGTCATCACGGTGACCGACCAGCGCGTACCCGAGGTCGCTCGTCTGACTGAGGAGCAGGGCTGGGACATCCTAGCGACCGGCGAGCACGTGAGCTTCAACCTTCCCATCGCCAATGCATTCGTCTCGCTTTCCGCCGCTGCGGCGGTGACCTCCCGGATCCAGCTCATGAGCAGTATGACGCTCCTCCCGCTGTACCCGGCCGGCCTCGCCGCCAAGATGGCCTCGGCGCTGGACAACCTCAGCGGAGGGCGCCTGCTCCTCGGCGTCGGCGTGGGTGGGGAGAACCCTCGGGAGTTCGATGCGTGCGGTGTGCCGGTCAGGCAGCGCGGGTCGCGGATGGACGAGTCGCTCGCCATCATGCGACGACTGTGGAGCGGCGCCTCCGAGTCGTTTCGTGGGCGCTACTACGAGTTCGACGAGGTGCGGATCTCGCCGTCACCCGTGCAGCGTCCGGGCCCTCCGATCTGGGTCGCAGGGCGCCGTGAAGTTGCGATGCGCCGTGCGGCTGAGCACGGCGACGGGTGGATGCCCTACATGTACTCCCCTGAGATGCTTGCCGATTCCATCGACACGATCGCTCGATACCGTGAGCGGCCAGAGCCGGTGGAGAGCGGCGCATATCTATGGTCGTGCGTGCACGAGGACGCGGTGACCGCCGCGGGTTATGCCGAGGAGAGCTTGGGAAAGACCTATCGACAGGACTTCTCCTCCATGATCGATCGTTACCTGGTGGTGGGTGACGTGGAGAGTGCCGTTGCCCGCACACTCGACTACATCGCGGCCGGCGCGACGACGATCATCTACGGAGCCGCCTGTCCGCTCGATTATGCCGCACGCCACATCGAACTGCTGGCGACAGAGGTCGTGCCGCAGGTGCGAGCCAGGGTAGAGCAGCCTCAGGTGGAGGCGAGCGATGCCTGACCAAGAGCCAGCTTTCACCGGCCTCCGGGTCATCGACCTCAGCAGCATGATGGCCGGCCCGCACTGCGGGCGGCTGCTGGCCGATCAGGGTGCGGACGTGATCAAGGTCGAGTCGCTCAGTGGCGACCACATGCGCAACCTGCGTCCCAGGTCGCGAGGGCAGAGCAGATTCTTCGGTCAACTCAACCTAGGTAAGCGCAGTATCGCGGTCGACCTCAAGTCAGACCATGGCTTGGCGGCGGTCCGAGCGCTGGTGGCCGAGGCAGACGTCGTCATCGAAGCCTGGCGCCCCGGGGTCGCGGCCAAGCTGGGGCTCTCCTGGGAGGACTGCCGTGTGCTGAACGACAGACTCGTCTACTGCTCGATCTCGGGGTACGGCCAGGACGGTCCCGATGCCGGGCGTGCGGCCTTCGCGCCGGTCGTCCACGCTGCATCGGGCTACGACATGGCCAATCTGCCCTACCAGCCCGCGGGCTCGCCGCCGCCGACCACCGGTGTCTACATCGGAGACATTCTCGGCGGCACGGTTGCCTACGGCTCGATACTCACGGCCTTGCTGCGCCGCGCAACGACTGGCAGGGGAAGCCGGGTCGAGGTCTCCCTCGTGGAGGCGATGATGTCGGTGCTGGTCTACGAGCTGCAGGCGGCCTACGCAGGGGTGGCGGACACCCGGGTATCACACCCACCGCTGCCCACGGCGGACGGCTGGGTGGCGGTCACCATCGTCAACAACGCCACGTGGCGCGGCATGACCCAGGCAATGGGTCAGCCGGAGCTCGTCAGCGATCCCCGGTTCGTCGACATCGCTGCTCGGACCGAGCACTGGGACGAGATGCAGGCACGCATGTCCGCGTGGTCTCGAACGTGCTCGACGGCAGAGGCGGAGAGCGCACTGCTCGCCGCTGGCGTGCCCGTCGCTCGGCACCGTACGCCGGCGGAGCTGATCGAGGATCCGCACCTGGTGCAGCGTGGCACCTTTCCCGAGGTCGTGGACGCCGCGGGTGCGTTCCACGCGATCGCCGCGCCGTTCCGCCTGGATGACGTCGTCACGCCGGCGGTGGGCACACGCGTCCCCGAGTTGGGCGAGCACACTGTCGAGGTGCTGCGCGAGGTCGGCGGGCTCAGCGCCGATGCGATCGAGGACCTCATCCGAATCGGGGTGGCTCGCACCCCGGACAGAGCTGAAGGAGCAACGTGAGCGGCTGGAACATCGCAGACGTCCTGGAGGCCGTCGCCCACGAGGTGCCTGACCAGGTCGCCGTGGTCTGCGGAGACCGGCGTCTCTCATGGAGAGAGCTCGACGACCGTGCCGATGGGCTCGCGGAGGCGCTCCTGGGGGCAGGGCTCGGTCGTCAGGCGAAGGTCGCGCTCTACCTGCGCAACAGTCCCGCCTATGTCGAGGGCGTGCTGGCCTCGCTCAAGGCGGCCCTGGTGCCGGTCAACACCAACTATCGTTACTCCGGCCACGAGCTGCGCTACCTGTGGGACAACGCCGACGTCGAGGCGGTCGTGTTCGACGGAGAGTTCACCGACGTCGTCGACGGTCTGCGGGCCGAGTTCCCGGCGGTGCGGCTGTGGGTGCGACACGACGACGGCACGGCGGGAGCCTGCCCGTCGTGGGCCGTCGACCTCGAGGTCCTGGCTGCCTCGGGGGCGCGACCGACCGGGGTCCGGAGGTCCGGAGACGACCTGATCCTGCTCTACACCGGGGGTACGACAGGCATGCCCAAGGGAGTGATGTGGCGGCAGGACGACATCTTCGTGCTGCTGGGCAACGCCGCCAACGGGGCCTACGGCGTCGAGCAGGATCTCGAGTACGCGCGCAGCCGGGTCGCCCGGCCGGGTCGCCGGCTCCTTCCAGCGGCGCCACTCATGCACGGCGCCGGCTTCTTCAGTTGTGTGCCGGTCGTTGCGCGTGGTGGTGCCGTGGTGCTGCTCGAGGGCCGGGCTTTCGAGGCCGAAGTGCTGCTGGATGCCATCCAGGCCGAACAGGTGCACTCCGTCGGCTGGGTAGGGGATGCGTTCGCCAAGCCGGTGCTCGAAGCACTCGACCGGTCGCCAGAGCGCTGGGATCTCTCGTCATGGCGGGTGATCACCTCAGGCGGTGTGATGTTCAGCAGCGAGGTGAAGCAAGGGCTGCTCCGACATGTTCCCCAGCTGTTGATCAACGACGTCTTCGGTGCCTCCGAGGCGATCACCGTCGGTTCGTCGGTGACCACCAAGGACGGCACCTCTGCGGCCACCGGCACTTTCACGCCGCGACCGGACATGCGGGTCATCCGCGAGGACGGCACGCCGGTCGAGCCGGGGTCCGGTGAGGCCGGTCTGATGGCGTTCCGCGGTCGGCAGCCGCTCGGCTACTACAAGGATGAGGTCAAGACCGCGGCGACCTTTCGCATCATCGGCGGCGAGCGCTGGTCGGTGCCTGGAGACTGGGCCACGGTTGCGGCCGACGGCACCGCGACCCTCCTCGGGCGTGGGTCGGGATGCATCAACACAGGCGGGGAGAAGGTCTTTCCGGAAGAGGTCGAGAAGGTGCTTGCCCGGCACCCCGACGTCGCGGACGTGATCGTCGTCGGTGTCCCGCACGAGCGGTTCGGTGAGAGCGTGGCGGCGATGGTCCAGCTCGAGCCCGGAGCGAGCGGGGATGTCGACGCCCTGATCGACTATGCACGGGGGCGTCTGGCTGGCTACAAGGTGCCGCGGGAGATTCTGTACGTCGGCCTTGTGCCGCGCGGCCCCAACGGCAAGGCCGACCTCAAGCGGATCAAGGACGCCGCCGTTCAGCGAGTCGTACGGAGCGTCTGACCGAGTTGTACCTCGAGGACGGTCAACGTCCGCGTCGATGAGATCAACAGTTGTGTTGACAATCGAGCCTGTTGCTACTTCAATGTGACCAGGGACACAGTCAGAGGGGTGTTGAGCAGATGGACGCCGCGCCGCACGTGTTGTGGCAGCCGACTTCCGAGTCGGTCGCCGACACTGTCGTGGGTCGCTTCGCCGCATGGCTCGGCGGGCGACACGACGTCGAGTTCGAAACCTACGAAGGCCTGCATGCATGGTCGATCGAGGACGTCGGTCGGTTCTGGGCAGAGTTTGCGGAGTTCGCCGGCGTGCGCTTCCACGACCGGGCCCCGGTCGCGCTGAGCGGGTCGGACGCCGAGCACGCCACCTGGTTCGCGGGCGCCACCTTGAACTTCGCCGAGCACTGCCTGCAGGGCCCGGGAGACGAGATCGTCTTGGTCTCCCACTCCGAGGTTCGTGACCGGGTCTCCCTCACGCGGGCTGAGCTCCGTGACGGAGTCGCCCGAGCACGCGCCGGCCTGGAACGGCTCGGGGTCGCCGCGGGTGATCGCGTGGCGGCGATCCTGCCGAGCGGTCCCGAGGCCGTGATCACCTTGCTGGCGTGCGCGAGCATGGGCGCGGTCTACAGCTCGTGCGCGCCGGAATTCGGTGTACGCAATGTCATCGACAAGCTCTCGCAGATCGAACCGACGGTGCTGGTGGCGGTCGACGGGTACCGCTACCGAGGTCGTGACGAGAACCGGCTCGACTCGGTCGCGCGGATCCGCGCAGCGCTGCCGACCCTCCGCGCGACGGTGTTGCTTCCCTACCTTCACGAAGACGCGCGACTCAAGGGCGCGTTGACATGGGCGGAGCTCATCGCCGCGCCGGCCGAGCTGCGCTGCGACCCGGTGCCGTTCGACCATCCCCTCTACATCCTGTACTCCTCCGGCACGACCGGCCGGCCGAAGGCAATCGTGCACGGTCACGGCGGGATCGTCCTGGAGAGCCTGAAATGGCAGTACCTGCAGGACGACCTGCAAAGCGGTGATCGCTACCTCTGGTTCTCGTCGACCGGGTGGATGGCCTGGAACCTCGGTGTCTCCGCCCTGATGACCGGGGCAAGCGTGGTGATGCTCGACGGCGATCCGATGTATCCCAGTCTCGAGCACTACTGGAGCACGGTCGCGGGGGAGAAGGTGACCTATCTGGGGCTGTCCCCCGCCTTCTTGGTGGCATGTCAGAAAGCGGGTGTCGTGCCGCGCGAGGTTGCCGACCTCCGATCCGTGCGGACCATCGTCTCCGGTGGCTCCCCTTTGCCCGCCGAGGGATTCCGCTGGGTGTACGAGAACATCGGCGAGGATGTCTATCTAACCTCGTCATCCGGTGGCACCGACGTCGCGTCGTCCTTCGTCGGCGGCACACGGATGAAGCCCGTCTACGCCGGCGAGATCGCCTGCCGGTTCCTGGGCACCGCCGCGGCCGCCTACGACGACGCCGGAAACGAGGTCGTCGGCGAGCAGGGGGAGCTGGTGATCCTCGAGCCGATGCCCTCGATGCCAGTGCGTCTGTGGGGTGACCAGGATGGCCGTCGACTGCATGACACCTATTTCGCCCGCTACCCCGGAGTGTGGTGCCACGGTGACTGGGTGACCTTCACCGAGCGCGGCACTGCAATCGTCAGTGGCCGGTCCGACGCGACGCTCAACCGCGGAGGCGTACGCATCGGAACCAGCGAGTTCTACGCGGTCGTCGACCAGGTCGAGGGCGTTGACGACAGTCTTGTTGTGCATCTCGAAGGCGCTGACGGGGGCTTCGGCGAGCTCATCCTGTTCCTGGTGCTCTCTCCGGGCCGCGAGCTCGAGGATGGTCTTCTGGTAGACATCCGGGCGCGGCTGCGGGAGGAGTCATCGCCACGGCACGTGCCCGACACGGTGCTCGTCGTTCCTGCGGTGCCACGCACGCACAGCGCCAAGAAGATGGAGATCCCGGTGAAGCGGCTTCTCCAAGGGGCCACGCCGAGCGCGGTCGTCGCGCAGAGCGCCCTGCTCCAGCCCGGCAGCCTCGACTGGTACGTGGAGTTCGCCGCCGGTCGCACGGCCGGGCCCACCGCACAGCCGGACCCGGCTCGGGCCACCTCCTGACCGTTCATCCGTATCAACTGATTCTCGGACACCACCCAGCTCAGCGGACCCGCCTGGGCGAACCGACAGATGGGAAAGACCGATGAAACCCACCTCCCTCGTGGCCGCAGCCGCTGCTGGGCTCTTGTTCCTCACCGGCTGTGGAACCTCAGACGGCGGGTCGTCCGGCGTCGACGACTCGACCATCACCGTCGGCTTCCTCGGGAACCTGACGGGCGACGCGTCCGGGCCGTACGGCAAGCCGTTCCAGAACGGAATGGAGCTGGCCATCGCCGACATCGAGAAGTCTGGAGTGCTCGACGACGCCGGGCTGGACCTCAAGGTGCTCACCGAGGACACCGGCTCAGAGCTCAGCACCGCGGTCACCAAGTACAACGGGTTCCGCAACAAGGATGTCGACATCGTGGTCAGCGACTCGATCAGCACGATCGCTGCCGGACTCGCTCCCCTGGCCACCTCTGACAAGGTCCCGTTCCTCACCGGTTCAGGCAGTCCGATCGAGAACTCCGAGGGCTACGGCTTCCATCTCGCTGACCTGGACACGCCCATGACCACCCTCGGGGAGCAGATGGCCGAGCAGGGCCTGCGGAAGGTGATCGCCGTCGTGGACGGCGACAACCCGTCCTTCAAGACGATGGCCAATTCGTTCGAGAAGGGCATGAAGGGAGCCGGAGGCGCCGGACTCATCGACACGGTCACCGTCACGGCCGCGGACACCGACTTCAGCAGCCTGATGACCAAGATCCAGAGCAGCGGTGCCGACGGGGTGTTCATCTCGCTCCTGCCCGAGGGGTCGGGGAACGTCGTGCGCCAGATGGAGCAGTACGGCGGTCTCGACGACGTCGAGCCGATCGGCACGATCGCGTGGAGCGGTCAGATGTACGAGGTGGCCGAGGACGCTGCGGTCGGCATCAGGTTCGCCCTGCCCTGGGCGCCCGGACTGCCGAGCTCGGCGGAGTTCGAGGAGGCGTACGTCGCGAAGTATGACGCGGAGCCGAACGCGTACTCGGCCATCGGCTATGAGACTGCCTGGCTGATCGCTCAGGCAGCTGTGATGGCAGCCGACGACGGGGCTGTCTCGGCCGAAGCGCTCAAGGACGCGCTGCCCGACGCCTCCACCTCCGAAGTGCTCGCCGAGCGAGGCGTGATCGACGACTTCTCGCTGGACGCCGCTGGTGACCCGAGCTACCCCGGCACCGTGGCCACCTTCGACGACGGCGGCCAGATCGTCGCGGCGACCGACTAAGGGCTCGTCCCGTGTCGGCACTGACACAACAGCTGGCCAACGGGGTCGCCCTGGGCAGCGTGTTCGCTCTCTACGCGTTGGGATTCAGCCTCGTGCTGGCCAACCTCAGGGTCTTCAACCTGGCCCATGCAGCCGTCTTCACCTGGGGGGCGATCGTCGCGTGGCGGCTGGTGGACGGCTTCGGCATTCCGCTCGTCCTGGCGATCCCGGCCACCGCCGTCGTGTCCGGCCTGCTCAATGTCGCCTGTTACCTGCTGCTGGTCAGTCACCTGGAGCGGCGGAAGAACAAGGAGCTCGCCGGTTTCATCTCCACCCTCGGCGGGTTCATCGTCCTCACCGAGGCAGCCCTCCTCTACCTGGACCGGCGCGCGGTGCGTCTGCCGTCGGACTCCTTCCCCAGCGCCACGTGGGATCTCGGCCTGTTCCGCATCAACAGCATCCAGGTGCTGATTCTGCTGGTGACCGTCGTGGTCTTCCTCGCCTATCGGTGGCTGCTGCGCAGCACGTCACTTGGTCGCAGCATTCGCACGGCCGCGTTCGACGAGGAGGTCGCGCGGCTGATGGGCATCAATGCGCGCGGGGTCAGTGCGGTGGTCTTCTTCATCTCGGGCGCGACGGCCGGGCTGGGTGCGGTGCTGGTTGCCATGGCGTTCACCGTCATCGACGGGAAGCTGGGCTCCGCGTATCTGATCACGGCGATCGCGGTCATGGTCATCGGCGGCTTCGGCAGCATGTCCGGAGTCTTCGTCGGTGGCATTCTCGTCGGGGTGGTCTCGACGACCACCACGGCCTACATCAGCTCCTCCTACCGGGACGTGGTCATCTTCGGAGTGTTGCTCGTGTTCCTGGTCGCCCGGCCGACCGGGCTGTTCCGCGGCTCTGACGTCGAGGAGCGGGTGTGATGTTGTTCCTTGACGTCTTCGGCGAGTACAACTTCCTCGTACGTGACTCCCTGATTCTGCTCGTGCTGGCCTTGAGCGTCTACGTGCTCTTGCACGCCGGGATGTTCGCCGTGCCGCAGGTCGGATTCATGGCGCTCGGGGCTTACGCCTCGGCGATCCTTACCACGCGCACCGAGGTCGGCCTGGCTGTCTCGCTGCTGGTTGCCGGCGCCGTGGGAGTCGCGGCGGGGGCGGTGCTATCGGTCCTGCTGGCGCGACTGAACGGGATCTACCTCGCCATCTCGACGATCGCGTTCGGTGAGATCGTGCGCGTGACCATGCGCAATCTGGAGGTTGCCGGCGGTGGACTGCCGCTGGTCGGCATTCCTCGCACGCTGGACGACGTCACCCTGATGGTCGTAGTGGGGCTGTCTCTCGTCGGGCTCGTCCGGCTGGCACGCTCGCGCTATGGGCAGGCGATCGTCGCTATTCGGGAGGACCCGCTCAGCGCCGCTCATCAGGGGGTCTCGGTGCGCGCCTATCGGGTGGTGCTGTTCGGCCTGTCCGGGCTCCTGGCGGCACTTGCCGGTGGAATGTCGGTGCACCTGACCGGTTTCGTGGAACCCGGGCTGTTCAACTTCGACCTGTTGGTGGATGCACTGGCGGCCGTTGTCCTCGGGGGCATGACCGTCGTGGCCGGACCGGTGCTCGGTGGGCTGATCATCTTCGGCCTGCCGGAGTTCCTGCATTTCTTCGCCCAGTACCGCACGCTGGTGAACGGATTCTTGATCGTCGTGGTCATCGGCCTGGCTCCCGAGGGCCTCGCCCTTCTGCCTCGCGCGCTCGTACGGCGAGTGCGATCGCGTCGGGCGGCCACTGTCCACTCCGCGGATGCCCCGCCGGCCGAGAAGGTGGAGGAGGGTGTCGCTCGCGCCCTGGCGACGGGCGGCGACACGGCCCTCGAGGTTCGAGGGGTCGCCAAGCACTTCGGCGGCATCAAGGCCCTCGATGGCGTCGACCTGGCCGTCGGAGCCGAGGAGATCCTGGGCGTGATCGGTCCCAACGGTTCAGGAAAGACGACGCTGCTCAACGTGATCTCCGGTGTCTACCGACCCGACAGCGGATCGGTCGCGATCGGCGGCGAGGATGTCGGCGACCGGCTCGGCAGACCGCACCGTCTGGCCCGGACGGGATTGGCTCGGACGTTCCAGACGATCCGCTTGGTGCAGGACCGGAGCGTGCAGGAGAACGTCGAGATCGGTGCCTACCTCGACCGTGGCGCGGAGGGCATCGTCCCCTCCATCCTGGGCCTCCCGCCGTACCTGCGCTCACGCCGACGGGTGCGCCGAGAGGTGGCGCTGTTGCTCGGCGAGCTCGGGCTCGCCGATCTGGCTCGGACCGAGGTGGCGTTGTTGCCCTACGGTGCGCAGCGCAAGGTCGAGATCGCCCGTGCTCTGATGAGCCATCCCCGCGTGTTGTTGCTCGACGAGCCGACCGCCGGGATGTCTCCGGCCGAGCGCGATGAGGTGTTTGCCCTGGTGAGAGAAGTGCGGCAGCGGCACGTCGCCGTCGTGGTCATCGAGCACGACGTGCGCGCGATGGCACAGACCTGTGATCGTCTCGCAGTCTTGAACTTCGGCCGTTTACTACTGGTTGACAGCCCCGAGCGGGCGATCAACAGCGAGGCGGTGATCGATGCATACATCGGACGCTCTGCTTGACGTGCGCGACGTGTCCGTCCGATACGGGCACGTCGCGGCAGTCAACAAGGTGAGCCTGCAGGTGGGACCGGGGGAGGTGGTGAGTCTGCTCGGAGCCAACGGCGCGGGTAAGTCCAGCCTCTTCCGGGCGCTGAGCGGCCTGGTCCCGGTCGCCGGGGGTGAGGTGCGGCTCGACGGCCGGCCGCTGCCGCTACGCCGTGCGCACGAGGTGGCTCGCGCAGGCCTGGTGCACGTGCCCGAGGGGAGGCACGTGATCGCGTCGCTGAGCGTCGAGGAGAACCTCCTGGTCGGCGCCGGAGGCTCACGACGACGTCGGGGGTTCGATGTCGATCAGCGCATCGAGGATGTCTACGCCATGTTCCCCAGACTCCGCGAGCGGCGGGCGCAGCCGAGCGGCCTGATGAGTGGCGGTGAGCAGCAGATGCTCGCCATCGCACGCGGCCTGATGGCCCGACCACATGTCCTGCTTCTCGACGAACCGAGCATGGGCCTGGCGCCGATCGTGATCGGCGAGATCTTCGAGAAGCTGCGGAACCGGAAGGGAACGATCGCCGACGTCGCTATTCTCTTGTCCGAGCAGAGCTCGGGCCTGGCACTGGAGATCTCTGATCGAGCCTATGTGCTCAGCCGTGGCAACCTGGTGTTCGAGGGCGCGGCGGACGAAGTGACCGTCGAGGTCACGACAACGGCCTACCTCGGCTCGGCCTGAGAGGTCAGGTCGGTAGGCCCTTGTGGGTCCGCAGAGTCAGTATGCGGTGAGTCCACCATCGGCCATGATCGTCTGGCCGTTGACCATCCGCGACTCGTCGCTGGCCAGGAAGAGCGCGACGGCGGCGATGTCCTCCGGCTCGCCGAGGGCGAACGGGTAGTCGTCGAACGCGAAGGTGAGTGCCTCGGCGACATTGGGCTCCTGAATGCGTCGCCTTGCGCGCGCGGTGAGCGCAAAGCCAGGTGCGATCGCGTTGGCGCGGATTCCGTCCTTCGCGTAGGCGCCGGAGAGCGACTGCACAAGTGCCGAGACACCGCCCTTCGCGGCGGCGTAGGCATGGATGCGCACCGTTCCCCGATGCGCTGCGAACGATGACATGGCGATCACCGACCCGCCGCCTGAGTCGCGCAACCACGGCACGCCCCACCGGGTGCTACGGCCCACCGACACCAGCTCGAGATCGAGGGTCTTGCTCCACACCTCTCCCGTGAGGTGCTCGACGACGTCGTCTTCGGTCGTCGAGCCTCCGGCGCAGGCAAAGAGCACGTCCAGATGCTCGAAGCGCTCTCTCGCGCGGGCGAACGTCTCTTCGACGGCCACGTCGTCTGTCAGGTCGACCGCGAGCGCGACCGCCTCCACGCCCGCGTCGCGCGCCTCTCGTGCGACCGTCTGGAGCGCAGCCTCATCTCGGTCGAGGAGCACGAGGTCGGCCCCCTCTCGTGCGAACAGTCGCGCGGATGCGGCACCGATACCGTTGGCGGCACCAGTGATCGCGGCCGTGCGTCCAGCTAGTCGTCCAGCGTGGTGTTGATCTTCCATGAGGACGACCGTAGGCGTGCATCGGACACACGTCAACGGTACTGTTGATTCAGGTTTGCGCGAGGAGAGCGAGGATGTACATGCGTGAGTACAGCGGATTGCGTCTGGAGCGCCGGGACCATGGCGTGCTCCTGGTAAGCATCGACGGGCGGACCAGGATGAACAGCCTCTCGGAGCAAGACCATGCCGATCTCGCAGCATTATGGCGAGACGTCGACGATGACCCGACCCTACGCTGCGTCGTCGTCACCGGTGTCGGGTCGGCCTTCTGTGCCGGTGGTGACATGGAGCTGGAGCGCTCGCTGGCGGGGGACCACGCAGCGGTTGCACGGATCTGGCGCGACACCCGGTTGTTGGTACAGAACCTGGTCGAGTGCGACGTCCCGGTCGTCGCCGCGGTGAACGGAGCCGCTGCCGGCGCCGGGCTGGCAGTCGCACTGCTTGCCGATGTGAGTGTGATCGGCCACGATACGGTGGTCACGGACGGCCACGCGCGGATCGGACTGGTTGCTGGTGACCACGCGGCGATCATCTGGCCGCTGCTGTGCGGCATGGCGCGCGCCAAGCGGCTCCTGATGCTCTCCGAACGGATCGATGGGCGTACGGCGGCCGACATCGGGCTGGTGAGCTGGTCGACGGACGGGGACCAGGTTCTCCCCGAGGCACTCAAGGTGGCCGAGCGACTGGCGCAGAGCTCCCCATCGGCGGTGCGCGGGACCAAGCGGGCACTCAATCACTGGCTGAGGATGGCCGTACCGGCCTTTGAGGCGTCCCTGGGGGCCGAGATGCTCGGGTTGATGGGCGCTGACTTCGCCGAGGGCATCGCTGCCTTCGAGGAGAAGCGGTCGCCGCGGTTCTCCTGACCCGGGTCCCGGCCTCCCAAGCAGGATCAGCGTCTGGTGAGCCGGCTCACTCGCGTGGAAGGCCGAGCAGCCGCTCGGCGACGATATTGCGCTGGATCTCGGCAGTGCCGCCGCCGATGGTGTCAGAGAGCGAGAACAGGAACTTCCGCTGGTCCGCCGACGCCGGGTAGTCGGCACGCCCGCGCCGGGAGCCGATGCCAGGGATCCATGCCTCGGCTCCCTGGACGCCGGTGAGTACCTGGCCCTCGTCCCCGAGGACGTCCATCATCAGGTCCATCGTCGCCCGGTGCGTCTCGGACCACCACATCTTGTTGAGCGGCCCGAGTGCTGCCGCGTCCTTGGTGCCGTGCACCGTGTCGGCCAGCGTGCGCAGTCCGTGATAGCGCTGGATCTGTACCCGCGTCCACTGCTCGGCGAGTCGCTGGCGGATGACCGGATCATCGGCGACGCCACGCCGGCGCGCAGTGGCGAACAGGTCGCGGAGCTCCTTCTCGAACCGCCGGTGGCCCGTCGTCGCCGATGCACCGCGCTCGAAGCCCAGGGTGGTCATCGCGACCTTCCAGCCGTTGTTCAGGCCGCCGACGACGCTGTCCTCGGGTGCCCGGGCGTCGGTCAGGACCACCTCGCAGAAGTCGCTCGCGCCGTCGAGCTGCTCGATCGGCCGCACCTCGATGCCCGGCTGCCGCATCGGCACGAGCAGGTAGGAGATTCCGCGGTGCTTCGGTGCGTCCGCATCGGTGCGCGCCAGCAGGAAGGCGTACTCGGCCTCATCGGCGCGAGTGGTCCAGATCTTGCGCCCGTTGATCACCCATTCGTCGCCGTCGAGCACCGCGCGCGTGCGCAGTGCCGCCAAGTCGGACCCAGCATCCGGCTCGCTGAAACCCTGGCACCAGGTGATGTCGCCGCGCAGGATCCGCGGGATGAAGGTCTCCTTCTGCCGTTCGGTCCCCCAGCGGAGGATGGTCGGTCCGACGAGGGTGTCCCCGAACCAGTCGGCGCGCATCGGTGCGTGAGCGCGGGCGAACTCCTCGTTGAGGACGACGTTCTCGAGTGGGGTGAGCCCGCGACCTCCATACTCCTTCGGCCAGGCCGCGCAGATCCAGCCGGCGTCGTACAGACGGCGGGTCCAGTCCGCACGAAAGCGCTCCTGATCCTCGTCGCTCATGGCGTGGTTGTCGTCGAACCACCCCTCGGGCAGGTTCTCTGCGAGCCAGGCGCGCACCTGGGAGCGGAAAGTCTCGGCCTCGGGCGGATACGTCATCTCCACGCCGTCATCCTCCACATGAGCGACCCTTGCTGTCAACACTCGTGTTGATATACGGTGCGAACAGAAGCCGAGCCCTTGGAGGAGAATGCACATGGTCGCCAGTCGCCCCGTCGTCGATCTGCTGGACGCACACGAGATGGTCCCTGCCGAAGAGCAAGCCTTCCAAGACGTCGTGCGTCAGTTCGGCGAGCAGCGGCTGCGTCCGATCATCGCCGAGTACTACGAGAATGGCGGCTTCCCGCTCGAGCTCGCCAAGGAGTTCGGCAAGCTCGGGGTGCTTGGCATGCATCTCGACGGATATGGCTGTGGCGGAGCGTCGGCTCTGGCCTACGGGTTGGCCTGCCTGGAGCTCGAGGCGGTGGACAGCGGGTTCCGCAGCTTCGTGTCGGTGCAGGGCTCGCTCGCGATGTTCTCCATCCACGCCTACGGCTCCGAGGAGCAGAAGCGGGAGTGGCTGCCGCCGATGGCTGCCGGCAACGCGATCGGGTGCTTCGGGCTGACCGAGCCCGACCACGGCTCCGACCCCGGCTCGATGATCACCCGAGCCCGGCGGGACGGCACGGACTGGATCCTCAACGGCCAGAAGATGTGGATCACCAATGCTCCCGCCGCGGACATCGCAACCGTGTGGGCACGCACCGAGGACGGTGTCCGGGGGTTCCTCGTGCCACGCGGCACTCCCGGTTTCGAGACGCATGAGATCAAGCAGAAGCTGTCGCTGCGAGCCTCACTGACCGGCGCCCTCTTCCTTGACGACGTCCGGCTTCCCGCCTCGGCGCAGCTGCCCCTCGCCGAGGGTCTCAGGGCTCCGCTCTCCTGTCTGTCCGAGGCGCGTTACGGCATCGTCTTCGGTGCCGTGGGCGCCGCCCGCGACTGCCTGGAGACCGCGCTGCGCTACGCCCAGGAGCGCGAGCAGTTCGGCAAGTCGCTGGCCGGCTTCCAGCTCACGCAGGGGAAGCTGGCCGACATGTCGTTGGAGCTCACCAAGGCCATGCTGGTGGCCCTGCGCCTGGCAGCCCTCAAGGACGAGCACAGGATCAAGCCCGCGCAGGTAAGCGTGGGCAAGTTGAACAACGTGCGTGAGGCGATCGCGATCGCCCGCACCTGTCGCACCATTCTCGGAGGCGCGGGCATCACCTTGGACCACTCGCCGCTGCGGCACGCCAACAACCTCGAGTCGGTGCTGACCTACGAGGGCACCTCCGAGATCCACATGCTCGCCATCGGTCAGGCGCTGACCGGCGTCGGCGCCTACCGGTAGGCGCCGACGTGCTTGGGCTTGGATTCAACGACGAGCAGCGCGAGCTGCGCAATGCGGTCCGCACCTTCCTCGGCAGGCGGAGCGACGAGGAGCGGGTGCGTGCGATCATGGGGTCGCCGTCCGGCCTCGACGATGACACCTGGCGTGGCCTCGCTGAGTTGGGGTGCCACGGTCTGACGGTCTCCGACGAACGGCACGGCGCGGGTGCCACCCTCGTGGAGCAAGGGGTCGTGTTCGAGGAGCTCGGCAGGTCGCTGGCGTGTGTGCCCTACTTCGCGACCATCGGTCTCGCTCTCGACCTGCTGCACGCTTGCGAGCGTGAGGGTCTGAGTCCAGATGTGGCGGCGCTGGCCGGTGACGCGATCACTCGGATCGCCGATGGCGACTTGATGGCGACGGTTGCAGTCGCAGAGCCTGACCATGGTTGGGACCTCAACGACCTGAGCACCGCCGCAACCGCGGGCCCCGACGGCTGGCGGCTGAGCGGTACCAAGGCCTACGTTCCCGAGGGGCACCTGGCTGGTCTGCTGCTCGTGGTCGCGCGGCACCGGACGGAGGTCGTCGTCCTTGCCGTCGACCCTGCCTCCGATGGAGTCCGGGTGACGCAGGTGCCGGTGATGGATCAGACGCGTAGACAGGCGCGGATCGAGTTCGACGAAGCGTCCGCGACCCTTCTCGTGCGCGACGGCGACGAACTGGTGCGCCGCTCGCTCCAACGCGCTTCCGCCCTGCTGGCGGTCGAACAGGTCGGCGTCGCGCAGCGAATGCTCGACGGCACGCTGGAGTACGTCAAGGTCCGTGAGCAGTTCGGCCGACCGGTCGGCTCCTTCCAGGCGGTCAAGCACAGGCTGGCCGACGTGCTGATGGACGTCGAGGGGGCCCGCTCGGCGGCCTACTATGCCGTTTTTGCCGCACATGAGGACGGCGAGGAGATGGTCGAGGCGACCAGCCTCGCGAAGGCCTACTGCAGCGACGCCCTGGTCCGCACGGCCAACGCGACCATCCAGCTTCATGGAGGGATCGGTCTGACCTGGGAGCACTGGGCTCACCTGTGCCTCAAGCGGGCCCGGTCCTCGGCGGTGTTGCTGGGGACTGCGCAGCAGCACCGGGAGCGCCTCGCGGTCGCGATCGGGATCTGAGCCACGGATCGAGACTGAGCGCGCGAGGCCCCGGCGGGCCGACCGGGGGCGCTCAGGTGGCGCCAAGCTCAGTCATCTAGCCAATCGGCCAGGACCTCGTCGTTGTGCAGCCCGGGCAGCGGTGCCGCACCCTGCACCGCACCGGGGGTGCGTCCGAAGCGTGGTGCCGGCGCGGGGTGCACGACCCCGTTGAGGTCGAGGAAGGTGCCTCGGGCGGCATGGTGGGGATGTCGCGGCGCCTCGGACATCGTCAGTACGGGGGAGAAGCACAGATCGGGCTGGTCCGCGAACCTCTCGACCCATGCGTCGCGGGTGCGGGTCGCGAAGACATCAGCGAGCACTTGTTTGCCGTCCTTCCAGTGCTTCCGGTCACCTCGCCGCGGCAGCCGATCGGGGGCGATGCCCATCGCGGCGGTCAGGTTGTCGAAGAAGTGTCGCTCGATCGCGCCCACGGCGACGAACCTGCCGTCGGCGCACTCATAGACCTCATAGAAGTGCGAACCGCTGTCGAACACGTTGCTCCCGAGGTCCTCGGTGACCACGCCCTGCTGCAGGTAGCCGAGCATCATCGACATCAGCGACGCGATGCCGTCCACCATGGCCACGTCGAGCACTTGGCCGCAGCCGGAGCGCTCCCGCTCGAACAGTGCGGCCGTGACTCCGAAGGCGAGCATCAGCCCGCCGCCGGCCATGTCCCCGACCAGGTTGAGCGGTGGCACCGGCTTCTCGCCGTGCCGGCCGATGTGTGCGACCGCCCCGGCGAGCGCGGTGTAGTTGATGTCATGGCCGGCGTGCTCGGCGAGAGGGCCGGTCTGGCCGTATCCGGTCATCCGGGCATAGACGAGGCGGGGGTTGCGCTCGGTGCACGGCTCGGGGCCCAGGCCGAGCCGTTCGGCGACCCCGGGTCGGTAGGGGTCGATGAGGACGTCGCTCGCGCTGGCCAGCCGTTGGGCGAGGGCCAGATCAGCCGGCTGTTTGAGGTCCAGTGTGACCGAGCGGCGGCCGCGCGAGACGACGTCTGCCTCGGGTCGTTCCGGTGCTGGCGTGCCGGGACGATCCAGGCGAACCACGTCTGCGCCCAGGTCCGCCAGTAGCATCGCACCGTACTGTCCGGGGCCCTGACCGGCCAGTTCCAGCACCCGCACACCGGTCAGCGGGCCACTGGCTGCGGCCTCCGCGCTCACCTGCCGGCTCACCGGATTGCCTCGTGGTCCAACATCGCCTTCGCGGTGGGCAGGTCAGGCTTCCCGTTGGGGCCGCGCGGCACCAGGTCGACCTGCACGATGTGTCGCGGAGCCTTGTAGCGGGCGAGCAGCGATGCGACGTGCTTCCGCAGCGCCTCGGCGTCCAGCTCGACCCCCGGCGTGGCCTGGACGACAGCGGCGACCTGCTCGCCGAAACGGTCGTCGGGGATCCCGATGACGACCACATCGACCACCTCGGGAAATCGGCGTACGGCGTCCTCCACCTCCTCGGGAAAGACCTTCTCGCCTCCGGTGTTGATGCAGGTCGAGCCGCGGCCGATCAGCGTGATGGTGCCGTCCTCGGCGAGGGTGGCCAGGTCGCCGGGGATTGCCCAACGGCGCCCCTCGACGACCCGGAAGGTGGCGGCCGACTTGCTCTCGTCCTTCCAGTATCCAAGGGGCTGGCGCCCGCCGAATGCCAGAAGTCCCGGCTCCGGTGCGCCGGGTGAGAGCGGCGTGTGGTCTTCCCCGAGGACCGTGACGGCCGTGCTTGCTCGGAAGGTGCCGGGGCGCTGGAGACCGCCGCCGCTCGAGGACACCGATCGGGCGGCGGAGAGGACCTCCGAGGAGCCATAGACGTCGGCGATCACGAGATCGGGCAGCAGTGCCGCGAGCCCGCGCTTGGTCTCCTCGGTGAACACCATGCCGCCGGAAGTGACGGTCCGCCAGGAGGAGAGGTCCCAGCGATCGGGCTCGGCGCGAAGGGCGTCGAGCACTGGGCGAGCGAACACCTCGCCGACCCAGCTGACCGAGGTCACGGCGCGTCGCTCGACCGTGTCGAGAAGCTCGACGGCGTCGAAGGAGGCGGACTCGAGCAGGGCGATCGAGCCTCCGCGAGCCAGGAACGGGATGCAGGTGAAACAGCCGGCGCCGTGCATCAGCGGCGCGGCGGGCAGGTGCACGCGGCCGGGCCGGGCGACGCGCGTGGCAGCGAAGTCGAGATCCTGCTCGTCGCCGTAGCGTCCGCTGGTCGCAGCTCCGAGCACCATGAAGAGATCGTCCTGCCGCCACATGACACCCTTGGGCATGCCAGTTGTGCCACCGGTGTAGAGCAGGATGAGGTCGTCTCCGGACCGCGCGTGCGTCGAGGGCGGACCGGCGTAGGTCACCGCCTGCTCGTAGGGAGTCGCCCAGTCCGGGCAGGGTGAGGTGCCGTCGTCGACCCACAGCCAGGTGTGGACTCTCGAGACCCGTGCCCGGGTCTCCTCCACCATGTCGGTGTAGGCGCCGTGGAAGACGACGGCGGTCGCGTCGGCGTTGTCCCACAGGTAGGTGAGTTCGTCGGGCCCGTACCGGTAGTTGGTGTTGACCGGCACCATGGCTGCCTTGATGGTGGCGACCAGGGACTCGAGATACTCCGGGCAGTTGCGTAGGTACTGGGCCACGTGCTCGTGCGGCTGGTGGCCCCGTGCGGCAAGAAACCCGGCCAGCCGCGCACTGCGGTCGTCGAGCTCATGCCAGGTGATCAGCCGATCGCCCTGGGTGACGGCCGGTGCGTCGGGAACCTCCCGGGCAACGACCTCGAGAACGTCGGCAATGTTCCAGCCGGTCACGAATTCTCCTCCTGGTGGTGTGGTCGAGCTAGATAATGGCGGTGGGTGCGACGGGGGAGCCACTGCCCCCGAGGATTCGCAGCGGCGAGATCACGAGCAGGAACGTGACCGCACCGGTCTGCGCCAGCTCTTCGAGGTCGAGGAGCTCGGCGAGGGGAACGCCGCGGTCCCGAAGCACCGCTACGTGAACCGGCAGTGCACAGGCGGGGTTCGCGGAGGGGTTCTGCTCGGTGGAGATGGTGTCGGCGCCCAGCACGGCGAGGCCGTACCGATCGACGAGCTTCGCCACGCTCGCGTCGTATCCCGGCCACGTGTCGATGGCGGCGCGGTCGGCGCGCCAGCGGGCGAGCCATCCGGTGCGCAACAGCAGCGCGTCTCCTGGCATCGGCTCGACACCGAGCTCGTCGAGCCTGGTCTGAAGCTGGTCTGCGGTCACCGCGTCACCGTCGTTGAGCGCGTCCGCGAGGTCGACCAGGATCCCTCGGGTCACCACGGGGCCCATGGTCTCCACGCCCGCTCGGCGGGCTCCGCGGCTGGTGACCTCGGTTGCCGGGATGCCGTTCCACATCTTGCCGTCCTGCCACACGTGGGAGAGTGCGTCGATGTGCGTGGTGCCGTGGCAGGGGAGCAGGAGGAGGTCGTCGGCGAAGCCGTAGCCCGGTCTTTCGGGGAGTCCGGCGGCATAGTCGCCACCGTCACGGAACATCAGGTGCTGCACATCGGGGCGGATGGAGGCATGCGGCGCGGCGCCCGGACCGACGGGAAGTCCGAGCGAGACCGGACGACCACGGCAGACCGCCGTGAGTCCGCGGCGCACAGCTGCCTCGTCGACCAGGTTGAGCGCTCCGCGCTCGTCCTGCTCGCCCCATCGACCCCAGTTGCCGGGCACGCGCACCTCCTCATCCACCTGCAGTCTCCCGCCACCGGAGGCCGTCTGTCAACAGATGTGTTGACAAACGACGGTGTGCTGCACATGATGGTCCCGACGACGAGAAGGACACGGAGGACCGGATGAGCACAGCCAGCAGCGCTGTTGCCCTGTCAGGGGCGGCCGCGATCGTCGGGATCGGTGAGACGGGGTACGTCCGCGGTGCCGACGAGGGAGTTCTGCAGATGATCCTCGGCGCGAGCATGGCGGCGATCCGTGACGCCGGCCTGACGCCGGCCGACATCGACGGGATCCTGCCGCCCCCCGGCTTCGTGGCATGGGACGAGATCGCCGCGCACCTCGGCATCCCAGACGTGCGGTACACGGCAACGCCGCAGATGGGTGGTGCCAGCCCGACGGCGGCGCTCACCACCGCGATGATGGCGATCGCATCCGGAGTTGCCGAGACCGTTCTGGTCCCGATCGGATGGAACGGATACTCCGCGCTCCGCCCGCGTCCCGATGCCAAGCCCAACAAGCGACGCTTCTCCGCGGCATTCTTCGAGACCGTGCGCAACTATTACGGCCCGTACGGGTTGCGTTCGGCGCCGTGGTGGTACTCGCTCTACCTGCAGCGCTACGTCGAGCTGTACGACATCCCGCCGGAAGCTCCGGGGGCCGTGGCGGTGGCAGCGCGCAAGCACGCGCAGTTGCAGCCCAATGCCCTCATGCACGGTCGCGAGCTGACGATGGACCACTACTTGGCCAGTGACTACATCACCGAGCCGCTGCGCAAGTTCGACTGTTGTGTCGAGACGGACTGTGCGGCGGCCGTCGTGGTCACCTCGGCCGAGCGCGCCAAGGACCTGCCGCATGTGCCGACGGTGATCCTGGGCGGAGCGGAGGGGCACGCCAACCCGGCCCACGAGCTGACCAATCGGGCCGACGTGCTCGATCTCGGTCTGACCCGCGCCGCCCCGCGCGCGTTCGGCATGGCCGGTGTCACGGCCAAGGACATGGACTTCCTCCAGGTGTACGACTGCTTCACCCACGTCGTCCTGCTCCAACTCGAGGCGCTGGGGTTGGCCGAACGCGGCGGGGCCGCCGACCTGGTCAAGGGCGGTGCACTCGAGCTCGGCGGAGCCCACCCGTTCAACACGGCGGGTGGCATGCTCTCGCAGGGACACTGCTGGGGACTCAACCTGGTCGTCGAAGCGGTCCGGCAGCTGCGCCACGATGCCGGCGCGGCTCAGGTATCGGGCGCCGAACTGGGCCTGGTCACCGGCTACGGAGATCTCGGCGACGGCAGCATCGTGGTGCTGGGAAGGGGAGATCGATGAGTACGACAGACAAGCAGATCCCGCACCCGACAGAGCTCGATCTGGAGTTCTTCGAGGCGGCCGTGCGCGGCGGTGCACTGCATGTTCAGCGCTGTGATGACTGCGGTGACCACCATCACCCGCCCCGGATGTACTGCCCGTCCTGCTTCTCCGGGGCCTACTCCTTCTCGGAGGTGAGTGGCCGCGGCACGGTGTATGGCCACACCGTCTCGCACTACACCACCGAGAAGGCGTGGAAGGACCAGCTGCCCTACCTGACGATCGTGGTCGAGCTCGATGAGGGGCCTCGTCTCGTCGGGACGGCCCGTGGCATCGAGCCGGGCGAGGTCGCTCTCGGGCAGTCGGTGCGGGTGGTTCCCGAGACCGTCGCTGACGACTTCGCCTACCTGTGGGTGGAGAAGGCATGAGCGACACACCGATCTTGATCGCGACCGCTGATGGGGTCGCGGAGGTCACCCTCAACCGGCCGGACAAGATGAACGCGCTCACTCCGGAGATGATCTGCCGGCTCGCCGACGCCTGGGACGCGATCCAGGAGGACCCGCTGGTGCGGGTCGCTATCCTCACGGCCAACGGCGGTCGTGCGTTCAGCGCCGGCGCCGACCTGGGGCGGCTCACGCCCCTGCTCACGCGGGCGCGCGAGCCGGAGGACGAGTACGACGAGCGGCTGCGTGCCGAGCCCAAGCTGCTCAATCGCGCGATGCTCCGCGGCACCACGATGACCACGCCGGTGATCGCGGCGGCCCGGGGAGCGGTCGTCGGCGGCGGCATGGAGATGCTGCTCGGCTGCGATCTGCGGGTGGTTTCTGAGGAGAGCTCGCTCGGGCTTACCGAGGTGCGACGCGGTCTGATCCCGGCTGCCGGTGGTGTCGCCCGCGTCAGTCGCCAGGTCTCGGCCGCTCATGCCGCGGAGATCCTGTTGATAGGTGACCGGATCGACGCTGCGACGGCGTATCGAATGGGTCTGGTCAATCGCGTGGTACCTGCTTCTGAGGTGCTCGCGGTGGCCCGTGAGATGGCCGCGACGATGAGTGAGAACGGTCCGCTGGCCATGCGGGCGGCCAAGCAGGGGATGGTCCGCTCCTCGGGTGTGCCGCTCGCGGACGCCTTCGGAATCGAGGACGAGCTGATCAGGGGTGTGCTTCGATCGGCCGACGCCCGCGAGGGTTCAAAGGCCTTCATGGAGAAGCGCCGACCGAAGTTCACCGGAACCTGAGCGACATCCGTCAAGACAAGTCAACAGATCTGTAGACTCACGCCGTGGTCAACAGCGGAATGGGAAGGCGGCGTGCTGCCGCGAAGAAGGACGGCGGTGCCGCGTACCAGAGGCGGCGCCAGGAGATCCTCCAGGTCGCCGCGGGCGTCTTTAAGGAGAAAGGCCTCCAAGGAGCGAGTCTCAACGAGATCGCTGAGGCGGTCGGTACTGACAGAGCCTCTCTGTACTACTACGTCGGAAGCCGACAGGAGCTCTTCGCCGACGTCATCCGCGAGGCCGTCGAGGCGAACGTCGCGCTGGCCGAGGAGATCCGGGACAGTCTCGATCCGTCACCCACGAAACTCCGCCGTCTGGCGGTCGGGCTGATGGAGTCGTACGCCGCCAACTACCCGTTCCTCTACGTGTACATCCAGGAGGACCTCAACCGGATCGGTGACCGGGAGCGGACAGCCGGCGCCCACGCGATGAACCGGAAGTTCGATGCCGCCGTGATAGCGATCATCCAAGGCGGTCTCGACGACGGCACACTGCGTTCCGGGGCCGACGCGCGCACGCTCGCGTTCGGCTTCATCGGCATGCTGAACTGGACCCACCGTTGGTTTGAACCGGGTCACCCCGGACCGGGCGCGTCCGAGATCGGTGAGATCTTCGCCGACATGGTGCTCGAAGGACTGGTCACGACTCGGTCGCGCTCGCGCAAGCGATGACGGCCGCTCCGGCCGTGCCACGGCGGGTACGTCCGGGTAGTGCCCGGTCGCTCCTGCTCGCCGTGCTCGGCGAGATGGTCTGGCCGCGCGGCGGTGAGGTCTGGACGGCGTCGCTGGTCCGCGCGCTCAAAGTCTGTGGGGTGGGCGAGAAGGCTGCGCGTCAGGCGCTCGCACGTACCGCTGCGCAGGGGTGGCTCGTGTCGCAACGTGACGGGCGCGCTGTGCGCTGGCGGCTCACCCCGCTCGGCATCCGGCTGATGGAACGGGGCCTGGCGCGGGTGGAGTCGTTGTCGGTCCCCCAGCCCGAGTGGGACGGACGTTGGCTGGTGCTGCACGTCAGCGTCCCGCGTGAGCGCGCCGCATTGCGCAACCGGCTGACGCGCCGGCTGCAGTGGGCCGGCTTCGGCAGCCCGGCTCCGGGTGTGTGGCTGAGTCCGCACGTCGATCGCCAGGCCGAGATGAATGAGCTGCTCACCAGTCTCGAGCTCGGCGCCCAGGCGGTTTCCTTCGCGGGACCGATCGCCCAGGACGAGCTCGAACCGGCCGAGGTGGTGGCCCGGGCGTGGCCACTTCACCGTCGCCTGCCGTACTACGAAGCGCTCCTCGAGCGCTGGGCGGGAGCAGCGGACTGGAGCGATCCGCTGGCAGAGCATCTGGTTGCGGTCGACGAATGGCAGCACCTGCCCTACGTCGACCCGCAACTGCCCCGTGAGCTGCTGCCGGCCGACTGGCCGGGGGAGGCGGCGACCGAGCTGTTGGCCAGCCGCAGGACCGCTACCGCGGACCGTGCGGACGCGGCGTGGCAGGACCTGGTCGACAGCACCAGGCCCAGGAGCAGACGATGACCGTCACACCGGCCCGGCCCGGAACGGCACCGACTCCGGGCCGCGCACCGCGCCCCCGGTCCAGGTGACATCATCGGGTTGGAGTACCTCGAATCGGGGCATGACTGCCAGCCATTCCTGGAGGGCGACCTTCATCTCCATGCGTGCCAGGCTCGCCCCGATGCACCTGTGCGCACCGGTTCCGAAGGCGAGGTGCTTGTTGCGGCGCCGGTCCAGACGCACGGCGTGAGGATCGGGAAAGACCTCGGGATCGCGATTGGCCGCTCCGAACGGCGCGATCACTCGGTCTCCGCCTGCGACCTGACGTCGACACAGCTCGGTCGGGCCGGTCGCGGTCCGGACGACGGTCACCGGCGCGTAGTAGCGCAGCAGCTCTTCGACGGCGGTGTCCATCAGGTCCGGCTCGGCAACCAGCCGGTCCCGGTCGTCGACCCGGTGCCCCAGGTGCCAGAGACTCGCCGCGATCGCGCTCCACGTCGTGTCGGCCCCGGCCAGCACGATGACGAACGCGGTGCCGAGTCTGTCCTTGTGGGTCAGGCCCTCGCTCTGGACGGTCGCGATGTGGCTGAGCAGGTCGTCTCCAGGGCGGGCGCGGCGTTCAGCGAGCAGGCCCTCGAAGAAGTCCAGAATCTCCCGTACCGTCTCGGCGCGATGCTGGTGGTCGAGCGGCCCGACCCGGAACATGCGCACCGTCCAGTCGATGAAGGTTTCCCTGAGCTCGAACGGCACGGCGAGCAAGCGGGCGAGCGTCGCGACCGTGACCTCCTGCGCGAACTCCCGAACCAGCTCGCCCTCGCCGCGCATCGCCAGCCCGGTGGCGAGTCGACGAGCGTCGTCGCGGACGAATGCCTCCTGCGCCTTGACCGGGGCGGGGGTGAAGTAGGGCATCAGGACGTCGCGGTGCGGCTTGTGCATCGGCGGATCGGAGGTGATCGGGGGAATGAGCAGCCCGCCGCCGGAGGCGGGCACGGTCGGACCGGTGATCTCCGAGGTCCGCGAGGAGAACCGGTCGGGCGACCGTGCGACCATGCGCACGTCCTCGAAGGTCACCGGCATCCACGCGCCGCCCAGCGCGTCACTGTGTGCGGCCGGGCACGCGGCCGATCGGATGGCGTCGAACATGCCGTGCGGATCGCGGGTGAACTCCTCGTCGAACAGGCCGAACCCGTCCCCCGGCCGGTCGGAAGCGTCGCCTTGCTCGTGCACGGTGGTCACGGGGTCGCTCCGGTCGTCGTGATGCGGGGTCGCTCGGGGGCGGTCCAGTCCGGTTCGAGCACACCGGCGAGGATCTCCTCGCGCAACACGAACTTCTGAATCTTGCCGGAGGGCGTCGCGGGGAATCCGTCGACGAAGTACCAGCTGCGAGGCGCCTTGAACGCGGCCAGGTGCTCGCGGCAATAGGCGTAGAGCTCCTCAGCCGTGCAGGTGCTCGCGGACGGGTCACGTCGGACGACAGCGACGACTCGCTCGCCCCAGTAGTCGTCCTCGAGGCCGACGACCTCGGCATGGGAGACATCCGGATGCGCGTCGAGGAGCTCCTCGATCTCGCGCGGGTAGATGTTCTCCCCGCCCCGTACGATCATGTCCTTGAGCCGTCCGGTGACGGTCAGATAGCCGCGCTCGTCCATCGTGCCGATGTCGCCGGTGTGCAGCCAGCCGTCGATGATCGTTCGAGCGTTCTGCTCCGGGAGCTCGAAGTACCCCGCCATGTTCTGGAATCCGCGGGTGCAGATCTCGCCCGGGACGCCGCGCGGCACAACCTGCCCGGAGGCCGGATCAACCACGCGGACAGACATGTGCGGCAACGGCCGTCCGATGGTGGCCGCCTTGTCCTCCGGCGAGTCGTCGAGCGAGGTCTGCGTGACCACGCCGTGGACCTCGGTCTGGCCGAATCCGATCGCGATCTCGCAGCCCAGCAGGGCGCTGGCTCGCCTGCTGAGGGCGGCTGGGGTGGTCGCGCCGCCCATCAGCACGGAGCGCAGTGCCGAGAGATCGCGTTCGGCGACACCCGGCGTCTCGACGAGTGCGCGCAGCATCGTCGGCACCAGCAGGATGTTGGTGCCGCGGTGCGTCTCCAGCGCGTCGAGGACCAGTGTCGGCTCGAACCGGGGGAGCAGGACATGGGTTCCCCGCAGCGCGAGGATCGCGACCGCTCCTTGCACACAGCTGCCGACGTGGAACATCGGCATCGTGTTCACAAACACGCCGTTCGCCACGTAGCCGGCGTTGGTTCCGGCGTTGCGCGCCGTGTTGACCACGCCGAGGTGGTGCAGGACTGCGCCCTTGGGGCTGCCGGTGGTGCCGCTCGTGTACTGGATCTGCGCCGGAGCGTCGGCCGCCACGTGCGGGAAGACGACGCCATCCAGGGCGGCGGAGTCGAGGAAGGCAGCCCAGCCGGACATGCCGACCACGGTCTCGAGGTCGGGCAGATCGGGGCGGACAGCATCGAGCACGGCGGTCCGATCGAATCCTGGGGAGGTCTCCAGGTAGAAGAGCCCGCGCGAGCGGGACTGCTGCAGCACATGGCGAAGCTCCCCCTTCTGGAGCCCGGGATTGACGGTCACCAGGACCAGTCCGGCCAGCGCCGCGCCGTATTGAAGAAGGACCCACTCGGGGATGTTCGTCGCCCACATCGCCACCCGGTCACCGGGATCGAATCGCTCGAGCAGCGCGACAGCGACGCGCTCTGACTCCTCGAGCAGCGCGGCATAGGTCCACGTGCGACCTTCGCTCGCGGGGTCGCCCTCGACAAGGGCCGGCCGGCCAGGATGCTCGGCGGCAACCTGCCGGACCAACTCACCCAACGAGATCTCCCAGAGTGGGTCGACACCGGGGGTCGTGACCTCGGACTGCTGGCTCATGGCCGATCGGGCTCGTCTGTGATGTTCATGCCGCCTCCTCATCTCGGTCCACCTCGGATCGAGTTTTCAACATTGGTGTTGATCGTTCGCGGATGAAATGGGAGCATACACATCATGTCTCTTAGATACGAGACATGTAGACAAAAAATCTCGATTCGGTCACCCAGGCCGGAAGGAGTCGGCGGATGAGCCGGTTGACCAGTCGCGCAGCGCTCGTGAGAGAGCCCGGACATGTGGAGCTCGTCGAGGTAGAGCTATGCGATCCCCACCGGGCGGAGGTGGAGGTGGAGATCGCGGCTACCGGCATCTGCCACTCAGACCTCTCCATGCTGGATGGCGCGCTGGGCCTGCCGCTCCCCGCCGTACTCGGTCATGAGGCGGCCGGGGTGGTGAGGCGAGTTGGCGCGGACGTGCGCCATGTCAGCCCGGGGGATCGGGTGGTGCTGTCCTGCATGGCGCCCTGTGGCTCGTGCTTCTACTGCGTACGCGGTCAGTTCTCCCTGTGCGAGGTGGCCGGTCCGGCGATGGGCGGGGGAACCCTTCTCGACGGAACCACGCGGATCTCACATCAGGGCGCCCCCGTGCGCCAGGCCGCCGGGCTCGGCACCTTCGCTGAACGGTGCGTCGTGCCCGGGCACGCCGTGCTCGGCTTGCCCGACGCTGTGCCGTTCGACCAGGGAGCGCTGCTGGGATGTGCGGTCTTGACCGGGTTCGGGGCCGCGGTCAATGCAGCGGAGGTCGTGCCGGGGGAGAGCGTCGTCGTCCTCGGCTGTGGCGGCGTCGGGCTCAGCGCGGTGCAGGGTGCGGTCCTGGCCGGCGCCGGTGAGGTGATCGCGGTTGACCCCCGTGCGGATCGCCGCGACCTCGCGCTCGGGCTCGGTGCGGCCCGAGTACTGGATCCGGCCGAGGATCTGATCCGCGCGGTCCGTGGGCTGACGTCCGGGCGTGGTGCTGACGTAGCGATCGAGGCGGCCGGCGTGCAGCCGACCGTCGACGCGGCCCTGTCCGTCGCGCGTCCGGGTGGCCGGGTCGTCCTGGTGGGCGCGGGCACGCCCAGCGTCAAGTTCGCGACGTCGGCCTTCCTCGGCCTCGTGCACACAGAGAAGCAGGTCCGAGGAAGCCTCTACGGCTCCGCCCATCCGCGGCACACCATCGAGCGTCTGCTGGCTGCCTATGCGTCAGGAGCACTCGTGCTCGGTGACGTCGTCGGGCGCCGGTTCACCTTCGACGATCTCCCCGAGGCGGTCGAGCACAGTCGCTCGGGCAGGGGCGGCCGCACAGTCGTCACCTTCTGATCAATCCGGACATCACCAGATCCAGGGAGCAACCATGAAGGACCGCATCTCCGTGCCGATGACCGTCGCGGGCGACGACGTCGACGTCGTCGAGCGACTGAACGTCCTGAACCCGGCGACCGAACAGCTGGTCGGTGACTGCGGTGTGTGTGATCCGGCGCTCCTCGACCACGCCATGGACGCCGCAGCGGAAGCCGGTCCGGCCTGGGCGGCAGACCTCGATGTACGACGGTCTGCTCTCACCTCGATCGCCCGGGCGATCGAGGACGCGGCCGACGAGATCGCCAGCCTGCTCACCGCCGAACAGGGAAAGCCGATCAGGGTGGCCCGGTTCGAGGTGGGCCAAGTGGTGCGCTGGTTCGACGCCTTCGCGGCCATGGAGCTCGAGCGGGAGGTCGTCAGCACCGAAGACGGAGGGCGTGCCCACCTCCTTCGTCGCCCGTTGGGAGTCGTCGCCGCCATCACCCCGTGGAACTTTCCCCTCTTGCTCGTCGGTTGGAAGGCGGCCCCCGCGTTCCTCGCCGGCAACACGATGGTGCTCAAGCCCTCCCCGTTCACCCCGCTGAGCACGCTGGCGCTCGGGCGGATCATCGCGCGGCACGTGCCGCCAGGGGTACTCTCCGTCGTCAGCGGTGGCGACGATCTCGGCGCGGCGATGACCGCGCACACGGTGCCCCGCAAGATCAGCTTCACTGGCTCTGTGCGCACCGGCACGGCGGTGATGAAGGCGGCCGCCGAGGGCATCAAGCGCGTCACCCTGGAGCTCGGGGGCAACGACGCCGCCATCGTGCTCGACGACGCCGATCCGGATGCGGTGGAAAGCGCGCTGTTCTGGGGTGCCTTCGCGAACACCGGCCAGATCTGTGCGGGAATCAAGCGGCTCTATCTTCCGGAGAGTCTCGCGGAGCCGATCCTGGAGCGACTGGTCGCTCGGGCTGAGCGCACCGTGATGGGCGACGGAGCCCAGCCCCAGACACAGCTCGGACCGATCCAGAACCGCCCTCAGTACGAGCGCGTGGTGGGCCTCGCCGAAGACGCGTACCGACGAGGTGGCACGGCTGTCGTGGGTGGCCGTCCGCTGGAGCGCCCGGGCCTCTTCTACGCCCCGACGATCGTGACCGGCCTCGACGACGACGCGCCGCTGGTCAGGGAGGAACAGTTCGGGCCGGTGCTGCCCGTGCTCACCTATCGGGACGTCGACGACGCGGTGCGTCGCGCGAACGCCACGCCCTACGGTCTGAGTGGCTCGGTCTGGAGCCCGGACGTCGAGCGTGCCGGGTCCGTCGCGAGGCGACTCGAAGCAGGCACCGTGCGGGTCAACGACCACCTCACCTTTAGTCCCTTGGTGCCCTTCGGAGGCTGCGGTGTCAGTGGCCTCGGTGTGGAGAACGGCACCTGGGGCCTCGAGGAGTTCTCCGATCTGCAGGTCGTGCGCCTCCCTGCTTGATGTTCTGTCAACAGTAGTGTTGACAGAAGTCTTCATGCGCGCTTGAATGAAGCCGCAGGAAGCCACCGAGCACCCGAGAGGAGGGGTCGTGTCCACCGACGACCCTCGAACGATCCTGGATGTCGACGCCGCGTTCCGCGGCTGGCTCGAGTCCTTCGGTGGTGCCGTCGACGGAGGCGATGCAGATGCGATCGCCGCGCACTTCGAGGCCGACGGCTACTGGCGCGACATCCTTGCGCTGACGTGGCGGTACCACACCTTCAGCGGCGCCGACGAGATCAAGACAGCCCTGCCGGACACGCTGCTCCGCATGCATCCGCGGAATCTGCGCGTCGCCGATGACCGCACGCAGCCACGCTTGGTGAAGCGCTCGGCGAGAGAGGTCGTGGAGGGCTACTTCGACTTCGACACCGACCTCGGTCGTGGCACCGGCTTCGTGCGCCTGGTGGCCGAGGGCGACGACCTGATCGCCGCGCCCGTGTGGATCCTGCTGACGACCCTGCAGGAGCTGGACGGCTTCCCTGAACAGGTCGGCGACAACCGTCCGACGGGCGAGGAGCACTCCGAGGACTTCGGTGGCGAGAACTGGCTCGATAGGCGAGTCGCCGAGCAGGCCTACGATGACCGCGATCCCGAGGTGCTCGTGGTCGGTGCCGGGCAGGCTGGTCTCGTGCTCGCCGCGCGGCTCCGACAGTTCGGCGTCGACTCCCTGATCATCGAGCGCACCCAGCGTGTCGGCGACGTCTGGCGCAATCGCTACCACTCGCTGACCTTGCACAACGAGGTGTGGGCCAACAGCCTCCCGTACCTTCCCTTTCCACCGACCTGGCCGACTTTTCTGCCGAAGGACAAGCTCGCGGGGTGGCTGGAGGGCTACGCCGAGTTCATGGAACTGAACGTCTGGACCGGCACGGAGTTCACGGGCGCGAGCTACGACGCCGACGAGCGCCATTGGTCGGTCACCCTCCAGCGCGCCGACGGCACGACCAGAACGCTGCACCCGCAGAATCTCGTGCTCGCCACCGGCGGCGTGAGCGGTGTCCCGTACGAGCCCGAACTTCCGGGGCTCGACGAGTTCAGTGGAGAGGTCGTGCACTCCAGTCGCTTCGGCAGCGGTCGCCAGTACGCTGCTCGCTCCGCCATCGTGGTCGGCACCGGCAACAGCGGCCACGACGTCGCGCAGGAACTGGAGGGCCAAGGTGTCGCGGTGACCATGGTGCAACGTAGCCCGACCTGCGTGGTCAGCCTGGTGCCGAGCGGGACCATGGTCTATGCCCTCTACTCCGAGCACGACGCGATCGAAGACATCGACCTGATCACGGCAGCAGTCCCGTACCCGGTCCTGCGTGACACCTATCAGTGGCTGACCCGCAAGACCTGCCGTCTCGACAAGTCACTGCTCGACCGGCTGGAAGCGGCGGGATTCGAGACCGACTTCGAGCCCGACGGCACTGGATTCCACATGAAGTACCTGCGGCGAGGCGGCGGCTACTACATCAACGTGGGCTGCTCGGAGCTGATAGCCGACGGTCGCATCGCCCTGGTCCAGATGCGTGACAGCGACCGATTCGTCGCCGATGGCCTGCGCATGCACGACGGGTCCACCGTTGTCGCGGATCTGGTGGTGCTGGCGACCGGCTATGAGAATCAGCAAGCCGCGGTGCGCCGTTTCCTCGGTGATGAAGTGGCGGACAAGGTCGGCCCGATCTGGGGGTTCGATGAGGACTTCGAACAGCGGAACATGTGGCGACCGACCGGGCAGGACCGACTCTGGATCATGGGCGGCAACCTGCTCGAGAGCCGCTTGCACTCCCGGTTCCTTGCCTTGCAGATCAAGGCGGACCTGGAGAACCTGACGCCGGCTGAGCAATGACGCCGCCGGACGCACCTCGCGCAGGTCGCGGCGCATGGGCCGACTCGGGCGTCGAGACCGTCGCGCCCGGTGTGCACCGGATCCCGCTGCCGCTGCCCGGTGATGGACTGACGGCGGTCAACGTCTACGCGCTGGTGCACGACGGGCGAGTGACTCTGGTCGACTCGGGCTGGTCGTTCGGACCGGGTCTCGACGTACTGACCGACAGCCTCGCTCGACTCGACATCGATCTCGGCCAGCTCGACCGCGTGTTGGTCACGCACTTCCATCGTGACCACCTGACCCTCGCCTTCCGCCTACGGGAGCTGTTCGGCACCCGCGTGCTCCTGGGTGAGGGAGAGCGACCCAGTCTCGAGTACGTGATCGCGGGCCACGCGGACGGTCAGCGCTCCTGGCTCATCCGGTGGGGCGCCGAGGAGCTGCGCGCGAGCCTCGACGCCCTCCCGCCCGCGCCGGACTCGCGCTATGAGACGCCGGACGAGTGGATCGCCGCGCCCGCCGAGATGGTGGTCGGAGAGCGCAGACTGCGCGCCATCCCGACGCCCGGGCACACTCGTGGTCACCTGGTCTTCGCCGATGTCGATCATGGGCTGCTCTTCAGCGGCGATCACGTGCTGCCGCAGATCACACCGTCGATCGCAGTCGAGTCGCTGCGCCCCGAGCTCCCGCTGGGCGACTTCCTCAGCTCGCTACAGCTGGTCCGGGAGCTGCCGGACCTGCATCTGCTGCCTGCGCACGGGCCCGCTGATCGTCGATCGCACGGGCGCATCGACGAGTTGATGGAGCACCATCGGGCCCGGCTCGCGGCCACCCGAGAAGCAGTTCGGGGCAGGTCTCTCACGGCCCTCGAAGCGGCGCGTCTTCTTCCGTGGACTCGCCGTGAGCACACCTTCGTCGAGCTCGACGTCCACAACCAGCTCCTCGCGGTCGCCGAGACCGCCGCCCATCTCGACGTCCTCGTCCGTGACGGCGCGCTCGCCGTCGACGAGACACACGACGTCCGCACCTACACGCTCGCCCCAGGAGGCACTGATGCGCACGGCCATGAATGACCTGCTCGACTTCGACGTCCCGATCTTCTCGTTCTCGCACTGTCGCGACGTCACCGCCGCCGTCACGAACGCAGGCGGCGTCGGCGTCCAGGGCGCGGTAGCGCACACGCCTGAGGAGCTAGAGGTCGATCTGACCTGGATCGAGAGCGAGGTCGCGGGCGGAGCGACGTACGGCGTCGATCTACTCATGCCGGCGAAGTTCTCGACATCGAAGCAAGGGGGGCTCACGAAGGAGGAGTTCTTCGCGCAGATTCCCGCGGAGCACCGCGCCTTCATGGACGACCTGCTCGCCAAGTACGACATCCCGCCGCTGCCTGAGGTCACGAAGGACAGAAAGCAGAAGCGGGCCGGCCTCCAAGTCGACCCCAAGAGCATGTCGCCTCTTCTCGACGTTGCCTTCGCTCACCAGGTGAAGCTGATCGTCTCCGCGCTCGGCTCACCGCCACCAGAACTGGTGCAGCGAGCCCACGGGGCCGGCATCGTCGTGGGAGCGCAGGCGGGCACCGTCGAACACGCGATGCGCCACCGAGAGGCGGGCGTCGACTTCGTGATCGCACAAGGCACCGAGGCTGGAGGTCACACCGGTGAGATCAGCACGATGGTGCTGACCCCGCAGGTGGTCGATGCGGTAGCGCCGCTGCCCGTGCTCGCGGCCGGTGGCATCGCCAACGGGCGTCAGGTCGCTGCCTCCATCGCCCTCGGTGCCGCCGGGGTCTGGTGCGGATCGATCTGGCTCGGCACCGAAGAAGGCGAGAGCACGCCCGCGGAGCGGGAGAAGTTCCTCGCGGCGACCTCAGCGGACACGTCTCGGACCCGCTCGTTCACCGGCAAGCCGTGCCGCGTGCTCAAGAGTGCGTGGACCGATGCCTGGGAGCACGATGGCGCACCGAAGACGTTGCCGATGCCGCTGCAGAGCATGCTGGTCGACCGCTCCCGCCGTCGGGTGCAGCGAGTTGCCCATAAGCAGGGGTCACGAGCCCCCGAGCTGCTCAGTCCCTTCATCGGGCAGGTGGTCGGCCAGATCCAGGCGATCAAGCCGACCCGGCGGGTGATTGCCGAGATGATCGAGGAGATGGCCGAGGCGATCGAGCGGATCGACCAGGTGATCGCGGCTGAGTGAGTCGGCCCAGAGGTGAGCAGTGCGGCCACGATCAAGACGACGTGCTGCTCACGGGGGCCGGACAGCCCTGGGTGATCGTCGGCCTCTCGCCTCTCTTCGGTCCGTTCTGGGAGCTGGCGACGCCGCGTCAGGGTCAGGACAGTGCGGAGAAGGCCAGCGTGCGCAACTCGGCCTGGTAGGAGGCGTACGCGGCGCGCATCGC